>Ga0302135_10000509_pt1 | contig 23639 bp, 21 predicted proteins | sample CBN3_surface_MG_FD_203119 | JGI IMG/M metagenome (GOLD analysis project Ga0302135, IMG submission 203119) | Marine microbial communities from Western Arctic Ocean, Canada - CBN3_32.1 | ecosystem: Environmental > Aquatic > Marine > Oceanic | place: Canada: Western Arctic Ocean | collected...
AGTCCGTAGAGACTGTCTCAGGATTGCAATTGACCATGATCGTTTCGTAGCCCGCTTCGCCCAGAGCGTAGGCGGCGTGGACGCAGCAATAGTCGAATTCGATTCCCTGACCGATGCGATTTGGTCCACCGCCGAGTATCACGATCTTTGTTGCGTCAGAAACCTGAGCTTCGGAATGGGGCTGGTCTCCGCTGTCGCTTTCATACGCCGAATACATGTAGGGCGTGGGAGACGCGAATTCGCCAGCGCATGTGTCGATGCGTTTGTAGACCGGTGTAATGCCGGCTTCGCGGCGTGCTGCGGTGACTACGCCTTCGTCAATGCGAGCAAGTTCACCGAGCCGCGCATCGCTGAAGCCAAGTTTTTTCAATACGAGCCAGCCGGCTGCGGTGTCTGGCAGGCCGGCCGCGCGTACGCCTTCCTCAGCACCAATAATGTCGTGGACCTGCTCGATGAACCATGGGTCGATATGGCAGGCCTCGTGGATTTCTTCCGACGTGAGACCCTGGCGAAATGCCTGCGCGACCATCAATAGCCGGTCCGGTCGAGGCAGGGACAGAGCCGCGCGGACGGCTTCTTTGTCACCCGGCGCATCGATGTCGACTTCGTTAAAGCCGGTTAAACCGGTTTCCGTCGATCGCAGTGCCTTCTGCACGCTTTCCGCAAACGTTCGGCCAATCGCCATGGCTTCGCCAACCGACTTCATTGATGTCGTCAGTGTCTCTTCGGCGCTGGGAAACTTCTCAAACGTAAAGCGCGGCATCTTGGTGACGACGTAATCGATAGTCGGCTCGAAGCTGGCTGGCGTCACACGGGTGATGTCGTTTGCGAGTTCGTCCAGCGTGTAACCAACTGCGAGCTTGGCCGCGATTTTGGCGATCGGGAAACCTGTAGCCTTGGATGCAAGCGCCGAAGATCGCGAAACACGTGGGTTCATCTCAATGACAACGAGCCGTCCGTCTTCTGGATTGACGGCAAACTGGACGTTGGAGCCGCCTGAATCAACGCCGATCTCACGCAGCACAGCGATCGAGGCATTGCGCATGATCTGGTATTCTTTGTCGGTCAAAGTGAGCGCCGGCGCGACGGTCACCGAATCGCCGGTATGAATGCCCATGGGATCGATGTTTTCGATGGAACAGATGATGATGCAGTTGTCGTTGCGATCGCGCACGACCTCCATCTCATACTCTTTCCAATACAGGACGGATTCTTCGACAAGCAACGAACCGACTGGCGACGCGCGCAGACCAGCCTCTACCATTTTGACATATTCAGCCTGGGTATAGGCGATGCCGCCGCCTGTACCACCCATGGTGAAGGAGGGCCGCAAAATTGCCGGCAGGCCCACATAGTCGAGCGCACCCTGTGCATCACCACTGTTGCCAACGAGGCGAGAGCGTGGGGACTCCAAACCAATTCTCTCCATCGCATCGCGGAACAGTAATCTGTCCTCAGCCATGGCGATGGCGTCCATTTTGGCGCCGATCAACTCCACGCCGTAGCGTTCAAGCGTGCCGTCGCGCGCGAGGGCCATTGCAACATTTAGCGCGGTCTGACCGCCCATGGTCGGCAGCAATGCGTCTGGACGCTCGGCCTCGATTACGCGGGCAACCATCTCCGATGTTACCGGCTCGATGTATGTCGAATCAGCAGTACCCGGGTCTGTCATGATTGTCGCCGGGTTCGAATTGACAAGAATGACCCGGTAGCCTTCTTCCCTGAGCGCCTTGCAAGCCTGGGTTCCCGAATAGTCGAACTCGCAAGCTTGGCCGATGATGATCGGCCCGGCGCCAATGATAAGGATCGAATCGATGTCTGTGCGCTTCGCCATACGCTACATCAGTCCTGTCAGGGGCATATTCTGGCAGACCGGCCGGTGCTTCAAAGTCAGCATTGTCATCGTCTGTCCATCATTGCGACGAAGCGTTCGAACAGGTAGTGGCTGTCCTGGGGACCGGGCGACGCTTCGGGGTGATATTGCACGCTGAAGACGGGGTGGTCTTTGAGTGTGATGCCTTCGAGCGAGCCGTCGAATAGGGATGCGTGGGTCATCTCGACGCCGTCCGGCAGCGAGTCTTCGACGACGACGAAGCCGTGGTTCTGCGACGTAATTTCGACTTTGCCGGTGGCGATATCCTTGACCGGGTGATTAGCGCCGCGGTGGCCGTGATGCATTTTCTCAGTCTTCGCGCCGAGCGCCAGGGCCATTATTTGGTGGCCCAGACAAATGCCAAATACCGGCAAGCCGCTTGCGATGACGTCGCGGACCATGGGGACCGCATAGATGCCGGTCGCTGACGGATCGCCGGGCCCGTTTGAGAGAAACACTCCATCTGGCTTATGCCGCAAGACATCTTCCGCCGTTGCAGTCGCCGGGACCACGGTGACGCGACAGTTGAGTGAGGCCAGACAGCGCAGGATATTATGTTTGGCACCGAAATCGACGGCAACCACATGATGCTGCGCTAGGTCTGCCAGTTTCTCATCGCGTTTTCCGTATCCTTGCCCTAATGCCCATCGCGTTTCATTCCAAGTGTAACTTTGCGTACAGCTCACCTCACGGGCGAGATCCATACCCTCAAGGCCGGGCCACTTTCTCGCCGCCTCCGCAAGCGTGGCGCTGTCCGGGTTCTCTTCTGATACCGTGCCTAGGGCGCCAACAGTGGCGCCGCCTTCACGTATGGCAATCGTCAGTGCGCGCGTGTCGACGCCGGCGATCCCCACCAGATTGTGGCTCTTCAGCCATGCGTCAAAATTTTGAACTGCCCGCCTGTTGGATGGCTCGCTGATATCGGCGCGGATAATGCATCCGCGCGCCGCCGGGGTCAGGGTTTCGATGTCTTCCGGATTGGTGCCAACATTGCCTATATGGGGAAACGTGAAGGTTATGATTTGGCCGGCGTAGGACGGGTCGGTCATGATCTCCTGATAGCCGGTAATCGAGGTGTTGAAGCAGACTTCTCCAACGGCCGTGCCGCTCGCGCCGACGCCACGGCCCCAGAATGTCCTGCCGTCCGCCAGGATCAGGGCAGCATTGGCGCCCGGCGGCGCGTTGTTAGGATTTCGCGTGGACGTGGCCGGCATTTACGTGCGCTTGCTGAAAAGGAATGGTGACAGGAAGCCAATCATAGCCGATTGATCCCCAGCCCAATAGGCCTAGTCGCACTCAAATATTTTTAGCGCGCCAATACTTGTTATGAAGCCGAGGTTTCGCATGCAAATTTGCTGCACCGGAAAATAATTTTATGAGAAAATTTTAGGCACAAAGTTTTTTTAACTTTCTCCAAGCCCTTGTGACTAAGTACTTTTTACCTCTAATTGTCTCGAAAATTAACCGAGTGAAATAAAATAATTGTTTGATTTCAATTGCTTGTACAATTCAAGGCAGATTGCCAAGTGCGTATGGATTTAGTACCGTCGCCAGCCTTTCCAAATAGCGTCTGGTCACGGTCGAGTGCAAAGCATGCTGCGCGAGCGTCTTAAAGAAAGTCTCAAAGAGCACATGCTGGTGAAAAACCAGCATGCGGTTTCGACAGTCCGCTTGATCCTTGCGGCGTTGAAGGATCGCGATATTGCTGCGCGGGGCAAAGGAAATACCGAAGGCATCACTGAGGAGGAAATCTTCTTGATGTTGCAGACGATGGTCAAGCAGCGGCACGAGAGTATCTCGATGTATGAGCGCGGCGGCCGGCCTGAGTTAGCGCAGCAGGAGGCAGACGAAATAACAATCATCGAACAGTTTTTGCCAACGCAGCTTGATGATGGGGCGGCTGAGGCTGCGGTCGTGCAGATCATCGAAGAACTTAAAGCCGAAAATCTGAAGGCAATGGGAAGTGTTATGGGAGCCTTGCGAGAGCGTTACACAGGCCAGTTGAATTTTGCCAAAGCCGGCGCGATAGTGAAACAGCGCTTGTCCTGAAAGCAATCGCATATTTTTGCCCACTCCGAACACGTTATTCCGAATGCCATGTGGCGAGCGTCGGGTGGCATTCTAATGACTGTCAATTGATGCCTTTGTTTGCGAACGTCCGGGTCTAGTAAGGTTCGCCATTCTTGTGCTGGAATTGATGGCCACCTGCGACCAAGCGAACAAGATGGAGATCGATATCGGGATAGTGCACCTCTTCACCGGGGACGCGGCTGCCGACTTCGAGATATTTGACCGTTTCACCGCTGCGGTTAATCAATTGGTGACCGTCGGCTTTGCCGCCAGGAAACCCCGCTGCCATCCCAGCCCCAAGCAACTGTTCGCCTGTGTCTGTGACTAGCGTCACGACGCCGTCGAGCACATAGATGAACTCATCTTCTTTCGTGTGCCAGTGGCGTTGGGCGGATGCGGCACCAGGTGGGAGGCTGACCAGATTGACGCCGAACTGAGAAAGCGCCAGCGCATTGCCTAATGCCCGCTTCTCCCTGTTGTGGCAGATGTCACCAAACGGTGCCGGGTATGTTGATCCGGTTCGTGTATTAAGGGTTTGCGGATCGAGCGCGGGTGATTTGGGTGATTCAGTCATGAGTAGGGCTCCTTTTTCTTGGACCTGATCAGTACCTTGCGGTAAGGTAATGGCATCCTCAGCATTGCAGTTGGACGTTCAGCGCATGGTAGAATTTTTGCCAGTATTGCACGTAATAACGTCGCGCAAACCGTACCGCTGAGCATGGCATTCACACCCCATTTCCTCGATGAAATCCGCGCCCGTGTTGGGCTCGCGGATACGATAGGCAGGCGCGTCAAGCTCACGCGCCGCGGACGGGAGCATACCGGCCTATGCCCCTTCCACGATGAAAAGTCACCGTCATTTTCTGTTAACGAGGAAAAGGGCTTCTATCATTGCTTTGGCTGTGGCGCTCACGGTGACGTCATCGGCTTTGTGATGCGTACGGAAGGTACGCCGTTTCCAGAGGCGGTCGAGAGACTCGCCGCCGAGGCCGGGCTCGAAGTCCCGGTTCAGACGCAAGAGGAACGGGTGCGAGAAGAGCAGCGCGCTGGATTGACTGACATCATGGAGGCCGCTGCCGAGTGGTATGCGGCGGAATTGCAGGCACCGCAGGGTAGGGCCGCCTTGGACTATCTGCATGGACGTGGACTTGACGACAAGACGATTTCAGCCTTTCGCCTTGGTTTTGCGCCGGACGGCGGTGGAAACGTTAAGCAGGCGCTTGAGTCCTGCCTTTCGAAAGTATCTGGAGGTAGCACAATAGAGCCGGCCACGCTGGTGGAAACCGGCCTCCTTCGTGCAGCCGAAGATGGTCGCGCACCTTACCCGTTTTTTCGCAACCGAATTATATTCCCAATTGCTGATCGACGTGGCCGGGTCATCGCATTCGGTGGCCGCCAGATGGGTGATGGCAATACCGCCAAATATATCAACTCGCCGGATACACCGCTCTTTCACAAAGGTCGCACGCTCTACAACCTTGCCGGTGCCCGGAAGGCGGCCTACGAGGGTGAGACTTTGGTCGTCGGCGAAGGCTATATGGACGTTATCGCGCTCGTGCGAGCGGGGTTTCGCGGCAGCGTTGCACCACTTGGGACGGCATTGACCGAACTACAGATTGCAGAGTTGTGGCGGTTGGCACCCGAGCCAATTTTATGTTTCGACGGTGATGATGCGGGTCGCCGCGCCGCCGGGCGAGCAGCAATGCGGACCCTCCCGCTGTTGACACCGGGCAAGTCACTGAGGTTTGCCATGTTAGGGCCGGGTGAAGATCCTGACAGCCTGATTGCCAAGGTTGGCAAGAACGCGATGCAGAGTGTGCTTGACCAAGCGCAACCGCTTGCGGATGTGGTTTGGGATCTTGAAGTTGGCCTGAAGGCGGTCGATACGCCAGAGCGTCGAGCGGACCTCGATAGCCGCCTTGACGAGATAGTGCGAGGCATAGCTGACGAGCGTGTTCGGGGATATTACCGCAACGAATTTAGGACCCGGCTGTGGGATAGTTTTCGAACCTCACGAACTGGAGCCAGACAACAAGGACGGGTGGGAATGTCTGGTCAGGCGTCTAATCGGGTATCCGGTCGTACTGGTCAAAATACCGAGGTGACATCCGATGGTAAGCGTTCTGCCGCGCCCAGGTCAGATATTGCTCGCCGTCGCGGACAGCAAGCGGTCCTTGCAGCGCTGGCTACTCATCCCGAGCTAGTGAGCGAATTTGCCGATGAAATCAATGCACTCAAGCTTGATGGAGACCTTGACAATTTGCGTCAGGAACTCCAAAACCTTTGCGCGGGCACGGCAGACCTTGACGCGAACGATATAACGCGCCACTTCAAAGAAACCGGGCAAGAACGAGCGCTTGATGGCGTATTCGATTCTCAAGTTCTGCTGCTGGCTCCGTTTGCGCGTGCAGACACGCCTACGGATAAGGTGCGGGCAGGCCTGCGGCATGTATTTGATATGCAGTTGCAGGTGCGGCTCAAGGCCGAAGTGAGAACATTGGGCCGGGAATTGGCTGAGACGGCGGAAGCGGCGGATGAAGCCAGGGTACTTGCGTTCAGAGAAGATGTAGAGGTCGGCGAACGGCGGGTCTCTGACATTGACGATTTTGAATCGGAAGAGGCAATAGCGAGCGAGAGTTCGTAGACGCCAGCCGGAGATTTCTTCGGATTTTGGAATTTGCTCAAAAGTGAGGGCGAGAATTAATGGCAACTAAAGCAGCAAGTTTAGAGGCGGCCCCGCCACTGGTTGAGGAAGGGGCAGATAGTCCTTTGGTGGATACCGAAGCGGCGGTCAAGAAGCTGATTGCAAAGGGTAAGGAGCGCGGTTTCATCACAATCGATGAGTTGAACGCCGCGTTGCCACAGGACCGCATGAGCTCTGAACAAATTGAAGATACAATGACGTTCCTCTCCGAAATGGGGATCAATGTCGTCGAGAACGAAGAGCAGGATGGGGAGTCCGGCACCGAGGAAGGGCAGGGAACTGAAGCCAGCCGCCAAGGCAATGTGGATGAAGAAGACATTGGCCGTACGGATGATCCGGTCCGCATGTATTTGCGGGAGATGGGAAGCGTCGAACTCTTGTCGCGCGAAGGCGAGATTGCGATTGCCAAGCGAATCGAGGCTGGCCGTGAGAAGCTGATTGGTGCGATCTGCGACAGTCCGCTTACGCTGCGCGCGATCACTCATTGGCATGACGAGCTCGTCGAAGAACGAATTTTATTGCGAGATGTAATTGACCTCGATGCAACATATGGCGGCGGGCCCGAAGCCCAAGCTGCCGCTAACGGCGGCAACGGTGCGGTTCCAGCCCAGGCGGGCGCTAACGGCAGCAACGGTGCGGTTCCAGCCCAGGCGGGCGCTAACGGCAGCAACGGTGCGGTTCCAGCCCAGGCGGGCGCTAACGGCAGCAACGGTGCGGCTCCAGCAATTGTTGGCAAAGCGCCGGACAATGGGGCGAATGGTTCCGCTGGGGCAGTTGGCAAACCGGCGAACGACGACGCGGCGACGGATGATTCTGACGACGACGATTTGGAAGACAGTAACGTCTCGTTGGCAGCCATGGAACTGGCCCTTAAGCCCGTGGTTTTGGTGAATTTTAAACAGATAGCATCAACCTACAACAAGATGCAGAAGGCACAGGATCGTCGCCTGGAGGCGATGCAAAATGCCACAGAAGTCTCGAAATCGACTGAACGCACCTATGAACGTCATCGCGCGACTCTGATCGAGTTGATGGAAACAGTGCGGCTGAATAACACGCGGATTGAGGCGTTGGTCGATCAGCTTTACGGCCTCAACCGGCGGCTAACAAACATCGAAGGCAAAATCATGCGTTTGGCGCTCTCAGCCAGCGTTAAACGCGACGATTTCCTTGAGCATCATCTCGGCCATGAGTTGGATCCAAAATGGATGCAACGCATTAACAAACTATCCGGTCGAGGCTGGAAGAAGTTCATTGAAAAGCACGGTACCGAGGTCAAGGAGTTGCGGGACGAGTTGTCTGAAGTCGCTGCCGGTACTGGTATGCCAATCGCTGAATTTCGTCGCATTACGATGACTGTGCAGCGTGGCGAACGCGAGGCTGCGCGCGCCAAGAAAGAGATGGTTGAGGCCAACCTGCGCCTTGTTATCTCCATTGCCAAAAAATATACGAACCGAGGGCTGCAATTTCTCGACCTCATTCAGGAGGGCAATATTGGCCTCATGAAGGCGGTCGATAAGTTTGAATATCGTCGCGGGTACAAATTCTCGACTTACGCTACATGGTGGATCCGGCAAGCTATTACTCGATCGATCGCCGACCAGGCGCGGACGATCCGCATTCCAGTGCATATGATCGAGACAATCAACAAGCTGGTGCGAACTTCACGGCAAATGTTGCACGAAATTGGCCGGGAGCCTCAACCGGAAGAGTTGGCGGAGAAGCTGCATATGCCTTTGGAAAAGGTGCGCAAAGTTCTCAAGATCGCCAAGGAACCGATTAGCCTCGAGACGCCGATTGGCGATGAAGAAGACAGCCATCTCGGCGACTTTATCGAAGATAAAAATGCTGTTCTGCCGGCGGACGCGGCAATTCAATCCAACTTGCGTGAGACAACGACGCGCGTTTTGGCCTCTCTTACGGCGCGTGAAGAGCGCGTTTTACGTATGCGATTTGGTATAGGCATGAATACCGATCATACGCTTGAGGAGGTTGGCCAACAGTTCTCTGTTACCCGTGAGCGCATCCGTCAGATCGAAGCCAAGGCGCTGCGCAAGCTCAAGCACCCAAGTCGGTCCCGCAAGCTCCGGAGCTTTCTCGACTTCTGATCTTTGGTCGGCCAAGGCGGCTGACTAGTGTCTCAGTGACCTCAGAATTAAATTAAGCACGGTCGCAAAAATGAAACTTTTGCCCTGGCCATATTTTGTTATCGGGTTGGCGCTTCTGTGGACGGCTGGCGTTGCCTACTACACCGATCCGGCGGAGGGGTTTAGGACTCGCGATACGAGCAACTGGCTGCTGCGGCATCCGGAGGAGATTCGCTGCCCAAGACCAGCGGAGCTGGCGCGCATTATGGATGCGCTCAGTTCGGCAAATGTTCTCCAACAGACAGTGGTCGATGCTGCGCAAGAGAAGGCGCGGAGCGACACCGCACGTGAACTGGCTGGAAACTTGCGCGGAACGGTCGCTATTGATCGCAGCCGCGGCGCGGATACAGGTACGCCCCTGCCCCGGGCCGATCTCGTGGATGCGCTTGTCGAGGAATCGGATCGGCGGTGTAAGCCGGACCAGCGAATGGTGCGTATTGTCAAAATTCAAGCACAGGAAGCAGGAGCCGACAGACAAATATATTCGCTCGCCTATCTTGGCATCGCGCCAAGCTGTCTGCTCATGTTGGCCGCCTTGTGGGTACTGCGCCGAGGGCGCCGAACTGTGAAGTAAAAACTCTGATCGTCGCGCGCGCTGCTCGCCAGGAGTGACCGTAGGATGATCCGCTACACCTGACCCTGTCTCTCACCCGCCAAGTTCGCTATTCTACTAATTAATTCCTGACGTCGGGCGTGGGCCCGTAGCTCAGCTGGTTAGAGCGGGCCGCTCATAACGGTCTGGTCGCAGGTTCGAGTCCTGCCGGGCCCACCACGCACCCAGGTGAACACCCATGCCCAGGAGAATATCTCCCTGAAGGCCCCAGTTCCGGGGCTTTCAGGGCTTGAGGGGAGGCATTGTAATCAGGAGTCGCTTCGTCTCGTCTCTCTCGCACTTCTCCAGGCCGTATGCGAGTGCGTCAATATGCCAGTTATCGAGAAACTCGACGCCTGGATTCAGCGTTTCAAATGACTTCTTTATAAACGGAGAGACTGACGTTCTTAGCAACGTGTGAAGAACTTCGTGCTTATCTGACATCGCGTTTCATCCTTTTCTTTCTGCTCGACCGCAGTGTCTCTTGTTTAAAATCGGCCAGAATTCTCTGGTCCATCTCGGTAAAGTCAATTTTTTCGCCGCCAGCCTGCTCTTGCGGAAGAACCTCCCATGAGCCAAGATCACCGGGAGACACTACTTGCAGCTTTGAAGCAGGTCGAAAAAGCCCTCGGCAGCCGTCGCTGAGCTTCGTCACCAAATTCCAGATGTCTGCTTTCAAGTGTAAAGCAGACTGTTACTAGTTGGGGCTGGGTTGTCCGCTTATGACCCAAAGCGGACGTTGGAATTTGGCAACGAGACGATCAGTGTCCAGTGCCCAGTTTTGTCCTGGTTGTCCAACACCACTCAGTTTCCGGAATTTTGCATGCTCTGCCGACGCTAGATTCCGCACGTCTCTTTCACTAACCTTCCGGTTGATTGGGAGTTTCCATCGAACGCCGTCTCTCCGCCATCTCAATTGCTGATTTGGTCAACGCACACGCTGGATGAAAGAACAGGCCGCAACCACGATGCCGTTTTGACGTCTAAGGAAAAACTCTTCGAACCCAGTCCTCGTCACGATTGGGTTTCGATTCGTTTTACATAAACTACGATGATGAATATCGCCATGCGATCACGCACGCCGATCTATTACACCCGGTGCCCTGTCCCCACGGCATCCGGCGTTGCCTTTCAGACCGGCATGTTCGCCGACGCGTTCGAGGATACGAACTACGTGGTGTCTGACATCGTCGAACTCGGTCCCGACCATCAGGACGTTCACTACACGCACTCAATCGAAATGTTCATCCGTGAGGGGGGAGTGTCACCGCCGGTTTGGGCGCGCTCGAACGGTGTCGATTCCGTGGTCCTCGGCATCACCTTCATGGAAGAGTGCCAGGGCGTCTTCGTTCGCGCCAACGATCCGATGGAGACGGTTGCCGGTCTTGCCGGTCGCCGTCTGGCCTTGCCCGTGTGGCCGCGGCTTGTGTTCAATTTCTGGCGAATTGCGGCGTTAAAGGGTCTGATCTCCGCACTCAAGGTTCACGATGTATCGGCCGATGCTGTGGAGTTTGTCGATATTATCGAAGGTTGGGATCCGAGCGAGCGGCGTAACGTTGGCCGTCAGGATCTTAAGAAGCCAGCCCGTTGCGAGTATCGAGGCCAGCTCGAGGCTCTTCTCACCGGTGAGGTCGACGCGATATTTGGCAAGGGACCGGAAGCGGCGTTGCTCCAGCGTGAAGCGGAGGGCCGCATCCGCCTGCTTTATGACGTGAGAACGGCGCCAAGCATTGTCGAGCGCATCAACAATTCGCCGCCCCGCCTGCTGACCACCTCCCGCCATCTCGTCGAGAATCATTTTGACGCGGTCGTTTGCTATCTTCGGACTACTATTCGCGCGGCGACCTGGGCGCGAGCCAACCCAGTCGAGACACGGGACTTGATCGCGCGGGAGTGCAGCATCGACGCTAACGAAATCGAATCATACCTAGAGGCGGATTATCGCGATAAGTTTCTGCCCCGGCTCGACGAGAATTTGGTTGAAGCGCTTGAGGTCGTTAAATCATTTCTCCATGAGTATCAATTTATCGATCGGAACTTTCCGTTGGAAGGGTGGATCGATCCCCGACCGCTCGCGCAAGCCTATCAACTCGAAGGTATTACGGCGGGGCCTAATTGGGTGCCGGGATCCCGATGATTGGGAGTCGTCTACAGTATCTAATGCAGGTTTAGACCTAAATCGGTGTCGTACAGCCTTCCAAATTGACAGGCCCAGTTTGCCGGGATCATAATAATTTGGCCTAACCTCTTTCGTGGGAAATCTTACGTGTCCGACTTCAACCATATACCAGTTATCGATATTGGATGTCTGAGGAATGGCGACAGTGATGGCCTAGGCGAAGTCGCACGCCTGATCAATGCGACCCTTACCGATGTCGGCTTCATGTACGTCATAAATCACGGTATTGACCAACGCGTGTTCGACGACGCCATAGAGGCATCGCGGACATATTTTCATCTGCCCGAGGAGCGGAAGAATATGTTGGCCATCAACAGGAACAACCGAGGTTACAACGGCCTCGGCAGGGCCTTGATGGACGGCGCCGAGCATCCGGATGACAAGGAGTTCTTCCAGATCGGCCTCGATCTGCCGGAGGACGATCCGGACGTGCGCGCGGAACAGCCGTTGCGCGGTCCAAACGTCTGGCCGGAAGGGCAAGACGACTTCCGATCCACGTTGACACGATATTACGACGAAATCGGCCGGGTCGGCGAAATCGTTTTGCGTGGCGTCGCCGTCAGCCTGGGCCTACCGCAGGACTTCTTCACTCTGCGCTATGCTAAACCCTTGCAGCGCACCCAAGTGCTTTACTACCCGGCCCGCACTCCGGTCACCGACCCTAATCACTACGGGGTAGCCCCCCATTCGGACTACGGATGCATGACGCTGCTTTACCAAGATCAGGTCGGTGGGCTCCATGTGTTGAATAAGAAAGAAGAGTGGATTTCGGTGCTGCCTATTGAAGGGTCTCTGGTCGTCAACGTTGGCGACTTACTGGAGCGTTGGAGCAATAACCGTTTTGTTTCAACCAAGCATATGGTGCGCAACCGCAGTGGCCATGAACGCATGTCGATCGCCACGTTCTATGATCCGGACTATTCGGCCCTCGTCGATCCGCGCGAACTGGGATTGGGCGACGGGGAAGAAGCCTTGTTCGAACCGATTCTCGCCGGAGACCACATCACTGGTCGGATCTGGCGCTCCATCGAAACCGGGGCGAATTAAAGCGAAACTCGTTGTCGTGCTGGCTATCTGAAAAATTCTTCGCCAATTAGCGTTACTATAGTAGGCCGGTTGAATTACGAGATGCCTGGATTTGGGAGAACTTCCAGAAGTCGATGGCGTGGCATTGTCAGAGGAAGTTGTTTTGGGGCAATGAAAATCACAACGCCTCACCTCTCAGGTTGCAAGTTGATGCCACACAGATAGGGTGGTGGATCGATTGTTGAGCCAGACCTGTCTCTTGTCGTGCCTTGTTGCCGATCGCCTTCATTGCCGCTCTGCGATCTTGCTTTCGCGATCAACTGCCCTCCTGAGGCGGTAACCTTCACCGTTGATCCTCACGAAAACCTCGTCCAGATGCCATACCCACCGAAGTGAACTTCGCAAAGATGCTGACCGTTTCTTTCTGATTTCCGCGGCAAACTTCGGTCCGAACCGATTCCACCAAGCCCGCACCGTTTCATAGCTGACGTCGATACCTCGTTCGCAGATGGTTTTATCTTGCCGTGAGGAAGGTCTGTAGCTTCTAATCAGCCAGTTTACACTTCATCAATCTGACAATGCTCTTTCAGGCCGTATTGTTTTCGGATTTCCAAGTCTTCGGTTGCGTCGCGTGGGCGTTGACAAACGCCTCAAGATCCTTAACCGCTACCCGAAAATCGCGCCCAACCCTAATTGCCCGCAAGTCATCCTCATGAATCCAGGTGCGAACGGTCGCTTCGCTTACCTTCAGAAGCTCCGCGACCTCATGAATGGTCATAAACGGTTTGCTGAACATCGTCATTCACCTCTGTTGAGATGCATTGGTTAGAATTAGATGCTATTATACGTCGTTGAACTTTTTATTACACGATCTAGTTATATTTAACCTGTTTGGTATGTGATAAGAATAAGTATTCCAATTTAAGCTGGAATGTTTACGGACCAAGGAGTTTCAGAGTATGCGCGAAATAGCGGGCGTTGCAGTGTTTGACAGTGGCAAGGGCGCGAATTCGCTCTTCCCGTCAGGCCGGATGGTTCTGTTTGAGCTACGGGAGGGCTAGACGTGGGATCAGCAATTGACGATCTGATTTCGCGCGCACGTGCATTTCGCTCTGGATCTTTCCTCTCGCAACAATCCCTCTATCAACGGCTCATTCGAGAGGGACAATCGCCTAAAATCCTCATGATTGCCTGCTCAGACAGTCGGATCGATCCGTCCATCATTTTCGATGCTAAGCCGGGGGAGATTTTTATGGTTCGTAACATGGCAAGCTTGGTTCCACCGTGTATACCGGATGAGCTTTGCCATGGGACGAGTGCGGCGCTGGAATTTGGTGTACTGGGGCTCGGCGTAGAGCATTTGATTGTGCTGGGTCACGGCCATTGCGGTGGCATCGATGCGCTGTTGCGCAGTGCCGGCAAGGACGGTCCAAAGACCGATTTTATTGAACCGTGGCTATCGTGCATGACCGGCGTTCGGGACAAGATGCTCCGGGAGATGCCAGACGGCTCACATGCGCAAATGGCGCGTGCGATCGAAGATGAAACCGTGCGCCAATCAGTCCGAAATTTGCGGACATTCCCTTGGATCGACGAGCGCCTCCGTGCCGGTGAGCTGTCAGTTCACGGTTGGCATTTCGATATTGCAGAAGGTGCTTTACGTGCGCTCTCCGAAAACAGCTGATGTCGAAGCACACTGATCCCGACTACATGGCGCCATGGGAGGCGGCCTTCGATCGGGTGCTTACATCGTTCTAAGAATTTATTCACCGTCAAACGACCAGTGGCGTGCTGCTAATGCTATGTGCAGTTGCTGCGCTCATCATTGCCAACGGTCCCTAGGGTGAAGCGTATCAGGAACTGTTGGACATGCCTTTTACCGTCGGCGTGCTTGGTTTTTCTCTCTCAAAGTCGATACATCATTGGATCAACGAAAGTTTGATGGCGATATTCTTCTTTGTCATCGGATTGGAGTTAAAACGCGAGATCTTGGTCGGCGAACTCGCCGATCCGGTGCAGGCGTTATTGCCCATCATAGTCGCAGTCGGCGGCATGGTAGTGCCGGCAGTTGTCTACATTGCTATCAATCCGCACGGTCATACATTCGACGACTGGGGAATTCCGATGGCGACGGACATCGCGTTTGCTCTAGGAGCGCTCGCGCTGTTGGGCAGCCGCACCCCCAAAAACCTCGTGACTTTTTTGGTCGCCCTGGCAATCGTAGACGATTTGGGCGCCGTCCTTGTGATCGCCATATTCTATACGGAGACCCTCAACCTCGGGGCACTGGTAAGTGCGGCAGCTTTTGTGGTCCTCTTGGTTAGTCTCAATCTTGGTGGCATACGCCGTCCACTACCATATGTCCTGCTCGGCACAGTACTTTGGGTTGCCATGCTGAAGAGCGGTGTTCATGCAACATTGGTGGGGATTTTTCTGGCTTTCGCGATTCCGATGCGGCCGAAATACGACCCAGAGCGATTCTTCTCATATGTGCAGGAAATGCTCACTCAGCTCAAACACGTTTATGAGAAAGAGAAAAATATCATTCGAAACGTTGAGTTGCGTGCCTGGGTGCGGGCGTTGGAAGAGGGTGTGCACCTAGTGCAAGCGCCGGCATAAATCCTAGAAAGTAAAATGCACATTCCGTCCGCCTATCTGATTATCCCAATATTTGCACTTGCCAATGCCGGGGTGCCAATCGATTGGTCATCTTTCGGCAGTATCATCACACACTCGGTTTCTTTTGGGATTGTTGCTGGATTGGTTGGTGGCAAACTGATTGGCGTTGCGGGTTTTACGTGGCTCGCCGTTAGACTCGGTCTGTGCCGCTTACCGGATGGTTTGAACTTCTAGCATATCGTTGGCGTTGCGCTGATCAGCGGTATTGGCTTCACGATGTCAATTTTTGTCGCAGAATTTGGTTTCGCCCACCACGCCGAGGATCTTTTAATGGCGAAGACAGGAGTTCTTTTGGCGTCTCTGATCGCAGGGCTGACGGGCTTCACGTGGCTGTACTTCACAACCAGGGGAGCTAAATTGTGAGGCGTTGGTACGCGCGGTGACGTGAGATGTTGCCCTGATGACGCATTGTCAGAATAGAATGGATTACTTCGCCCACACGTCGAAACACATTTCGCTCCTGTTGATTTTTCTGGTTTTCCTGGATCAAATGTGAGGGTGCGATGTCGTCTTGAAGAATTCTGAATTTTGCTCTAACTGTGCCACTGGAGCTGTCCCCAAAAGCTTGTAGGGTATTTTCACTTTAACTGCTGTCACGGCGCGGCAATCTGATCTGAGCGTATATTCACATGATGATGTCAGCGCCCTTGCTCTTGGCTCAGAGATAGAGTTTCTTTGAATCGAATCTTAAACTTCTGTCGACGACTTTAGTTCGCAGTAACAACATTGATTTTGGAGAACATGATGAGCGGTTCAATATCGCAAGTAGACCCCGACGGGCTGGCGGAATTTTCCGTGGTCTTCACCGATCGCTCTTTAAACCACATGTCCCAGTCGTTCCAGTCGGTGATGCGTGAAATCTCCCAAACCTTGAAGGAAGTCTATAATGCCCGGCATGTCGCCATCGTTCCCGGTGGCGGTACCTACGCCATGGAGGCCGTGGCCCGTCAATTGGCGACGGACAAACGGTGCATGGTCATCCGCAATGGTTGGTTTAGTTTCCGCTGGAGCCAGATTTTTGACGCTGGTGGGATACCTGAAAGTTGCACGGTTCTCAAAGCCCGCCAGGTCGGTGAGGGCGATCAAGCACCATTCGCTCCTTGCCCGATTGAGGAAGCCGTCGCCGCGATCGAAGCCGAAAAGCCTGATTTGTTGTTTGCTGTCCATGTGGAAACCGCTTCCGGTATCATCTTGCCAGAGGATTATCTGAAAGCTCTCGCCGAAGCACAGCATCGCCATGGCGGTCTATTCGTTCTCGATTGCGTCGCTTCCGGCGCCATTTGGGTCGATATGGAGGAGACCGGTGTCGATGTCCTGATCAGCGCTCCGCAGAAAGGCTGGTCGGCGTCTCCCGCGGCCGGACTCGTCATGATGAGCGATAAGGCGCGCAATACTGTCAGCCAGACCAACAGCACGAGTTTTGCCTGCGATCTCAAGAAATGGTCGGAGATTATGGATGCATACGAAGGTGGCGGTCACGCCTACCACGCGACCATGCCGACGGACGCCCTGGTCAAGTTCCACGACGCTATGAAGGAAACCAAGGCCATTGGGTTTGATGTTATTCGTGCAAAGCAGCAGGAGTTGGGAGACAAGGTTCGCGCTGCTCTTGCCGGGCGACAGATCAAATCCGTCGCCGCGGAAGGCTTCGGCGCACCAGGCGTCATTGTGAGCTATACCCGAGACGCCGACGTACAGTCGGGCAAAAAGTTTGCTGGTGTGGGTTTGCAGATCGCTGCTGGCGTGCCCTTGCAATGTGACGAGCCGGAAGGCTTCCGGACCTTCCGGTTAGGTCTCTTCGGTTTGGATAAACTGAATGACGTGGACGCCACCGTCACCCGTTTGGAAAAGGCGTTGGACGAGGTCATTTGACGAAACCCGATTTTGGTCGGCGGACACGATGACCCACAGCTAGTGGTGTAGTCAGATCAAATCGAGCCAAGCACTGGAAAGCAGAGAGCTGGGAAGTTCCGGCCACACGCCAGAGATAACGGCTTTCGCCATTGATAAATCCTCGGGACGTCGTCAGGCCGCACAATCCAATTTACTCTGACAATGCCGACCGAAGGCCTACGAAATCTCTTTTTGTGGCATGGGGGGTGTCTCGAGGTCCGCTGATCTGATCCTGGTTTCGACTGGTGTCGTCACTATTGGTCGGCGAACAGACATCGGGTGAATGCCGGCCCGTATGGCATTCATTAATCCGACGACTTCCCAATAATTTTCTACGATGTGCAGCTGACCTGGCGCCCATTGGAGCGCGGCAAGGTCATTCTGCATTAGGTTCTTATTCTCTCGGACAGCAATCACTGGAACACCTTGTTCCAGCGCCGCCATGGTCGGTAGGCCGAGACAACCGTCAGGGATGACGAGGCACGATACGTTGGCGGCCGTCAAGACGTCGGGGCGCTGCATTTGATCATGTTCTGTGACAATGGTGGGGCTGCGCTGCAATCCTTTCAGGATGCACTGGAAGAAGGCAAGCGACACTGCCTCTGCTGCCATCCGGGGGTCGACGATGCCGGGGTCAGAGTTCGCAATCTCGCGAGACTCGAACATTGGTGAATGGGCCGAAGGCACATCGAAGCGGTCCGAGACCGCGTGCGTTAACATCGCCTCGACCCCACCCCATGGGTTCACCATCTCGCCCTGGCTGTCAAAGTAGCCCTGATGAAAGGCTTCGGGCACATTGATGACCGACGAAAGTGCAACCGCGTCGTACTCGCCCCGGTGTTCCTCGAGCGCTTCCCAGAGATTTTCCAGCCCCGTTACTTCGCCGGTCGCGCGGCCGGACTTGGTATAGCTCGTACGCATTCGGACGGGTGGGTCGAGCTCGACGATCACGGAGCAATCGAGGCCGAATGAGGCCCGTGCAGCGTTGACCGCATTGATAGCGGCACTCCGGAACAAATCGTCCTGATGTTTGTCGATGACCACTAACATCCGGTTTGCCCGCACCGGGCGCAGCCCGACCGCCCCCATCATGAAGCGCGATATTACGCTGCCCTCGACGTAGAGCGCGTTCTCTGGCATCTCGTTTAGATCACTCGCATTGACCACGTTCGGATGAGTAACTAAGCGATCGCAGGCGGTGGCAAGGAGCCGGGCGACCGGCGTGGCGTCACCAGCATGGCCACCGATCTCAGCGCCAATGCCTGTCGGCACCAATAGCACTGCGTTGAAGCTTTCGGTGTTCTCGCCACCCCGAGGGACGAAGTGGAAGATCGAGTCCGTCTCCGGCGTCTCATGGTTCATCGCTTTGGCGCCGGCCATGACGCCGATCTCGCAGTGATAATGCTCCGCGTCTGTCGCTGTCACGACGAAGCGCAACGGTATCCCCGCGTCGGCTAAACGAAACCGCATCGCTTGGTCGACATGCGAGATCAGATCCCGATGGTCAGGGGCGACGGGAATCAGGAATTCTGCCTCATAAAGATGCACGTATGACCTCCGCAATGGACGTTGAATTTTAGAGGATTACCGACGTTTGAGAAAGGTAGGATCACAGGTGGCAGCCGCAAACCAATCCCTCGAAAACGCTGCCGCGAGATCAGCATCGAAGTCCTTGCACGAGAAGATATTGATGTAGGCCGCTTCCAGTATGTCGAGGGTGTGAATGACGATGCTGCTCGTTAAAATGAAACAAACCGCCGATGTACCTTTGGTGTGAGGCGACGTCTGTTGGTCTTCCAGAGGAACTCCAACGTCATCCCAGAAATGCACCTCGCATTTCTGCATGTCGATGCGCCGGCAAAGTTCGGTGAAATAGGCGTCGATATCGGGGCGATTGAATTTGCTTGCGTCGCAGCCGTGTAAATCCAACACAAGCTCAAAACCGTATGCCGTAACCGTCTGGTCATTCACTGTTGTATGGTCTCTTTAATACCAATTTAGTTTCAAATTTATGGCGTTGTTAGCAACAGACCACAGCCAAACAATCAAGGCCAGTCAATCCTGAATTACGTGCGGTACAAAGCGAGCGCCTTCGGTGGTGACCCAATTTTGATCCTCGCGCAGGCATATGCCGGCGGCTCGACCCGCCATCATCCAACAGCCGACCAAGGCGAAGTTCCCATCGAATTTGGGAAGAGGGTGAAAGGCTTGTACTATATGGCCTTCTCGTCCGTATGGTCCGTCATTTTTAAAAACACTCTTGCCATCACGCACAATCTCCACGTTCCAACCTTGCCGTGACAACAGCGGTTTTCGCACATAGTTTCCTGAAAGCGACGCGGCCCGCGGATCGTCCTCGAAATAAGCGGGCAGCAGATTTGGGTGCCCTTCGAACATCTCCCAAAGCAGGGGTAGAAGGCCTTTGTTGGACAAAACGGACTTCCACGGGGGTTCAATAAAGTGCACGCGACTGCCAGGCAGATGACAGCCAAACTCCTCCTCCATCATCCATTCCCAAGGATACAACTTAAAAAGTGTAGTGATAATTCGATCGTCAAGGTCGGTGAACTGTCCTTGTGCATCGACACCAATCTCTTCCATACCCAAGAAGCAAGTTTCCAAACCAGCCTCTCGGGCACAATCCTCGAGGTATTCGACTGTTCCTCTGTCGTCCTCGATGTCCCCGACGCAAGCTAGATGCAGGCGCCCGTCGATACCCAAGCCCGCGAAAGCCTCGAGCAGATGTTCATGGAGTTCGTTAAACTGATCACAATTGTGTGGAATTACTTTTCGCTCGATGGCCTGCTCGAACCAAGTCCATTGAAAAATGGCCGATTCATAAAGTGTTGTGGGCGTATCGCCATTGTACTCGAGTAGTTTGGCGCTTCCCTGACCATCGTAAGAGAAGTCCATTCGCCCATATAAATCTTTCTCTCTGCTGCGCCAGCTATCCGCGACATAATCCCAGAATGGTTCTGGAATTCGCAGGCTACGAAACACAGTATCGTCTTCTAAGGTGCGGTCCAGAACTTCAACGCACATGTGCTGGATGTCTTCAGCACACTTTTCAAGATCTTCTTCGATTTGGCGTAGTGTAAAACGATAATACGCGCATTCATCCCAGTAGGGTACACCTACCCCCGGGCTAAATTCGAAGCCATGCTCAAGAGCCGTTTGCTCTAAGTCCGGCCGTTGCGCTACGGGAATTCGTTTCATCGGATGGTTTAGTTTGAGGCTAGGGTTGCCGAGTGAGCGCTTGGTTTTTACGGTACTCCAAGAGTTCAATTCTCATGGCGTGCCGGCTTCGCTGATCTACGAAAGAATGTCCGATATTTTTCACTTCAGCTTGACCGGAAGCGAACCGGCGGCTATGAGGCCCGGACGGTCGCTCCCAGCGAAACCAAATATCTTCGGCACGTTCAATTTGCGCGTTTCGCTTTTAGGCGTGCCAGTACATCGCCACTGCTCGCGCCACCGTCCACAATCCCGGCAGCCTTCAGCTTGTCGTCGAGGCTGACCTCCTCGGTAGAATCGGCGAGTTCGCTTGCTGCTTCAAACCTTGCAGCCCGCTCCGTCTGTTTTGATTTAAGTCTCTCCAGGCTGTCGACGGCGCTGCCCATACTGGAATTGGCGCCCGAATGGCGCGCCGCGACTGCAGATTGGGCACGCTGTACCATTTCCGTCGCTTTCACCGTATCGACTTGCTGTTTGAGCCTTTTCAAGCTGGCCTCTGTCTGGGCTACGGCTCGCCGGAGCTGCGCTTCGCTGTCGGCGAATGATTTGGCGAGCCCCTCTTCAGCCATAAGCTCGGTCTCTAGTCCAGCAATTTTTTCGGCGATCTCCATCGCCAAGCCTTCGTCGCCCTTGTCGAGTGCTTGGATGGCATAGCCTTCATATTCCGAGAGAGAAAATTTGATACTTTCCAATTTTTTGTCCGCCAATTTCCGCTTGGCGATGATGCCTGTGAGGGCGTCTTTGGATTTGCTGAGCTCGCTGTCAGCGTCCCGGATCTCTTGGTCCAAGATCCGTAGGACCTGGCCGTCGACGATAGCCTCGCCTGCTTCGTTGACACCACCTCTGACTGCGGTTGCGACTTTTGCCCATATACTCATGTGGTTTCACTCCTTCGTCTAAATTTCTTCGCCTTGACTAGCAAATGATTGCGTTAGGCGACGTTTTTCAGCTCCGACCGGTAGGCCTCGGCAGCTTGAATGGCGTTGTCGGCAAGCGTTTCGAATTCGAAAATGACCGATTCGAGAACCGAGCTTGCGCTCAACGAGCCGAACATTTCGTAATAGTCCCGTCCGTCGGCCCCCGATCGAATTCCAAATGTCGAAAGCGGAAAGAGTTTGTGTGTTTTGAGGATCATTGTGTTGAACGTTGCACTGTCGTCGACGTCATCGACGGGCCAAAGCAACGAATCGACGATGATTTGGCTGCCGCTTACGCTCATGAGTAGTGGCAAATCGCCAAACTCCTTCATAATGATGAGTATTCCAGGGTCCGCGCCTTCGATTAACTCGATCTCAATCAGACCCTCTTTCCCGGGTTCGGACTGAACAAGCGCCTCATAAAGACTCTGTGTAGTCCAGTTTTCGTCTTGGCTCATTTGTCTCTCCGTGCCAGTTTTGGGAATTATCGGCATCACACCGGCCCTTAACGCTGTTTCGCAATCCCGCAAAACCTTCGTAAAATCGGCCGGTATCCAGATTTCGCGCTTTACATATCCCAGCTCTTTGAGGCGCGCGCGATATCTCGACTGATAGTATGACGACTTCCTTGGTGCCATCGAAATTCCCAATTAGTGTATTTACATGTAATATGTTACACGTCATATATATTACATGTTATATATATTACAAGGGCGATAATGGAGTGATGCAGATTTCTGTGTTTTGGCCGAACAGCTAAATTTGTACGAACTAGCTGACTTAGGATCATATAAAGGTCGCGCAGAAATGGGCGACATGCCGGACGGTTAGGCGAAATGTACATCATTCTCTCACGCATCTCGAAACGCTTTTACGCCAGAATTTCGAGTTTGAGCTGGGAGACTGTTATCGTTCTAACGGCCTCCCATTTCGCTGTATCTTGGGGGCTAATGATTTTTGCTGGCGGCGAGAATATCGCGAGCAGCAACATTTTTTGGTATTTCTACGCGACCACAGCCACCACCGTTGGGTACGGCGATTATTCGCCCGTGACACAAGGCGGTCGCCTGGTAGCTGTGTTATGGATCATGCCTGGTGGCATCGCCCTATTCACCACAATAATCGCAAAAGTGGTGCAGCAGATTTCCGGTAGGTGGAGGAATAGAATGCGCGGTTTATCAAGCTACGAGAATTTGGAGGATCATATCGTCATACTCGGATGGCATGGCTCCCGTACGCAGCGGATGGTTGATCATATTCGGGGCGATCGAAGTGAGCATGTTCGAGAGATTGTCTTGGGCTCGGCCCAAACGATCGAAAATCCGATGCCGGACCAGGTTCGTTTTGTGCGTGGGTCAGCCTTGAATTCGCCTGATTTACTGCGCCGTGCGGCCATCATCAATGCGGTATACATCATCGCGCTTGGCCATGACGACAATGAAACCCTTGCGGCAACGCTCGGAGCCGCGGCAATCAATCGCGATGCTCACCTTGTCGCCTACTTCGATCAACAGAGCTTTGCCAATCTTCTCAAATCGCATTGTCCACATGCGGAATGCGTTGTCTCGCTCTCCGTTGAGCTGATGGTGCGCTCGGCGGAGGATCCCGGTTCAAGCCGCGTGCAGCGACAGCTTCTCTCGACATTGGAAGGACCAACCCAATTTAGCCTCCAGGTTCCCCCGAACATTGAAGCGGTGAACTATGGGGCGCTGTTTTCGGAAATGAAGAACAAACACGACGCGACGTTGTTCGGTGTTGCAGAGAGCACGCTTGCCGAGGATCTCATACTGAATGCCCCCGTAGGCCATCAGGTTGAACCCGGTACGATCCTTTACTTCATGGCGGCAAGACGTATCGAGGCAGCAGAAATTGATTGGTTGGCGCTGAACGCTGGGTGACCGCGACCAAGTGTCGAACATACAAGGAGGATATGGAGAAAACATGGTCGGTGGCATCATGAAATCGCTCTTTAAGAGCGGCGCCCGTGATTTGAAGTCAAAATTTTCCAAACCCGGTAAAGACGACGAGTTCGATACACCGTTGAACTTGCGGATTGGTGCCGCGGTTGACATCGACACGTTGCCGTTTCGCATGCACGAAAAAGATCTGCACTTTGAACTACCTGAGGAAACCATACTGATCGTCGCCCAAGGGTTTATCGACCTGGGCGATGGCAGCTACGTCCACCGTTATTACGCCGGCGATGACACAATGATCCAGGTCATGACGGTCAATGGCACGGAAGACCAGCACGTGGAGGAAATTACTCTCTATGTGCCATATCAGAGTTACTACCCTGATAGCGTGGGCGAATGGGCACAATGG
>Ga0302135_10000510_pt1 | contig 23555 bp, 18 predicted proteins | sample CBN3_surface_MG_FD_203119 | JGI IMG/M metagenome (GOLD analysis project Ga0302135, IMG submission 203119) | Marine microbial communities from Western Arctic Ocean, Canada - CBN3_32.1 | ecosystem: Environmental > Aquatic > Marine > Oceanic | place: Canada: Western Arctic Ocean | collected...
AAAAGATTTTTAAGTTTACCCTGCGCGGTTTGGAATATGATGAATTGGAAAATCAGATACAATCATTTGCCCAAACTAAAAAAAATCAATATGGCAGAAAAATTAAAATATTAACGTGGGAGCTAGTATTCCTCGACTAAACAATGGGACGGTCTGCCCTCATGTTGGGTAGACCCTTTCATCCTACCTCCATCTCGTTTCAGAGATAAAATCCAAACACTCTTCAAGCTTATCCATATCCCGCTCAGGGTAAATATCCTCAATCACTACATCATGCAATACTTTGCTATGACTAAAAGATAATTTCTTATTGATTGAATTTACTAATCTTGAATACGGGAAAAAATAAACCTTATCTTTTTTCATAGTGCCAGTACACGGCGTACTATCATAGCCGAGGCTATGAATAAACATTTGAGACTTAGCGCAAATGTCCATGAAATACTCAGCAGCCTGATGCTGTTGAATTGTAATCAACCCCTTCAAAAGAAACACATCCACTACGCACTGATCCATCGCTCTTGCTCTAGGAATAATCCCTTCTTCAACAACGATAGCTCTATTCAAAATCCATCACTCCAGTGTCCCTTTGGAACCCCCTTAAAGGTTTGGTCTGCATAGTCAGAATATCTTCCGCTTATAACATCATAGGAGAGAGGAACAGCTCCCTGCTTCCCCAACCATTTAAACCGCATCTTCCAGCAATGTATATCAGTTGACTGCTCACTACGATGCACTGTGATGCCGACATCCGCCTTGGCAAACCACGCCGCCGAACCGCTAATATGGTTTCCTCCCACTACTGGATACTCGCCTTTATCATTGGGGTAGACCTTAGTCGGATGGGCTACGAACCACACATGGAGATCGTGAGCTTTAGCAAACGTGGTAATTTTAGTAAGCATCGCATTGATTGACAAATGCTCCTCCCCTTCCCCCTGCTCAATAAAGTTGTAGGGGTCTATGACCAGACCCCTCACTCCCATTCTTAAAATACTCGCCTTACATCTGTTGATTATCGAATCAACGCTACTAACAACTCCATCCTTTGAATCTAAGAAAACAAAATGTTCATTAATAAATGCGTAGGCATCCTCCATCTCCCTTTTATCCATTCTATTTGCAGAGCCGGGATGGAAGCTCTTGCCTGTTATTTTTTCGGCTAACTTGCTGATATGAAAATGTGGAGGATTTTCAAACGAGGCAACCGCAAATTTCCAGCTCTCGTTTTGAGCTAGGTTTACCATTAACTGGTCAACGAATTCTGATTTGCCACTACTGGGTAGTCCGGTAACAACACTTAATTGACCGGGGGCAATAGTGAATAACGAGTCTATTGATTTAATGCCTGTGCTAACCCCTCCTCCTAGCCCATTAGAGTAAATATCTTCTACCGCTCCCATGTACTCATCTGCGGTGTAAATTCCCTTCAGAGGCAACGGTGTGGGATTCTCGATACATTCCTTCAGCTTGTCTACGCTGTATTTAACTAATACATCGTTACTGTCCTTGCACCCTCGTGGGTAATGGACACGCCAACATTTAGCACGACCATCTGGAATGCGTCTAGCCAACTCCTCAGCTAAAGCTTCCCCGGCAGGATCATCGTCAGTGGCTAGGATTATTTTGGAAACTTTCTCCAGTAACTCGCGCTCGCTCCAAAGGTAGGAAAACTTTTTATCTTCCTCTGGATGGACTTTCCGATTACTGACCTTACTGGGAGCGCCATTCGGACAAGAAATTGCCGTGATTGATGCCGTACTGAGAGCCAGTACATCCATCTCGCCTTCGCAAATTACAAGGGTATCTGGGTTGTCCTCTAGAAATTCGATGCCGTAGAAGGTTCTGGCGGTCCCTTGTTGGGTCCACGCTTTAGTCTTTAGGCTTCTCCACTTAACAGCTCTCTCATCACTATCCCGGTCATAAACAAAACCAATGGCATCTTGCTCACCAAACTCCCTAAAGAATTTAGGCGCTGAAACCAAGCCGAACTTCTCCGCCAATGAGGGATCAATCTTTCTGGTCTCTAAATATTCACCAATGACAGATAAGTTTGCTGATTTAGGTACAACGATGGGAGCTGATTTCCTGCGAGTTGGAGGGGTGTATCGTGTTCTTTTAACTCCTCCCTCTGCATTACAATGATGGCAACTATAAAGAGTTACATCATCCTTTACGGTGACACTTAAACTTTTTTCATTCTTCTTTTTTCGACTCTCCGAGCATACTGGACAGACTATTCTGCAACTTTCGGTTAACCCCTCGACCACAACCTCTACTGACGCTGACATAATGACCCCTATTTTTTAATTCTTTGATTAATTGCTGACCCCTGACCTTATTTTGAATCTTATTAAGCTTGCTCATTTCGTACACTACCTTAACAATTTCTGAGGGATTAAACCCGCACACATCACAAGAAATTTTAAAATGTTTTCCTAAAAAATATAAGATAGCTCTGTCTTTGTGGTGCGTTGAGTTTAAATCAGTTATCGCCCCGTATATTTGAGCCTGTAATAATGAACGATAGAGATCATCCATCTTATTTAACTGTCTTCCAATCATGCTTCTTTGATAGCTCTCGCATTTGAAGTCTTATCTCAACGGGTGTTGATGCTCTCTTCTTGTGCCTCCTAACGGCCTCGGCTTGAATAGCGGCTCCGTGTTTGCGCCATCTAAACGCATCAATGCTATCGAGCAGTTCTTGTTCTGTGTACTTGCCAGACCACAGACAATTATTCAGCCGCTCACATCGATTAGCTATGAAAGCACGGGCTTCCCCAAACCCAATAAAAACGGGTTTACCTGCTTGCACATCCAAGCATCGCTTTAAGTTTAAAGAAATAAGAAATTCTCGGAACTCTTCGGCACGGCCTGAGTCATTTACCAACTCAGGTTTCACCTCACTGAGAAATGCAACGACCACTCGCATGATGTGGGCATCGAGGGTCCAGCCATGCAACAAGTTTTTGTCCCATATTTGTTGTTCATCCATCTTCTCTATCCTCCCCTAATAAGGAAACTTTAATTTCAGCTCTCGGATTCTCTCTATCTAACCCCCAGCAAATAATTTTTTTCTTTACCTGCCTGTCGTTCTTATAAATAAAGTCCTGCATACAATCCAGTATCACACTCTCATCTAAGTCTGGCCGACGGCTCGCATAAAATATGGTTATCTCTACACAAACATCCTCTGTGATTAACTCGTCAAGGATAAGACACTGCTTCTGAAAAGTGACCACATAGTCTCTGGCCTTTTGGCTTTTGATAATTGCAGGACGTTTTCCAAACATAACTATTTTTCTGCTGTTTGCTTTACTTGCTGGTTCACCATAGATTATTCCTTTATAAACCACAAGGTCTGTTGTTGTTGTTGACATATTATTTTCCTATGTTGTATATTTGCAAATGGAGGTCACGCATATGAGCAAGATGGGACAGTATGTTATTGGTCTTATAGAAGAAGGTAAAGCTTATCAAGATCACAAAGGAGAATTAATAGTGTCTAGTGATAAATATGAGATAGAACGAGGAGTGCCTGTGCCTAAATCGGTGGGCAAACAAGGGAGGTGGGATGACCTGCCTTTTGAAAACATGAATCAAGGTGACAGTTTCGTTGTGGACGATTTGCCAACCAGAGATGAGCAAATGTCTCTGCGCGGAAGAACCACAAGAGAAAACAATAAAGACACAGATAAATTTTTTAGTGTCGTGAAGAACCCAGAGAGAGCAGATTCTTATCGGGTGTTTCGCGTCAAATGAAGTTCACTAATAAATATAATCTGCCGTCACCCGTTGTCGCTGCACTCAAGCATGACAACTACAGCAAGGGCAAAAGTAACCGCTCGATAACACAGCTTATCGATTCCCCTCAGGTAGGCATACTCAAACGCACACATGACAAAGAAATGTCTGAGGATGTCTCTCAGAGGCTCTGGAGTGTGCTTGGGACTGCTGTGCATAATATGTTTGAGAACGCCACGGAGGGAGCCAATCTTATTTCAGAGAAAAGGTATCACTACACCCACCCTGATGGGTGGATAATTTCTGGAGCAATTGACCTAATTAAAGTCGATGAGCAAAATCAAACTACCACTCTTATGGATTACAAATGCACTTCAGTTTGGTCTGTCATGTTTGAAAAACAGGAATGGCATAACCAATTAAATGCGTATGCATGGCTTATACGGAAAGCTCTACTCGATTGGAATGCTGGCCTTCCTGCGATAAACGAGTTACAGATAATAGCTGTACTCAGAGACTGGAAAGAGGGTGAGCTAAAGCGTAACGGAGGTAACTATCCGAAGGCTCCTATTCTTATAATCGACATCCCACTCTGGACAGAGGCAAAACAAGACGAGTATATGGAGGGAAGAATTAAACTCCATGACGATGCTGAGTTTGCTCACCTTACAAGCCAAGCACTACCGCCTTGTTCTACTCAAGAGCAATGGGCAAAGCCTCCCAAGTATGCCGTACATAAAAGGAAAGCAAAGCGAGCTACACGAGTGTTTGATACTGAAGCAGAAGCTAAAGACTTTATAAGTCAAAAGCCTGACGATCTTCATGTTGAGTACCGGGCTGGAGACAAGATACGTTGTACTGCTAACTGGTGTGGCGTAAATAAATGGTGCGATCAATACCAAGTGGAGCTGGATTACGAGCGGGGTAGCGGCTGAATGACAACGTATCAACCTTCAGAAGACAAAGAGATATATAAAAAGTGTATAGGGATAGCTCGCATAGTAGACAATTTTATATTTACTATCGAGGGCGACAAGGTATGTCTTTCTTCTGGCAATCCTCCAGTTAAACAGCGTATGGATAAGGCTTTATTTTTTCAGCTAGACACTAACGAAATTATTAATCTGTTACAGAAAAAGGGATCAACTCATGAGTAACGAAGAAGATATAAAAGAACCAATTAAATTAACGCGAGAACAAGCTTACAAGAATGTTTATGTACAGCTCAAGAATCAAGATATAGCTCCGTGGGTAGAGAAGAAAAAGGTCAGTGCCTCTTTTCAACCAGACTTCTTATCATGGACTCATGTATGGGAGTTTTTATTACAGACCTATCCAGAGTTTGAGCTAGAACACCTTGAGCCAATCAAGCATGACGATGGCAGCATGACTGTTCAATGCAAGCTAACTATTCCAGTAAATGAACATATTCTGGTACGCACCGAGCGCTTGTATGTGATGGACAACAAAATGAATGCCATGAAGAATCCTAATGGTCAAGCGATTAACAAAGCAGAGAAAAGATGCTTTGTAAAATGTGCTGCGCTTTTTGGTTTGGGTATTCAACTCTTTACTGGCGAGGACTTACCAGAAGTAGACAGCGTAAAGCCCCAGCCTAAGCCAGAAGCTGAGCCAAAGACTGAGCCTAAGCCTGTAAGTGAACCAGCACCTTGGCCTGATCCTGAGCCGGACGAGTTATTCACTGGATGGAGCGGCCCAACAGGAGCAGAAGATTACGTTGAGTTTCTTATGAAGTTTGCTCAACAAGTTGCTAAAGATGGCCCTGATTCTGTGCGATCAATTTATTCGGCAAACAAGCAAGGGATTGACCGTTTACAAAACGAGAGGCCCGAATTGTATAAAAAGTTATTAGATGAAATGACCAACCTAACCACTAACTCTCAAGGAGATGCAGGCGATGAATGATAAGAAGTATGGACCAAAGATAAGCGGTAAAGCGTGGACTAATGATCACAAGGAGTCAAAGAAACAACCAGACTATAAGTCAGGCAACGGAGAAAAATTTCATATCCGGGCTGATGAGGCGTGGTTAAAAAGTTTAGTGGAAGCACTCAGAGGAGAAGGGACTTACGCTCGTATTGGTCTGGCAGTCTGGGAAAACGTACAGGAGGACGGTAAGAAGTCTCTTTACTTTGAGTTAGAAGCTATTACAGTTGACCCTAGCGAGTCTAAAGAGGAAGCCACACAAGCCCCGACAGCGCCTGAAAATTATGACGATATTCCTTTCTGATTATGGAAAATCTTAGGAGTAAAAATATGTTAAATGCCGCCGAGGGGCAGCGATGTGTAAACTGCGGAGTCAAGGATGACACCGTAGTAGCCGCTCATTATCAAGGGCTGAGAGCAGACTTGTTAGGCAAAGGGAAAGGAATAAAGCCACATGATCTATGCGTGGCTGACCTTTGTGCAAGCTGTCACCGTCAGTTTGATAACTACGAACTAAGCTCCATGTCTACCAAATACCTTCGGCAAATAGATCACTCGGAACAATTTCTCTATTGCGTGATGAAAACACTTATACGGAGATATGAGCAGGACATTTTAAATGTCAAATGACAAACTTACATTTAAGATAAATAAATATATTCGATCAACTGATCCGCAAAGTGTTACAAGTATAACTGAATCTTTGGTTAAGCTTGTGGTGAGAAACTTTGATAATCAAACAGTCGATAAACTTGTGAAGATACTGGGCAACGGCATTGATACTCGTACACTGTACATCTCCGTTAGTAACAAAGTACCTAGAAGCAGATCGCAAGAAGGTTATTATCGAAAATGGTCTAGAGGGTTTGGGGAATTTTGTGGGATGACTCCAGATGAAATGCATACCGAACTTTTACTTCAAGCCTTTGGAACGATTGAAGTAGAAACTAAATTTGGCTGGAAGAAAAGACCAAACAAACGTAGCGGGAACACAACTAAAGAAGAGTTTAGTGTGCTGATCGATACACTAATTAGAACTGCTGCGGAAATGGGATTTAATGTTCCTCCGCCTCACAGGGAAAGCCATGACCAAGAAGCTAACGGTTAAAGCGTCCTTTGATGAAACTGATATTGACGATATCTTAGAAAACATTGAAGACTTAAAAGAATTAATTGATGAATTGAAAGAACTACGGGAGCTTAAAGATGAGCGATTACAGCGTAACGATACAGCAATTGAGAGAACAGCTTCAACAAAGAAAAGCTGAGTGGTGGGAATGGCATAAAGAGAATCCTCATGTTTGGGATTTGTTTGAAAAATATACATTTCAAGCAATTAAGTCTGGGCTGGATTCTTATTCACACTGGTTTGTAGTAAATAGAATTAGGTGGGATTTTGAAGTAGTAACAAAGAGTGGAGAGTTTAAAATAAGTAATAACTATATAGCTTTCTATGCTCGTTTATTCCATGCAAAACATCCAGCCTATTCTGGCTTCTTCAACATCAAGCCTCTCAAAGAAGAAAAGATGATTGAAGACTTGTCCCAGCGCAATGTTGTCTATCTCAACCAAGCCCACCAAAAATAAATAAAAATAAATTAACCCCCGCAGGCGTTGGTCTGCGGAGTGCCACTTGTCCTTTTATTCCTTTCTTTTCTATTTTAACTCTACGTTTTCTAAGCGAACCTTTTATTTTCTGCTGATGAACACTGGGCTGTAGCCTGTTTTCCCCCCTGTTTTATACCTAACTTTCAAAAACGAAAAACCCATTTGATATAATAGCTCTGTGTTTTGAAAAAGACACCGCACACCTTGCATAAGGTGCCGTAGCTTTTTAACAACTATAGGAGCAAAGCTTATGCTTAAACATAAAAAGTTTAAGTATCCGTGGACGAATGCGTCTGCGCGTCTGAGGAAGAAGGCCAAAGAGAATGGCTGGCCTTCCATTCACTATTATGACAACGGCTATCGCTTTGGTTACCTCAAGGCGCGTGGCCCCAAGTGGTCACAAGTGGTAATCCTAGTTTGGCGCAAGAAAAAAGTGGGTAAAGAATTGGACGCTTTTACTGGAAAAACAATTTCCATTTACAAAAGTAAATATGATTCAACCACGAAACGCATTCTAAACACTTTTGTACAATAACCGCCCCCTTCGGGGGGCATAACTAGGGACACGAAAATGCAAAAGAAATTAATTGAAAGGATGGTCAGACGTTGCATGAACCATCTAAAGAAGAAAGACTACGAGCTGGGTATTAAACAGCGTCATGTTGAAGCGGCAATACGATGTACCAGAGTCGTGACTAAGGATTGGTGCAGCGGGGCCACTTACGGCGGCAAAAGGGTTATTCAGATCAACCTTAACTACTGGCAACACGGAAAAGAAGGCTGGCACAAAGAATACCCTGCCTACGACAACTGCCCCGTGATCGGCGGTAGGTATACCAAGAACCTTGACGAGGACTTGTGGATGAGTGTGTCGCATGAAGTGGCGCACCACGTTCAATATAAGTTTGGGCCGAGGTGTAGCTGGCTAAAGAATACTTATCGCAAGCCACACGGTCAGGGGTTCAAAGACATCTACTCGATACTGAGATCGCAGATTGTCAACCCGAAGCTGGGGGAGTTTGTTCCCAAGAAGGAAGCGGCCTAAGGGCCGCCCTCCTTAAAGGTGCTTTCTCGGATAACAGGATGCCGCACAAGGTCTTTAAGCAGCGGAACAACACTTAGCAATTCATTGATCTGTCGATCAATCTCTAGTATCTGGTCTCGCTTGGAATCTGGGTGAATATCCATTCGCATAATCTCTTGCTTGAATGCGCGGTACTCACCAAGGTCGTTGCTAATACTATTAAAATCTTTCTGGAGATCAACCAGATGCTCTCTTCCATAAAGGAACTTCTGATACTCTTCCATCCTTCCTTCTTTCTCAAGCTTGTTCAAAGTTTGAACCGCCTGTCCAACATACTTGTCCATCTCATAAAAATCTTCTGACAACCCAGTTCCTTCTTCTTTGGCAAAGAATCTCCGAAACGCAGGATTGGTAGCCATTGTCCACGTTGGCATCGAGTCAGCAAAGTCACCAGTGATCAATGGGTTTCTAAGAATGTGATCTACCATATCAATAGTGACTATACCCAAAGAACCTGCATAGCCCTTCATAATGTGTTCTATTTTTAATGGACTTGCTCCTGTAGCTTGTCCCAACCATTTTGCAAACTGTGTGGTGGTAACTCTATCCTGCAAACCTTTTACAACCCCCTGATCGATGTAGTAAGGGACTATCTGTCTGCCAGTATAAAAGTTCTTGTTCACGGCAGCTTCTACCAAGGGGGCAGTGATCTGAAACATTCCAAGTGGATTCATTTCAAGAGTGCTTCCCAGTCCTCTTCCTACTGTCTGGGCAACATCACGGGCAGTTGAGTCTTTGAATGTGGCATCCAAAATTTTCTCAGGGAAAGTTTTGAACATCAAACCTATCTCAAAGGGAATGGGCATCTTAAAAGCTTCTGGCCCAAACGGGTTAGGGATAAGCCAGTTATTATCTTTGACATAATCAGAAGCTTCCTTGTACTGGTCATCATCGCTAACGAGCATCCAATAAAATGCAGTAAGCCCAGTTAAATAACTTGCTCGCAACAAAGCGTTTCTTTGTATCTGTCCTTTGCCAAGATCGCTTCTGGAAGAGTAAGTGCCATGACCTGCTCTCCACAATACATCCAGTCCCTGTATCCTTGCGTTAAGGAATGGCGTAGCAGCAGCAATCATTCTGTACCCTACATTGCCGCCTCTGCGTCCAAAGTTTAAAACTTCTATAGCTTGAAACGCAGCTTCTGCTTGGCTCCCGGTTCTAGCTAAAACATCATCGTAGACAGCTTTGCGAGTGGCAAAGTCTGACTTGGTAGTTCCTCTTCCTAAACCATCCCATACCCGTCCTAAACTTTTTTCCCAAGCCTTTGTCCCTTGGTTCGCTCCAGTATCAATTCCTTTCTTACGCATTTCTTTACTAAGGTAAGCAGCCAAATCTTTGGGATCATTGATGTTGTCATAACCTGTGACGAGTCCCATATTTTCAAATTCAGTTAGATCAGTATTAAAGTTCTTTACTGTATCCAAGATAGGAATAAAGCTTGCCCCAGAAGTTATCCACGCAGCTAACGTATCCCTTTCCATATTAACGAACATAAATCCGGGCGATCTAGTAATCGACTCCCTTAGGAATCGAGCAGGCATCGCCGTAACTTGCATTATTCTAGTTACCAAAGACCCATCAGCCACTGGGACAAGAGCTGCAAACAGTAACTGGTCATGCACTTTGTAATGCACATCCTTGCCGTTTTCCCTGATGTAAATGTCGTTAGAGATTTGACCCTTTTTCAGAGCCTTCATCTTACGACCTTTCTCAATCTTGGAAGCAAAGCCCAGATAGACTGCATCTCGCATTGCTCGTTGATAAGCAATGTTCTTCATGGACATATTGATCGCAGCGTCTAGGTTCTGAACCATCGCCTCAAGAGGAGGAACATCTATCTTGAGGCGGCTTCCATCAAGCCTTCTTAGTTTCTGAGAACCAATCTTTTCCTGAGGAAGAAAACTAGGAGAGAATTTCTCTCCTATATCGAGAATAGAATCTACGTTGACTAACTTGCCATCTTTGGTTTCTTGATTCTTTTCCGAATCAGGATCAGCCGCGAAGTCCTTATAGAAAGGATAATAGACAGAACTGCGAGACCAGCTCTCAGCTTCCTTATCAGTGATAAGTCCAGCCTTCTTCATGAGCTTAATGACTTCGTTGTTGTACGCCTGATACATATCGTACACTTCAGTGATGTACGACTGTCCTGTTTCTGGGTTGATATACTTATTCGCTGCGGCTTCAGCCTCGGCCAGATAAGCAGCCTCCTCTCCCTTCGCAACAGGACTTAGTTTGCCAGAATCATTTATCTCTTTAGCTCTTCTAGCTATAGCTAACATCTGAAAAACTTCTATGAGATTCTCGCCAAATACATTTTCACTTGGCATAAGATTTTTTAGTACGCCTAACATACCATCAATCTTCCTTGGCTTTATCCCAAGCTCTTTATCTCTCTCAGACTGATATATAAAGTCCTTGGTCTTGAACATTCCCTCGCTGTAATCGACAACTCCCCCCGTAAGAGAACCAGACGTAAGATTCTTGGATCGGTCAGCCATGATCATGCCGAACCAAGCTGAGGAATCCGCTAAAGTGTTTAGCGTCTTTCTCATCATCTGATCCATCTTTTCTAAAGGCTCGTATCTGTTTATGAAACGATACCTCATCTTAGAGAAGGGACTCTCATAGGTATCCCCGTCTTCTTTCCCTCCCGGCAGTATATTTCCCAAGAATCCTTTCTTCCTTGACGGAGACCGGATAACTTTATCAATAACCTTCCTGACTTCAGGATCGCTCGGTCTTGTTCGAGAGAAAAAAATCTCTTGCTCTTGGGTGGGCTTAGCGCCTAAGTCTGGGTTTCTAGCCACAGTCTGCGCCTCAGGTGAGGCTTTGACGCTAAAGGTAGGCACAGCCCCGCCGGGGGTGTTCTCTAGGGCTTCTAGGTTGGCAGCGACTGCCTCTTCTATCTCGGCAGGGGGGATTGATCTAGGTTGAACTATCTCTGGACTAGCACTGGCAGGCGTGTGAGGAGAGACTGGGCCTGCTAAGTTTTGCGGGGTGAAGCCGATTCTTTCCGCTTCTGCGGTGTAGTAGTCCCAGAACGGTTTATAAAGCGTATCGTAGGCGGTGCTGAGTATATCGGATGATCCGGGGGAGCTTTCTGTATCCCCATCTCCTCTAATTGCGCTTGAATATCCTTCACTTTCATAGTAATTGCCTTGTTGAGTGTATTGAGTATTGATGTATTGTACATCATTATCGAAGGCGTTCAACACCTTACCTGCAAATTCATTTAACATTTCAGGGGTGTAATCTGGAAGACTTTCTCTGTCGAAAGTTCTTCCGTCAGTAAAAGCCAAAGCTCTTCCGTTATCCACCAAGGTGAAATTCAACCCGTATGGGTCTTTCTCTGGGTTAGCCTTGGTAGCAACAGCCATGACCTCTGCTTCTGTGAACGCAGAGCCATCAGGTTTTGATACTCCGATACCTACCTGACTACCTTGATCGTAAATAGGTTGCTGTGTAACTACCGCATCCTGCAATAAACCATCACCTAAAACCTGACCAACAAAACCTGCCTGCTCTAAGGTTCCATCTAATAACCTAATTTGAATGTTAGGCTCCACACCTTCGTAAGTTCCAAAAGATGACTCTACCGTATGGGGTATTCCCATCTCCCTAATAAAAGGTATCTGACCATCCTGATCAGTGATAACTTTTATAGCCCCCTTATTAAATTTTGTAATTTCCTCAAGACTTACCCACTCAGGAAATCCATATCCCCTTGCATTACCGGGATTAGCTGAAGCTAAAACTGTTGGCGCTCTTTGAGCGGCCAGCTCTGTAAGCTCTTCTATCTGAAGATAATTCGTGTAGGGGTCTTCTTTAACCTTAGGAGCATTACGAGGACGAACCCCTTTTTCTAAGGCTGGGGTCAAAGGAGAATTTGCGTCAAAAGCTCCTTCTGCAATTTGCTCTTCAATAACTTTTATTTCTGGAGCAGCAAATCTTCTAGAAGAATTCCATGTGCCAGCTCCTGCCTTTCCTTTTTTGGGAGACAAGGTATCTTTTGCCACAAACCATAAGGCTGCTTGCATTTGATTTGGAGTGACACCAAACTCTTTAGCTAGATAGCTTGTTAGATATTGAGCATAACGATACTGAAGGTCACCCGGAATCATCGCTGCATCAACAAGATTCCCGTCCTTATAATTTTTTCTTCTAAAACCAAAAGCTCTAGCCATGTGTACATCTTGCACACTAAAAGGATTAAAAACATTCCTTGCTCGGTCTTGGATAAGTTGCATATAAGTGCTGGTTTTAAGACCAGCGTTTGCATAACCTTCGTTATACATTCGGACAATACGGTTTATCTGATCCCCTGTTATTTTAACTTTTTGTCCGTTAGGTCTGGTTCCTTCTTTCATTTCTTTGATAAAAGCCGCAGTGTTTTCTACAGGATCAATCCGCCTTGCTACCGACATAATATGCAATGTGTCAGCTAAATTTTGTTCTGCCGAATTTTGCTGAGAAGTAATTCCAAAAATAACGGAAGCTTCTTCAATATTAGCATCTCCAATTATTTCTTTGAGGCCATTTCCGAACTGATCATACCAACGCAGATCATCTACACCTTCCCTTATACCCCTTTCCGCCATCGCTCTAAGCTCATCTAATGATGTCGGCTTGACGTTCCCGTCACGTTTTTTATCTATAACTTTCCTCCCGGTTTTATTAGTAATAGTTCTAGGAGTGGGCGACCCGGCGACATTGGCAAGTTGTCTAGATGTAGGACTGCCATTAGTTCTCGCTAACAACGCCTCCAGCTCCACCTCTACAGCTCCCATCGGCAGCGTAGGAGCTGCGCTAGATGCCTCAGGAATAGTAACTCTTCTACGCGAGTAACTTATGTCATCATCTAGATCGTCTAGCCTGTATGCAGTTTGCATAACTAGCTCAGTCCCATCAACCACTCCGATCAAACGAACATTATCATTTTGCCAAATAAGAGATGGTTGACGACCGTCCGTTCTATATTCTGGGAAAACTTTGCCATAAGAAAAAGCCCTTTCCATCTCTGGGTCTGTTATTCCTCTTAGCTTTAAACGGTCATTAAAATGAGCGCTTCGCTTAACCGACTTAACATTCTTAGTAAGCTCCTTAGCGCGAGAATAACTAAGCTCTTGCTCTGGAGCTGATGCCAGCGGCCCCCCATCAATCTCGCTAACACGTTGCACTACTGCAAAGTCTGGCTTGCGCTTGGAAAAAACAGCAAGCAAATCATTGGAGGCCATTAACCCAGCATCAAGCCATGATGGTGCAGTCCCCGACCTTTCGCCAAATAATGTAGTGTGAACCCAATACTGAAATCTTTCTAATAAAGTTTCACCTCGATACCGCCCAGTAGCTAAATAAGCTTGTAAATCTCCATTGGTTAAAGCTCTAACAAAAAACTCATCTATTGAGTTCCGACTTTCCCTCAAAGGAATATATAGAGGAGTCTTTTTATTTTGTATTTTGATAAAATCAGAACGAGAAGCCTTTTTAAATTCTTTCCATATATTTTCAAACTGAAGATAAGCTTCGCTCTCTTCTCTCGTAATACCTAAGCTCTCTCTTTGCGCTTGTCTTTCCTCTGGGGTACGCAATACATTTCTCTTGCCAGTTTCTAAATCAATATCACCATGCATGGTAGATAACAGTTGCCATCTAGAAATAACATTTGCATGAAGAACCTCATGCAACAAAGTCCCGTAATCCAGTCCACTCTCTCCATAAAGAGTCAGGGTGGCAGGAACGCTTACAGTTATTTCGCCGGAAGCCGTCCAATTACCGCTTTTAAAAGCTAACTTGATACCACTTTCTGGCATTAACCCATTAATCTTTTTGGCTAACCTTCTTAATTCCAACGGACCAGTAGTTTCTATGCTCCTAAGAACTTCCTTAATAGCACCAGCTCCATTTATTCCTATCGGATCAGGACTTGACCAAGCTGCCTGTAATGTAGTTTTTTCGGAATCAGATAAAGGAGTTTCTAAAATTTCTTTTGAAACAGGCTTTGCCTCTCCTAGAGTTACAGTGCCTTCTGGAAGATTAGCAATGGTTGCTGCGCCACCGATACCAGCCCCCAACATTTTAAGAAACGACCTGCGGGTTCGTGTTTCAGTTTCCAATGCTTCTTTATACGCTTTAGCTCGCCACTCTGTACCGTCCTTGCGTGTTTTGTTGAATTGATCGACAATGCCCTGTCTTTCTGTCGGGGTTAACCTTGTGCTGTTCTTATATTTATCGGAGTTCTCGATAATTCCTCGTCTTTCTCTCGGCGTTAAGTCTCTTGGCCTACGAGAGTAGGCAAACTCTTCCTCTCTTACTTTTATCGCCTCACCACGAGAGTTGGTGTTTATATTTTTAGCAAGGACTAACGGCCCTACCTGTATAACTCTTTCAGCCGTACCGACAGGCTCGCCAGTTACTCGATCATAGTAATAAGCATGACGCTCAGGGTCATAGCCAACCTGAGTCCATTCGGTAGACTTGCCTTCTTGCATATCTTTTAAAATAGCTCGCGCTTCAGAAATTAATGAGCCATCAGTGGCTCCAACTTCTGGGCGACCATTGATAACCGCAAATGTGCTTTTTGTTCCACCCGATGTAGCAACTCCCCTGCCTAGCTTATCCCAGTTGGATTCTGGAGCAGTCCCAAAAGAAACATTATTAATTCCAAAAGCTAATTCATATCCTATAGAACCTTGCGCCAAACCAGTAAAAGGTTCTCTTTCATCTTTAATCTGAGAGACCTTAGGCCTATGCAGCGCAACAACCCATGACCCATCTTTTAAGTAAGCCGGAATATCTAACCTTAAAGAAACATATTCTAAATTTTCTTGAGCAATAGCCTCTCTACTCTTTTTAAACTTTGGTTTCTTGTTCGCATCTAATGCGTCAAGCGCCTTCTTTTCCGTAGTGAGAAGTTGGTCAGGTAAAGATTGATAAGGAGTGACTGGCTTAAACTTATCTACCACGCGATTACGCTGCGCTCTTGTAATTAAGCCATCTTTATAGAGTATGGTAGCTACGGCTATTTCGGGTATTTTTATAGTGACATCTTCGTAACTTAAATCTTCTCGACTAGCTAACTTTGCTCTATCTAAAGTTTTAAAGGCGTTTTCAAAAGTGCCTTTAGGATTAGGCTTCCCCGGTGCTTTTTGTTCAGGAAGAGAGCGATAAAACTCCATCACTTTCTTGGTGACTGCTCCTTGATTTAATTTTTTTCCTTTCCTGTTCTTGTTAATTAAAGGCACGACCATTTTTACAACATTAGAAACCTGCTGATTTAGCCCCAACTTTGAATGAGCGACCTCTGCTTCGTTAACCGCTTTTTCTATATCGGCTAATACCTTCATCTCTTCTTCTTCTTTCTCAAGCTCAGTAAGAGTATCCCCAATAATCCTCTTACCTTCCTCAGGCATAGCCTCCCTTTCATACTTATCGAGCTTCTTTCGAGTCGCCCTTAGAGTCCGAATCTCGCCAGCCTTTCTACCACCAACAACACCACTCTCTATATCTTCAACAATTCGCTGAACACTGCGAGGGCTTCCCGTGATCCATCTGGCAATAGCCTCCAGTATGTCTTTAATCTTGTTAATAACAGTTCTGGGTCTGCCGCCAAGCGTGGTGTTCTGTCTGACAAGCTCAGCAATGGCTTCTTCCATTTGCTGAACTTTAGTTAACCCCTCAGGGTTCTCTTTAGTCTTGAGCGGATATCGGGCTACAGCATCAGCCAAATAAGTAATGTCCTCGCCTTTTCTCTTGGTATTCTCGGCGCTTCTTTCAAGCACCTGATATTCTTCGGCGGTAAATAAATCTAGTGTCCGTAAGGCGTGGACAGTCTCATGATTTAGAATATCCTTAATAGCAGCAAAGACCGCATCAGGATCGTTCATATCTATATTTTTACCAAAAATCGCTTGCTGAATACCAAAAGCAATCTCGTTAAAATTCTTTAGATAAGCTCCTTCTGCCGTTTCCTCTACTCCACCTTTAAAAACTGGCTGACCTTCTTTGTTAAGACCATAGTTTCTAAACTGTTGAAATATTTTTCCTGTGACATCTTTCCCAGCTAAGTTCTTACGCTTTAATTCAGCATCCAAACGCTGTTGCATATCAGCAACAAGCTCTTCACTGGCAAGCTCGGTGTCAGGAGCAGGCAACGCAAGAGTCTCTTCCACTACCGTGGTATCTTCAGTAAAAGTAGGAGCAGCGTTGAAGTCAGGAAGACCTTCCGCTAGAGGAGAGGGAACTACGGGGAGCTTGCGAATCTTCTGGTAAAAGAATTTCTTCTCACCAGTATCCATGTCGCTGACATTCTCTTTGCCAACAAAAGCCTTAGCCATTGTCTTAATGGCAGGACTGTCTAACTCGTTAGGGATATTCTTACGCTCTAGAAGAGCTTTTATTTCTGCATTCCCAGCCGTGATGTCCTCAAAGACAACCTCATCAACCGTTGAGTTATAACGACTATTAAGTCTCTCTGCCAGACGCTGAGCTTGCTCTACGGTCTTTATCTTTCTTTTCTGGGTGTAAGGCTTGCCGTCTGTCTTTCTAAATTTTTCTATCTTGCTCGTGGTAATAACTTCACCAGCACTACTAACAACAGTAGGGTTACCTCTCTTATCTTGAGAAACTTCGTAGGTCTGGGTCTCAAGCATACCCCCTGCGCCAATATCACCCAGTCTGCCAAAGTCCTTGCCCAGAACCTCCTTAGCTTCCTCTACAGTGAAGGTGCTAGTCTCAGGCATACCTTTTGCCAGTCGCTTACGATTAACTCTCTGAGAGGCTGTGAGACTGTTTACCATGTCTTGCTCAGTAAACACCCTTCCCATATTCTTTTGCATCGCCTCCTCAGCAGACAATGCCTCATCAAAACCTTTATCTATAGTAGTCTCTGCGGCAAAGTTCAGCGCGTCAGCAGTTATTTCATTGGCACGAGGATTCTTTATCCGGTTACCGATAACTTCCAGACTCTCAGTTACGCCCTCATCGTACTGCTCAGAAGTCTTTTTTACTGTTTCGTTTACAGAGTTTCTGACGCTTTGGTCTATGACCTGTCGGTTTAAAGTGCCAGCAAGAATAGCTCCCTCCTCATATTGCAGACGAGGAGTGCCATAGGCTTGGCCCTTACTATCATAGACTTGGAAGGCTGGCTTCGCAGTAGCCATTGGCTTGCCTGCGTCTAGGCCATATTGCGGGGTTTGTGCCGAAAGCTCTTCGGGCGTTAGAGGAATGTCTACTGGTTCTACAGTGAAGGAAGTATCGGTAGGAAAGTTTTGTCCAAGAGTCCCAGCTATGTTTCGTGCATAGCGTCCCATGTCTTCATTTTGTGGCTCGATAGTTGCAGGGTCAATCTCTTCTATAGGTCTGCCGCCCCGTAAAGACTCTACAGATTCATATTGCCGCTTGACCTTTTCTCGATCCTCTTGCTCTTCAACTCTCTCCTGAGTTTCTTTTGTTGATTGGGTCTTCGTAAGGTTGGCTCCCCTTCTGCCTGCTGCCGCATTAAGAACAAGATCAGCAACAAAACCAGCCGCACCGCCAACAGTAAAATTATCTAAAGCGTCCTGACCAAAATCAACGTCAGGGTTATAGATACCAGCCTCTATTCCTTCCTGAGCCAGTCCTGCTATCGTTTCCTGAATACCCTCAAAGCCTCCACTAACAACAGCCTCAGAAAGTCTTTTGCTTATTCCTTCAGCCATTGGCCCAGTTAGTTTCTCTGGGTTAAACCTTCTCATCATACGCTGAATGGGAAGCATCTCTGAAAGGCCAACTATTCCTCCCAGCAAGACAGCAGCGTCTTCTTGACCCCCGCTAATCTCAATGCCTTCTCGCCTGCCCTCAGTTACACGCTGAACTTGTTCCCCAGCACCCGTAGCAGCAGCTAACGCAGTGGTAGTTTTACCAGCCCTCCCTGCTAGTCCTGCTAACCGAAAAGCCCCCATGGGCGTAAGGAAGGTTCCCAGAGAGCCTAAGCCTTCACCAAACTTAGTCATCCATGCATCTTGGTAGGCATCGTCAACGCCTAAGAAAGAATTACTAAGTGATTTCTGTCCTTGTCTAGCGGCAGCGACCAACATATTGTCATCGCCAGAGTCGATAAGATTTTCTAGGCCAACTATATTAGTGGCAGCATCTGCCAGCTCAGCAATACCTTCTCCCGCCGTAAGCAGAGTACTACCAAAGCCGCGAGGGATAGCCTTGAGAGTCTCTCCGACTTGACCCAAGACTGTTCTTTCAGGCTCTTTAAACGCATCAGGGAATTTAGATTCTATAAAAGAACCTATTTCCTTGTCAGGCATATCGTCTGGAAACTCTACTAAGTCTCCATTTGGCATTTCAACAACAGGCATCGGGCAGCCTACTTATTAGGATTGTAGTCATGGATGGAATGGACAACAGGATTAGTATTTGTGCCACCACCAGCAGCCGCTGCGTGTTCTTGTTGGAACGCAGCAAAAAACTCTGCTGGCAACGTACCACTTAACGCATCAAGAATTTCCCTTTCCGCCTCCTCCAAATACTCAATCTTCTCATCTGGCGGCATCCGCCCACCTAAATCATCAAGGAATTCTCTTATTCCATCCATATAATTATTGAACCCAGTTAGGCCAGCTCTTTCCGCTATACCTTCTTCTTTTGCATATTGTCTCGTTGTCTCAGCAATCGCTTGGTCTAACGTCTTTTTAAATTCATATTTTCCATTATAGAACTCTCGCTCCTCACGGTTCAGACCTGCATTTTCAAGAATTACTTTTTGGTTAGCTGTATAGGCTTTAAGGCCAAACTCTCTGTCAGATTGTTGCTGCTCCAATGCTCTCGTATCTACTCCCAAATCTTGCTCATACTTAAATTTTAAGGCATCCAATTCAGCTTGACCTGAAGAACTTAATGCAGCTTCTTCGTAATCCCTCATGCCTCGCTGTTCTGCTCTGGCTGCATCTCGCGCCACCGCATTGGTAGAGGTAGCCACCTCTCCCGCTCGCTGCCACCCTCCAGCCATATCACCGCCAGCAATGCCAGCCCCTAGCTGCATCAATGCAGCACTAAAGGCATCTCGCCTGCCTTCATCTCTAATTTGGGCAATAAGGTCTTCGGTTTCGCTTTTGCGAGTAGTCAGTCTGTCTGAGATTCCCGTCCGATAAGCTTCTGTTGCGTCCATCAACCCCGTATAATCAGCAGTTGGAACGTAAGCATCCCTCTCCTCAGCAAATGGCAGTGACGAATAAGTTTGCCCTTCCCCTTCTGTTGCTATTGCAGCATCATCAATGGCCTCAAAACCATCTCCAAACGGAAGACCCTTGCCTGTCTCGTCATATGCAGTTACAGCTCCAAAGTTGATTCCCGTATAAGCCTCAAGAGCAGCAGGGTCTAGTTGGAATTGCTCTTCCGCATCAGCTTCTTCATTAAGACTAACTCCTGTGTAAGCCTCAAGCGCATCTGGAGAAAGCTGACTTGCATCCCCCATAACTAAATTAAGAGCTTCCTCTGGCGGTGTGCCTTTATTTAGTAGCCTCACATATTCTCCACTTTGAGAAGGAGTTAAATTTCTAAGAAAGTTTGCCCTTCTTTCTTTTTCTGCTTGCGCTGCATCTCTTTCCTCCAACCACGAGACCCCCTGTGAAGAATATTTGGCAGGAATATCCCCATACTTCTCTGTACTTATTAAAGGCACTTGAGTGCCGCTTTGCATCCTGACAACACCACCATTAGACATTCCAAGAATACCCCCTGCTGCCATACCCTGACCCATTAAGGGAACAGTACCTTCCATCTGGGACAGAGATGGGGAAGGTGGTGGGGCAAGGCTGGCAGGAGGGGGCATGGAACCCTGAGGGAGCATAGAACCCTGAGGCGGCGGAGGAGACATGGGCGCTTGTTGAGGCATTGTTGCACCTAATCCCTCCATAACTATTTGCTCAGCAACAGTCCCTTGCGGTTGAGGTTCTGAAGCCTCAAACCTTTTACGCATATCTGTGCGTCTTTGTATTTCGGAAATCACCAAGAATGGAGGCAGTTGCCCAGAAGGATTCTCAGCCTGCTGAAACAAAGCCTGATCCGGCAATCCTTTTACTATGTCTTCTTGCTCAAGAATATTCATTAATTGCCTCCCCATCCAGCACCCCAGCTACCAGCACCACCCTGAGTTGCTCCGTACAATCCTGCTGCACCTAAGCCTGCACCAACAAGCTGTTGCATATTTGATGGCCTATCGCCGTACACAGCCGTTGTTGACCCCGGCCCAACAGGTACTCCTCTTAACAAGCCAGAGTAAAGGTTAAGCTGTTCTCTAGGGAACGCTTGTTGACGTAAGAAATCCTGATAGCCAATATCAAGACCTTGTTGCGCTAATCCTCTACGCCTTCCGCCTGCCGCTTCAAGCTGACCAAGACGATCATACTCCATAGCCTGACGAGTGCCTGTAAGACCAGCCATGTTGTTCTGTGCCGACATACGTCTGTCAACATCTTGGCCTAATGTCTGAAATCCTTGCATAGAAATATCAGCTAACTCAGAAAGACCCTGTCTATTAAAGGTAGCGGCATTAGCTCTTGCTATACGATCAGCCTCAAACGACTGCTTAGCTTGCATATAATTTTCCATATCTCCACTAGCTTGAATATCTTGCAACTGAGTACCTAAATTTCTTTCTCTCTCCGACTGCATAACTCCTTCACGATAACCCCCAAGACCACCTGCCATTGTTGCCTGCGCCGCAATGTCATTAGCCGCTCTCTCTGACTCTTCTCTAGCAAGTCTTTTCTGAACATCTGTAAATTGCTGCTGGTAGGGGTTCATGTAACGATCTAATACTGTTCCCTGTTCGCCAGTAGTAGGGTCTGTGACCGTGTCACTAATGTCTTCAAAAGCTGTATCCACCCCAGTAAACTCAGGACGATCAGTTGCATATTTACCTACGTTTGCACCTAGAGCCTCCGTTACTTCATCCGCCTGCAAAGCCCTTTGATAAGGGCTACCCATGCCGATTTCTCTAATTCCTTGTTGGGCCTCTCTAAAAGACTCAGGAGTGCCAGCCAAAGCCATGTCAGCATAAGCTTCGTGAGCGCCAGCTTCGTATTGATCAAAGTCGGCAATTCTCCTAGATGGATAAGTTTCATAGCCAGTTAACGATTCATAAACGCCTCGACCTAAAAGGTCTTTATAAAAAGGTACTAGCTCTACTGGTAATTTTTCTACCTGAGTAGTGCTAGTTGTATTAGTTCCGCCGCCCTTACTCATTTACTAATCTCCTTTTCAAATACTGTATACGCATCTTGATAATCACGCTCTTGAAACCATTTCCAGAATCCTTTACGCGCAGTTGCCTCAATGCCCGAACAACCAGCAGCCTTCGCAAAGTCTTCAATTATATCTAAAAAAGACAAGCCCCAAGTATCTAAACCTTTGCCACCCAAATACTGAACCGCTAACATTTTTCGATTTGGATAATCTAATATCTCTGTTGTTCCCACGCCTTTAATAGGCTCCTCACCTTCAAAAACGATCCATAACTGCTGCCTTCCTTCTTTAAGAGCGGCCAGCAAAGTCTGCATAGTCCATCGCCCATGAGACCTTTCAACCGCAGGGTAAAGCAGAGGAGAAACTTCATCCCACAGCATCAAAATCTTGTCCGAAGGAATAGCCGTTATTATGTTTAGTGATCTTAAATCTTTAGCCGCTAAACTCATGCTGGCATTACCGTTGACTTGTCAATAGGAGAAGGCTGTCTACCACCGCTTCGAGCATTTCTTACGCCCTGCATCATCTCATCTAGCACATCTGCGCCAGCATCTGAGTTTCCATCTCCTAGTCCTGACACGACATCAGCAGCAATAATATACTCGCCCGGCGAGACAGCAACCTGTTGATCCTCTCCGATCATGCCCATCACCTCATCCGCCATTCCACCGCTTTCTCCAGCAATCATTCCTTCTGTTTGCGCGTTCGGAACAATACTCTGAAGAACAGCTTCTCTTAATTCTCTAAACGCATCTACGCCATATTCTTCTATGAACATATTAATTACAGAGTCGGCATCTTCTATGCCGCCTTTGATGGCCTCAATAGTCATGGCTACGAGATCGTCATAATCCACCTCTGGTGGCTCTTCAACTATGAGCGCTTCTTGAACCATTGCCACTTCAGGAGGCATCTCTTGCATAAACTGTCCATCAGCAGGAATATCAGCTATCCCTCCATCAGCAAGCTCCACTGGCCCCATCCTCGTCATAAAGCGTCTAGTACCTACTCGGCCTCCATTGCGACGCCCCATCACCTGTGCTATCTCTGCCTCAGACATACCAGCGAAATCACCCCCACTTATAGCCTCTGCCTCTGCTTGCGCTTGTGCATCAACCACATCTGTCGGATTCGAAGCCTGTTGGTAAAAGCCTTCTACTGTAGCCTCATCTAGGCCCAAAGCTTCTGCGGATTCTGCGGCAGATATTCCTTGAGCGATAGCGACCTGAGAAAACTGAATGGCTTGCGCCTGCGTATACGGAGGCTCACCAAAAGTGTCAGTAATGTACTGTCTTATCAGGCCAGAACGGTTTCCCGGTTCGCTGGCATCTTCTCCCGCTGTAGCATCCGCAGCAGCTTGTGCATCCGCAGCAGCTTGTGCATCCGCAGCAGCTTGTGCATCCGCAGCAGCTTGTGCGCCAGCAGCTCTGTTGCTGGTTATAGTTTCAATTTCATTTAGGACATCATTTGCATCGACATCAAAACGGTCAGCTATATCTTGGGCTGTAAAGTCGCCAGCCAACACGCCATCTACCATAGAATTAATATCTTCTTGTGTCTGAAGCTTAGCGATCCCTTCATAGCCAGCGAGAGGGTCAGCCTCAGCTTCCGCAGCAGCCACATTCGTGGCTCTCTGAGCCATAAGACGGTCATATTCATCCTGAACTTCCGCTTCAGTTTTGCCATAGCGATCAGCAACAGCGGCAACATTAGTCTCTCCGCTATTGATTAAATCAACCAGAGATACAACCTCTTCCTGAGTAATCCAACCTGTACCAGTTCCGTAGTCAGAAAGAGCTGCGTTCATATCTCTTTGACTCATAAGGCGATCATATTCAGCCTGAACCTCGGCTTCAGTTAGTCCATAACGAGCAGCGATATCGGCAGCACTGGTCTCCCCGCTGTTTATCATGTCTACTAAAGATACGATCTCTTC
>Ga0302135_10000511_pt1 | contig 23551 bp, 13 predicted proteins | sample CBN3_surface_MG_FD_203119 | JGI IMG/M metagenome (GOLD analysis project Ga0302135, IMG submission 203119) | Marine microbial communities from Western Arctic Ocean, Canada - CBN3_32.1 | ecosystem: Environmental > Aquatic > Marine > Oceanic | place: Canada: Western Arctic Ocean | collected...
GATGTAGTTGGCCGTCTGGTCGCCGTACCACGGGGTGCCGGTCGAATCGACCTCGACATCGTGCGGCACGGTGTCGCGCCTCGGCATGTCGTATTGCGTGATGATGACGCGGGTGGCTGCCCCCGTCGGGCGCGGCAGCGTCTTGAGTTCGTATGGCCAGGTGGTCCGGCCGCCGCTCAGGTTGACCGTCGCCAGGTAGCGGCCCAACTCCACCCTGGTCACGGGCGGGTTCTGGCCCCACATGGTCCCCTGCTCTGCGAACGCGGTGTTCTCGCTCCTCACGGAGCGCCCACGACCGTCTCGGCTCTGCGCCGTTCCGTCCTGGAAGTAGGTCGACATTCGGGCTATCAGTGGCACGAAATGCTCAGCCGAGATCGTCGATTTCATGATGCGCTCGTACGTGTGGCAGTACGCGCAGCTGAGCAACTGGTGCACGAGCGCGTTTTTCTCTTTCGGCGTGCCTGGCATGCTCATGGCCCACTCCAGCGAGGAGAGCTGTGAGGCCAGGTCTTTTGTCTTCTGGAGCGTGAGATCGCGCGTGGCCGGTTGTTCGGTCGCGACGGTCACCACCTCGGTTGTCACGAGGTCGTAGCCGACTGCGCGAATCGTCAGCGCGTACGAGCCCGGCACCAGATGCGTGCGGGGAAAGCTGTAGCGCCCTTCGGCGTCGCTCACCACGGACACCGTGAAGGTAGCGCCGTCGCGCCGGGCGTTGACGACGACGCCCTCCATCTTCCCCTCTGCCTGTGAGGTGGCCGTACCGCTAAGCGCGACCGCCCCTTGCGCGAGCGGCGCACTCGACGCCGCGAGAAACACCATGCCGAGCGCCGTCGCGACGGTGGCCGTCAGGAATGATCGAGTCCGCATTGCGAAACCTCCGGTAACAACTGTGACGGGGGATGCCCACGCGAAGTCAACTCCGCAGCGGACCACCGTGTGACTACAGGAACAAGACTACAGAAACAGACACCTCCAAATCGTCAGATCCAATATTTTGGCGAATCTAATCTGAGAATGCCCTTTCGATTCAATAGCACCTAGCTGTTATCGCTCGATTCCGAACATATTTCAGAGATCGTTGCCAGGCATGCTCCTTGCTGTATACTCCGTGAGGCTTAAAAAGCTCCAACGACTGCCCTCGTTTCATGATTCATAAAACATGTGGCATTCGTTTTAAAGATTAGATTGTAAAAGAGGACATTGGATGAAAAAGCGTGTATTGCTAGCAGTAATGGCCGCGACGGTGGCTTTGTTGATGCCTTCGAAAGTAATGGCACAGACCGGTGCGATCTCAGGGCAAGTCACCGATGAAACAGGTGGTGTGTTGCCAGGTGTGACAATTACTGCGACCAGTCCAGCGTCCATTATCGATAGGACGGCGGTGACCGGCAGCGGAGGGCTATACACGCTAGAAGGCCTGACGGCACCAGGTGTCTACGTAGTGGAGTACACCCTGCAGGGTTTCAGTACTATTCGGCGAGAAGGCATTGAACTCAGCACCGGGTTCACGGCGAACTTTGACACCGTGCTCAAGGTGGGTGGCGTCGAAGAGACCGTCACGGTCTCAGGTGCGACTCCGACCGTTGACCTCCAGAACGTCAACACCCAGAGCGCGATGAGTGACGAAGACCTGAATCTCTTGCCGCAGGCTGGGACAATCGCCAGCTTTAGCGCACTCACCCTGGGAGTTACTACCGGCGGTGCGGGACGACACGATGTTGGCGGCAGTGCCGGACAGATGGGGGCTTCGTCGGTGCACAACAATCGCCGGGCAGACATGAAAATGTCGATGGAAGGCATGAACACCAACAACACGAATGGGCAGGGCGGCGGCAATAACCACGCCGGGCAGCACTTCAACATGGAGGGCATCCAGGAAGTCACCATCGCCCACAGCGGCATGTCAGCCGAGACAGAGAACGCCGGCCTTCAGGTGAACTACATTCCTAAAGATGGGGGAAATACCTTCTCTGGGTCCGGGCGGGCCACCTTCACCAATGAGTCCTTTCAGAAGGACAATCTCTCCGACGCGCTGATCACCCGCGGTGTGACGACGTCCTCCTCGGTCAAGAAGGTCTACGACTACGGCGCGTCGCTCGGCGGCCCGATCAAGAGAGACACGTTGTGGTTCTATACGGCCCACCGCTGGTGGGGCAACCAGACGACCGCGCCAGGGTCGTTCTTCAACGCCAATCAGGGACAGATGGGGCCATTCGGTATTCCGTCCTATGCGCCTGACAAATCCAGGCCGGGTTATGAGGACAACACCAATCGAGAAAACAGCGTCCGTCTCACGTGGCAGGCCTCGCCGCTGAACAAGGTTACCTACTTTGGAAATCGAGTAAAGAATTGCATCTGCCAGCTGTTCGTTGGTGCGTTCTTTACGCCGGAAGCGACGACCAATCACAGTACGCCGAAGAACCATTTGTCCCAGGCCACCTTCACGCGTGCCCACAGCAACTCGGTCTTGATCGAGGGTGGCTTTACCTATCTCTACAATCCGTTTAGCTATTTCCATCAGGAAGGGGTGTCGGCAACTGACATTCCGGTGTTTGACCTCGCCAATGGCCGAATCCACACGGCGTCCAATGGATTCTTTGGAGGCGTCCCGTACAACGACGTCATCGGCGGGCTCAGCGCCGCCGACCAAATAAACGGGCGGGCGTCGCTCACCTATGTCACGGGAGCCCACAACTTCAAGTTTGGGACGAGCTTCTCAAGGGGCTGGTTCGTGCGGAACGGCTCAAATAACCAGATTCCAGGGATTGGCGCTTTTGAGTACTACTCATTTGGGGATTACCCTCTACTCGTCAATTACTACAACCATCCCATTGAAGATCGTGGTGATTTCCTCAACATGGGGTTCTACGCTCAGGACCAATGGTCCTTAGACCGGGTGACCTTCAATCTGGGTGTGCGGTTCGATATGTTTGACGGGTGGGTCAAAGCGCAAAACACGCCTGCCACCCCGTATTACGACTCAATCGCATTAGACAAGGTCACGAAGGTTCCGGACTGGCGCGATATCTCGCCGCGTATCGGCGTGGCGTGGGATGTCCTGGGTAACGGCAAAACGGCGGTCAAGGCAACGATAGGCCGGTATGTGGCATCGGCCGGAGGCGGAAATCCGCAGGCGAACAACCCTGCGACCACCATCGATAGGACCGCGCTTCGGGCGTTCTACGACATTAACGGCGACGGCCTCCCGCAGGGCGATCCTACGAACCCGTTGCCCAACGGTGAGCTGGTTGGACCGACGGATAGCCCCACCTTCGGGACACCGGTTCGCACCCAGTTTTCGGATACGAGCGTGCTTCTGGACAACCGAGGCTACACCTGGCAGGTCAATGTGGGCGTCGACCAGGAAGTTATGGACAATGTCCGGCTGTCGGTCAACTACTTCCGGACCGCGCATTTCAATCAGCAGGTCAACCACAATGAAAACCGGGACGTCACCCAGTTCGACCCGTACTGTGTGACATCGCCGAGCGGACTCCCTGGCGGTGCCCGAGAGATCTGTGGGTTCTACGACATCAACTCTACGGCGTATGGCGTCGCGGCCCACAACGTCTATAAGAACGACAAGGCTTTTGGGGGCGATCAGACCGAAGTCTACGACGGCGTGGACGTCTCGATGCTCGCGCGGTTCGGTAATGGTTCGCAGCTCTCTGGCGGATTCAACCTCGGGCGCACGATCAACGACACGTGCTTCGTGGTGAACTCCCCGCAGGATCTGTACCAGTGCCGTGTGGTGACACCGAATCAAGGGCACCAGCAGGTCAAGTTCAGCTGGTCCCAGCCGTTGCCGTACGGGATGGCCGTGAGCGCTGTGGTCCAGAACATTCCTGGAGTCCCGATTCAGGCGAACACCACGTTTACCAATGCCCAGATCGCTCCGTCGCTGGGGCGAAATCTGTCGGGCTGCCCAGCTGCTACCGGGGCGTGCCCAGGGATCACCGTCGCTCTGCCGGTCCTCGAGGAGAACGGGGCCTACGAAGCACGGCTCACGCAGGTTGACCTCCGTTTGTTGAAGGACTTCGTAGGGGACTTTGGACGCATTCGGGTCACGTTCGATCTCTACAACCTGTTCAACGCCAGCACGGTGCTCGCCCGAAACAACACCTACGGGCTCGGCGGCGGGATTGGTTGGGGCCAGCCGACGAATATCCTGACCGGGCGCTTGATCAAGATCGGCGGTCAGTACAGCTTCTAGGATCGCGAGCGACAACGTCGGCGGGTGCAGCCTCGGCTGCACCCGCCGTTTTCATGTACGGGAGGCCACCGGAACGATTGGCGCTGAGCACCGCCACCGAGGGCACGCGCGATCGCTTGCGCAAACCAGGACGCGGTCTCTGACGGAAGCTGATGGAGCGCGTGACCGGCGAGGCTCCAGCCGATGGCGCGACGGCGAGCTGCTCCGAGGAGGTTGAGCGCCGTGTTGGTGGCGACTTACTGTAGCCTGGCACCGAAACTCCGCAATGGATCGAACCGGGCACGTTCCCGATAGGCGCGCCAGAAGGCTTCGGCCGCCGCCTCCTCTGCCACGCCAGTTCCTGCTCAACCTACAGATTTCGTTCTCTTCGAGCCGGTGATCCAGGCGCTAGGAGGATGCGACTCTGGTATCAGGCAGTGGGTCTCGGGGCCTGGCGCTTATCCGTGGCGTCGCGCAGGGCATCCGGCGCCATGAAGACTTTTGGGCTGAAGTGGCCGTGGAACTGATGAGGCAGATGGTGCTTCAGGTGCAGGCAGCAGACCCGGTCGGTCACGTCATTCGCCCGATAGATGTGCAGCTCGCTCGTTTGTTCGTAGCCATTGAAGACGACCACCAGCAGATATCCGTCGTCCTCCGTCTTCTCGTTCGCCGATGGCGCAAACAGCGGCTCGGAGCCGTAGTAGCCGGCCGGCAGCGTGACCAAGGTGGATCTGTTATCGAACTCGATCTTCTGGAACGCGTTGAAGAAGCTGTTGGCGCCGTTGTCGATGGAGCAAGCGGTGTAACACGTGGTGTAGTCCTCGCCTGTTTTGCGGGTATTGAACGTCGGAAACTCCGATTCGCGCTCGCTCAACGGGCTACAGTCCATCTCCCCAGTGGCCATGTTCAACGTGTATCGGTTGTAGACGCCGCCGCCGAAACGCGCCTTTGGATTCAACACATCGGTCAGTGTTTCGTTGGCCTCGAAGTTGTCGGCGTACATGCCGTCCACGACAATCGTCTGCCCACGCTTGAAGGCATTTCCGAAGTGGATGATGGCGCCAGGGGCGGTTTCAAACGTGCGCATCGTCTCCAGGGTGTCGAGGTCGACCACCACCACCCGCATGGGCTGTGACTTGTCGAACACCATCTGGTCGGCGAGGCTGTGTCGACCGAGAATGACGTTGCCCAGCCCGCCGAACACGATGGAGTTGATAAAAAAAACGCCATATCGATCCGTCAGCGCGAAATCATGGCAGAAGGGAAAGGTGGCCAACGGTATCTGGCCCTTCTTGATCATCGTGCCCTGGGGATTGATGCGATAGAGGTGAAGGCAGGTCTTGGCTCCACCCCATCCGAAGCCGGAGATGCCGGCACCGAAGTTGATGTAGTCGCCCGTGCGCGGGTGCACTTTTCCATGGGCGCTGAAGACGTTCGTTCGACCAAGTGCGCCGTCGTAGGTGAATTCGCCGATTGTGTCCAGGGTGCCCGGATCGAGCGCCCAAGGCCGCCCGCCTTCATTGAGTGCCAGTAGCGAGCCGGCGTGATGGATCACGCTGGTGTTGGCAGGGTTGGCCGGTGGCCGAAGAAAGTTCGCGGCCAGGCCACCCGGAATCTGAGTGCCGAAGCCGCGATACCGGATGGTCTGTGTCTTCGTCTCCTCGATGTACTTCGGCGTGCGGACGTACCGATTCTTGAAGTGCACCTTGCCGTCGATAAAGGTGAACGCGCACAACATGCCGTCGCCGTCGAACCAGTGGCCGTACGGGCGATCTCCGATCTTCTGGCGGCCAGGGCCGTTGCGGAAGAACGTCCCCGTGAGGTCCAGCGGCACCTCGCCGTCAACGCGATCAATCCAGTATGAGAACTCGTCGTCGAGATTGGCGAGTCCGCCGTGACACGAGGGCACACCGGCGGGCTGGGATGCGGTGTCGGCAGATGGAGAACTCGGGACAGCAGACATTCGGCTAGTCTAGTGTGTGTACGGCCGCCGACGGTAGACGTCTTGTATGATGTGCGAAGAACGGCGGCTCGGTGCTGGAGAGTAGGTCCGGATGGCATCGGAGGTCGTTGGGGCTGATGGAGGCGCAACGATGACCATCGCGTCGTCAGACACTTTGGGGAGCGTGAGTCGGTGGGTTCGTCTTGGTGGGGTGCTGACGCTACTGGTAGCGGCCACCAGTTGGGTGGCGGTGCTGCAGGCGCAGGAGTCGAGTGTGCCGGTGGCCGCATCCTCCCGACTCTCGGCCGGCGATGAAGAGACGGCGTTCATGTGTCCGATGCATCCGGACATCTCACAGGGAACGCCTGGGGTGTGCGGGCGATGCGGCATGGCGCTTGTGATCGGCACGCCGTTCGACATGCGCAACTACGGCCTTGAGGTGCGGAGCGACCCGGAGGTCGTGCGAGTCGGCGAGCCGGTCACGTTGCATCTCGGTGTGTCGCATCCAGGTACCGGCGAGCGGGTCACCCAGTTCGAATGGGTGCATGACAAGCTGTACCACTTCTTTGTGCTCAGCCAGGATCTTGAGTCCTTTCAGCACCTGCATCCAGAGCAGTCTGATGACGGGACTTGGGCGATCGCCGTGACACTCCCGAAGCCTGGGCACTACACACTGATTTCAGATTTCGTGCCCTCTGGCGGCACACCTCAGTTTCTGTCGACGGCACTCGTGACGGAGGGCTACCGTGGCGACCTTGTGGCCGGGTTGGCGCAACTCGTGCCGGACGAGGTGCCACCGAAGAAGACGATCGGGCGCCTGACGGCATCGGTCTCTTTCGATCCGGAGCCGCTTGTGGCTGCGACGCATGTGCACCTGACGTTTCACCTGGCTGACGCGGAGACTGACGAACCGGTCACCGATATTCAGCCCTACCTCGGTGCGTACGGGCACATGTTGATCGTCAGCGAGGATCTGGTCGACTTCGTACACTCGCATCCGGTGGAGATGATTCCACTCGGTATCGACCCGGAGACGGCGCGTGGCGGGCCGGACATCATCTTCGATGGAACGCTTCCGAAGGCTGGACGATATCGCGCGTTTGCGCAGTTCCGCCACCACGATGAGGTGCAGACCTTTCCTTTCACGTTTGAGGTCGGCACACACTAGCGCCAGAGGCTGGGCAAAACAGCGCCGGCTCTGCCGAGGCTGTTACTCTGCGCAGCTCTTGAAGCCGGCGCGCGCAGTCATCAGCTGAACCTGCGCTTCGGAGGAGGCATCGGCTGCGGATGCCTGTGTGCCGGCGTAGCTGACCATCGAGAGACGGGTGCCGGCTGAAAGAGCCTTTGGCCGCTTGTAGATATAGGGCGTCGGCCACTCTGGAAGCATGTGCCGGACGAACAGGAGCACCGTGACGCGGCCATCCGGTTGCTGTGCGATGAGTTCGAGCGAGGTCGCGTCAGGCGGTAGCAGTGGCCTGACCGCGAGGAGCGACACGTCCTGCTTCAGCGTCGTGAATGCCTCGAAGCGCGTGCCCTGGGGCGTGGAGCTACCGCCTGCATCCGTCGCGAGCGTCAGGTCAGCCACGCACCGGGCCGGCGTCTTCGGCCGGAAGTTCAGGCCGAGGGTGCCATGTTCGTCGGCTGATTCGTTCGTGCCGCGCAGATGCAGCTCCACCACAACATGTGCCCCAGCCGGCACCATGCGAGCGGTGTCGTTCGGCAGTGCCGTCATCCCGTACCAGGGTGTCCAACTACCGAGCCACTCACCTGTTTCCTTGATTGAGAAGAACGCGGCTCGGACGAGACGCCGGTCGCTCGGTCTGAACTCGATGCTGCCGACCCATCGATCGTTGCGGAATCCCGTCTCGACCTCGACCTCGCGCACCTGATCCGGCGCTCGCGCGTCGAGCGTTACCGCGGGCAGAGTCAGTGTGGCGTCAGGTTCGTCGAGCTCCCACGAGTCCGTGTGCAGATGCAGGCGGTCGGCTTCGGCCGTTTCCATCTGGTCGATGTTGACAATGAGCCGTTGCGTACTGTTCTTCGGGCCATTTCCTTCGATCCAGGCGAGCAGGAGCTGCCGTTCACGCGTGGTGAGGCCGGCGTCGTTGGCGAACTGTCCATAACCGGCCACGGCGCGCCACGGCGGCATGTGCCGGCGTAGGACCTCCTCCTCGATCGCGCGTGCCCATGGCCGGGTTTCCTCGTAGGTTGTCAACGGGAACGCTAGGTTGTTCGGCGTGTGGCACGAGATGCACTTCTTGATCAGGATGCGCGAGATCTCCGCCTCGAAGGTCACCGTCGTATCGACCGTCTCGTGCGAACTGACGCCGAGCGGCCAGAAGAGGGCAGCGGTCAGCAGGCCCACGCACGCCGTGCCAGTCAGTCGGAGGTACGCACCGCGATCGGGTCGGCGCCCTATGCCGCGTCGGGGGAGTGTTGGTGTCGCGTTCATCAGTTCGGGTTATCGCTGCGGCACTGCCGGGCGAGCGCGGTCAATTGCACCGTGAAGCCGCGTCCTGGAACTACGCTGATCATTGTGGGTAGGGCCACGACCGGAGCAAACAACCGCACAGCGCCAAGTCCGCATGGCTGCATTGAGCCCCGGACCTCCGGGCCATGTCAAGTTCGTCCGGTGCGTGGACTCCCACATTCTCGGAACGCGGCTGACTCAGTCGCCGTCCTCTGGGCAGCGCGCGGTTCATCTCAACGACGGTGCACCCCGTGTGCGTCGCGTGGCCCCTCTGGACCTGAAATCGGCAAAAATGGCCGTCGCTGCAGTCTAACGTGGGGCGTCGGTGCGCGGTGCGGGGGAGTCGGCTCTGGCCTGCGGACCTCGCAGGCAGAGAATTCTGGAAGAGAGCCCGTGCCATCAACCCCGTCGTGAACCTGAGGCAATACTCCGAGTTGGAGATGACATTGCCGGGGCCGGCTCGATAAGATCGCTGGGTCGCCGAGTAGCCGATCGAGCGGGAGGACATGCTGTGTTGAACCTGTGCACGATTCTCGAGGAAAGCGCCCTACGTCAGCCCGGGAAGGATGCCTTCGTTCTTGCCGGTGCGCACCTCACCTATGCCGAGGTTGATGCAGCCTCCTCGAAGATTGCCCATTCGTTGCAGGCGCGCGGCATCGGGCGCGGCGACACGATTGCGATCTCCTGCCCCAACCTGCCCGCCTTCCCGATCGTCTACTTCGCCATTCTCAAGGCCGGCGCGGTTGTGGTGCCGCTCAATATCCTCCTCAAGGCACGCGAGATCGCGTATCACCTTCAGGACTCCCAGGCCAAGGCGTACTTCTGCTTCGAAGGAACGCCGGAGCTGGCGATGGGCACGGAAGGGGTCGCGGCGTTCGCCGCCGCTGACGATTGCGAGCTTCTGGTCGCGATCACCGTCGATCCTGCGGCTGCCAGTCCGATCGAGGGCGCCGTTACGCTGGGAGCGCTCCTGGCCGCCGGCAACGCTGCGTTCGAGTCGGTCGGCACGGCAGCCGACGACACCGCAGTGATCCTCTACACCTCCGGTACCACGGGCCAGTCCAAGGGCGCCGAGCTGTCGCACTCGAATCTCTTCATGAACGCGCGATGCAGTGTCGACACGCTGCGCTATGTCTCGGAGGACAGGCTCCTGCTCGTGCTGCCTCTCTTTCATTCTTTTGGTCAGGTGGTGTTGATGAATGCCGGCATCCTGGTCGGCGCGACCATGGTTTTGGTGCCACGTTTCGAGCCAGGCCTGGTGATGACGACGCTCGAGCGTGAGGGCATCACCGTCTTTGCGGGTGTGCCAACGATGTACTGGGCTCTACTGCACCATGAGGTAGAAGGAGTTTCCATCGAGACCATCGCCGGGCAATTGCGTCTATGCGCGTCCGGTGGAGCTTCGCTGCCGCTCGAGGTTCTGCGCGGTTTTGAGGAGAAATTCCAGGTACCGATCCTCGAGGGCTATGGTCTGTCAGAGACGTCGCCCGTAGCCTGTTTTAATCGGGTCGACCGCGAGCGTAAGCCGGGCTCGGTCGGCACGCCGATTTGGGGCGTGCGGATGAAGATTGTCGGCGATGCAGGCGATACGCTACCGCCGGGCGAGGCCGGCGAGATCGCAATCAAGGGACACAACGTGATGAAGGGCTACTACCGCCGCCCAGAGGCCACCGCCGAGACGGTACGCGACGGCTGGCTCTTTACCGGGGACATCGGACAAACGGACGGGGATGGATTCTTCTACATCGTCGACCGTACCAAGGACATGATTATCCGCAGCGGCTTCAACGTCTACCCGCGTGAGATCGAGGAACTCCTGCTCGAGCATCCTGGAATTTCCCTTGCGGCGGTTGTCGGCGTGGCCAGCGACTCACTTGGCGAGGAGATCAAGGCCTTCGTGGTTCCGGGCCCCGGCGCTGAACTCGTTGAGGACGAGGTGATTGCCTGGTCAAAAGAGCGCCTCGCGGCCTACAAGTACCCACGATTCGTCGAAGTGCGCGACCGTCTACCGATGACCGCAACGGGGAAGATCCTCAAACGAGCCTTGCGCGAGGGTTGAGCGAGGTCGACCGGGCGCCCTCGTTCACCGTCAATCGGTTCGATTCACTACGGGCAATAGAATCGCCGATGCTCTGTCAGCTTCGTGAAACACGGTGTTGTTGGCGATGCGGGGCTCTCTGAGTGTGTGACCCGGGGCGTCGCCCGTGTTGGGATTGACGGCGAAGCGTGGAAAGTTGCTCGACGTGACGTGGACGGCGATGCGATGTCCCTTTTCGAAAGTCAGCGCGACGCTCCACAGGTCGACGTCGAGCTTCGCCGCTTCGCCAGGCTCCATCATGCTGACATCTTCGGCGCGGCGTCCATCGCGGTAGCGCGCGCGAATCGGCGCATCGACGACAAGCGCCTCGTAGCCGTCAGGGTAGACGTCGACCAGCTTCACCATAAAATCGGTGTCTGGGCCGTCCGTGGCGGCGAATAATTCGACGTCGATCTTGCCGGCGACGATGAGGTCTTCCTCGAGCGGCTCGGATACGAAACGAAGATAGTCGCCGCGCTCGCCGACGGCGCGCTGATCCATGGGGCCGCGAGGGATGAGTATGTTCTGACCGCCAAAGGTCGGCGCCGGATCGGCGGGATCGAAGGCGTAGGTCGTCGTAGAATCGCTCGATGTCGGTGCCGCGGAGGACAGGCCCAAGCCGTCTTGCAGGAAGAACCGCACGGTGTCGCTCTGAGGCGGCCAATTCTTCGCCTCGACCCAGCCGTTCTTGCTGGACGCGGCGTCCTTTCTTGCCGAGGCCATCATGTAGTACTGCACGGCCGGCTCGTCCATGATGCCGTTGTCCTCGCCCTTGAGCCAGTAGTCGAACCAGCGCATCTGTTCGTCTGGGCGGTTCGTCTGCGGATACTCCAAATCGCCTGACAGTGGCCCGTGTCCCGTGGGTCCGATGAGGACTTTCTGGTTTCCCCGTGCGCCTTCAGCTCCGGCGTATTGGAGTGCCATGAAGTTGTCGAGTCCACCCTGCTGGAAAATGTCGTACCAACCGACGACGTTGTACATGGGGATGTCTATGTTCTGAATGTGATGCACGAGGTCGGTTTTCTTCCAGCGCTCGTCCATGACCGGTCGGGCCCTGAACCCAGGCACCTGCTCTCCGACACCGACCGCCGTGAGCCAGCCACCGGCGAGGTCTTCTCGGAAGACGCCGCCCTGAAAGTAGGTTTGGTAGAAGAGACTGTTGTGCGCCACGACGACATAGGCCGCTACGAGATGGGGAGGATCCGCGGCCGCTGCAAGGTTCGAGGTCATCCCAACGGCGGATCCTCCAGCGATGCCAATCTTTCCGTCCGAAAAATCCTGCGCCGCGAGCCATTCGATGGTGTCGTAGCCGTCGTCCATGTCGTGTTCGAATGCCACGTAGTCGCCTTCCGAAGCGAAACGTCCACGGCAATCCTGCGCCGCGAAGACGTAGCCGTTGTTCGTCCAGTTCGCTGCCTGGCTCCCAGCGCCGGCCTTGTCGTAGGGGGTACGGTTCAGGACCAGCGGCCAGGGCCCGTCTCCGTCAGGCAGGTAGACGGTCGTGGCGAGCTTTACGCCATCTCGCATTGCCACCATGACGTCGAGCGACCGCGCCTCCTGGGCGGACGCAAAGGGCGAGAGGACGAGTTGGAACGCGAATAGCGCGAGCGGGACTCGAATGGACTGCATGGCACGATCCTCCGGTGTCTGAACGAGTTGGGCCTGCGAAGTCTACGGTGCAGCGATCGCCAGGTCAAGCCGTTCACGAATCGTCTCCGCATCATGTTCGCGAACGCCATTCGCATCGGCGATTTCATCTACGGTAGTGACGGTGACTTTGGCCCGGCGCTACTGACGGCAGTGCACGCGAAGACGGGGGAGACGATCTGGCAGGAGCGCGGGTTTGGCCGAGCGAGTCTTCTGTACGCTGACGACAAGGCGATTCTCATCGACGAGGACGGCGATCTCGTGTTGCTGCGCCTCACGCCGTCACGCATGGAAGTGCTCGCTCAGGCATCGATCTTCAGCACGACGTCCTGGACCGTGCCCACTCTGGTCGGGACCGTCCTCTACGCCAGGGACCGCGAGAAGGTCGTGGCACTCGATCTGGCCGACGCGGCCAGCGCGAAGTAGCGTCCCGCGGGCTGGAACCTGCCCACAGTAGGAGACGCGGAGTGCTCACGCCTCCCGCGTCTCTGTGCGGCCGTTGCTAGGCGCTGGGCTTCTCGAATCCGAAGAACATGTCGATCAGCTTCCGCGGATCGGCGCCTGGTTTGGGCACGAACTTCTGGGCCCGCCCTCCGATGACTTCGGCCGTGTACAGGTTGCCCTCGTTGTCGACGCTGAAGTGATGCAGCACCCAGAAGTTGCCCGGCGCGGTACCGAACGTCCCCCACGTCTCTTGCAGGCCCCCCTCCAGGTCGTATTTCATGAACCGGTGCGCCGCGCCGTCAGCCACCCACAGGTGGCCGTCCCGCGTGATCGCGATGTGGTCGGGCATCGGAATATTTGGCCAGATGTCTAGGAGCTTCCCCTGCTGGTCGAAGACCTGGATCCGGCGATTGCCCCGGTCTGCCGTGAAGATACGGCCTCTCGCATCGATCGCAACGCCGTGCACCTGCATGAACTGACCGGGCTCCGAGCCGCGCGTGCCGAACTCCGAGAGGTAGTTGCCGTCCTTGTCGAATCGGACGACGCGGCCGTTCCGGTAGCCGTCGGCGACGAGGAAGTCCCCGTTGGGAAAGAACGCGACGTCGGTCGGGCCGCCGAAGTGGCTCTCGTCATCACCGGGGACGCCGTGCTCGCCAAGCGTGAGGAGGAGTTCGCCGTCGCGCGAGAACTTGAACACCTGATGAGACGCGCCCTCGGGGGTCGTGCCCGCGGTCGCGCGGATGGCAGGATCGCCCGACGGGCTTCTTCCATCCACGACCCAGATGGCGCGCTCGGGATCGTAAGGGCTGATCTTGAGGCTGTGCGGATGGGTGAACAGATGGTCGTGCTGTTTCCAGTTCTCGATCATCTTGCCTTCGCGGTTGAACACCAGGAACTTGTTCTCCCATCGCGTCCCTGGCACGTCGAGGGCGCTTCGTCCGGGGTTGCCGGGCTGCGTGACGGGTTCGCCCTCCAGCGCCGGGATGTCGCCAGTCTGCACGACGTAGATCCGGTCGGCGGACTCCGGCCAGATGGCACCGGTTCGCCCGTAGGTCCATTCGGTGCCGTGATCGGGTAGAGGTTGCGGCCAGTTGGGCACGACCTCATATGACCCTGTCTGGTCGTAACCCCCTTTCTCTTGTTGTGCGGCACCGCCCGCCTGCGACAGCACAAGGGCAGCCCCCAGTGCGACAACCGCAGTCACACTCATACCCGGAGAACTTGTCCGTTTCATCGCAATCTCCTCACCCGGCGTGCGTTGCCGGTCCTCAGACGCGCGCTATGGTGGATGGCCCATCCATACCGCTTTAACCGGCCACTGGCACCGATACGGAGTGTTATACACCACTCGGTCCACCCGTCCTGACAATTTCGGAACGGGGCCAGGATATGCGAGACAACACAGGAAGCCGGACGTGTTCGAGCGTTCCGCCGGTTGGTCCGGGCGCACGTCGTAGCGGGTTGGACGCCGGGAGGGTTTGCAGGAGGCCGAGTTCCAGGTGCTTCGCGACGAGCTTGGCGTGAGTGACTCCGTGCTGTCCAAGCATCTCAAGCAACTCGAAGACGCGGGGCATGTCGCTTTCAGATAAGGGTGCGTTGAACGGTCGTCAGCGCATGTGGGTCGGCCTGACGCGGTCCGGCCGGAAGGCGTTTGCTGAACACGTGAAGGAGCTGAAGCGTCTTGCCGGTGTTATCTAGGCTTGGCAGCGCGCCACCGGTGAGTCACCGTGATATTCTCCGCCGGTACGGGGAGACGCAACGTGTGCTAGCCGGTAGCCCAACCCGGAACTATGACCGTGGTTGGAGGCAGGCCCTGCAATCTTGCCCGCCTAGAGGTGTGATGATGAATCGTCGTTGTGTCGGCTTGGCATGCACCGCTGCCTTCCTTGCGGGAACTCTGGTGTGGGTGAGTGTCCAAGGCGTGACGGCCGCTGAACAGGACATCACCGGCGTGGTGACCGGCGCCGCTGGACCGGAAGCGGGGGTGTGGGTCATCGCCGAAACCGCGGACCTGCCGACGGGTTTCCGGAAGATCGTCGTGACGGACGACGAAGGGCGGTTCCTCGTGCCGGAATTGCCGCCAGCGGACTACGAGGTGTGGGTCCGAGGCTACGGCCTGAGAGACTCGGCCAAGTCCGAGGTGAAGCCGGGCGGTGACGTGCGGATCCGGGTGCAGCCGGCCGCGACACCGCTGGAGGCCGCGGACATCTACCCGTCCAGCTATTGGTACTCGCTGCTTCGCCTCCCGGAATCGAACCAGTTCCCCGGTACCGGCCCCGATGGCAACGGCATCAGCGCGAACATGCGGACACAGGCCGACTGGATCGATCGACTGAAGGACGGCTGTCAGCTCTGTCATCAGATCGGCAACAAGGCCACTCGCGGGCTGCCGGCTCTCGACCTGAAGGATTTCGCTTCCACGAGGGCAGCGTGGCAGCACAGGCTTCAGAGCAGCGGGAGCGGACCCTCGATGGTCGCGGAGGCAGGCAGGATCGGCAGCGATCAGTTGGTGGAGTTGTACGCGGAGTGGACGGACCAGATCCGCGCCGGGCAGGTGCCACCCGCGCCCCCACGGCCGAGCGGTCAGGAACGGAACGTCGTGCTGACGATGTGGGGATGGGCAACGCCGCAGTCGTCGATTCACGACGAGGTAGCTACCGACAAGCGCAATCCAAATCTCTATCCGAACGGGCCGGTCTACGGCGTTGGCGGAGCTGGTCTGGTCACTTTGGACCCGGTCAACCATCGCGTCGAGCAGCTCAACTTAACTGTGCGCGAGGAGTCGCCGCAGCGCGGCCCGAGGCGGGGTCCCAGGGTGCCGTCGTTATACTGGGGGACCGAGCGAGGCAACACCGTCGGCCGTAACGCCCACAATCCCATGATGGATGGCGACGGCCGCCTCTGGATCACCCAGAACGTCCGGCCGGGTACCGACAACCCCATCTGGTGCAAGGAAGGCTCGGCCCACCCCTCGGCTGCGTACTTCCCGCTCGCCCGGAACACGACGGCCCGCCAGTTGTCGTTCTTCGACACGAAGACGCAACAGATGTCGTTCATCGATACGTGCTACGCGACCCACCATCTGCAGTTCGACACGAAGGACGTACTGTGGGTGACTGGCTCCACCGAAGTCGTCGGCTGGCTGGACAAGAACATCTACGACGCGACCGGCGACGAACAGAAGGCCGGGGGCTGGTGTCCGACGGTTGTTGATACAAACGGCGACGGCCGGATCACCAAGCCGTGGAACGAGCCGGGCGCCTCCGTCGATCCGGACAGGGATACGCGGTTCGGCAGCGATGACGAACAGCGGCGTAGTTACGGCGTGATCCCACACCCCGATGGCTCCGTGTGGATATCGAGGCGGTTCCCGGTGCCGGGCCAACTCGTGCGGCTGGAACTCGGGAGCAATCCGCCGGAGTCGTGCCGCTCGGAGGTGTATGAGCCGCCATTCGAGAATGACGACGTTGATCCCACGCAGTGGGGCTTCGGGCCCAGGGGAATCGATGTGGATCGCAACGGGGTCATCTGGACGGCGCTCGGCGCAAGCGGCCACTTCGCCAGCTTCGACCGGCGGAAGTGCGAGGTACTGAACGGCCCGACCGCGACCGGGCAGCACTGCGCCGAGGGGTGGACGCTCTATCCAGGCCCAGGGCCGAATTTTGGTGGCGCAAAGACTGGTGCGAATGCGGACTACTACTACTACAGCTGGGTGGACCAGTTCGACACGCTCGGGTTGGGCGCCGATACACCGATCGCCACCGGCAGCGGTTCCGATGCACTACTGGCCCTGCAGCCGGACACCGGGGAGTGGATCGTGATGCGCGTGCCGTACCCGCTTGGCTTCTATAGCCGTGGTCTCGATGGCCGCATCGACGATCCAACGGCCGGTTGGAAGGGACGCGGTCTCTGGTCCGCGTTCGGCACCTTTGCACCCTGGCACATCGAAGGCGGAAAGGGGAGGACGAGCGAGATCGTGCGCTTCCAGATTCGTCCCAACCCGCTGGCGAACTGAAGTGGTGGTTTGGCTGACGGCCGACGTCGGCGCGCGGCGACGTTCACCCTTTGCGGAGAGAGCGGGAAGCACTAGCATTGCTCGAAACGTGAACCCCCGGCCCCCGATACGCGCCACGTGGCCAATGGCCACCGACTTCGACAGGAGAATCGCGATGAGGCACACAAGCATGACCCTGGGTGTAGTGATGGCCGCCATTCTGGCGGTGAGCGCATGCGCCGCGCCTGCGGTGGACGAGAGCGAATCCCCGGCTGCGGAGATCGCCGGAGCGGAGGATGGGGTCCCAATCCTCGAGTACGACCCGACCTGGCCGAAGCGGCCGATGGCGAACGCGGCGATCTTTGGCGCCGTCATGGCGATCGACGTGGACAGCGAGGACAACATCTGGGTCATGCACTGGAATCACTGGCTCGGACAGACGGATAACTCCGCCACGATGGGTAGGGGCGAGTGCTGCAACCCGCTGCCGTTCGTGACCAAGTTCAACCAGGAAGGCGACCTGCTTAACTCGTGGGGAGACGTCGAGGATCCGGCGCTGATGGCCCCTGGGTTCCAATGGGTGGTCGCGCGCGGCGGCGCGCACGGCATCTACGTCGACTACGCAGGCAACGTCTGGACCGGCTCTCACACGCCCGGCGCGAGCTACGAGAACGCCTACGCCAACCTCGCGAAGTTCACCAACGACGGCACGTTCATCATGCAAAAGGGCACGTTTGGCCAGAGCAAGGGGAACGCGGACACCGACAACTTCGCCCAGCCGACGGGTATCGTGGTTGACGAAGCCACGAACGAGGCATTCATCGCCGATGGCTACGACAACCGCCGAGTGATCGTGATCGACGCCGACACGATGGAATACAAGCGAATGTGGGGCGCGTACGGCAACGAGCCGATGGATGGTCCGCTCCCGGCGCGGCCCGATGGCGAGCCGTCGCCGCAGTTCACGGGCGTGCATTGCATCAAGATGAGCAACGATGGATTGCTGTACGTGTGCGACCGGCCCAACAACCGTGTGCAGGTCTTCCAGAAGGACGGCACTTTCGTGAGCGAGGGCTTTGTAGGGAAGGCGACGGATGGCGGCACCGTCGCCGATGTGGCGTTCTCGGCAGACGCGGATCAGCGGTACCTCTACGTGGGTGACGGGGTGAACCGCAAGGTCTGGATCCTGCGTCGCGACACGCTGGAGACGGTCGGCTCGTTCGGAAACGGCGGCAACTATGGCGGCGAGTTCGCCTATATCCACACCGTCGCAACCGACTCCAAGGGCAACGTCTACGTCGGTGAGCACTCGAACGGCCATCGGGCCCAGCGGTTCACGATCACGGGGTTCGAGTAGGGCTCGTACCTTGCAGTGGCGGCCCGGGCTGGGGCCGCCGCATGCGTCACTCTGCTTGCTGTCGCCTGTGCACCCGCGCAGGCGACAGCAGCAGGCTCCGTGGACAAAGCGATCAAGCCTCTCGGGGCTACTGCTGCAGCGCGGACCCGCCAAGGCGCTGGAGACGAACCACCGCCTCGACGCCTCGTTCAGAGCGTTGTGGAGGTTCGAGCGCGCCGTTCACATCCGACCTTTCATTCCCGGCGGCAGTCGCTGACTGCTTCGCGTTGCGTACGACAAGTTAGGAGAAAGAGATGACGGACAATGCAGATAATTCAGGTGGAAATCCTTTTGTAGCTATCGCAGGAATTATTGGAGGGTTCTCTGTCTGAGTAGTAGCGATCATTGCAATCTTCTCAAGTGAAAACATAATTGTTGCTGCATGGGTTGTTGGTGCTCTCGCGGCCATGGGCGCAGTTTTTGGTTCAATGGCTCTCAAGAAGGAAATAGGCAAATAGACAGAACCAGCGAGTGGACGTCTATCTCCTCGACCAGGCGCTGCAGCCTGGCAGATCCGCGGCAGGCCGAGGGACGTCACTCGCGCATGGTGAGGACGAGATGCACCGACACAGGACGATGACGCGGTTTTGCCTGGCGGTCTCACTGCTCACCGGAGTGGCGATTGCTGGGTTGATGCTCCCTGTCACCGCCGCGACCAATCAGGCCGACGGATTGTCGGGCCAGGTGACGAGCGCCTCCGGCGCCGTGATCGTTGGCGGCGACGCCACCAATCCAGGCCATCCCGTGGCCGGTGCCACAGTCCATCTGGTGCCAACGACGGCAATGGATATCACCACGAAGATGACGGCCAGTGCCATCTATGCGCCACCGTATCCCGCGGAGCTCTACGATGAGCCGCTGGAGGACGCGATTCGACTGCATGGTGCTGACTTTTCGCAGTCCACGACCGACTCCCAGGGCCACTTCGTCATAGCTCCTGTACCAGACGGCAAGTTCTTTATTCACGTCACGCCCGCAGCGGATGATGCCGAGCACCTGCCCGGTGGCAACCAGAGCAGACATAGCTACGCTGCTGAGCAGTTGCGCGGTGAGTCGATGACGATCAAGGTATCGAGCAGTCCTTCTCAGGCGGCGAGGGCTGTTGGTAGCTCGACCTGTATCGGATGCCATGAGGATGAAACCCACTGGCAACGCACGGCACACAAGTTGGGTTGGACCGTGCCGGGAGCTCCAGGGCCAATGCAGGACTTCTCGAGATACCCAGAGTTCTTCAAGCCGCTCGAATCATTCCCCGAGACTGAGGACTACGAGGATGGCACTCACCTCGAACTGGGCGACTACGACTCAAGCAGGAGTAGCGACAAGTTCAAGCTCAGGGTAGTCGGAGATTTGCGGCTGCCGATCGAAACGACCTATGCCGACGTGTATCTGTGGAAGAACGCCGCAGACGGTAAGTACTACATCACGATGGTCAACACACTGAACCCGACGGACCCTGGTAGCCCGGCGCACCTGGAGATCAAGCTTCTCTATGGGGGGGCGGTTCACGACCAGCGGTACATCGTATCCGTGCCGCCGAGCCTGGGACATCGGCTGGGCTGGTACACCGTGCTCCGTCACAACATGACGGGACGTGACAACAGACTGAACAGGTCGCGCCGCGTGTGGCACGACTACAAGTTCTACATGTGGTGGGCTCCTGGCGTGGACGCCCGGTACGGCACTGCCGACGATGTGTTGAAGGCACCGCCGATCAACACGAATACGGTTCAGACCATGTGCGCCAGCTGTCACCTGACTGGCTGGGAACGATACGAGGATGAGGCCACTGGTCAGTTGCTGGTGCGTGCTGTGAACGACCCTGGCGGCGCGATGAACATCGACGATGACCCCGAAATGGACGAGATCAACGTCGGCTGCGAAAATTGCCATGGCCCCGGGTCAGAGCATGTTGCCAGTAGACGATCCCGATTCATCGTCAATCCCAAGTATCTGTCGGCGGAGCGGTCCAGTGTGGTCTGTGGCAGATGCCACGACAGGCGGCAGGGCTATGGTGGTCCAATCGTCGGCTACACGCAGGCTCTCAGCGCGGAAGGTGAGCTCGCGAGGCCGGGGATAGGCCGCCACGATCTGATCACGGAGTACACCGACCCGGTCAAGAAGGGCCCCACCATGGCAGGGCCTGAAAGGGACAACAACATCTGGCCCGACGACGTCCACTCCAGCAAGCCCCACCAGCAGTATTCGGATTTTCTCAAGTCGAAGATGTACAGAAACGATCGATTGCTGGTCACCTGCACCGACTGCCATGACCTGCACGGTGGGACACCGTACGTGCGCTCGCTCAGCGATGATCCCGAGGACTCTGGTTCCCCTCTGTGCCAGAGATGTCATGCGGTGGACGTGCTGTCTCACATGGAAACCACGCTGAACGCGAAGATGAAAGGCCGTCTTACGCGCTGCATTGACTGCCACATGCCGGGAACAGCCAACACGGGGGGGATCGCAGGTAAGTTCGGCAGAATGCTCGAGACGCCTCCGTATGCCGACGCAGCCGAAGAAGAGCGCAACGCCTACTGGGAAGGTCACATGACCTCCCATGTATTCGATGTGCCGTTAAAAACGAATGTTGGAGTCGAGGGCGTGTCCCCGGGCCGAGCGATGCCAATTCCCTACACGGGGGCCTGCGGAACGTGCCATGCCGTGAACGAGTTGCCGTTCAAGTAGGAGGTGACAGCGAAGCGCCGTCGCTGAGTTCAATGGCCTACAGCCACGTAGTAGCTGAGCGAGATTCGGCGGGTTTCTGGGCGTGAAGCCGCAGCGACAAAAGGGGAGTTCGGTCCACACTCCACTCCCAGTCGATTGGAGTAACCTGTCTGCTGATCCGACGGTTGTTCCATCGAAGGAAACAGGGCCGGCCTTTCGTCAACCTTCGGGAGGGCCCTAGTGTTTCCCATCGTCCCGACCGTGGCTACGAGGAATAGCGTGCGAAGAACTGGTCTTCGGCCGCACGATCGCCAATGAGAATAAGCTCGCCCCGGGCTGGTAGTGGCATCGTCAGATTGAGTTCGACAGAAGCATGCTCGCTCGTGCGCACCGCGAGCACGTTGCACCCGGTGTCCTGGCGTAGTCGGCTGTTGGCAAGGGTACGGCCGACCAGCGCCGATGGCACCGGCGTGGTAAAGACGTCCAATCCCTCTGCGAGGAACAGCATCCGGCTGCGCCGCAGCATGTTGAAGATTGCATTGGCGCCCATCGACGCGTAGGAGAAAACGAAGTCGGCACCGGCACGGTGCAGGGTAATGGCGTTTCGTTCGAGCGTCGCTCGACTCAGGACGAGCATGTCGGGTCGCAACCGACGGCAGTACAGCGTGAGGTAGATGTTGACGTCGTCGTCGTGGGTCGTGACGATGGCACAGTCTGCGGTCTTGATGCCCGCCTCGCTCAGGACCTCGAGGTCTGCGGCGTCGCCGATGACCGTCTTCGCCGGATCGAGCGAACGGCCGGGGACCTTCTCGACAATGCAATAATCCACCCCCTGCTCGATGAGCGACCGAGCCGTGGATCGTCCGACACGGCCACCGCCGATGATGATCGCGGAGGTCGGCGAGCTGCCCGGCACCGCGAATTCGGCATCGTAGGCAGCCAGCTGCTCCTGAGTGCCCGCCAGTAGCAGGACCGTGTTGGGCGTCACGATCGTGTCGGAACGCCCGAGCGTGAAGTGCCCGCGTTCCCATACCCCGGCAACATTGAGATTGAAGCGCGAACGGAGGGCGGTCTCCCGCAGGGTGTGCCCGACCATCGGCGTACCCGAGACGGCTGCCTCCGCGATGGAGAGCGAATCGATCTGGCCGACTACGTGGCAGCGGCCATCGCGGCCGAACACGCGCCGTGCCATCGACCGTCCCAGGAGATCGGCAAGCTCGATAACCTGCTGACATCCCGCAAGCTCAAGAATGTCCACTGACGCGGGCGACGACGCCAGCGCAACGATCGGAACGTCGCTCGATTGCTCCCGCACCGTCGCGGCAATGTTCGTGTTGAGCGGATCCGACCGCGTGGCCACAACCAGGGCCGCGGCCTCGGCGCGGGCGCGGGCGTAGGTCTCAGGGGCGTCTAGCGCGCCAATCATGACGGGGACCCCTTCGCTGTCGAGCGCGAGAGCCTCCTTGAGGTCTGGCACGATGACAGCGTGCGGCGTCCGAAACTGGGCGAGCCGTTTAATGAGCGCTCTGTCGACCGGTCCGTGTCCAGTGAGCAGGACGTGTCCTGAGGTGGACGGGTCGAGCTTCCGTGGCGCCCGGGCAGTGTCCCTCGCCTCGAGCCACGGCGCGTAGAAAAACTGGATAAACGTAAACGGCAGGATGATGAGCATGAGCATCGTGCCCGTGACGACGACGAGCACCGAGAACATGCGCCCCAGGTCCGAGCTAAAGGTCACGTCGCCGAACCCCAAAGTGGACATCGCCACGATGGTCCAGTAGATGCCCGTGAGCCAGCTATGTTCCTGGCCCTCGCGCTCCATCAACAAGTGGAAGAACACGCTGAACGTGACCACGATGACGACGAGAAGGCCGACCAGCCCGACCAGGGCCCGGAGGTTGCTGCGCTGCTGCCCTCTGGCCATGACGACGGTGATGAGCGTTGTGAGAAACCTCATACGTCTTCTTGCAAGTCCCCTGGGACCGTGGGTCCCTGTAGTTGTGGCCGAAACGGGCGGCGCCTAACTGGCACAGCCGAACTCCTTTGGATCCCTGTGACGGAAGAGCACTGCACCCAACGGGATGACCCGCCAGGAATTCTATGGGAATCACGATTCTCTGGGTAGGCTGCGTCCGTGGACGGGCGTCAAGACGGTTTACCCGGACCTTCTGTCACTTTCTTCAACGAGCCGCTAGGTCAGAGGGACGCCAACGTTCCTGCATGCCGCCTTGATCGCCGCCAGGAGTTCCTCGGGTTGATCGGTTCCGATCCGGTACTGCTTTCCGCTGTCGAGGTGGATCTGCACCGCATCGTGTCCCCAAACTCTGAACAGCCAGCCGTGCGGCGTCAGCCGGATGCCCCAACCGTAGTACCAGCGATTTCTGACCGTTCGCGCCTCACGAACCGAACGGAGCTGGAAGCTCCTGTGTACGAGCCCATTGCCGAATCGCGCCACGATCAGATCGGCGGTCACAGCCACCGTGAGCGACTGGAGCACCAACACTTCGACGAGCGCCAGTACGGCCACAGCGAGGACCGCCACGCCGTTCTGAGTGTGGCTGTACATGGCTTCGCTGATGGGCCAAGGATAGTCCTTATTAACTTTTCCGATCGGTTGGGTCCGGCTCATCCACTGACACTTCGGCGATTGCAAGAACGCCACAGATGTATAAGATATTGAATGCCCATGGTGCGGTGTGTCGTGCCAGAGTGAAAGGATGTTTAC
>Ga0302135_10000512_pt1 | contig 23548 bp, 21 predicted proteins | sample CBN3_surface_MG_FD_203119 | JGI IMG/M metagenome (GOLD analysis project Ga0302135, IMG submission 203119) | Marine microbial communities from Western Arctic Ocean, Canada - CBN3_32.1 | ecosystem: Environmental > Aquatic > Marine > Oceanic | place: Canada: Western Arctic Ocean | collected...
TTCTTGCTGCCCGGTTTGGGGGAGTCTTGATTGCGTGCGATCTTCAGAAGGTCAAGGATGGACGCAGGCATCTTTGGAATTGGGAAACGACTCTCAGGATGCCAAGTATATCTGGGGCCGCCCTTGTGGCGACTAGGGGGCAGAGCGGATTGATGAACTCTCCCTCTAAATTCGATTCCTTCCCACTTAACAATTGTTAAATCAGGATCAGGACTCAAGAACAAGTGATGCACAGACTTAAAGCTAGTGTACATGGGATGAGGACAATTTTTGGTAAGCCTCATCAACCTTTTGTTGGCCGCAGGGGTATCCCCCTCAACATCCATCACATCGCCTAGCCGAAGACCCATATTGCAATGCGGCATTTTGCTAAAGACATGTCGTACGTGATCTTCATCCCATCCACGCTGCCAACGTTTTTCCAATGGTTCTTTGGTTTGTGGCTTCAGCGGAATGGGTTCCAATCCCTGAATCACATAAGTGTCATACCAAGCTAGAATATTCATTGTTTCCTTTGGACTAGCAATCAAGGTTAAATTATGTATAATCTTCCAAATAAGATAACAATTTGTAGGAGTTTTGCAAGATGAAGATATTGCTCACGGGCGGCACAGGCTTCGTAGGTTCTAACATACTAAATGCTTTGATTAAAGAAGAGCACGAAGTTACAGTCATAGCCTCAACACATACGGAAAATCCTATTCCAAAAGGGTGCAAGGTTGTTTACTTAGGTTTAGAAGGCTTGAATTGGAAAGAAGCTTACGGAAAAGATGCAGTTATCCATCAAGCCGCCAATAACGATACCCTCTTTGAAGATATGGGAGAAATGTATCGAGCAAACGTGTATGGGCCAATTAGCCTTTTCCATCATGCTTTACAAGGTGGCTGCAAGAAATTCGTTTACGCTTCATCCACAGCAGTCTATGGGAGCCAGCCTGCTCCCTATAATGAAGACACGACTCTTGTAAAGCCTCTTAATGTTTATGGAGAAAGCAAAGCTAGGTTCGATGAGTTTGCTATGGAATTTGCAGAAAAAAAAGACATAGACATTATCGGCCTTAGATATTGCAATGTTTATGGTCCGGGAGAAGGACATAAAGGCAAACGAGCCAGCATGATCTATCAGTTGATTCGACAGATTGTAGGTTCTAAGGGTGCCACTTTATTTGAAGATGGAGAACAGAAACGAGATTGGATTTATGTTGATGATGTTGTTGGAGCAAATATGGCAGCACTCCATTCCAATAATCTGAGTGGAGTATTTAATTGTGGAACCGGAACGGCCACTAGCTTCAATGACTTGGTTAATATCATCAAAAGATTTCATCCTGAATGTTCGGCCAGTATGAAGCCTCAGTATATTGATAATCCACACGAAGAGACTTATCAAACTCACACAGAGTGCGACATAAAAAAAATGCGAGAAGAACTAGGGTTCTCCCCGCATTTCGATATCGAAAAAGGAATCGCAGCTTACATCAAAAGCTTAGCCGTCTTGTAGGCCGTTCTCACGAACGCCAAGAGCCAACTCTTTGATCGTATCCCAATCGCCCATGAAGTTTGTGCTTAGAGCCTGTTGCTCTTCGCTTCCTACTTCGTAGCTGCCGACTGCTCCAATTCTACCTTCTGGAGCAAAGCCAACATCGCCCGGTCCTGCAACCTTTGGCGTGAAGACAGCGTCTTCAAGGTATTCTGAAATTCCGTCTCTGTTGTCTCTGCGGTCTACTTCGCCTAGTTGAGTAGCGAGACTCTGAAAGAACTCAGTGTTTTCTTTCTTAGACTTCTTCTTCATCATTTCCATTTCTTCATCGTCGCCACCATCATCGTCATCGTCGTCATCGTCGCCACCTTCATCATCGCCACCATCTTTGCCTTTGCCGAGAAGTGCTGCCATATCCATTTCGCCACCACATTTCTTCTTTTTGGCTTCAAGGAGTGCTGCACGAAGTTCTTCAACTTCTTCTTTCTTGGACTTTTTGCACTTCTTCGTCATGCATTCTTTGTCATCCATATCTTCCATATCGTCATCTGAATCATCGGCTGCATCTTCTTCTGCATCTTCATCAGAGTCTTTCACAGGGGCATCTTTAGGATCAACCATTTCGTCGCCGAACATCTTCTTCTTGGCTTCTGCGAGCGAAGCAAGAAGGTCTTCAGCATCGTCAGTTGCATCAACAGCCTTAAAACCAAAGCTATTGCCAACTTCGCCACCGATGGCAGCGGGAGTTGCAACTCCTAGATTAACTGTCGGAGTAACGGTCTCCATCAGCATCTTGTATTCTTTATAAGTAATCATTTCCTTTTTCTCCTCATATTAATCTAAGCTTAGATAAAGTTATATACGCAGCCACTATAATAATTCTATGCGAATACTTATTACAGGCTCATCAGGATTAATCGGGTCAGAAGCAGTCAAACACTTCAGCCAATATGATTGCGACATAATAGGAATTGACAATAACGGCAGAAAAGATTTTTTTGGGGATGATGGGGATACCTCAAGCATCCAAGAATCACTTAAAAACACCCAAAAGTATAAGTTTTACAACTTAGATGTTACAAGCTGCTACTATTTCAAAAAAATAATATGTGATAACAAATTTGACGCAGTAATTCACTGTGCTGCCCAACCATCTCACGATAAATCTGCTGAAAATCCTATAAAAGATTTTCAAATAAATGCTATGGCAACTGTCTCATTGCTCGAATTGATACGTCAATATTCTCCTGAAGCTTCCTTTATTTTCTGCTCATCGAACAAAGTTTATGGAGATGGACCCAATTATGTCCCAATGACAGAGAAGGAAAAAAGATTTGAATATGCCGAAAATATTGAGGGGATTAACAGTAGTTTCAACATAGGAAACTGCAAAATTAGAACTCCTTTTGGAGTATCTAAGCTCTCGGCTGACTGTGCTGTGCAGGAATATGGAAATTACTTTGGCATGAACACAGCTACATTCAGATTAGGATGTGTCACAGGCCCAGCTCAAAAAGGGGTAGAATTGCACGGATTCCTTAATTATCTTTGCAAATGTGCCAGAGAGGATAGGGAATTTACAATATTTGGATACGGCGGAAAACAGGTCAGAGACATAATTCATGCTTCAGATGTGGTCTCTGCCTTTCATAACTACCTCGATGCACCGAGTCCGGGGGCTGTTTTCAATCTAGGCGGCGGCAAAGAAAACTCCGTTTCTGTTTTAGAAGCCATTGCGATGGTCGAAGAGTTGACTGGGAAAATAATGAATGTGAAATATTCTCCTGACGCTCGCAAGGGAGATCATAAACTCTACATCACAGACTTAAGAAAATTTAAGGTTGCTTGCCCTAAATGGGGGATAACCAAGAATATTAAGTGCATACTTGAGGAATTATTAAATGAAAATAATAGTGCCATTTCCTGATGGAAGGATGCAGACAGATAGAATCAAAGTAGCCTTAGATTTATGGGAAGATAAAAGTCAGCTAGTTGTAGGATTGATTGAGTCAAGAGATGATCTGAGTCAATATGAATGCAAGCTATTCGAAAGAAACTCCACAGATGTTGGCACTGAAGTTAAGAAAATGTATGTTTATGACATGCTAAGTCACCTCTATGAGAGCTATCCTGATGAGGATTGGTATGGATTCAGCAATAGTGATGTTGTCCCGCTAGGCAACCCAATCAGAGACTTTGAACACAAAGAAGTGCTAATTTTGCATAGAACAGATATATTGGACTGGGAAGATAGGCATTCGACTATTCAGTTGCTGTATGATATGGTCAGCAAAGAAACTGGCGACTGGATTTGCGATCAGCTAAGAAACAGAATCAAAACTAAGAAGATATGTCGAAAACTTAACATCATGAAGGTTCCACCTCCATTTGAAGAGAAGGAATGGCATTATGTGAACCTTAAAAAACTTCTTCAAAAATTAGGCATTATATTTAACGTTGGACAGGATATGTTTCTATTCAGAAGAGACACAATGGATAAAGTTTTACCTTACTTGAAAGATAAAGATTTTATAATAGGAAGTGCTATGTGGGACATCTACTTAAGCCGGTGGATGGGGGAAAATTTCGATTATGGCCGATTGGCCAATAGGATTTACCACAAAGCACACACATCCGAATGGAAAGCTCGGGATAAGTGTTGGTGGCACAATGGAGGGCCAATAGAAGAAACAGATTGGGATAGAAAATACAAAAAAGGCATGGATTACAGCAATATCGATGAAGTTACACTTACCTGTTGAAAAATAGTTATTCCTCTCTAAATACTGTAAGTATTGTATAAGGAGAGATTTATGGCAACAATTAAGTGGGATGCTGATTCGGTTACTACCCATATGACAACTGCTTTAGATAGCATTGCTGATGATGCTAATAGTGCGGCGTCGTCTGCAATTGATAACACTACAGCATTACGTCTTTTCGAAGACTTAGAATTTGTATTAAAAGACAACGGAACTAATTCGCCTACCGCTGGTGGAGTGATTGAAATTTATCTTTTAGCCGCAGTTGATGGAACAAACTATCCTGATGGCTCTGCCTCAATTGACCCTGCTGCTAACACATTTGTAGGGGTATTCAATACTAGAGTTGTTTCTACAGACCAGAGAATGGTCCTTCGAGGAATATCAATTCCTGCTTTGAACTACAAATACTTAATCATCAATAAAACTGGCATGGCATTCACAACTGCAAACACTCTTAAAGGCGTTTCTTATGGATATGCTTCTGCATAATCAAGACAATATCCCACAAAAAGCCGTTTCATTAGAAACGGCTTTTTTTATTGAGGGTTAAGTTTATAAATACTTCAAGCAACCAAGAGGGATATTGAGTATGTCAAGAAGAATAAAAGCCCCACATTCAAAACAAGTAAAAACCCCTACAATTGATCGTCGTTCATCTTTAGGGGCTTCTATTCTTTGTCAGTGGCCAGTCATTACAAATATTGGAATAGATAGTGATGGCAATCCTGAACCGACGTATCCAGCACTTACACACGATATTGGAGGAGCGGGAATACACGGGGTAGCTTCCAGAGAGATGATTTTAGTGTCAACTCCTTTTGGTTCAGGTTGGGATTTTGGGTCATCGGCAGCGGCAAACATCAACTTCTACGTCGACTACGATGGCACGCCAATGAAACCAGAATACCTGCTTGGCGGCGAGAACGGACTGCAAAATTTTTCATTCTCAATTCTAGTAAAATTTGACGTTGTGAATACAAAGCAAGTCATACTTGCATCTGGCGGTGAAAGCGATGGCTTTGGCTACAGTATTTATCTGAATTCAGGTGGTGTATTAGTGATACAAACCCACATGTCGGCGACTGGTTCCGCCATGATGGGCAGCAAATCCCTGACGGCAGGTATTTGGTATAACCTAATGTTTGCTTTCCAAAGATTTGAGGAGGAACAGGATGGGTTCTATAACTTTGCAGCCATTTATATTAACGGAGTACAAGATGGGGACACCGACGCATGCGGAGAATGGGCTTTAGCGGGAGCGAGTTTAATATGTGGCAAAGAGTTTGATTCTGATTCTAATAACCTTCAGAATGCTGTTGTTGCAAACATAACAGCATACAATAGATTTATACATCCTTCTGAAGCGGCACAAGAAACAGCCAATTTGTTTGATTCCAGTTTTGAAAATTTCTCTCTTATACTTGACGCCGCAGTTTCGGATAGTCCAGATAGAGTACCTTCTGGTGGTATCCTCGCAGGCGGTAGAATACCAGAAGAACCACCTGTAGGCGGTGGCATTTTATTGGGTGGTCACCCTATAGAAGTCCATACCATCGAAGTAGGTGGCGGAACCCTTGGCGGTGGTGTCGCTCTTGAAGCAAAAGAGTTTGATGCCCAAGGCGGAGTATCGGCGGGAGGATTGGCGGTTGTTACAGCTATCTACACTCCTAAATTCTCTGCCAGTCCTACTTCTGAAGAATTTACCGCAATGGTGGGTACGAATCTTGGTCCTTTTAATGACTGGACATCTCCCCAAAATATTGCTTTTGGTCAAGACACTTTTGCATTTGCCAACTTAGAAGATAGCCCTACAGCTAAGAGTAGTCTGCTCTACGCAACAGATTTTAATCTCAGCATCCCAACTGGCATCGTTCCTTTGGGCATTGAAGTATTCATAAATACTAATACAAATAATGCTGGTAGAGGTGTTTTCAGTAGAATCTTCCTTACTAAGAATGGTACGAATAAAGTTGGTACTGAAAAATCTGATAACGTTGAAATAGGAACAACTCAACATGACGAGATATATGGTGGTAGTAGCGATTTGTGGGGAATTACTTGGACTGCTGCTGAGTTAAATAGTTCTAACTTTGGGTTTGCAATAGAGGTTTTATCTGATCCGGGTTCTGGAACAGTTCAAGCCAATGTCTACCAAATGAGGGTGCAGATAACTGCTGTCGACATCAACCTTGCCACCACAGTGATGATAAGTGGTCTTGGAGCTGCTCCAAATACATTCAATGAGCCAGTTTCTGGTGGTATCTTAGCTGGTGGCGTTGGATTCCACTCAGAAGGGGAAGTAAGAGACACTAGCGGCGGATTGCTGGTTGGCGGCGAAGTTGCTGAGCTTATGGCCTTTGATCCCTTTATTGTCGGTGGATTGCTGGTGGGCGGCGAAGTCATCCAAGCACTTGGGCAGTCAGCAAGTGGTGGTGCATTAGTTGGTGGTCGTGCATCCACTGTTTATGATGAATATGCCATCGGCGGTGCCCAGTTAGGCGGTAAAGGCGAAATAACAATGCACCTTGTAAGAGGTGGTTCGTTCGGTGGTGGTGCAGCAATAGTAGGTATTCAACCAGCCGTTTCTGGTGGCATCGTACTTAGCGGAGTATCAATAACTGGTTTTGCTAGTTTTGGTGGTCCGCTGATTGGCGGAACAGTATCCGAATTTGTAGTTTATGCTGGTGGGAGTTCTAGTGGGGCGTTAATTGGAGGTCTTGCAGATGTAACAAGCCAAGAAGCATTTATTTCTACCGCAGGGGTGCTCATTGGCCAAACCGCATCGCCTATGGCTGTGTATAATACTGTTTCCATTACAGGAGCCTTGATTGGAGGTAGAATACCTGAAGAACCACCTATTGGTGGTGGTATTTTGCTTGGCGGACTTGCTTCATCGTTCGTAGAGCAAGAGCCTCAAGGCGGGATGTTGGTTGGTGGATCAGCTCCCGGAGAAATTGCTCTTGTTGGTTTTGGTGGTGCATTAATCGGCGGAGAAGCGATAGCACAAGAGATACAAGTAGAGCCTGTTGATGGCGGAATGTTGGTTGGTGGTGCCACAACAATAGTTGAAATCACTCCATTCCATGAAGGCGGGATACTGGTTGACGGGATAACAACAGTTACGGCTGTGTACACTGTAGACGACATCGGAACAAATGGGGCCTTAATTGGTGGACGTGCTGTCGCAGGAATTCAACCGCCAGCTTCTGGTGGCATCCTTGTTGGCGGCGAAGCCTTTGAATTCATTACTGAAATTGGTACTGGCGGAGCATTAATTGGCGGTAACGCCAGGCAAACCTTCTACGAAGAAGCTCTTGGTGGTGCTGTTCTTGGAGGCTTAGCCGAATCATCTATCGACTATTCCGGGCATGGCGGTGCCTTGATTGGCAGCATAGCTCTTGTAAGCGATGAAATTATAAAGCATCCAAATGGCGGAGCCTTAATTGGTGGGATAGCACTTGTAAGTGACGAAATCACAAAGCATCCAGATGGTGGCGTCTTAGTCAATTCCTTTGCCCTTCTACATTATAGCTTTATCGGTGGTGTAAACTTTGATGACACTGTTTCTTATGGTGGCCCAGTGACCATAGGCGGCGTAGCAACTGTCATTAGGCCAACAATTAAGTTTATTGGAAATGGTCCGGTAGTCATAAGCGGCGAAGCCGATACTAGTTTTGTCATCTCTGATTTCTCTTTTGAGAGTCAAGCAACAGTTTCAACGCCAGTAGCTGTGCAAGGTTCTGCAACTATTATATTGGCCCTTAATGACCAAGAGTGCTTCACCCCAAATAAACCATGTCACATTTCTGATAGACAAACGGGACAAAAAAGAGTTCATTGCACTGTTCCAGAATTGTTTACTCCTTACTGTAGGGACTTAAGAAAGGGGAATCAATGTAGCGGAGATGCCGCTCTTTTGCCAGCTATTATAGCCTGTAGACAAAAATTATTACAGCAACAACAGATATTAGACATCAAAAATAAAACAACCCTTCGAAACAGAGGGAATGTTATCTAATTAAGTCCACTAAATACCTTGTGGCATTAAAACGGGGTATATAGTGCAATTCTACCGCTCTACATCAAGAATGATTACTTCTTACGATATCGTTCCGCACTTTGGGGGAATTAAATGGTAAGGAAGCCAACCCCAGACAAATTAACCATCAATGAACTTAGCCCTCAATTTGCAGGATTAAGATACTGGTGGCCCTTTCTTCCCGCCAATGCTGGCGGAGATTTTCTATATGAGGTTGCCAACAAAACAGCAACTGCCACATATGGGTCTGTCGATCCAGTAGACGAATGGATCATTGATTCAGAAAGAGGATTTGTAGGTATTTTAAATGCTGCCGATATAGCAGAGTATTGGGAAGCCACCGATCCTCCTTTCATTAGTGGGGAAACTGATTTATCCATATCTGCTTGGGTCAAAATAGATTCTACAACTGGAACTAAGACTTATTTTTCTAAAACAGATGGTGACGAAACGCCGTTTCCAGTTGGATTTGCATTGGGCTGGGATACAACTAACGGCTGGCAATTTAGTTTCGAAGATTCAGGAACATCTGGCGAAGGCCATACCGGGAAAACAGGCTATACAACAGACACTTGGTATCATGTTGTTGCTGTTTACAATGGCAATGGAAGCACAGATGTTGCTAAAGTTAAAATATATGTTGATGGACAAGATCAAAGCTTAACGTTCTCTGGTACAATACCATCTGCAATGACTGCTAATGGCTCTGTTTTAATAGGGGCATATAAAACTGCTGGGGTAATTGGTACTGAGCAATGGGTTGGAAGACTCGATGACATTAGAGTTTATGGATCAATTCTATCATCTGGTGCTATCGCCAATATGCATAATTTCCAAACTCGTTGGGAATTGTACGAAGGCAGGGAAATTGGTTGGCTGGTAGATTTAGCTCTTCAAGGTGGCAGCACTTTTAATGAAACTGGCGAAGGCGGATCACTTGTCGGCGGGGCAACAGACCTTTCTGTAATCTTCAACCCTGCTAATCCAACATCTGGAGTCATACTTGGTGGATTAGCGACAATTTCTACTTCCGGGGCGGCTAGTGAAACTGGCGAAGGTGGCATCTTAGTTGGTGGAGCAATTACAGACCTTTCTATAATATTCAATCCTGAGTTAACATCTGGGATACTTGTTGGTGGAGCAATTCCAGACCTTTATGTAATATTCAATCCTGAGTTAACATCTGGAGTCATACTTGGTGGAACAAGTATAGTTGGAGAAGAGCAAGAAGAGACTGTTAGTGGCGGGATACTTGTTGGTGGAGCAATTCCAGACCTTTCTGTAATATTCAATCCTGAGTTAACATCTGGAGTCATACTTGGTGGAACAAGTATAGTTGGAGAAGAGCAAGAAGAAACCGTTAGTGGCGGGATACTTGTTGGAGGCATAGCACTTGAATCTGAAGAACAAGAAGAAACTACATCTGGTGGGATACTTGTTGGTGGAGTAATTGCAGACCTCTCTGCAATCTTTAATCCTGAGTTAACATCTGGAGTCATACTTGGTGGAACAAGTATAGTTGGAGAAGAGCAAGAAGAAACTGTTAGTGGCGGGATACTTGTTGGTGGAGCAATTCCAGACCTCTCTGCAATCTTTAATCCTGCTATTGTTGGCGGAGCACTTGTTGGTGGCATAGCACTTGAATCTGAAGAGCAAGAAGAAACTACATCTGGCGGGATACTTGTTGGTGGAGTAATTACAGACCTCTCTGCAATCTTTGATACTGCTATTGTTGGTGGAATACTTGTTAGCGGTGCAACAACTGTCAACGCAGTTTATGCTATGTCAATTGATTCTGGCGTAATTATTGGCGGAGCGGCGACGGTTGCCACTTCTGGAATAGCTAGTGAGGTTGGAGAGGGCGGGATACTTGTTGGTGGAGTAATTACAGACCTTTCTGCAATCTTTAATCCTGCTATTGTTAGTGGAATACTTGTTAGCGGTACAGCACTTGAATCTGAAGAACAAGAAGAAACTACATCTGGAGGGATACTTGTTGGTGGCTTGGTAGACGTTAATTCTGCCGAAGACTTTGTTGTAGCTGGCGGAATCCTTGCAGGGGGAAGTGCAGATTCTTTTGTTGAAAATTACGTTAGAGGGGGAGTTCTAACTGGCGGTGTTGCAAATGTTAGTCAAGGAGATTTTAGTCCTAGTGGAGGAATATTAGCCGGTGGGTCAGGACAACTAGGTCGTGTCTACACTATTGACAATCCTCCATTCCCAATAATAATACCTTCTCGTGGACCTTCTCCAACTGTTAAACCACACACACAACTTAACAAAAATAGCTTGCAATTTAATGGATTAAATCATGCTTGGCCGATGCTTCATCCGGGTGGTCATGATCTATACGACCTTGCAAGAAATAAGAATGGATACATAAACGCATTCGTAGACGTAGATGAAATGTGGGTGGTTGATGGCGAAAGAGGATATTATGTTGTCGAGTTATCTGGCAACCTGGACTACATCGGCTTTGATGATATCCAACAAAGTGATGATACTACTTTATCTTTATGGTTCAATGCTACAGCAGCAGCCAGCGATGAAAGAATAATTGGTCAAACTAGTGGTCTCTCTGGTCAATCTGGCCCTTTGAGATTTGAAGGTGTTAACTCAGCAATTCAACATTGGAATGGCAACGATTGGGAAGTAATCATTCCAGCAAACACTGTAGTTGCTGGAGAATGGCATCATCTTGCTGTTGTTTGGGAAGACAATGGGGATGTTACTGGATACCTTGATGGAATTCAGTATTCAACAGGCACAGGTACATTTGATTATGACGGCCCAACCTTTGGAATAGGTTCTCCATTCTTGTTTTCTGATGGCGGGCGTGATGGCGGGGACTACTTTGAAGGTAGGTTTGACGACATAAGGATTTATGGAAGAACGCTTACAAGTTCAGAGGTTCATCATCTTTATGCTCCTCAAACACGATGGGAGCTATACCAAGAGACAGAACAACAAATAGCTATTACTGCATTTGACGCCCTTGGAGGGTTGCTCTGTGGTGCAACAAGCGACTTCAATGTTGCTTTTAACCCTAGCATCTCTAGCGGCAGTCTTCTAGGCGGTGCGGCGGAAGTAACGGCAGTCTATAATATCTCCGTGGACAGCGGGGTAATTCTTGGCGGCGAATCAATAGTCCAAGAAATACAAGAAGAGCAAGTTGCTGGCGGAGCCACCACAGGTGGTGTCGCTGATATTTCGGCCATCTATAATATCTCGTTAGGTGGCGGAGTTATTCTTGGTGGCGAAGCAATAGCCCAAGAAATACAAGAAGAACAAGTGTCTGGCGGAGCGATTCTTGGCGGGCAAGCCGAAGCTACAGTTTCCGTCTCAGTTGGTGGTGGCATCCTTGTTGGTGGCGAGTCAACAATTTCAATTACAGAAGACGCATCTGGCGGCGTAGTAATTGGCGGCGGACTTGTCACTGCTGAATTCGATGAAGTTGGTGAAAGTGGAGCTATTGTTAGCGGCACCGCAGACGTAAGCAGAGTTCAAATTGTCATCCTTGATGCCGGTGGTGCTGTCTTAGGTGGGATTTCAGACGTAGCAATCGAATTCGTTGTTGCTGGCGGTGCTGTCCTTGGTGGCGAAGCAATATCCCAAGAAATACAAGAAGAAGAAGTTTCTGGTGGAGCTATAACTGGCGGAGTCGCTGAAGCCAGCATGACATATACGGAAGTCGGATTCGGTGGCGGTGTACTCTCTGGAATAGGTCATCCGGCTTATGGGGAAATTGGCAGCGGTGGGGCCATAGTCAGTGGCGAAGACATTGATGAAACTGTAACTCACGCATTTACATATACTGGCGATGGAATTGTAATAGTTGGAGGAAATGTAGGAACAAGAGTATTTGTTCGTACTCCTCAAATATTAAAGCCTTATGTGATAGAATTAACAACGGGTGACGATTGTATAGATTGTTGTCAAAGTTCTAGGCGGGATTGCCCTCATTGGTCTGAACATTGGCAAGATAAGTGGGAAGGTCCATTTGATGCTATAGACGAGAGTGTTGATGAGGCGGAAGAGGTTAAAGGATCATGGGAAGGGCAATGGCAAGATAAATGGCTGCCAGAATATCTAGGCTGGTTGGCCCCTCACCCAGCAGGATCGCAACATCCTGACTCTAATCATGGTCCAGAAAGAGTTTTGAGTGAGTTAAACGAGGAAACATAATGAAAAGAACAACGATAATATTTCTATTAATGATTTTATCTATTGGGCTGTTAGCATGGAGAAATTACACTAACAATTCTGCTCCTTGTCCCGTATTTGATTTGGTTCAGAGAACAGAAATGGAGATTTTGCCAGCAGAAGTGCATCCTATTCTGAAAGCTGTGAATAAAAAAAATGAGAAAATAACAAGTTTCATTTGTACAGATATTGATGTAAGAATAAAAAGAAATGGCTCTAACCACAAACTGGACGGACTTATGTTGCACGAGAAAGACAGGAACTTTAGACTCAAGGTTTCATCTTTCTTCGGCACAGAATTAGACATGGGATCAAATAACAAACAATTTTGGGTTTGGTCCCGAAGAGTAGACCCAAAAGCAACAATGTTTTTTGCAGATCATGATAATCTTTATAAAACTAGATTGAGAACCCCATTTGTTCCTTTGTGGATAATGAGTGCATTAGGATATAGGGTGATAGACCCAGATGAGGTTTCATATAAAGAAACTGAAGATCATTTAATTTTATCTAGAATTGTTATAAGTCCAACAGGTCAACCTTTGATTAAAAGAGCTTACATCGACAAGAAGACCTGTCAAATTGTTGCATATTACCTATACGACTCAGGTGGAGTAGAAGTTACCGTTACTCAGATAGGCTATTCAGAAGATGGAATGCCTAGAAAGATATACATGTGTTGGAATGAAGAAGATGTAATCATGGATTTTATTTTTCATAATCCAAAGGTCAATGAGGACATTAACTCCAGTAACTTTGAATTGCCAGACTACAAGAATAAAATAGAGATGGGAAAAGATGATCTCCCATCTCCTGCCCGACATTAGCGGCCAAGGGCTTTTCTGATTGCATCTCTCTTTAGTTTCTCAATACGGCGATCTTCGAAGGAGTTTTTTGTATTTCCTTCTCGTTCAGCTTGCGTTCTAAGCAATGCTTGGAGTTGTTGAGGACTAGCTCCTGCTGCCGATACACTTCTCGGACCAGAACTTCCTCTAAGCGTTCTGCCAGTACCGCCTCTTACGTCTTTTCCACAGTTACAACCGATAATACACCTCCATTTTGACTTACAATTTTGACTTACAATTTTATATACCGCTTACTAAGTTAAAATATGGAACAAGAAACAGCCAATGATATTATGGAAGAAGCACTAGGAATGGCCAAACAGCTTTTTGCTGATGGTCGTTATTCCGAGTGTAAGCCCGTTTTAACTCAATATTTAAAGTGCAGCCCTAAAGAGGCAGACGAAGCTCTTATGCATTATGCTCTTAGTTGTCACAAATTAGGACAAAATAAAGAATCTTTGAAGATTTTTGATGAGATGTTGGAGCGAGATGACTGCTCGAAGGGTGATGTTTACAATAACATGTCTGTAGTGCATTCTAGCGTGGGCAGATTTGATGAGGCCATCAGTTGTCTTGATCGTGCAGTGCAGGAAGACCCTGAAAAAGGTATGTTTTGGGGCAATATGGGAGTTCAGTATCGCCATAAGCAAGAGTATGGGAAAGCAATAGAATATCTTTCAAAATGCATAGATTTAATACCAGAAGAAAACAGATTGCTTGCAATTAACAATTTGGCTGCTTGTTACTCTGAGGATTTTCAATTAGAAGAAGGCGAAAAGTGGTATAGAAAAAATCTTGAAGATGATGGTGAGTATTCGGTCAGTCATGTTGATCTGTGCTACAATTTAATGCTTCAAGATCGCTGGGAAGAAGCATGGACTCACCACAATTGGAGATTCAACCATTTCAAGCAACTTCAGAGATTTAAAGAGCTAGACAAGTCTGAAAAACGTTGGAATGGAGAGCAATCCTTAGAGGGAAAGACATATCTTCTATATTGTGAACAGGGTGTTGGCGATATCTTGATGTATGCCAGATACATACCAATCCTCAAGAAACTTGGCTGCAACATTGTATTTTATTGCTATGAGAGACTTGTTAAGTTGTTCGAACATATGGAAGACATAGACGAAATTATAGAGTTGGGCTACAACAAAGAACTCGTTGAGATGTTTAATTTCAGCGATGAAAATTTAGTTGAGCATGATTTCAATTCTTCTATTTTAAGCCTTCCATACCTTCTAAAGAAGTTCAATCCATTCTACGACAGATACTTAGACTTCAAAGAAACTGCTAATTTAGATGCATATAAAGATGATTTTAAAGTGGGCGTAATTTGGGCGGGTAGCCCACTGCATCCTGAAGATTCAAAAAGATCATGCTATCTCAAAGAGTTTGCTCCTATTGCTGCTATTCCGGGCGTCAAGCTATTCAACCTACAGAAAGATGCAAGGCCAAGGAAGTACGCCTACAAAGAGCACATAGTAGATTATGCTGAGGATGTAGATTTCAACTTAGTTGATTGCTCTGAATACTTTGAGGATTTCGAAGCATTAGCAAAATTCATTAACTCTGTTGATTTATTGGTTTCCGTAGATACTGCTCCTGTTCATCTTGCGGGGATGTTAGAAAAACCAGCGTGGATGTTAGGAGCATATAATGCTGACCCTCGATGGGGTAAAGATATGTGTAGAGTTTCAGACTGGTATCCAACTGTGACAGCATATCAACAAAAAGAGCGAGGGAACTGGACAGAAGTCCTTGAAAGGGTCGCAGAAGATGTTAAGAATCTACTACCGAATAAGTGATAAAAGTTATCCCAAGCCAAAGCTACCCGAAATAGAAAAAGAGGATTGTCTTCAAAACTTTATAGACATTTTTCAGGACAAGCCATTCTATTTTTTCTTTTGTGACAACTGTGAGACAGAGACCGTTGATATGGTTAAAAGGTTAACCTCTGGGATCAATAGAAAAAAGATTTTTGAAACTGCTTATGGGAACGCTGGAGCATTAAAGTTTGCTATGGAAGTTGCCGCTCACGATAAGGCAGCAGCAAACACGTCAGCTTACTTTGTAGAAGATGATTATCTTCACCAGCCTAAAGCTCCAGATATCATTGAGCAAGGCTTAGAGATAGCAGATTATGTGACCTTATACGATCATCCTGACAAATACATGGAAGGTTATTATGGGGGAGGAGAGTTCTCACAGGTAAAGAAGACTGCCGATTCTCACTGGAGATATACGGCCAGTACCTGTATGACTTTTGCTGCAAAATTAAACACGATCCAGCAAGATGAAAGCTCTTGGTATGATTTTATATCTGGAGATCATCCTCATGATCATAAAGTCTTTACAGAGGGCTTGGTTAATCGGGGATATCTTGATGATGCCAAGTTAGCCGTCTCCATACCCGGAGCAGCGTTTCATACTGATCTTACTGTCCCGATTCAAACCAAATGCTGGATAGAGGACTGGGCCTTAGATTACGCCTGTAAGAAGGCCGAATCTAGATTGACGCCGATGACCGCAGATGATGTTAAGATGCTTCAGGGAAGCACAGGGATGGATAGGTTGAAGATTCTGGCGGCACTATCATTCAATAAAAAAAGCCACCAAAATTAATTGGTGGCTTTTTTCTACTTAATCAAGAAAGGCACGACGAGTGCTTTACTTCTTGCAGGAAGTCTTCGGAGTTGAAGACTTCTTAGCTGCTTTCTTTGTGGCAGTAGCAGGAGCAATTGTCTCAAAATCAAGACCAGTTCTCTTTGCTAAACTTCGCACAGATGCAGATAAAGCGGACTTTGTAGAAAAGACAGTCGTGCCATCTTTTCGAGCCAGCTTAGTGTTTCTGAGACCTTGAAGGCTTACAGTACCCTCAAAGCCAACAGCAGTTCCCTGAACTTTTTTTTCTCTTACCGTTACGGTCGGTGTTTTCGTCTTAGTAGCCATTTTCGTTAACTTCCTTACTTCTAAACGTTTAGTTTTTTCTTAATTGAAAAAATCACTTTAACATGTTATCGAATTTTGTCAATATAGCTTTAGCGAACATTAAGATTTTTTGGCAGAAAGTTTCTGCACTTATCATAATCGAAACTGGTATCTAAAGTTCCCCCACAACCCGATAAAGTGGGGACTAATAGAGTCTTCCCGTCAGGACGCTGACGTTGGGAATAAAATAAATCGACAGCATCTTTATACTTGTCGAATATTTTATGACTCTGTGTTCCTGTTGTTGATTCTGCAAGATTGAAACAAGTAAGAATGTTGACGATAGTCTTATTGATTTCCTCTACATCTACTTGTCTCTTGGCTGCACCGATAGCAGAAAAATCAATGAACCAGATGTATGTGTCTGGATCATAATTAAAAGCTGGATTGAATAGACCCATTTCTGCATGAGCCTCAACTATATCTTTAATCTCACAGAGGTAGAGTTTTTTGATTTTTGCACGATAACTCTTCCAGTACAAATATCCTATGATGCCTCGGAAAGTTAGTTGTAGAATGTCCCATCGTTTTTTTGTGTAAAACTTATTCCTAATACAAAAAGGGCAGTAGAAATTATTTGATTTAACCAGTGTTTCACAGATTTTATTGTGAGTAGAATCTGTTTTGACTTTTTTGTCACAGAAGTAACAGTAAAAATCAAATTTATCCGCCAAACTCTTGGCATCGACAATTTCTGGCTCTATGTCGATTTCAGTTACTAGAGTTGACTTTTGATCGATCGTCATACGAATTTTGCCTTGCCTAGAGAAATTTCCTCAATTCCGCCTATATATTACCAGATAGCTATCTCTATGAAAAGTGAGGATACAAAAATGAAGAACTTTCACCAATGGTGCGAGGAACGTAGTTTAGAGTTACCTCTGGATGCGGATATGGGCACAGAAGCTAACGCTTCTGAAGACAGAATAAGAACCGGAATTCGTGGATATTATCCTTCTGGATATGTCCGTCACGAATACCCGGATGCTTACTATATGTCTAAAGTCGCAACCGCAGCACTTGATCTTCAGAACGCAAAGGCGACTAAAGATAAAGCGGCTCCAGCAAATACTCCGGGCTAATTTCCGAAGAAAAAAGCATGCAAAAAAGATACGTCAATTGACGTGTCTTTTTTTATTCATCCTCGTCGTTACCGTCACACAGTCCCATATCGCCAAGAGTCTCTTCGTCGTCATCCCCAAAAGCTTCGATGCGGCGATCCTTATCTTTTTGTCCGATGGATCGTTGGTCAAGGGCGGCAGCCACGGTCTTGGGAACTCTCTCCCAATATGCCCAAGCATTCTCATTCTTCTCGGACGGAATAACTACACCAAGTTTGGTGTACTTAGAGACAATTTCTTCGCATCGCTGCTTGGAAAGTCCCGATTCTTTGGCAATAGCTGAAGTGCTACGCCATTTGTATTGAAGATTTCTTGCAAGAACTTTGAAGAACTTTGCTTCATCGTCCCCTTTTGACGTTCCTTGTGGATACACATTATACCAGTGTGGTGGGTTTGCAACTATCATTTCTTCTCTCTCCGTGGGTAGGGGTTTGTTATCGATTGGGAGAATTTACTCGTTTTTGCAACAAAAAATCAATAGCAATTCTTGTGATCATAAACTTTCAATCAAAATTATTAAAGCTCAACCACTATTATAAGTGGTAGGTTAAATAGTGCAATAGGGATTTTATAGAGGATTAAACATGAGTAGACAAAAACTTTCTCGTTATGAGAATCAAATGAAAAAATTAGCTTTGATGGACGAAGTCCAAGCAGGGTCTGGCGTATTTTTGTATGAAAACAATACGTCTGGGACATTAATGCTCCCACGCAAAACAAAAAGTGGCTTAAGAGAAATCGGCCCTCGTGCCCAGTTTCAAGGTGATAGCTATTATATGAGCTTGGTTCCAACTGCTTTGAGATTAGTTAAAACTATTCAGGCAGCCGAACAACCTAAACAAAAGGAAGTTCTTCTCGAAGAAGATCATAATTTTGTGAGCAAAGAAAAAATTCAAGTTGGCCAAGGTTATTTTTTGTACGAAAATAACACCGGAGGCACGTTAATGCTTCCAAAGCCAACAGCGTCTGGGGTCAGGCAAATTGAACCGCCTGATCCAAGACGACCCGGAAGTGGTCGTTTCCAAGGAGATGATTATTTCATGTCCCTAGTTCGAAACAACATGCTTCGTTTGATCAAAACCTTAAGAACACCCCAGCAGGAGGCAGCAATGCAAGATAATGAAAAGCTAATTCTAGATCAACCCGACACCATCACAGAAGCAGGACAAGTTGAACATGTCGCTGCTCCGAAGCTCAAAAAGCCGCTTCATGAAGGCGAAGGAGAAGGCGAAGGAGAAGGCCCAGTTGTGCTTCTGAACGAAAACCCAATGGATGACGTTGAGATTCTAGACAACTGATTTACATTGACGAAAATTTTCGTATAATGCACGGAGTGATCGCTTAGCAAGACCTTCGTGCATTTTTTGTGCAAAAAACATTGGACGAATGGTTTTCAAGGCGGTATAGTGCCGATTCACATTCAAAATGACAGAAGGATGGATCAATGACAGTATACATGCCCCTCTGGGGGGTAATCTTGATTGGAGTTGCTGTTGTCGCAGTGACAAGCAAAGTTATTTCGAGGATCATTTAATGTCTCAACTTATTGTGAAAATTCGGGAAATTACCGAAGTGCTTCCACATCCTAATGCTGATCGTCTTGAGATTCTCAAGATTGATCACTGGCAAACCATCTACAACAAAGATGCGTTCAAAGCTGGAGATCAATGCGTTTATTTCCCGCCTGACACTGTCTTCCCTGAAGATGTTGCCGAATACCTTGGCATTCTCAACTACACTTCCCCTTTAGGGAAAGTGAATGGAATTCGTCCGCCCGGCGTACGTGTAAGAGCAATTCGTCTACGTGGAGAAGAATCATTTGGTTTAGTCATCACTATCGATGCTCTGGATAACGTTATGCAAATGTTTCCAGTAGAGGAAGATAGCGATGAGCCACCTGCGTTCTTGGAAGTTGGTTCAGACGTAGCATTTCTGTTTGGCGTTACGAAATACACGCCACCAGAACCTTGTCGTGATGGGGATGCTGCATCTCCACATCCTCGCTTTCACGCTTACACAGGCATTGAAAACATTCGTAACTTTGGAAATATCATCCAAGAAGGTGAAGAAGTCACTTTCACAGAAAAGTTACATGGAATGAATGCTCGTGTCGGCAAAATCAAAACTGTTGATGATGAGACGGGCGATGTTGTCTGGGAATACATGTGCGGTTCACATGGCGTCCGACGAAAAGAATTTGATGCCAAGGAAGTGCGAAGTCAATTTTGGAATATCTTAACTGATCCAGTTAAGGCTCTCTTGGATGAACTTTGTAACAACGAGAATAATGTTGTTCTCTTTGGCGAAATTTTTGGACCGGGCGTGCAAGACATGCAATACGGCCTTAAAGGAAAAATTTTCCGAGTATTTGACCTTTCTGTAAATATGAAATATCTGGGTTACGAAGAGAAGACTACTGCTTTCAATGCCCATTCAGTTATTCCAGTTCCAATTCTTTACAGAGGCGAATTTTCTTGGGATAAGGTCAATGAATTCACCAGTGGTCCCACAACTATGTGTGATTCTGATGATGCCGGGAAGTTCAAAGGTCGAGAAGGAATCGTTATCACCCCTGTCGTGGAACGTTTTGATGTAGAAGTCGGCGGGGATGGCAGAGTCATCCTTAAATCAATCTCAGCGGATTATCATGCTCGCAAGGGTGGGACAGAGTTCCAATGAGATTAAAACAGTTCGGTGCGGCTTTGATGTTGGTTTTTCCCATCAAAGCCGCACTTGGCTTTGTTTTCCAAATTGAGCCACATCCTCTTCCAGTAGCAATTAATGCTGCCGCTTTTGCGGTAGGTTTAATCATTTTCTTAAGAACAAAAGATGATTCCACGAACTGAAGTAGAACTGAGAGAACTGGCTTCCTACATCTTTGAAAATAAGGTGTTTGGTTCGTGGTCATTTAGTTCAGAAAATCAAGCTAGAAACTGTATGCATGTTGTGTTCATGCCTCTAATGTTTATGCCTCAAGATGAACGAGATGCATACAGAGAAGAGGGAGTGATTCACTTCTATGAGTTCTACGACAAAGCTGGGCCTCGATCCATTAACGGTTGTCCGATCTTTAGCAGCGTGAGATTTCTTCTCAAAGATGAATGGGAAACAATAAACTTGTTTCTTGACAAGCTTGTCAAACAAAGAAAAGAATTCATGGGAGAAGAAGTTCCAGATGGAGAGGTCAATTGGCATCAGCCAATGAGGTGATAAAATGCGATGCACTCACTGCAATTTAGAAATCAATGAATTTGCAACAAACGTTGTTTGTAGTGCTGGAGACTATGATCCTTATTGTGACTTTGCGTGTCAAGCTGCTGCAAGCCGAAGGCTTGATGAAGAAATGACTCAAGTTCATGCAGGTGCTGATCCTATCACCGCAGAGTGATTTTACATTCGACATTTTTTTCGTATAATGGACACAGAAGCTTAAACCCCGTAAAAATCAAAGAGAAGACCAATGACAACACTACCAGTTAGAGTCAACTACGCAACTCCTCGCCTTCTGATGGCGGATGCATACACAATCGGTGCCGATAAGTTTCAGGCAGACAAAGCGAAGGAAAAAAGCGTTTACTACGTTACTTTCCGTCGCCGGTTGCATGCCATCGATCCTTCGCTTTATGATGAAGATGATGACAGAACAATTTTTCTGGGCCTGCAAAGTATTCTGGAAGAATTGTTCTACGAACCAGTCACAATGGAAGAAATTGAAGAAACTGAAAGGTTTCTTGCACATTTCAAAGCCACTACGAATGGTTTGGCTCCGTACTACTTTAACAAAGAAATGTGGGTCAAGATTGTAGAAGACTACAATGGACGGCCACCAATCAAAATTGAAGCAATGCGAGAAGGCTCCGTGGTTTACCCCAACGAACCTTTCATGATCATCACCTCGCTGGTTGATGGTTGGGGCGAATTGGCCGCATACTTTGAAAGCAAGCTGTTGCACACATGGGCGACAAGCGAGCGAGCCACTGCAAACAGGCACTGGTTCAAGTTCCTCTGTAATATGATCACAGATGTTGACCCTGCTCTACCGTTTGATGCTAGTCCCGGTGAACCAAGTGTGACATTCTTTGCAAGCATCCTGTGCCATGATTTTGGCGACAGAGCAGGCATCTGTGCTCGTGAATCTGAAGTGTTGGGCAAGACTCACCTTTACAGTTTCAACGGAACAGACACAGTTGCTGGTGCTTATCAAGCATGGAAGTGTGCAGGGGAAGTTCCCGGTGTTGCAACCTCTGTTTATGCCCTTGCCCACAGGAATGTCCAAGCTTGGGATCACGAAAGAGATTGCTACCGTGCTCTGTTTGATCGTGCTGAAAATGGAGACTTCCTGAGCAATGTCGCAGATTGTTATGACTTTGAAAATGCAGTAAGAAGCTACTTGGTGCCTCTTGCTCTTGAATCTGCCGAAAAGAACTTAGGCAAAGTCATGGTCGCACGACCTGACTCTGGTGACGCTATGGAACAAGTATTGTTTGTTTTGCACCTTGCCGTGGAAAATGGACTTTACACAGAACATAATGGCTACAAGTATCCAACTACCCTCAAAGTTATTGAAGGGGATGGAATGACTTGGGTTGAAATGGTTGCAATTTTCAGGAAAGTCAAGGAACTTGGATTTGCACCTCATGCATGGGTGGTCTTTGGTGTTGGCGGTGGACTGAGAAATAACATCAAACGAGACAATCTAAGTGCCAAGTACGCTCTGTGTGCCAGAGGCAATGATGACGATGGTGTGATCAAAATCGCTGAACCGGGGAAAGAAACTCTTCCGGGACCAATGATGGTTCGAAGAGACTCTGAAAGCCTTGAAAAGCGAGAAACAATTGCTCATGTTGATGAAGCTGGAGAAACCGCTCTTATCGAATTCTTCAATGGCATGAGACTGGACAAGCCCTTTGGTCCCGGCCAAGATGATGACTTTTGGACCATCAAGGATAGAATTCAGAATGACTTTGATGACATGCCCAAAAACATGCGACGACCTGAGACGGATTTTCCAGCAACAGATCGTGTAATGGAAAAGAAAAGAGAACTTGTTGCCAAACATGGAAAGAGTAACGATGTTTAACGGCGAAGATGAAAGTTTTGCCGACATGCTCAAGGGTTCTGCCAAAGAAATTCTTGGAGTCATACTGCTTGTTGTTTTTATCGCTGTTATTTCAAATATCAACGAGATACAGAGATGGATTGAGAACCTCTTTTGATCCTCGACAAAATAGCAGTATGGCTTCTGATGACGGTTGCCATGATGACTCCTTTCATCATGGGAGCCGCCATTGGCATAATCATTATGGGAAAATACCCGCTAGGGTCTCTAGTGCTTGGAACATTCCTATTTTATGCCTTCCAAACAGATTGCTTTCAAAGTTGGAAAAAGCAGCATATTGAGAAGTTCTGGGGAGATTCGACTCCACCTCACATGCAGACAGACTGGCGACCTCATAGAGACCGTCAGTAATCTTTAAGGAAAAACATGAATCAAAGAATCATGAAATCAGCCAGTTTCGGATTTGGCATGGTAGGCACAGTAATGATTACTTTGAACGCCTGCGGCATCAATACTACCGTTGATTATGTGGGTCTTGCTGCGGCATTGGCTGTTGCCACTGGCACTGCTTATTCGCTGATTAAGTTTGACTAGCCTGCGAATTCTTTAAACGTCATGTCTTTATCAAATCGCTCTTTAATGTGAAAAACATATTTGCTCCACTGTTGAGCAAGCTTTGGATGGAGCTTGTAGTCAGGAGCCTCATCAAATGGCATCCACATATGAGCCGTATGCTCATTGCTTAGTTTGATGCCACCAAACTTCTTCTCGACCTTCATCATATACGTGGTCCAGACAAGATCATCGTATTTCTCTGTGAAGGTGTCAAACCGCTTCATGTTCTGCGGGAGTTTGCCGATCTCTTCTGCGACTTCCCTTCTGGCCGTTTGCGTCGGTCCTTCCAGAGGCTCTCCATCGACCTTCTCAGCTTGATGCCCGCCCGGTAGACCCCACGCCTTATCTTTCTCGTTGCGTTGCAGTAGAAGCACGCTCTTGCCGTCTGTGATGAGCATTCCAGCGGCTACTTCCTTCTTTTTGGGCTTCG
>Ga0302135_10000515_pt1 | contig 23543 bp, 19 predicted proteins | sample CBN3_surface_MG_FD_203119 | JGI IMG/M metagenome (GOLD analysis project Ga0302135, IMG submission 203119) | Marine microbial communities from Western Arctic Ocean, Canada - CBN3_32.1 | ecosystem: Environmental > Aquatic > Marine > Oceanic | place: Canada: Western Arctic Ocean | collected...
CCGATCAAGGTAGTGCGCCTGGACCTTAATCTGTCCGAGACAGATGTGGAGCGGATGCGTCCGGGCATGCGCTTCCGCGGGACGATCGAAACCGGGAGAGTCGAGGGCGCCCTGGTCGTGCCGACACACGTGGTCTTTCCCACCGACGGTGGGCCGGTGGTCTACCGGAAAACAGTGTTCGGTAGCGAGGAAGTGCCAGTAGAACTGGGTCGTCGCAATGCGGAGCTCCTAGAGGTCCTGGCCGGATTGCGCGCCGGCGACCGCATCTCCGAGAGGAATCTGGGGCGATGACCCGTCTCCGCCTGGTGGTTTTGACCGTGGTGCTGAGTGCCGCCATCATCGCGCTGCTGGTACCGACATTCACTGGCAACCTGGCAGCCGGCCCGTCGATCCCGACTTTCGAAGTCGCGCGCGGCGATTTCGTTCATCGTGTGGATGCCGAGGGCATTCTGGTTGCTGAGAACGCCACTCCGATCGCGACCCCCGGCTCGGCCGAGAGGCCCATGAAGATCGCCTGGCTCGTCGAGGACGGCTCGAAGGTTGAGGAAGGGCAGGTCGTGATTCGCTTCGACCCGACGGACATGGAGCGCGAGCTCTACGACGGCGAGGCGGAGCGTGATAAGACGCTGAGCCAGGTGCGGGGCAAGAACATCCAGCAGTCGACGACGCTGGATAATCTCGAGCGTGACGAGCAGATCGCTGACCTTCAGTTGGAGCACTCCCGCCAGTTCCAGACGACCGACGCCGAGATCTACTCGCGCAACGAGATCATCGAGGCGAAGATCGATGAGGAGCTTGCGACGCAGCGTAAGGAACATGCCAGCTCGGCGCGGGACATCAGTGCCACGCAGGGACAGGTCGAACTCGACTTGCTCGGCTTGCAGCAGCGGCAAGCCGAATTGACGATCGAGAAGGCCCAGTCGGGACTGCGCGAGCTCGAGATCCGGGCGCCCCACGCAGGTATCTTCGTCCTCCGACGGGACCGCGGCGAGCCCCCCGAGATCGGCACCATGACATGGCCGGGCCGCCCTATCGCCGAAATTCCGCAGCTCGACCTGATGAAAGCGCAGGTGTTCGTGCTGGAGGCTGATGCCGGCGGCGTCCAGACGGGCATCGCGGCCATGGTCGTGCTGGAAGCGCACCCGAACGAGGTATTCGATGCCGAGGTGAAGCGTGTAGCCGCGGTGGCCAAGCGACGGGCGCGATGGTCGCCTGTGCAGTACTTCGATATTGATCTCGCGATGCCCGCCACGGATCCGGCCAAGATGAAGCCGGGGCAGCGTGTCCGCGCGACGCTGCTCGTGCAGGACCTCAAGGACGTGATCGCGGTACCGCGCGAGGCGATATTCCGGGACGAGCAGACCAACCCGTTCGTTTTTCGCCGGGTAGGTAGTGGGTACGAGGAAGTGCCGGTGACACTCGGCCCGATCGCCATCGGCAGCGTCGTGATCGAAGATGGGCTGGACGTCGGTGATGTCGTCGCGTTGCAGGACCCGACGCGCGCGGCGGCGGCGCACGCCGCGCCCGAGTCAGCGGCCGGTCCTGTCGGTCCGGTGGGGCGCTAGGTCGTGAACTTCAGCGAGTCGTTTGCGAGCGCGCTCAGCAACCTGGCGGCCCACAAGCTGCGCTCGCTGCTCACCATGCTGGGCATGATCTTTGGTGTCGGCGCGGTCATCGCGATGCTGTCAATCGGTGCCGGTGCCGAGCAGCAGGCCATGGAGCTCATCGACCGGATGGGTCTCCGCAACGTGCTTGTTCGCGATGTGGAGCTTGCCGAGGACGCGCTCAACGAGATTCGTCGCAACTCGCTAGGGGTGTCGCTGCGGGACGCCAGCGTCATCCGCGATGGCATCCCGGGCGTCGAGCTGGCGGTGCCCCGCGTCGAGATCAACAGCTACAAGATCATGTCGGTCGAGGGCCGGACGGCGGCCAGCGTGCTCGGCGTTTCGTGGCATCAGCGCGACCTGTCCGACCTACGAGTGGCCGAGGGGCGCTTCATCGACCGGCTGGATGAGGATCAGCACGCGCAGGTCGCGGTGATCGGTGGCGCCGTCCGTCGTGACCTCTTCGGTGTCGGACCGGCTCTTGGCGGCCAATTGAAGGTCAACGACGTGTGGTTCGAGGTGATCGGTGTTCTGGAGGAAGTTGGCGATGGCGGCCAGTTCCAGGGCGTCGACATCGGTACCACCGCAACCGAGATCTACATTCCGGTGACCACGGCCGTGCGGAAGTTCGATCGAGAACCGCTTCGCGCACCGGTCGATGAAATCGTCGTGCAGCTGTCCGCCGACCGCTCGCCGCAAGCGAGTGCGGTGGCGATCCGGCGCCTGCTTGACCGGATCCACGGCGGCGAGGACGACTTCGAGCTCGTTGTGCCCGAGGCGTTGCTCGACCAGAGTCGAGCGACCCAACGGCTGTTCAACATCGTGATGGGTTGTATCGCCGGCATCTCGCTTCTCGTCGGCGGCATCGGCATCACCAACATCATGCTGGCCACAGTCCTGGAGCGGACGCGCGAAATCGGTATCCGGCGCGCCGTCGGCGCCCGTCGCCGCGAGATTCGCAACCAGTTCATGATCGAGGCCTTCGCCATCAGCCTCCTCGGTGGGCTCGCGGGCGTCGCCATGGGCGTCGTTATTGCGCAGGTAGTGGCGGCTTCGGCGGGCTGGGAGACAGTCGTCACCATGTCGTCCGTGATCCTGTCGACGAGCGTATCGATGGCAGCAGGACTCGTTTCGGGGATCTATCCCGCCACGCGCGCCAGTCAACTCGACCCGATCGAGGCGCTCCGCTACGAGTAGCGCGGCCGCGCGGCGCGAAGCTCACCGTTCGGCAGGGGCCATGCGAGACTGACCGGATGGGTGAACGCGCCAAGATTACCGATCACGAACTGGTCTTCGATGACGGTGCCCCACTGCGCTACGTCGCGATCGATCCGCGGGCGCCGGGCGACGACCGTGTGTTGCCGCTTGTCGTAGGCCTGCACTACGGATGGGAGGGCGAACTCCCGGCGCGTCACGCGCGCGATTTCACCCGGGTTTTTCTCGAGCCGGTTGTCGCCGGCCAGGACGCGGTCGTGGTGGCGCCGTACTGTCCCGCACGGACCTGGCACCACCCCCGTAGCGAGGCTGGGGTACTGGCGCTGCGCGACGCGGCGGTCGCGGGCTTCAATGCGGCGCCCGATCACGTTGTGCTAGCTGGCTATAGCCTCGGAGGAATGGGCACGTGGTATCTCGGCTCCCGATACCCGGATCGTTTCGCGGCAGGCGTGGCCGTCGCGGCGGTGCCGGTGCTTTACCCCGAGAATCCTGATGAATCTGGACTGGCCCGCTTCAAGGAACTGGTCGCCCAGGGAGTCGTGGGGTGGCGCGCCGAACTGGAGCGATTCCCGATGTGGGTCGTGAATAGCCGCGCCGATGAATTGATTCCGTTCGCCGCCGTTGAGAAAGCCGTGGGTCAGATGCAGCGGCGTGGGGGGCGCATTGAATTCATGCCGCTCGACGACGTCGGACACTACGATTCGCGGCACTATGTAGAAGCCCTGCGCCCGCTGATGGCCGACGTTCTTGCCCGCACCGCAGCGGCGTGACGCGCCGCATTGACGCGAGGCTACGGGATAACTAACCTCCGGAATTCCCTCACGCCTGTCCGCTTTCCTTCCGGAGGCTCCCCGATGCGCAGCCCACTCCGACTCTTCCTCGTCCTGACTCTGGCCGTCACCCTGGTGATCGCAGCCGGCGGTCCGCTGGCCGCACAGCAGCAGGACGACCAGACACCGTCGAGCGAGCGTCTGACCTGGTATGCGGACCACACGCTGAACGCGAGCGAGTCGCGCTTCCGCAACCTGCCCTGGCAGTTCGTCGGGCCGACCAACATCTCGGGCCGAATGACGGATGTGGATGTCGTCACGCCGAAGGGCGACAACTACACGATCTACGTGGCTGGCGCCTCTGGCGGCGTCTGGCGGTCGCGCAACGAGGGCGTCAGCTGGGAGCCAATTTTCGAGCAGGCGGCATCGACGTCGGTAGGCGACGTGACGCTGGCACCGTCCGACCAGAACATCGTCTGGGTCGGCACCGGCGAGGCGAACATCTTCCGCTCATCGATGGCCGGCGCCGGCGTGTACAAGTCGATGGACGGTGGCGACACCTGGACCCATATGGGCCTGGCGGACACCCACACGATTCCGCGCATCCAGATCCATCCCACGAACCCAGACATCGTTTACGTGGCGGCATCAGGTCACGAGTGGACGGACAACCCCGATCGCGGCATCTACAAGACCACGGACGGTGGGCAGACCTGGGACAAGGTCTTCTATCAGGACGAACGCACGGGCGTGATCGACCTGGTCATGGATCCGAACGACACCGAGACGCTCTACGCCGCCACCTGGCAGCGCGTGCGCAAGAAGTGGAACGATCCGCGCAACGACGACGGCTACGACGGTTCGGCGATCTACAAGAGCACCGACGGCGGGGCCAACTGGATGCCGATCAACGAAGGCCTTCCCGAGGGCCGCTATCGCGGCCGTATCGGTCTGGCGGTAGCACCCACGAACTCCAACGTCGTTTACGCCTTCGTCGACAACTACGAGACGGCGCGCGAGCCCGATCCCGAGGACACGGATGCCTATGGACGCCCGGCGGGTCCCGTGATTCGCGGCGCGACGGTGTACCGATCCAACGACGGCGGTGCCAGCTGGACCATGACGTCCGAGTACAACGACTACATGCTCGGCCTGGGTGGTACGTACGGCTGGGTCTTTGGCCAGATCCGAGTCGATCCGACGAACGAGGACAAGATCTACGTCATGGGCCTCGCCCTGAACGTGTCGGAGGATTCCGGAAAGACTTTCCGCCGCCTGCCCGGCATGCACGGCGATCATCACGGTCTCTGGATTGATCCGGCGAACCCCGACTATCTGGTCAATGTCAACGACGGTGGCCTGGCGATCTCGTACGACGGCGGCGACAACTGGCGCACCTTCTACGACAACCTGCCGCTGGTGCAGTTCTTCAACGTGGCGGTCGATCAGGGCAGCCCGATGACCGCCTATGGCTCGATCCAGGACCACGGGAGCCGCAAGGGCGTCATCGACATCAGTCGCGGCCGCCACAACATTCCCGCCGTGGAGTGGGAGAACGCGCCAGGCTTCGAAGGTAACAACCATGCTATTGATCCGACCGATCCGAACACGGTCTACGCAGCCCGGTTCTACGGCAGCTTCCTGCGCGCGGACATCGCCGCCAACGAGGAAACGCAGCTCATGCCGCAGGCCCCTGAGGGCGACACGCCCTATCGCGGCCAATGGATGGCCCCGTTCATCATCTCGCCGCACAACCCGCGCGTGATTTACCTGGGCCTCAACAAGCTCTTCCGCTCGATGAACCAGGGCGAAGACTTCGAGGTGATGAGCGACGATCTGACCTACAACGAGGTCGACAAGATCGGCGACATCCAGTACCAGACGATCTACTCGATCGCTGAGTCGCCGTTCGAATTCGGTACGCTCTACGTGGGTACCGATGACGGACGCGTGTGGAGCACCGATAGCTCCGGCGGCTGGTCCGAGATCACCGGCGAGCTGCCGCAGGGCAAGTTCATTTCCGAGATCGTCGCCTCGCGCTGGGATCCCGACACGCTCTATGCTGCGCAGAACGGCAAGCGTGAAGACGACTTCCGCCCGTATCTGTGGAAGTCCACCGATCGCGGTGGTACCTGGATTGATATCGCCGACGCGCTGCCGAGCGGCCCCGTAAACGTCATCAAGGAAGATCCCAAGAACCCTAACGTTATGTACGTCGGTACCGACATCGGGGTCTACGTGACCATTGATGGCGGCGCAACGTGGGAGGCGCTGCCCAGCGGTCTACCCAACACCTTCGTACACGACATCGTGATCCAGCCGGAGGAGGACATCCTGCTGGCGGCGACCCACGGCCGCGGTGTGTTTGCACTCGACGTTCGCCCGATTCAGCGGCTGAGCGACGAGATCATGGGGAATGCGGTCCATATGTTCGCCCCGGAAAACGTCTCCATGCCGCGAGGACGGTTTGGGGGCTTTGGTGGCGGCGGCCGGCCGACGGCGGCTTTCCACGTGTGGATGGCGATGGCCGGCGACTACTCGGTGAGCATCGCCAGCGTCGACGGCGAGGTGGTGCAGACGCTTTCGGGCGCCGGTATCGAGGGCCACAACATGATCGTCTGGGACCTGTCGGTCGAGGGCGAGGGCCGGAGCTTTGGCGGCCGCAGATTCCCACCGACGGCGCAGCCCGGTGAGTACACGGTGACGATCGAGGCCAACGGCGAGACCGCATCCGTACCACTGGGGCTGTTGCGCTAGAAGGCGCGCAGCTGCAAGGTCAGAAAGCATGGTGGTGAGCCTGCCCGACAGTGACGAACTCGCGGGAGTTCGTGCCGCGGGGAGCTGCGTCGCCGCGGCGATACAGGCCATGGCGGAGCGGCTCGAAGTCGGCATGACGACGGCTGAACTGGACGCCATCGGTCGGGCCTCGCTCGAGGCCAACGGCGCCAGGTCGGCACCGGAGTCTGTCTATGGCTTCCCCGGCGCGACCTGCATCAGTGTCAACGACGAGGCGGCACACGGGATCCCGGGGGAGCGCCGGATCGAAGACGGCGACCTGGTGAACATCGACGTGTCGGCCGAGAAGGATGGCTTCTATGCCGACTCCGGAGCTTCGTTTCCGGTCGGCAACGTGAGTGTGGCGGCGCAGGCGTTGGTGGAAGCGGCTGACGCGGCGCTGGTTGCCGCGCTAGCGACCGTGCGACCGGGAAAATTGCTCAATCACATGGGGCGCGCCGTGCAGAAGGTGGCTGATGAGAGCGGGTTCTTTGTGGTCCGGAACCTCTGCGGGCATGGCGTGGGCGGCGGCCTCCACGAGGAACCGCGGGCTGTGCTCAACTACTACGAGCCGGCCGACCGTCGCCGATTCACGGCTGGGCAGGTGCTTACCATCGAACCTTTCCTGTCCGTTGACTCCGATCGCGCCATTGAATCCGACGACGGCTGGACGCTATGCACAGCCGCCGGCGGGCTCGCCGCACAGTTCGAGCACACGATTGTGGTCACGGATTCAGGCGCCGAGATCCTGACCGGCCGTGGGTAGCGGCGTGCGAGTTCGACTTACGGGCGGTAGTTGCCGCGGGGGCCATTGATGCCTACATCCATTATCGCGGGGACTCTGATCACAGCGGTCACGGCGATCGGCATGTTTGCCGCACACCTGCTGGGCGGCAGGGCCTGGTGGCAGTACGCGCTCGGCGGCGCCGCAGCGGTTGCGGTGGCCGGAGTCTGGATCGGCTCGATATCCGCAGGCCTGGCGAATGCTGTGGATCCGTCCACTGCGCTCTGGCGCGGCGCCGCGTTCGGTGCCGGATACGGTTTCGTCGCCAGCCTCGTACTTCTGGGGTGCTCGCGGTTTCTCCGGAAGCTACGGGAGCGCGCCGAGAAGAGCTGAAAAAGGCGGGACCGCCCAGGAGGCGATCCCGCCGAGTTACATTCACTGCGACGATATCGCCGCCACGAAGGCACGGGCGATCGAGCTGGGCGCACAGCCAATCCAGTGTGTCGGGGCGCCCTGTTCGCGGGCCTCCCCGGCAGCTCCATGCAGCCCGCCAGGGGCTCCTCGCCGCGCATCCACACGTTGCTCTCGGGACCGTCTCCCGCGTTGGCCGGGCCGTAGGAGCCGTATGTCCAACCGGTGAGCCCAGCATAGAAATCGAGGGCGGCGGTGGGATCGGTGGACATGAGCTCGTGCCAGGTAAAACGACCTTGGTTCGACATGGAGGAGGTGGCCTCCTCAGTCTTGGGGAGCTCTGTTTTCCCGGGTCCTGCGAGAGTCGGCCGACTATAACCAGACAAATGTCGGCAAGCAGGCCTCGGACGACATCGGCGCTAGCCGGGCCTGGCTAGCGGCCGCCGGCGGCGCGAATGTAATCCTCGGCGAGGATCTTGTCGAGGGTATGCAACAGACGGTCGGCGTCGTCGGCGCTGAAGCAGAGCGGTGGCTTGAACTTGAGGACGTTGTGCTGCGGGCCATCGGTACTGATCAGGATGCCGTGGTCGCGCATGCGGTTGGCGATGTAGCCTGCGGCCTCGGCGGCCGGAGTCTTCGTGTCGCGATCGCTCACGAGCTCGGCGCCCAGGTACAGGCCAATGCCGCGCACGTCCCCAACAATCGGATGTCGTGCTTTGAGGTCCTCCAGCCCAGCAAGGAGCTTGGTTCCCACTAGCAGAGCATTGGCCTGCAGTTGCTCGGCCTCGATGACATCCAATACGGCGCTACCCACCGCGCAGGAAACAGGGTTGCCGCCAAATGTATTGAAGTACTCCATCCCGTTGGCGAAGGCTTCTGCAATTGCGGGCGTGGTTACCACGGCGGCCAGCGGGAATCCGTTACCGATCGGCTTGCCGAGCGTCACGATGTCGGGAATCACGCCCTGCGTCTCAAACGCCCAGAAGTGTGTACCGGCGCGTCCGAAGCCCACCTGGATCTCGTCGGCGATGCAGAGTCCGCCCGCGTCGCGGACGTGAGCGAAGGCTGCGGGCAGATAGCCGGGCGGCGGTACGATCTGGCCGCCGCAGCCGAGCAACGGTTCAGCGATCAACGCAGCGACCCCGCCGTTCGTCTCCGCTGCCTGGCAGCACCGGAGCACGGCCTCGGCGTAGCGGGTGCCGCAGTCGCTGGTAGCCGCGAGCTCGCCGCGGTACGGATCGGGCATCGTCGCGATGTGTACCCAGTCCGGTGCTCCGCGGCCGCAAGGTCCGTCGTGTTTGTAGGGACTGATATCGATGAGTGTCGACGTGTTGCCGTGATACGCGCCGTCGAGCGCGATCAGGTCGTACCGCCCGGTGGCAGCGCGCGACATACGAATGGCCAGCTCGTTGGCTTCGCTGCCGGAACTCACGAAGTAGCAAACCTGGAGCGGCTCGGGGAGCGTGGCGGCGAGACGCTCGGCGTAGCGCACGATGTTCTCGTGCAGATATCGCGTGTTGGTGTTGAGGACGGCGTTCTGCGCCGCCGCGGCCGCAACCACATGGGGGTGCGAATGGCCCACGTGCGGAACGTTGTTGACCGCATCCAGAAACGGCTGTCCCTCGGCGTTGTAGAGGAACTGCCGGTATCCGCGCACGATCGTGAGCGGCTCGCGATACGAGACACTGAGCGACGGCCCGATGAACTGGCGACGTTTCGCCGCGATCTCGGCACGATTCAGTCCGACCGCGCGGACCTGCCCCGGATCAATGCCCATCAGCGCGGCGGGGTCCGGACTCAGGCTCATCCAGATGTCGCGCTCTTCGGGCGCGCAGACTCCGGGGAAGTCGGTCTCGAACTCCAGCCGATCGGTGATCAGTTGCAGGTGCAGGTGCGGTGGCCAGTCGCCGTTAACCGGATAGTCGCCGATGGCCGCGATGCGCTCGCCGGCTCGTACCGGTTGGCGCGGCGCGATCCCCTCTACCGAGTCCGGCGTCAGGTGGCCGTAGAGAGTCCAGAAGCGCAGGCCGGGCTCAGGCTCGTGTTCGAGGATCAAGGTCGGGCCGTAGTCGAGGCGCCCCGGGTTCACGGCCGCACTCACGACCGTTCCACCGAGCGGGGCGTACACGGCAGCGCCGGCAGCCAGGAAGACGTCGATGCCGATGTGGACGGTTCGCCGCCGCGGCGCCTCGTCGGTGGGCGCGGCGAAGAGTTCACCTCCGTACCAGGAGCGCACTTCGTCGTATCGGCCGAGGCCGACGGTCTTGCCAGCCGCCGTCATCTGCCCGAAGAGAAGGTCCGAGAGGTCCTCGGTGACGAAGTCGCCGGGGGCGCCAATGCCCATCTCGGTGCTGCCAACGCCCAGGTCGAAGACGTGAACGTCGTCGCCGGCCAGAGGGACATCGAACATAGGGGCGAGTTCCACGTGGCTCTGTCCGAGCCACTCGTTTACCGCAGCGGCCGGCGGGCAGGGCTCCAGGCCGCATGCCGCACGTACGTGGTAGCTGGCAAGGCGCGGACTGATTGCGGCAAAACGTTCAAGGGCCTGCCATGCCGGCGCCTCGCTGACGCGCAGGTAGTCGTTGTCCGGCTCCTCGGCGGTCTGCTCGGCGGCGTTCGCCACGCTGAGCGCGAGGCGCATCGTCACGAGCCCGAACAGTGCGTTGGCTTCGGCGGCCTCCAGCGGGTAGACGCCGTGATAGCCAGCGGTTATCGCACGGCACACGCCCATCACGTCGTGACGGTCGAGAACGGCGTAGGCGATGGCAATCGCCAGATCGGTCACAACCCATCCGTTCAACGCGTCGCCCATGTCGATGACGCCGCTGATGTGGCGTTCGGGCCATCCGGATCCGGTGTCGACATCGCCTGTCAGAACGTTGTGGTCGTTCAGGTCGTTCAGGATCACCCCGGTTCGCAGTCGCTCCAGGACGGGCGCGGTCGTCGCGGCGTAGCGTTGCAGCGTGGCCTCGAGCAGTGCCCGCCGTTCGTCAGAGCGGATCAGATGAAGCCGTTCCTCGACGATCTCCGGGCCGCGTCGCAGATCCCATTTCAAGGTGTGCTCCGCGGCTGGATGTTCGAATCCCGCCAGCGCGGCGCTCAGACGCCCAGCCAGCTCACCGAGCTGTCGGTGCAATGGTGTGGTGTGTGGGCACACGGATGCCAGCGGCGTTCCGGGAACCCAGGTGAGCAATCGGACCAGGTGCTCGCGGCCCGCGACGGTTGTACTCACGATCGCGGCGCCGTCGGGTGCGGAATGAGTTTCGGGCACCGCGTAGGGGACGCCGCTCAACCGGGCCAGCAGCGCGTTCTGAAACTCTAGATTCTCGCGTTGCTCCAGGCCATTGGCGATCTTCAGAACGAAGCTGCCCGCCTCCGCGTCGACACGGAAGTTCTGGTCGCGCTCGCTCGTGAGGGCGACGGCCGTGCCGTTCACGCCGAAGCGCGCCGTCGCGAGCGTCGCGGCGTCTTCGCAGCTCAGATTCGGTCGGCTCAGCAGAACGCTTTCCACGACCCGATCTCGAAGGGCTGCTCGGGCGGGACGACGACCTTATCCGCCAGCCAGGCGAAGATGAACGGTGTCAGGACGACCAGGAAGGCTGCCCAGTTCGAGAAGCGTGAACCCCACATGCCGAATACCGCGGCGACGTTGAGGGCGGCTCCGCACCAGAAAACCGGCCGTGTTGCCGCAGCGAATCGCGCCAGGCCCAGACCGCGAAATACCCAAACGTAGATGCCGAGAATCGCCAGACCGACGATCAGCAACTCGCCCGCTTCGTGTAACAGCACGGGGTCAGCAAACGCACTCAGTCCGTCGGTCCCGAGACCCGCGAGAATCCCAATGAACAAGGCGAACGTCATCCAGCCGACCACGGCCGTAGCCATGGCGCCAACGACGAACCCCCAGCATCCGAGTAGCTTGTTGTTAGCCATCAATCCGCTCCTGTGGTCCTTGAGATACGCTCCCGGCGTGCTCAGAGTTCCATCTGACGGCGACGGGTCGATCGCGGGCAGATTGTTTCACGCCCAGGTAGCACATGGAATTGCAGTGGGTCCCAGGACCCCCGGGGAGCGGGTTCAGTGGATTTCGGCGGACGAAAGGTACTGGTAACAGGGGCTTCGCGAGGCATTGGCCGCGCGATTGCCATGGAGTTTGCGGCGGGTGGCGCGAAGGTCGCGGTTCACTACCACTCCAACCAGGAAGCGGTTGAGGCGACTCTCGCGTTGCTCGATGGCGAGGGGCACTCGGCACACCGAGCCGACGTTGCCGACGCCGGACAATGCCAGGCGCTGATCAGCGCGGCCGCGACAGCGCTCGGTGGACTGGACGTGCTCGTCAACAACGCCGGGATCTTCGAGCTTCATCCGATCCTCGATCTCGACTACACGGAGTGGCAGGACGCGTGGGCCCGGACTCTGCATACCAACCTGGTGGGACCCGCGAACCTCATGCACTGCGCCGCGCATCACATGGTCGCGCACGGTGGCGGCAAGATCATCAATATCTCGTCCCGCGGTGCGTTTCGCGGGGAGCCCGACAGCGCGGCGTACGGCGCGAGCAAGGCCGGCCTGAACTCGCTCAGCCAGTCGTTTGCCCACGCGTTGGCACCCCATGGCGTGTTTGTTGGCGTGGTCGCCCCGGGCTTTGTCGAGACCGACATGGCCGCGGAGCATCTTGCCGGCGCGGCCGGCGACAAGACACGCGCCCAGAGCCCACTCAACCGCGCGGCCGAGCCTGCCGAAATCGCACGCGCCGTGACCTTCCTGGCTAGCGATGGGATCGAGTACCTGACCGGGTGTGTGATTGACGCCAACGGGGCGTCGTATCTCCGCACCTGACGGCTAGCCCGTCGGCCGGTGGCAGTTCTGCGGGCGCCCTTGCAGCCTTCGGTGTAAAAGAGGTGCGGTGCCGGGCCGTTTTCGCCCGCGCCGCTGTATTTCCAGAGCCTACCGTTCGCCAGCCGGAGAAACCGATGACCGAGATCACGCTGAAGGGAAACACAATCAACACGGTCGGCGAATTGCCCGCCGTGGGTAGCGCTGCCCCGTCGTTTAGCCTGACCGGCGGTGATCTCGGCGAGCGCACACTGGCCGACTATGCCGGCAAGTCGGTGCTACTCAACATCTTCCCGAGTGTCGACGCGGGAGTTTGCGCGGCAAGCGTGCGCGAGTTCAACCAACTGGCGGCTGCTCAGGACGCGACTGTGCTCTGCATCTCCGCCGACCTGCCCTTCGCGCATGGTCGTTTCTGCGGCGCCGAGGGTATCGAGGGTGTCGAGAACCTGTCTACCTTCCGCAGCCCGGGCTTTGGTACCGACTACGGCGTGGCAATCGTTGACGGCCCCATGGCCGGTCTGATGTCGCGCGCGGTGGTGGTTGTCGATGCCGAGGGCAACGTTGCGTACGCCGAACAGGTCCCGGAGATCGTTCAGGAGCCCGACTACGCCGCAGCCATGGCGGCGCTCTAGCCCGCAGCAGCCGGCCGCTCAGTGGCCGGTGCTGCCGGTCGGCGATCCGAGGCTAGGAACCACGCAGCGGCGGCCGGATAATCGGCCGCACATTGAACGCACGCCATACCCGACTCCCGGCGTGTGGCGCGCCGTCCCGCTTGCGAGGTTCCAGATGAGTGCTCAGTTCGGCGACCGTACCCTGCGTAATCTTGGCCTGTTCGTTCTCGTGGTGCGCGCCGGTCTCACCGAGGAGGAAGCGCTCGCCGCCGCGACATCGATTCCCGCTTCGATTTCCGGTCTGGACGATCGCGGCCGCATCGCCGGTGGGATGCAGGCGGATCTCGCTCTGGTGGCCGGCAACCCGACGGACGATGTGCTGACGACGCGTGCCATCGATGGGGTCTGGAAGCTCGGCCGCGAGGCCGATCGTGAGGCGTACCGCGAAGAAATTGTCGCCGCGATGGCGCCGGCAGCAGCCGCTCAGGTGGGTAATGACGGCTTGATCACGGACTTCGAGTCCGGCGAGATCGGCGGCGCCTTCGGCGCGGGTTGGATGGTCTCGACCGATTCCATGATGGGCGGAACGTCCACCGCCGAGATGGCGATCGCCGATGGCGGCGCTGGCGGTAGCGCGCGGGCGATGCGCGTGTCCGGGCAGATCAACGCAGGCGGTGGACCCGCGCAGTGGGCCGGTCCGATGTTCTTCCCCGGGGCGGGACAGTTCGCCCCAGCCGATCTCTCGGCACACGAGGGGATTGCGTTCTGGGTGCGCGTCGCCGGGGCTCCGATCAGCATGATGCTGTTCGCACAGAGCCTGGGGTAGATGCCGTCGATGCAGTTCGTGGAGACCACTTCGGAGTGGGCCCGGCACGAGCTACGCTTCGCCGACTTCGCGGGCGTTGACCCGACGGGACTGCAGGGCGTGCTGTTCTCCGGCTCCCAGCCTGGGGAGTTCGAGGTCTACGTCGATGACTTCCGCCTCTGGTAGGGCCTCAGCCCCGCTGCGGGCGGGTGGCGTAGCCAATCAACACGCCGTTGCAGTCGCGGAAGTGGAACTCCCGCGCGCCGTAGAAGGTGTCGCGAAGGTCGACGATGAGATCGACCTTGGCGGCCAGTTCGGCGTAGAGGGCATCGACGTCGTCGACATCGACATAGAGGGCGACGCTGTCGCCCGAGCCGGCGGACACGCCTGACAGGTCCTCTTCGACGCTGTCGTAGGACTGGAACATGAGTTCGACCCCGCCGCACTTCATCATGGCGAATGCCAGCGGCTGCCCGGTAGCTTCGAAGGCGGCGTCCTGGGTTCCTGCGATGACGCCGAGCGAGAATTCGAAGCCGAGGGTGTCGCGGTACCAGCCGCCCGTCGCCGCCACGTCGTCAACGAAGAAATTTGGCGTGGCTGACTTCAGGCTCATGCTTGCTCCAGAACGCGGAGAAGGTGTGGGCGGGCGCCTCGCAACGGCGAGCCGCTCGACCCGCTAATCTAGCAGCTTGGATGATGCTCGAGGCCGCTGTGACGGGCCTGGTTGCGGCGGCGCACAATACACAGATACGACGACAAGGTGGGGCCATGGACGACGCACTCATCAATTTCACGCGTGATCTCGTTCGTATCCCGAGCGTCCTCGGTGACGAGCATCGTGTCGCCGAGCGCGTTCTTGCCGAGATGCGTTTTCTGAGTTTTGACGAGGCCGACCTCGACGAGGCTGGAAACGCCGTCGGCGTGCGGATCGGCGCTGGCGACGGCCCGACGCTGCTATTCGACGCCCACATGGACACGGTCGATGTGATGCCGCGGCACGAGTGGAAGCACGACCCTTTCGGCGGCGAGATCGCCGATGGGAAACTCTACGGCCGCGGCAGTAGCGACATGAAGGGAGCGCTGGCCGCGATGACGCACGCGGTAGGCGGTCTCGATCGCGAGGCGTTCGCCGGTCGGATTGTGGTGTCGGCGTCAGTCGGCGAAGAGCTCATCGAGGGTGCGGCACTGCGGGCGGTAATGCAGCGTCAGGGCGCTGACTTCGTTGTGATCGGTGAGGCCTCGAATCTTGATCTGGTGCGCGCCGGCCGCGGACGGGCCGAGCTCGTTGTCACTACGCGCGGCCGGCCCGCGCACGCTTCGAGCCCCGACAGAGGCATCAACGCTGTGCACATGATGCGCGACGTCATTGCCGAGATTGAGACCATCCCGATGGGGTCTGACTCGTTCGTCGGTGCTGGCGTCATGTGTCTGACCGACATCATTTCGACGCCCTATCCAGCGCATTCGGTGGTTCCCAGCGCCTGTCGCGCCACCTACGAGCGACGCCTGTTGCCCGGCGAGACGCAGGAGGAAATGATCTCGGCGATGCACGATGCCTGCGCCCGGGCCGGACACCCAGACACCGCGATCGATCTAGCGGTCACCGACTACACCACATACACCGGGGTTCACTGGGCACACGCCAAATGGTTTGCGCCGTGGCAGTTCGATGAGGACTCCGAGATCGTCAGGGGCGCACTGGCCGGCTTGCGTGCCGCTGGACTCGACCCGGACTTGGCCAGCTACCAGTTCTGCACGAATGGCGCCTACAGCGCCGGGTATGCAGGCATTCCGACGATCGGCTTTGGCCCGAGTCATGAGGCCCTGGCGCACGTTGTAGACGAGTACATCGAGATCGATCAGCTCGTTGCTGCGCGCCGAGGCTACGCTGGAATCGCCACCTCTTTGCTGGCTCCTACCTGAGCGTTCCGCGCGCTCCTGCCGGCCTAGTCTGGCCTTCGCCTCGACGGCCGGGTCCCGGCAAGGCAAAATGCGGCGCGAATCACCCGCCCTAGGAGTCTCCCGTGAAGCAACGTCCGATCGCCCTAATTGCGCTCCTCGCCCTCGTGGCCCCGCTCGCCATGATGCCTGCGTCTCCCGCCCCCCTGGCCCAGATGGGCGACCCCGACATCGTGCCGTCGATTCGGTTTGCTGGCCTCCGCTACAACATGGTGGGACCGTCGCGCGGCGGCCGTGTCACCGCCGTGGCCGGTCATCGGTCTCAACCGGGCACGTTGTACATGGGCGCCTCCGGCGGTGGCGTGTGGAAGACGACCGACTACGGCCAGAACTGGCGTCCTCTTTCGGATGGCTTCTTCGACACGGGATCGATTGGCGCCATCGCCGTTGCGGAGTCGAACGCCAACGTGATCTATGTGGCGACCGGGTCCGATGGATTGCGCAGCAACGTCATCGTCGGCAAGGGTGTGTACAAGTCGGTTGATGCCGGGGAAACGTGGGAGCACCTTGGCCTCGAGAACACCGGCAACAGCGGCGCGGTGCTCATTCATCCGGACAATCCGGACCTCGCCTATGTTGCGGCGATCGGTAACCCGTTCGCACCGAACCCCGAGCGCGGTGTCTACCGGACTCAGGATGGCGGCGCGAACTGGGAACTCGTGCTGTACATCTCCGACAAGACCGGCGCCGTTGATCTCGAGTTCGCACCAGATGATCCGACCCGCATCTACGCGACGGCATGGGAAGCCGAGCGCAAGCCCTGGACCATCCTCTCCGGCGGTATGGAGGGCGGCGTCTTCCGCTCGACGAACGGCGGTGACGACTGGGAGCAGTTGACCAACGGACTGCCAACGGGTCTGCGCGGCAAGGCGGACCTGGCCGTGTCAGCCGGCGATCCGGACCGCGTTTACGTGTTGATCGAGGCACCCGAGGAGCAGGGCGGCGTCTATCGCTCGGATGATCGCGGCGATTCCTGGTACCAGGTCAGCGACTTTCAACCGATTCGCAACCGTCCATTTTACTACACCAACCTGCACGCGCATCCTGTTGATGCCGACATCATCTGGGGTATGGCCGAGGGCTTCTACAAGTCCAGCGACGGTGGTGAGAGCTGGCAGTCGCAGCGCGTACCGCACGGCGACAACCACGATCTGTGGATCAATCCCGACCATCCGCTCGTTCACGTGCAGGCCAACGATGGGGGCGCCAACGTCTCCCGCGACGGCGGCGCGACGTGGTCGACGCAGAACAACCAGCCGACCGCGGAGTTGTACCAGGTCGATATTTCCGACGAGTATCCCTACCGCCTCTACGCTGGCCAGCAGGACAACTCCACGATCTCCGTGCCCAGCCGCGCCGGCGGCGGGCGGCCTGGCGGCCCGACGGCCTACTGGGAATCGCACGGTGGCTGTGAGACCGGCCCTGCCGTGCCCAAGCCTGGCGATCCGGACATCGTCTACGCCAACTGCAAGGGACGCTTCGGCTTCTACAACGAACGTACCGGGCAGGAGCAGCAGAACTACGTTGGCTACTGGAACATCTACGGGCGCAACCCGAAGGGTCTAGCCTACAGGTTCCAGCGTGTAGCGCCCGTCGCGGTGTCGCCGCACAACGCCAACCGCGTGTATCACACGTCGCAGTACGTTCACGTCACTGAAGATGGCGGGCTGACCTGGACCACGATCTCGCCCGATCTCACCGCCTTCGATCCGGAGACCCAGGTGGTCTCGGGCTCGCCAATCACGCGGGACGTCACGGGCGAGGAGCACTTCTCCACGCTGTATGACGTGCAGGAATCGCCCCACGAGCGCGGTGTGATCTGGGCCGGCTCGAACGATGGCCCGATCCACGTCACCCGTGACGGCGGTGCCAGCTGGAGCAATGTCACGCCCACTGGAACCGGGCCTTACGGCCGGGTGCAGAACATCGAGGTTTCTCCGCACGATCCGGCATCGGCGTACGCGACAATCATGCGATACCAGGTAGGCGACTTTGCGCCCTACGCGTTCAAGACCACCGACTACGGTTCGACCTGGAGGCTGCTCACCACGGGTGACAACGGTATTCCTGCCGATCACCCGGTACGGGTCGTGCGAGAGGATCCGGAGCGGCCCGGGCTGCTCTATGCCGGCACCGAGTTCGGTATGTTCGTGTCGTTCGACGATGGAATGAACTGGCAGTCGCTCCAGCTGAACCTGCCCGCCACCCCGGTCAGCGATATCAAGGTCGTCGGCGATGACCTGGTGCTGTCGACGATGGGGCGCGGGTTCTGGATTCTGTACGATGTCTCGCCGATCCGCGACGCGGACAACGTGGCGGACGTCGTCCACCTCTACCCCGTGAGCGATGCGGTGCGGGCGCGAGGTCGAGGCTTCTTCTTCCGTGCACCGGGGCCGGCCGATCCGCAGTATCCGGCCGCCGGCGCCAACATTGACTACTTCCTCGAGGGCGAGCCAGCTGCTCCCGTCCGTCTCGAGATCCGCGACGCCGACGGCAACCTCGTCCGTACCTTCAGTAGCGAGGGCCCTGGCGAGGAGATCGTCGACGCTGAACCCGGGATGCGCGAGTGGCAACTCGCGGCGATCGGCACGCCGCGACTGCCGGCGACGCCTGGTATGCACCGCTTCACCTGGGACCTCCGCTATCCGGGGCCGTGGGACTCCAACGCGCGTCGCGCCGGGCAGGGTGGCCCGCTGGCACCGCCAGGGACCTACACGGCGACGGTGATGATCGAGAACACCCGCATGTCGCAGGACTTCGAGGTCGTCATGGACCCCCGCGTCATTGCTGAGGGCATCAAGGTTGTCGACGTTGTAGCGCAGGCCGAGTTCACGGCGAAAGTCCGCGATGTGTACAGCGCGGCACAGCGAGCGGTGCAGGGCCTACGCGAGGCTCGTGAAGCTGATGGGGAACTGTCCGGGCCAGAGCAAGAGATCTGGACCGCGATGGTTACCGATGGTCGGCGCTACTCGCCGCCCATGCTGCTCGATCAGCTGCAGTATCTGTACTTCAACATCCAGGCGGCAGATCAGCGTCCCAGTGGCGACATGCAGGCGCGGTACACTGAGCTGGCTGAAGAGCTGCACGGGTATCTGCAGACGCTGGGGTCGCTGGGCAACGACTAGTCGACAAAGCGCGCCAAACCGAACCGTTCAATGATTCGGGGCCCCGCGAGGGGCCCCGAATCAAGTCGTCTGCTTCGAACCTTCTCCCGCGGCTAGCCCTCCTGGAAGGCCCGGGCGCGGTAGAGAAAGTCGACGATGTTGCCCTCGTGCGGCTGTAGCCAGTTGAGGCTGATCGTTGGCACGGCACCCAGGTTCAGGCGATCGATGTTCGTGGCGTCGAGCAACTGCTGGCGGAAGCCAGGATCGTTGGTGATTCCAGTCCCCACGAGCGTGTCGCCAATGGCGCCGATCATCTTGTCCTGTGGGCACTCGACGACGGTGGCAAAGGGGAACATGTACTCCTTGCCGGCCATCGGATGCTCGGGTGAGTCGCAGTGCACGATCGTTGGCAGCATGTAGTCGCAACGCTCGCGCTCAATCCAACGACTGCCGCTGCGGTGCGCTGCGGTCATGTCTTCCGCGCCGGGCGTTGCCAGCGTGGTATCGATATCGTCGTTGATCGCTTCGGCCTGGCCCTTCACGGTGAACGCGGCCAACTGAGCATCGTCGTTCTGTGGTGGCAACGCTTCTACGCCAGCCAGGCGCTCTGCGATCGCAGCCGCGATCTCGCGCGTGTGCCGCGGTGCCCAGATGCCCGAACAGTTGATGCAGGAGCGGCCCGAGTTCACGAGGATCGAATCCACCATGAGGTCGAGGTACTGCTCCCAGTCGTCAACACAGTCCTCGCCGATGAAGATCTTGCTGAATCCTGGTCCATGCACCTGGACGCTCGGGTTGGAGCGGTAGGCGTCGACCGTCGGTAGTCCGCCGAAGATCAGGCTACGCGTCGTGCCCTTGAGCACCGCGGCGCCGACGTCAGGGCCACCTGGGTAGATCGAGATCGATTCCTTCGGCACGCCAGCGGCAAAGAACGCCTGGGCCATCCGCCATGGCGTCCAGGGCTCCTGCGGACCGGGCTTGAGCACGAGTCCGATCTGCATCGGGATGACGGGTAGCCACAGGGTGTGTACGCCAGGAGAGTTGGACGGCAATACCATGCCGAGCGCTGCCGTCGTCGCCTGGTACGCGCGCATGACGCTCTTGCCATCGCCGCCGTAGCCTTCTTCGCCGTAGCCACGGGTGAGGATCTCGAGGTCGAGGTCGCGGGTGAGCGAGTCGAGGATCTCGTCGAGGTGGTCGAGGACGAAGCGCAGCTTGTCCATGTTCTGGCGGGCCATGTGCTCGGACAGGCCAGTCGTGGCGGACTGCTGCCGCACGAAGTCCTCAGGCGACTGCATCCCGTCGCCCAGCGGCAGGTCGGCGTTCATGAACAGATCGCCAGCCTTGCTAACCATGGCCAGCAGGTCGGCGGCCGGGATGGCCCGCAGGGCATCACGGGCCTTCTGCGCTTTGCGCAAGTCGCGCGCCACCATGCCGGGGTTTGCCTGACTCACAACGGCAATCGGTTCGCCGGTGTCGAAGTGCAGGACTTCCTCGGTCTCGAGACTCTCGTACGGCTCGCCCCAACGCAGGGCGGGGAAGTGAATCACGGTGTCTTACTCCGAATGGGAATCAGTTCGTGCGTACCCGCGGGGGCACCAGGCGGTAAACGAGAATCAGGATCAATAGGCCAAAGAAAGCCGCAATCAACAGTGGCATAGCCCGCGCGAAGGCGTAGTCAACGGTGCTTTGCGCAACACCATCAGCGTCGGTCAATGCCCGCGCCGCGATCGCATCGACCTGGCTGACGAGGCGCTCGAGTTCGCCCGCGACATCCTCCAGCGCCGCAACGCGCTGCTGAGTTACGTGGCCGAAGATCTCCTCGTACTCCTCAGGGAGCTTGCCGAGAACCAGCTCGCGCTCGGCGCGGACAACCTCCGTGAGACCGGCAACTTCCAACTGGAGTGCCCCGATGACGCGCTCGACCATGTCGTTGAGACGGTTATCGAGGGCCGGCGAGTCGTCCACGATGGCGGCGATCCGGGTGGCCGCCTCGTTGATGCCGTCGACGTCTTCAAGCGCTCCGCTGAGTGGTGCCGCAAACGTCGGATCCTCGAGCATCAGCTCGGCCTGCCAGCGCACCTGCTTCGGGACGAAGGCCATGTAGATCGACAGGCGCGCGCTCAGCGACTCGACGGTTTGGGTGATCGAGCCCAGCGCGGCGAAGGCACTCTTGGCCTCCTCGGGCAGGGAGTCGGCCAGGTCATCGGCGACTGAGCGACGTAGGTAGTACTCGTTGGCGATCGGCTGGCGCCGGGCAAAGTCCGCAGCCGCCTGGCGGCCTGCAACGACGCCCTCGGTGTTGGCGATGCGGGAGGCCACGCGTTCGAACTCCACGATGGCCAGGTTGGAGAGTTCCCGCGCAATGTATGTATGTTCGCCGAAGTTGTCGGCGCCTGCACCGCTCTCGAAGTAGTCCTTGAACTGGAACACGAGTGTTCAGGCGTCGATGAACGAGATCAGAGGATCCGAGTGCGCGGTGGCGCGCAGCATGGCGCTCGATGCGTTGATCTTCCAGATGAGCGCCTGGCGGCGGATCTCGGGGTCGTCGCTGTCGGTGCGGATCGTGTCGGCGCGCCATTCTACGGCACCGAGCCACAGTCCCGTGAACTCGTCGATGCGCATGATGAGCTGGCGCGCATCGACGGTTACGTTCTCCGCCTCCGTCATCAGCCCAGTGCGACTCGGCGCGCTGGTGCTGACGCATGCAGAGGTAGCGATGGTGAGTAGCAAGAGGGCGCCGATAAGGTGTCGTGGGGAGCGCATCCGGAGCATCAGTCTTCCTCCCGACCGCGCGGGCTGGCTAGAGTCGCAAGAAGGAGCATAGCCGCGTCTTGAGTCAGGAAAGCAGGGCAGACGGCGTCAGTAGACGCCTACAGTGGTCGACTTCGCGAACTTGGCAAACGGGCGCACGCCACTCACGCCGTCCCATGGGTAGGCCGAATAGGGCTCCTCGCGTTCGCCTTCGTCGCGCTCGAGGAAGGCGGGCATGAAGAACTCCTTGGTCAGGGTCGTGAGCTTCACACGCCCCGTCGCGCCGTAGTCGACCAACGTATCGGGATCATCGGGATCGACGACCTGAATCACGGCGCGCGGCTGCGGCGCGTAGTAAGTGATCCTGTAACCGTTCTCGGCGTTGCTCGGCGAACTGGCGGCCAGGCCCATCAAGGTGTTGCCGTAGGTCGGCGTCATGTACGCACCGTCGAGGAGTTCCTCGTGGGCGAAACGGTTCCATTGGGGTGTGAACTCGGTGCCGCCCGAGAAGATCCCGGTGATCCCCGCCTCGCGCAGCGTGGTGCCCATCTCGTCGAGCCGGAGCGCGAGGGCCTCGAGCAATTTTGGCGTCGTGAACATGCAACGAACATCGTGGCCCGCCTGCAGGATGGTCACCGCCTGGTCGACCACGTGTTCCTGATAGGCCTCGAGGTGCTCGTTCCAGCCCTTCTTGATGAGCTTGATGACCCAGCGCGGATCGAGATCGACGCAGAAGCTGATGCCGCCGCGGTACTGAGCGAGGTGCTCGACCGCGAGCCGGAGCCGGCGCGGGCCACTCGGTCCGAGCATGAGCCAGTTGGCGCCCTGCGGGAAGTACTCCTCGGGCAGGTTGTCGGCGAACATCTCGTAGTCGATCCGAAAATCCTGGATGTTGATGCGCGACTTGGGCGTGCCGGTCGTGCCGCCCGTCTCAAAGGTGTAGATGGGACTGTCGGCGTACGCCTTCGGTACCCAGCGTCGCACCGGGCCGCCACGCAGCGCCTCGTCTTCAAAAAGACCGAAGCGGCGCAGGTCGTCGAAGCCCTGGATTTCTTCGCGCGGATCCCACGAGGCGTTCGCGGCCCAGTCGAGCCAGTAAGGGCAGCCAGTCGCCGGGTCGAAGTGCCACGCTACGATCTCTCGTACGTGCGTATCGAGTGCTCCCCGCGCAGCGTGGGTACTTGCTTGCAGATCGCCGTCGGAATTCGTCATGGTCATCGCGTGGGAGGTTCAAAAACGGGTGGCGGGCACCCGCCATGCTACCGCTTTCGGCTCCTCGCGGCGACGACCCGGCAGCCGCGCGCCAGCTACTCTAAGACAAGAATCCCTACAAAAGAATGGCGGGCGACGCCGCGCTAGTTCTTGGAGGCGTCCAGGGGGCGGCGTAGAGGGCGGTCGTAGTGCAGCGCGAATCCGGCAAAGGCCGGATGTCCTTCGAGCTCCTGGGTGGCCTCGGCCATCACGCCCAGTAGCTGTTCGAAGCCGAGATCGTGAAAGGTCTGGCGCGTTGCGGGCACCTCGACGGTGCTCGCGGTCCAGTGGCGACTGGATGCGCGTTCGGCCGGATCGAGTCGATCGTGAAGTTGCTCGAGTTCGTTAGCTCGGACGGCCCAGAGCAAGCCCGCCGCTTCGACCACCCACCACTCGCGAGTGCCGGCCTGCGGCAGGCCCGGCGTGGGAGCTCCGCGGAAACGCACGAGCGTCTCGTCGGGTAGCCAGGTCGTTTCGAGACCGAGCCACACTTGCTTGCCCAGCTCGGCCGCGGTGGCGAGTTCGGCTGCGCCCAGCGCCAGCATGCCGTTGCTGGTACCAGTCTGCGTCCGGCAGTCCATCACTGCGATGGAGTCGGCGCGATCCAGAATCTCGCGCGTGAGTGATGTCGCGCGCACGTGCTCCCCTTCGGTCTCGTGTACGACGATGCCGTCGAACCAGAAGGGGACGGTAACGTCGAGCTTGAGATCGCGGGTCGCAATGC
>Ga0302135_10000516_pt1 | contig 23530 bp, 22 predicted proteins | sample CBN3_surface_MG_FD_203119 | JGI IMG/M metagenome (GOLD analysis project Ga0302135, IMG submission 203119) | Marine microbial communities from Western Arctic Ocean, Canada - CBN3_32.1 | ecosystem: Environmental > Aquatic > Marine > Oceanic | place: Canada: Western Arctic Ocean | collected...
GGTCTCGCGGTCGAAGGTGATCGGGTTCCAATGGAGCTTGGACACATCCTCGCCGTAGCGGTCGAAGGGTGTAAGTTCCAAATCGGTCACCTTTTCGACGACCCTGTGGGTGCCGATCGGCCCCTTGGGCGCCTTTCCCGTGGCGGGTAGGAAATGGCCCGTCTTGATCGTGTCCGGCCCGAAGGACATTTCCTCGCCCACTTCCAGGGCGCGGTTGTTCCCGGACAGCCAGGCGACCAGCAGGACACCCTCCGGTGCGTGGGAGTAGTGACGCACATTCGGGCCGAGGGAGACGAAACTGCCGGCCTCGTAGGCGACCCCGTCGTGATCGACCATCTGGCCTTCGACCACGTAGAATTCCTCGAAGCCGAGATGCTCGTGCGGCTGGGAAACGCCGCCCGGCATGAAACGGATGATGAAACAGCCATTGCCGGTCTTCCGATCGAAGGTAATCGGATTCCAAAACAGCTTGGTCACCTCGTCGCCATACCGATTGAACGGCTCGAGTTTCATATCCGTAACTTTTTCCACGATCCTGTGGGTACCCGGCGCGCCGGTCATGGCCAGACCTCCCTGCTGAAAGATTCGAAAACGGTTGCCCACACCATAGCGCGATTCGCGGGGTCCGCCGCAAGCCTTCGCGCAATCGAGACGGTCAGCCCGCGAAGCGCGGCTCCGGCAGGCCGCGCACGCCGACATCGACAGCAAAGAGCGAGCCCGCGAGCGGCTGGTCCCTCAGCTCCTCCGGCGGTCTGCCGTCGGTCGCGGTCGTGATGTAGAGCATGTCGAGATTCTCGCCGCCGAAGGCGCACATGGTGGGCACGGCAACCGGTAGGTCGATCCGGCCGATGACGCGGCCGTCGGGGGCATGGCGCACGACCCGCCAACCGTCGCAGCGCGCGCTCCAATAACAGCCTTCCTCGTCCACGCAGGCACCGTCCGGCCGGCCCTCTCCGCGCCGATCGTCGCTGGTGCAGAACAGGCGCTTGTTGGCCACCCGCCCGGTCTCGAGATCGAAATCATAGGCGAAGACCGAACGCGCCCGCGTATCGGCGTGATAGAGGATCCGGTCGTCGGGGCTGAAGGCCAGACCGTTCGAAATCAGAAAACCGCCGAACGCCTTGTGGCAGGACAGATCCGGCTCCAGGCGGTAAAGCGCGCCGACCGGGCGATCCACGGCCTCGGCCATGCTGCCGGCCCAGAAGCGCCCGGCCCGATCGCAACGCCCGTCATTCAGACGCGTGCCCGGGTCGCCGGCTTCCGGATCGACGATGGGGGTGACCGTCCCTGCTTCAAGATCGACGAAACAGAAGCCCGAGGCCATGCCGGCGACCAGCCCGCCGGAGTCGCGCAACGCGATGCTGCCCACAAGTTCCGGCATGGCCCAGCGCCGGTTCTCGCCGGTTGCCGGATCGTGGCGGAATATCGCCGGCGCATAGATATCGATCCAGTAGAGCGCCTTTTCCACCGGACACCAGACCGGGCATTCCCCGACAACGGAAGAATTCTCGACGGCACATTCGATCATAACGCTGGCCCCGCTATTGCTGTGCAACGCAAATCCTCGGCATCAAGGCGCAACACGCGCGTGCATCAAGCAAAACGCCGCCCTCTCCACATCCCTAGGTATATTTTCTCATGCCTTATACCGTTGAATTGATCCGATTTGGGGACAAGAATTAAGATGCGGGTAAGCTGTCGTCCATAACATATCGGTTCGCATTTGGATTCGCGCGGTCTGCGCTCTTCGGCCACCGGAATATCGCAGTGGTGCGGAACGGTTCGCCTGGATCGGCGAGCCCGGGCAGCAGGATCGAGGGCAGAGCGAAGGGTAGGGGCTGCAGCATGAATTGCCGAAGGGGCCAAGGGGTAACGCGCGAGTCGGAACCTCCGGTCGAAGACCGCGGCGGCGATAAGGGCGGCGTGCCGGTGTGAGCCAAGCGATGGACATTCGTGTCCCCATGATCGACGGCGCCGATTCCGACGTTGCCCTCACGCTTGAGGCGCTCGAACGCAACGAATTCATTGTCGTCTATGAACATGTTCGAACCACAGCTGATCTGAAGCGCGCCTTGGATACGGAATCCTGGGACGCCGCGCTCTACGACCACGATTCGCCGGGCCTGCGGTCGCCGGCGGCGCTGGCGCTACTCCAAGCCAAAAATGTCGACATGCCGCTCATCGTCATGTCGGGAACGGTCGGCGCAGAATGCGCAGCGAATATCATGCGGGTGGGCGTCGCCGATGTCATTCGCGCATCAAGGCCTGAGCAGGCTGGCCCCGGCCTTGATGCGCGAATTGCGCGCCGCCGACGACCGGCGCACGGCCCGGAACGCCAAGGAGAAGCAGGAAACCTTGGACGCCCTGGCGGAAAATATTCCCGGCGTCATCTATCAGCGCATCCTGCGGTCGAATGGCACCCTCGAATACCCCGTCCTCAGCAAGGGCACGATCGACATTTCATGAACGGGTTGGAGCGCATGCGAGCCCGCTTTCCGCGCGTGCCGACCGTGGTCCTGTCCGGTAACCTGTCTCAATCTCGGATCAAGGAAGCCCTGAACCGCGCCGCCGCCGGCTATATTCCGAAGATCCTGGGTGGCCGGGCGATGTTGAGCTCCCTGGAACTGGTCCTGGCCGGCGAAACCTTCGTGCCGTCCCTGGCCATCTCCGAGAATGATGGAGGCACCGGCCCGGCCGACGCGAATGCGCCACTCACCAGCCTGACCCCGCGCGAACGCGAGGTTCTGTCCCACCTGATCGAGGGGGAGGCCAACAAGGGAATCGCGCAGGCGCTGGATATCAAGGAAATCACGGTCAAAGTTCACCTGACCAAACTCTTCCGCAAACTAAACGTCAGCAATCGTACACAGGCCGTCCGCGTCGCGCTCGATCGCGGATTGACCGCCTAACCCCGAGTCCCCTTCCCCCGGCAAGCCCGCTAGAATGGCCTAAAGTTAGGGAGGCCCCTGCGATCGGGTGCCAAGGAGGAGTGCGCCATGCTCACCGAAATCGCGGCCCAGCGAAGCGAAGCGGTCGCCGGCACCATCGATAAGGTCCGGCGGATCGAAACGGCCGACGGGGTCAACTACGCCAGCCTCGAGAAGATCAGCGAATTGCTGTTCGATCTGGCGGCGCGCAAGGATCTGTTTCCCGAGGAAGATTTCCCCTTAGGCCCGGAGCGCGCCTCGAACATCCATCTCCTTCAGGAAGACCCGGACGGCCGATTCGCGCTCTATATGTCGGTCGGCATTGGCGGCAAGCTGACCCCGCCCCATAATCACACCACCTGGGCGGTGATCGCCTCGATCCAGGGGCGGGAATTGAACCTGCTTTACGACCGGGTGGATGATCGCTCGCTGCCCGGCAAGGCCGAGATCATCGAAACCGGACGAAAGGTCGTCGAAGGGCGGACCGCGGTCTACCTGCTGCCCGACGATATTCACGCCGTCGCCTTGGAGGGCGGGGAAAAGGCCATGCTGTTTCACATGTACGGGCTCGGTCTCGATCGGTTGGACGAACGGATCGCCTTCAACCAGGCAGAAGGCAGCTATCGAAAATTTCCCGCCAGCGCGATTGTCAAATGACGGACAGGATTTCGCCCGCTGCCCTCAAGGCCCGCATCGACGGCAATGACGAACTCGCCATTCTCGACCTGCGCGAGGAAGGCGAGTTCGCCGCCGATCATCTGCTCTTCGCCACCAATCTTTCCCTAAGTCAGTTGGAACTGGACATCTATCGCCGCCTGCCGCGGAGATCCGTGCCGATCGTGCTCTGTGACGAGGCCGGAAGCGATCGGGCCCCGGCCGCGGCCAAGCGCCTGAGCGCCCTCGGATACACCCGGCTCGAGATTCTCGAAGGCGGGCTCGCCGGCTGGCGCGCCGCCGGATATGTGAGTTTCAGCGGCATGCATGTGCCGAGCAAAGCCTTCGGGGAATTCGTCGAGCATTGGTACGACACGCCACGCCTGACGGCGGACGAACTCGACGCCCGGGTCGCGAAGGGCGAGAATCTCGTCATTCTCGACAGTCGGCCCTGGGACGAATACCACCGCATGAACATCCCCGGCGGGATCAACTGCCCAGGCGCCGAACTGGCTTATCGAATCGACGACCTCGCGCCCGACCCCGAGACGACGGTGGTAGTGAACTGCGCCGGGCGAACGCGCAGCATCATCGGCGCCCAATCCCTCATCAATGCCGGCATCCTGAATCCGGTCTTCGCGCTGGAGAACGGCACGATGGGCTGGCATCTCGCCGGGCATGATCTGGAACGCGGCGCGGAGCGGCGCTTTAGCGATCTGTCCGGCGAGGCCCGCGCCGCCGCCGCCAAGCGGGCGGAGGCGGTCGCCGCGCGTTTCGGGGTTTCCAGCATCGACATGGACGGCCTGGCGAAGTGGCGCGCCGAGGCCGGGATGCGCAGCCTCTACCTGGTCGATGTGCGCGACCCGGCCGAATACGAAGCGGGCCATCTCGCCGGGTCCTTCAACGCGCCGGGCGGCCAGCTCGTCCAGGAAACCAACGCCTATATCGGCGCGCTGGGCAGCCGCATCGCGCTGATCGACGGCGACGGCGTGCGCGCGACGATGACCGCCTCCTGGCTGATTCAGCTCGGCTGGCGCGAGGTGGTCGTCGTCCGAGGCGCGTTGGATGCCGGCCCGCTGGTCTCGGGACCCTATCGCCCGGTTCTCCCCGAAAGCGACGCACCGGGCCCGGACGCCATCGACGCTGCAACCCTCGCCGCCTTGCTGCGCGACGGTGACGCGACCGTCATCGATGTCGGTGCGAGCTCGGACTACCGGAAAGGCCATGTCCTGGGCGCCTGGTTCGCCCTGCGCGCCGAACTCGGCGAGATCCTGGAATCCCTGCCCGTGACCGGCGAACTCATCTTCACCTCCGGGCAGGGCCATCTCGCACGCTACGCCGCGCGTGAGGCCGAAAGGATCAGCGGGCGACCGGTGCGGGTCCTGGCCGGCGGCAACGAAGCCTGGCGCGCGGCCGGACTGGAGATGGAAGACGGCGATTCCCGGATGGCGAGCGAGCCCAGGGATGCCTGGCTCAAACCCTATGACCGCGACGACAGCCAGGACGAATGGATGCGCCAGTATCTGAGCTGGGAAACCGCCTTGGTGGAGGCTGTCGAGCGCGACGGCGCGGCGCGGTTCCGCCGCTTTCCCGGCACGACCTGACCAGCTCGCCGGGCCGGCGACGGCCCCCGATGGGGCCGCGCCAACCCAGGGCCAGGCCGATTAGTTCTCGAACAGCTTGCGCGGGATGCTGTTCAGCACTTCGCAGCCATTTGCCGTGACCCTGACGGAATTGCTCGTCACCAGGCCCATATCGTCGAAGATCAGGCAGCCGGGCACCAGATGGAAGGTCATATTCTCCTGCAACAGGCGCTTCTCGCCCTTGCGGATGGAGATGATCTGGCCCTCGCCCCAGTCGGGCGGATAGTTGATGCCGATCGAATAGCCCAGCCGATGATGGTGGTGCTGGCCGAAACCATGCGCCTTGATAATATCGCGGCCAGCCTTGTCGACCTTTTCGGCCGATACGCCGGGACGGATTTCGGCGATGGCGGCCTCGAGCGCCTCCTTCGTCGCATCGAAAATCTTGCGCACTTTCGCTCTGGGATTCCCGACCGTAGCGGTGCGGAAGACCGCGCCGCAATAGCGGTTCTTGGACGCAGCGATCTCGAAGATGCAGTGATCGTTCTTGGCCATCTTGCGGCCGCGCCAGGTCGCGTGACAGGCGCCCGACCGGCGCCCCGAAACGATGAAGTTCGGCAGGCCGGTGAATTCCGCCCCCTCCTCACACCAGACCTTGTGCAATGCGCCGGCGATCTGGTCCTCGCTCACGCCCGGCTTGGTCGCCTTGATGCCGGCCAGACAGGCCTTGTCGGCGATGGCGACCGCCTGCTTGATCATGCCGACCTCGGGCTCGGACTTCACCATCCGCGCCTCCTCGATCACTTTCGAACAGTCGACGAACTTGCCCTTGGGCAGGGCGTCCTTGACCTGGTCGTATTCGTTGGCGGTGAAGAACCAGCAGGACTTCTCGAGTCCGATGCCCTTGCGCTCCATCTTCAACTTCTTGACCGTGTCGATCGTCCGTTGCACCGGATCCTCGTGATCCTGGACCGGCACGATCTTGGTCAACCAGGAGAATTCCGGCGCGTTGGTCACGATTTCGAGCTTGCGCCCGACCAGCACCGGCTGCTCGCCCCGGGCCACGACCAGACAGTGATAGCCGTAGTAGCCGGGGGTTTCGTAACCGGTCAGATAGGTGATGTTCTCCGGGCTGCGGACGAGCAGAACATCGGCCCCGGCGGCCTTCATGAGATTCATGACATGGTCGTAGCGGCGGCGATATTCGTCGAGCTTGAACGGCAGGCGGCTGTGTTGCGTCATGCTGAGCCGGACCCCCGACTCGGTCTCTATTCGCTTCACGCTACTTTTCGCGGCCATGACCCTCTCCCCCTCTGTTATCCTCGAAACGCGAAACAGTCTAGCGCATCCGGCGGTCGCATGAGGAGTCCGGAAAAGCCCGACTCCTGGCGCCTCGCGGTCCGCGACCAGCAGCCCAATGTGGCGCCCATCCGGTCGACGAAAGCGACGAAATAGCTGTTGGACACTTCCTGGAACGCGCGAAGGCCGAGCGCGTGCACATCGCGCGACCAGGCGGGCAGCGCAATCAGCAGGCCGATCATGACGGGTGCGACGATTCGCTTCATGTCCGAAAGATAGGCGCACGCAGGCGCCGGGCCAAGATCGGTGCCCAGATCGTCACCCCGATCGTCACCGGGCGCATTTCGCTCGATTGCGCCCCTCTATTGGTTTCATAATCGAACAATTCGGGCTTTGCGCCGGACGCCGAGACGTTCGCCGGCCACACGCGATGCCCGTATCACGGTGGCGGCGAGCCAGATCAAGGGCACCGAGCGTTTCGCCATCAAGCCCTATCCCATCGAGATGGAGGAGCGCTTCGAACTGCCCGACGGCAGCGCCATGCTGCTGCGGCCGATACGGCCCGAGGACGAGCCGAGGCTCCAGGAGGGATTCGCGCGTCTATCGGCGGAATCGATCCGGATGCGCTTCTTCGCGCCGCTCAAGACTTTGACCCATGAGATGGCGGCGCGCCTGACCCAGATCGACTATGACCGGGAAATTGCCCTGGTCCTGACGACGGACCAGCTGCCCGGGGAAGCCGAGATCTTTGCCGTGGCACGCCTGTCCTGCGACCCCGACAACAAACAGGCCGAATTCGCCTTGACCGTGGGCGACGATTTTGCCGGACTAAGGTGCCGGCACCCGCCTCATGACGAAACTGGTCGCCTATGCCAGGGGCCGCGGGGTGGGCTCGATGATCGGCATCATCCTGAGCGAAAACAAGGCGATGCTGAGCATCCGCCGGAACCTGGGCTTCGCCATCGTGGAGGAGCCGGAGGAACACGACGTAAAGGTCGCACGCCTCGAACTGTAGGGTCTCGAACCGTCGGAGTAACGGCCGGCGGCTGACCCCGCCCAAGGCACTTGGCCTGCGGTCTCGGCGCGGCGTAGGCTCGCTGACGTTTTTCGCCGAGGAAGAAACGAGGGGACCTCAGCAATGGCCGCCGCCGTATCCGCAGCACAAGTACACAAGGACGCCATCATCCTGGACGGTCAGGGTGTGACAGTTCTCTTGCCGGTCGCCCAGATCGCCCAGCCGCCGATCGACGGCATATCCTATCTCGACCGCGCCATCGCCGCCGGAGTCACGGCCCAGAACGTGACCCTGGGCATCGGCGGCATCGGCATGGGGACGGACGATTTCCGCGCCCTGCTCCACACCATGCACGGCCACTACTGCTATTTCGAGATCGAGCCGAAACTGATGCTGATCGAAACGGCGGCCGATATCCGCCGGGCCAAGCAGGAAGGCCGGCTGGGCGTGATCTTCGGCCTGCAGGGGCTGGCGCCCAAGATCGAGGACGATCCCAGCCTGATCCGTATCCTGCACCGCCTCGGCCTGCGCATCGGGCAGTTGACCTATAACGAGCGCTGCTCCCTCGGCTGCGGCTGCCTGGAGGAACCGGATAGCGGCCTGTCACAGCTGGGCCGCATCGTCATCCGCGAGATGAACCATATCGGCATGGCCGTCGATCTGGCCCATGCCGGCCAGCGCACGGCCCTGGAGGCCATCGAATTCTCCTCGACCCCGGCCATCGTCTCCCACGGCAATGCGCGCGCACTGACGCCGAGCCGGCGCAATTACACCGACGAAGTTCTGCGCGCCCTGGCCACCCATGGCGGCGCCATCGGTATCACCGCCTATGGCCCGATGTGCGAGAAGGAGCCGGGCAGGCGACCGACCCTGGACGACATGGTCGACCATATCGCCTATGTCGCGGACCTGGTGGGCATCGACCATGTCGGCATCGGCTCGGACTTCTTCGAGGCCGAATCGCCGGTGCGCTTCCACGCCTTCTTCCGCGTGCGTTATCCCGAGGTGTTCGAGCACTACACCCTGGAGAACGTCTATTTCGAAGAGTTCAACCGGGTCGATCACCTGCCCATGCTGACCGAAGCCCTGTTGAAGCGGGGCTTTTCGGCGGAGGATGTGACCAAGGTCCTGGGCGGCAACTTCCTGCGCGCCTTCGAGGCGGCCTGGAAAGGTTAGGCCGCCCCTTGCGGCGGGCGCGGCCCGCCGTTTCAATCGGGCCGGGAAGCAGATTCATGAGGGGGATGGGGCGATGAAGGACAAGGTTGTGATCGTGACCGGCGGGGCCTCGGGCATCGGGCTCGCCACGGTCGAGCGGCTGGCCGGCGAGGGCGCCCGCCTGGTGATCGCCGACAAGACCGATCCCGCCTCCATCGCCGAGAAGATCCGCGCGGCGGGCGGGACGGCCGAGGCGATCGCCGCCGATGTCTCGCAGGAGGCCGCCTGCGCCGCCATGGTCGAGGTAGCGAAAGCCGCCTATGGCCGGCTCGACGTGCTGATCAACTGCGCCGGGGTGAACAAACGCAACAAGGCCGAGGATGCCGGCCTGGAAGAGTTCGAGTTCATCATCGGCGTGAATCTGCGCGGCACCTTCCTGGCCTGCCGCGCCGCCATCCCCGCCATCCGGGAGTCGGGCGGCGGTGCCATCGTCACTGTCGCCTCGGAACTCGCCCTGATGGGCATTCCCAACATCTCGATCTACACCGCCTCCAAGGGCGGCATCATCAGCATGACGCGGGCCCTGGCCGCCGACCACGTGGGCGACGGCATCCGCGTCAATTGCGTCTGTCCCGGCCCGGTCGACACGCCCCTGCTGCGCCAGGGCATCGTGAATGCCGACAACCCGGCGGCGCGCGAGAAGGCCTCCGTCGAATCGACCATGATGAAGCGCCATGGTAGGCCCGAGGAGATCGCCAATGTCATCCGCTTCCTCGCCTCGGACGAGGCCAGCTTCATGACCGGCTCCATCGTCGTGGCCGATGGCGGCGCGACGGCGCAATAGCGACACGCAGAAGAATCGGAAGAAAAGGAGCCAGCCATGGCCCATGGCCGCAAGATCATCCGCAACGGGCGCCTGCTCGACGCGCCGAACCGCCGTGCCGAACCCGCCGATATCCTGATCGAAGGCGACGAGATCAGGGAGATCGGCGCGCCCGGCATGGCCGCGCCGGATGACGCCGAGACGATCGATGCGACCGACCGCCTGATGATGCCCGGGTTGGTCAACGCCCATACCCATTCCCACGGCAACCTGGCTAAGGGCATCGGCGACCACTGGAACCTGGAACTGCTGATCAATGCCGGCCCCTGGTTCAACTATGAGCGCACGCGCGAGGATCTCTACACCAGCGCCAAGCTCGGCGCGGTCGAGATGGTGCTGCGCGGCTGCACCGCCTGCTACGACTTGGTGAACGAATTCCCCGGCCCCTCGGTCGAGGGCCAGGCCGCCGTCGGCCAGGCCTATAGCGATGTGGGCATCCGCGCCGTGGTCACGCCGATGCTGGCCAATGTGCCGTTCTGGACCGCGATTCCCGGCCTGAAGGACGCCCTGCCCGAATCCCTGCAGAAAGAGGTCGAGGCGCTGAAGGCGGCGCCGATGGAAAAGCTGGCCGAGGTCAGCCGCCGCCTGCTCGAGGAATGGCCCCACGACCGGGGACGCATCAATGTCGCCATCGCGCCGACCATCCCACTGCTCTGCACCGACGAGTTCCTGGCCGTCTGCCGGGACATCGCCGAGGAGCACGGCGCGATGATCCACACCCATATGGCCGAATCGCGCGTCTGGTCGGTCGGCGGCTATCGGACCTATGGCGAGACCTTGACCAAGCATTTCCAGAAGCTCGGCATCCTGGGTCCCCGCTTCACCTCGGCCCATGCCGTCTGGATCACCGAGGAAGACATGAAACGCATGGGCGATGCGGGCGCCCATGTCGCCCATAACCCGGCCAGCAACATGCGCCTGGGCTCGGGCATCGCGGACACGGTCCTCATGCGCCGGCACGGCGTCAATGTCGGTATCGGCACCGATGCCTGCAATTGCGGCGACCACCTGAACATGTTCGAGAACATGCGCCTAGCCTGCCACAGCAGCCGCGTGCAGCAGCACACGAACATGGAATGGCTGACCGCGCCCGAGGTCATCGAAATGGCGACCGAATGCAGCGCCCGGGCGCTGGGTTTCGGCGACCGGATCGGGCGCATCGCCCCCGGCTATCAGGCCGATATCGTCTTCCTCGACCTGGCCGATGTCAGCTTCATTCCCTTCAACGATCCCTGCAATCAGATCGTCCACTGCGAGGACGGCGCGGCCGTCGAAAGGGTCATCGTCGCCGGAAACACAGTCGTCCAGGGCGGCAAGATCACGACCGTCGACATGCCTGCCCTGCGCCGCGAGGTCGAAGCGATCATGGAACGACTCAATGCCGTGCAGACCGAGCGCAAGGACCTGATCGAGCGCCTGGAACTGCCCGTCTCGACCTATTGCAACGGCCTGATGCCGGACCATGCCCAGCACGCCGCCGCAAACCCCTGACGACGGCCGGATCTTCGGCTTCACCCCTCCAGTCTGGGGGATCGTCCTAACGCTGTTGCACCTAGTCGCGATCTCGACCGGCGACGTGATCTCGAAATACTTCTCCTATCAGCTACCCGTGCTGATGGTCATCTGGTCGCGCTATCTGGTGCATGTTCTGGCCGTCCTCGCGGCGATCCGGCCGAGCCGCTGGCCGACGGCCTTCGAAAGCGACCGACCCTGGCTTCAGTTCTGGCGCGCCGTGGCCATGCTGCTCAACACGGTGGCCTTCATCCTGGCGATCCATTTCCTGCCCTTCGCCGATGTCATCGCCATCGCCTTCATCTCGCCTTTCATCGTTATCCTGCTGGCCCGGCTGTTCCTGGGCGAGGCCATGGATGCCGGGCGCTGGCTCGCCTGCGTGGTGGGTTTCGGGGCGAGCCTCTTCGTCATCAAGCCGGGCTTCGGCGAGGTCGAGATCGCAATCCTTGCCCTGCCCGTTCTGGCCGCCGGGATATTCGCCGTGGTCTCCGTGCAGACCCGCAGCCTAGCCCTGGTCGACCGCTCGGTCACCACCATGCTTTGGACCGGTATCATCGGCCTGATCGCGACCAGCGCGGCGCTGCCCTTCGACTGGGTGACTCCCAGCCCGCTCCAATGGCTGGGCCTCTTCGTCGGCGGCTTCCTGGCAACCGGCTCGCAATTCCTGTTCATCAAGGCGAATGCCTACCAATCGGCTTCGGTCCTCGCGCCCTTCGCCTATACGGAGCTGGTCTGGGCAGTCGCCCTGGGCTATGCCGTGTTCGGCGACTTCCCCGACGCCTGGACCTGGCTGGGCATGGCCATCATCACCGCATGCGGTCTCTACGTGCTGCGGCGGGAGACACGGAAGCCTGCGGCGGCCTGACCCTCGTCACCCTCACCCCAGCCCTCCCCCATCGAGGGGAGGGAGTCGCATTGTGCCGCATATCACCCCCTCCCCCCTTGTGGGGGAGGGATGGGGTGGGGGGTCGAAAAGGGCGCCTCCGCCTAGGCCCGCGCCAGCATGGTCGCCGCCAGGACCCGCACGCCCAGGCCGAAATCGGCCATCTCCATCGCTTCCTGGGCGTTGTGGCTGCCATGCTCGTTGCGCACCAAAATCATGGCCGAAGGGATGCCGGCGCGCTGGAAGATCGAGGCGTCGTGACCGACAGTGCCCATCACCTTGGCCGGAATGCCGAACGATTCGGCGCTCTTTCCCAGATCGGCGCGCAGGGTTTCGTCCAGCGGCGTGGGATCGGTGCCGACCAGTTCCCCCAGATCGAAGGTGAGTTTGCGCCGCGCCGCGATCTCCGCCGCCAGTTCCAGTATCCGCGCCCGCGCCCGGTCCAGCGCCGGGGTGTCGGTCGCGCCGAAATTCAGCGAGAAGTCGCATTCGCCGGGGATCTTGGTCATGGCGTGCTCGGCGGGATTGGTGAAGAGCGTGCCGGCGGTGAAGACCAGGTTGGGTATGCCCTCTCTCTCCATGGCAAGCCAAAGCTCCTCGACCGCGCCGATCAACTCAACCGTGGCGAGCACGGCGTCGCGGCGATAGCTGCGCGGCACGGCGGCGGCATGGTCGTAGGCGCCGATGCAGCGGGCATAGGGCCAGCGGGCGTTGCCCTTGATCCCCACGGGAATGCCGACGGGAACGCCCTCGCCGATCAGGATCGGCCCCTGCTCTATATGCAGTTCCAGGAACGCCTTGGTCGTGGCCGGCGAGACATGGGGTTCCGCCTCGGCTTTCAGCGCCGCGGGATCGAAGCCAAGTTCGGCCATGTGATCAGCCAAGCTGCGTCCCGAATCGCCGCGCTTCAGGCGGTCGAGTTCGCCAGGGGGCAGGCTGCCGACCGCCATGCGGCTGCCGAGATAGGCGGTGCCGAACCACACGCTCTCCTCGCCCCGGATGCCGGTGGCGGTCAGATCGCAGGGCGGATCGACCCCCAGATCGCGAACGGCGGCAAGGGAAGTCAGCCCGGCGACCGCGCCCGCATAGCCGTCGAAATTGCCGCCGCGCGGCACGGAATCGAGATGGGAACCCGAGAGAATGCCGGGCGCAGAGCGGTCGCGCCCGGGCAGGGTCGCATAGACATTGCCCGCCCGGTCGAACACCACCTCCAGGTCGAGACCCCGCGCCGCCTCGGCGAAGATGTCCGCGACCGCCTGATCTTCTTTGCTCCAGCAGGCCCGGGTGATGCCCTCGCCGTCGCGGGTTTTGGCGGCAGCGGCGTCGAACAGCGCCTCGGCGAATCCGAGCCGGTGGTCCACGGCCTTGGCGATATCTTTCGGTTCCATCGGAAGCGCCTCCTAAAAGGGCGTGCAAGCCTCATGCTTCGACAGGCTCAGCATGAGGAAACCGGCTATAGCGTCCTCACCCTGAGCCTGTCGAAGGGTGACGCTGGCACGGTCTCCAACATCGCCCCGTCACTCCGGCGGCGGCTCGGCGCCGACTTGGCTGGTGATGCGACCGTAATGCTCGGGGCGGCGGTGGCGGGCGAAGTTGAAGACCCGCTCCTTGTAGAAGGTGCAGAGGTCGAAATCGCAATCGAAGACGATGACCTCGTCCTCCTCGGTCATCGTGCGCGCGGCGATCTCGCCGGTCGGCGCGACGATGGCCGATCCGCCGATCAGATTATGGCCGTCCTCGTCCCCGGCCTTGCCCGAGGCGACCACCCAGGTCGCGTTCTGATAGGCCCCAGCCTGGAGCGAGAGCAGATGGTGGAACATGCGCAGATGGCTCGGCTCCTGCTGATGCGCGACACCGTCCGAGGGCACCGTCATGGAGGGCGTGTTGTAGCCCAGAGCGATCATCTCGACCCCCTGGAGGCCCATGACGCGGTAGGTCTCGACCCAGCGCCGGTCGTTGCAGATGCACATGCCCAGCACGCCGTCATAGGCCCGCCAGACCTGGAAGCCGAGATTTCCAGGCTCGAAATAGCGCTTTTCCAGATGCTGGAAGGCCGCATCGGGCTTGTGTTCGACGTGGCCGGGCAGATGGATCTTGCGGTACTTGCCGATCAGCTTGCCGTCCGGCCCGACCAGGATGGCGGTGTTGAAGCGGCGGATCGTCCCGCCCTCCGCCTCCAACTCGCCATAACCGATATGAAAGCCGATGCCGAGCTTCGCCGCCTCATCGAACAACGGCTGCGTCTCCGGCCCGGGCATCGCGGGTTCGAAAAAAGCGTCGATTTTCGCCTGGTCCTCGTACCAGTAGCGCGGGAAGAAGGTCGTGAGCGCGAGTTCCGGGAAGACGACAAGTTTCGCCCCCATCCCGTGGGCCTCGCGCAGCAGCGCGACGAGTCGCGCGACGACGCTCTTGCGGTCATCGGCCAGGTTGATCGGCCCAAGCTGGGTGCAGGCGGTACGGAGGATGCGCGCCACACCCCTTACTCGACCAGGTTCGCGCCGAAGTTTCGGGCCGGGTCCATTTCCGGGGTGAAGAGGCCGCGCGGGCGCGCAGGTTCCGGCGTGGCGCAGGGCAGGAAGGCGCCGCTGCCCGGCTCGGCATGGAGTTCGCCGCCCTCGACCACGACCTCGCCCCGGCGGATCACGATGGTCGGCCAGCCGGTCACCTTCTTTCCCTCGTAGGGGGTGTAGCCGACATTGTCGTGCAGATCGTCCCAGGTGATCGTGCGTTCGAGATCCGGTTCCCAGATCGCGATATCGGCATCGGAGCCGATGGCGATCGTGCCCTTGCGCGGGAACAACCCGTAGATCTTGGCGGCATTGGTCGAGTTCAATTCGACGAAACGGTGGATATCGATGCGCCCGGTCCGCACCCCCTCGCTGAACAGCAGCGCCGCGCGCGCCTCGACCCCCGGCATGCCCGGCGGAATCTCGCGGAAATGAGCATTCGGTCCCTTGGACAGCTTGGCCGTCTCGTCGAAGCGATAGGGCGCGTGGTCGGAAGAGAAAAGCTGGAAGGTCCCGTTCTCCAGCCCCCGCCACATGGCCTCCTGCGAGGCCTCGTCGCGCGGCGGGGGGCTGCAGCAAAACTTGGCGCCCTCGAGGCCGGGCTTGTCGATATCCTGGGCCGTCAGGAAGAGGTATTGCGGGCAGGTCTCGCCATAGACCTTGAGGCCCCTTGTCTGGGCGTCGCGGATGGCGTCCATCGCCATTTCGGCCGAGACATGAACGATCAGCAACGGCGTGTCCATCAGCTCGGACAGCACGATGGCCCGGTGGGTCGCCTCGCCCTCGGCCAGCCGGGCATGGCTGATCGCGTGGTATTTGGGCGCCCGATGACCTCGGTCGAGCAGCCGCTTGGTGATCCATTTGATCACCTCATGATTCTCCGCATGGACCATGACCAGCGCACCCTCGCGCCGCGCGACGGAAAGCACGTCGAGCATCTGGCCGTCGTCGAGCTTCATCAGGTCGTAGGTCATGAAGACCTTGAAGCTGGTGAAGCCGTCCTGAATGAGGGCCGGCAATTCCTGGCCCAGGACCTGTTCGGTCGGGTCGGAAACGATCAGATGAAAGGCGTAGTCGCAGACCGCCTTGGGGGTGGCGAGATCGCGATAGGCCTCGACCACCTGGCGCAGGCCCTGGCCCCGATGCTGGGCGGCGAAGGGCATGACCGTGGTGTTGCCGCCGAACAGGGCCGAGCGGGTCCCGGTGAAGAAATCGTCCGAACTGGTGATGCCGTAGCTGCCCTTCTGCTCGATATGGACATGGGAATCGATGCCGCCGGGCAGGACCAGCCGGTCGCTCGCATCGATCTCGCGCTTGCCCTTGGGCAGGTCTTCCGCCAGGGCGACGACCCGCCCGGCCCTAATCCCCACATCGCAGCGCGCCTTGTCGGCCGCCGTGACCACCGTGCCGCCGCGCACCACCAGATCGAATTCCGCCATCATCCTCTCCATCCCCGATTTCTCCGGACTCTAGACGAGGCGGCCGCGCCGGTCACGCCATGCCGTCTCGCCAAAAACCCGGCTCCGGTGATAGGCTTCCGGAGAAGCGGATGGGGAGGACAGGATGCCGAAGATCGACGGGCCGCGCCTACTGGACGACCTCAGAACCCTGCGAACCTTCGGCGCGGCCGGCAACGGCGTGGTGCGCAAATCCTTGACCGATATCGACGTGGAGGCCCGCACCTGGCTGGCGGGGCGCATGAAGGAAGCCGGGCTGACCGTTTCGATCGACGGCATCGGCAACGTCATCGGCCTCTCGCCCGCCTCCGGCCCTGCCCTGCTGATGGGCTCGCACACCGACACCCAGCCGGAAGGCGGCTGGCTCGACGGTGCGATGGGGGTGATCTACGGGCTGGAGGTCGCCCGCGCCCTGAGCCAGGACCCAGAGACCACCGATCTGGGGGTCGATGTCGCCTCTTGGATGGACGAGGAAGGCACCTTCGGCATCTGCATGGGCAGCCGCTCCTTCGTGGGCCAGGTGACGGAGGCGGAGATCGCGGCGGCCAAGGACGTCGACGGCCGCGATATGGCCGACGCCCTGACCAAGGCTGGCTATGCCGGGCGCCCGCGCGCCCGCCTCGACGCCAGGCGCAACCCCGGCTACCTGGAAGCCCATATCGAGCAGGGCGGGCATCTCGAGAACACCGGCAAGCGCATCGGCGTGGTCACCGCCATCGTCGGCATCCGCACCTTCCGCCTGACCTTAGAGGGCGCGCAGAATCACGCCGGCACCACCCCCATGCCGATCCGCAAGGACGCCGGCATGGCCCTGATCAAACTGGCCTACCGGATAGACGAGGCCTTCGAGGCCATCAAGGGCGAGCGCACGGTCTGGACCATGGGCCGAATCGCCCTCCATCCCGGCAGCCACAGCATCGTCCCCGGCTTCGCCGATATGTTCCTGCAGTTCCGCGATCCCGACGAGGATCGGATGGAGCGGTTCGAGGTCGCCTTCCGCGCCCTGGTCGCCGAGGCGAACGCCACCGGCCCGGTCGCCATTTCGGTCGAACCGAAGGGCGAGAAGATCACCCCGACGCCGATGGACGAAACGCTGCAGGCCCATATCGCCGCAGCCGCCGAACGGGACGCGCCGGGCAATTGGATCCATATGCCCAGCGGCGCGGGCCATGACGGCATGATCATCGGCGACGAGATCCCCGTCTCCATGCTCTTCGTGCCCTCGATCGGCGGCGTCAGCCACGACTTCGCCGAAGACACGTCGGAAGACGACATCATCCTTGGCTGCCAGGTCTGCGCCGACGCCGCCGCACGCATCGTGCGGGGTTGGAAGAGCAGGGATTAGCCCCCTGCCCCTTGCCCGCGCCATCCGGGTCCGGTCCAATGCCCGCGCACATATGCCGAAGGAGACGATCATGGACCTGCCGACACTGGCCGGAATAGAGGACGCGGAAGCGCGCCTGCGGCCCTATCTCGCGGAGACCCCGTTGATCCGCTCGGAACTCCTGTCCCGCGCCCTGGGCGCCGAAATCTGGCTCAAGAATGAGACCGTCACACCGATTTCCTCCTTCAAGATGCGCGGCGCACTGATCGACATCATACGCAAGCATGAGACGGACAAGATCGAGAAGGCCTGCACCTCCTCAACCGGCAATCACGGCCAGGGCGTCGCCTATGCGGCGCGCCTGCTGGGCCTCAAGGCCGATATCTTCCTGCCCGCCGAGGCCAATGCGGTGAAGGTAGCGATGGTGAAGGCCTTCGGCGGCACCCTCCACATGATTGGCAAGGACAACAACGAGGCGAAAGAAGCCGCCATGGCCTTCGCCGAGAAAACCGGCGCGCATTTCGTCAATGACGGCGAAAGCCTCGATCTGATGGAGGGCACCGGCACGATCGGGCTGGAGATCGCCCGAAGGATGGACCATGTCGACGCGATGATAGTGCCCATCGGCGACGCGCCTCTGATCACGGGCGCGGGCCGCGCGCTCAAGGCGATCCATCCCAATGCCAAGGTGATCGGCGTCCAGTCGGACGGTGCCCCGGCCCTGACCGAATCCTACCGCAGCGGCAAGCCGGAGACCCGGCCGGTTAGCACCCTCGCCGACGGCCTCGCCACCCGCTTTCCCGCGAAGCGCGCCTTCGTGGGCCTACGCTCGACGGCGGACGACGCCATCCTGGTCAGCGACGAGGAGATGCTGGCCGCCATGCACAGCCTGGCCGAATGCGCCCATATCCTGGTCGAGCCTTCGGGCGCGGCCGGGCTGGCCGCGGCCTGGGCCCTGCGCGAACGGCTTGCGGGCCAAACCATCGTGCTGATCGTGACCGGCGCCAATGCGACGGTCGAGATGATCCGGCAGTCCCTGGACACCCCGCCCCTGTTCACCCTGGAAGAAGCGGCGGGAGGCTGACCATGTGGCCCAATTCGGACAGCAATTCGGCCAAGCTCTATGCTCGCGCCGAAAAGGTCGAACCCGGCGGCATCAACCGACTCCAGACCTGGCAGGAACCCTTCCCGGTCTATGCCGCGTCGGGCGCCGGCGCCTATGTCACCGATGTCGACGGGGTGCGCCGCCTGGACCTCGCCAACAACTTCGCTTCGCTGATGCACGGCCATGCCCATCCGGCGATCACCGCCGCCGTGACCGAGCAGATCGCGCGGGGCAGCTGCTTCATCCTGCCGACGGAAAGCGAGATTTCCCTGGCCGAGTTGCTCTGCGCCCAGGTCGAGGGCTTCGAGCGGGTGCGCTTCTGCAACACCGGCACGGAAGCCGTGATGATCGCCTTGAAAGCAGCACGGGCGCGCACCGGGCGGCCCAAGATCGCCAAGCTCGAAGGCGCCTATCACGGGATGTACGACTTCGCCGAGATCAGCCTGGATTCGGCCCCGGAGACCTGGGGCAACGATCCGCGCGCCATCCCCTATACCCAGGGCGTGCCCCAGGGCGTAATCGAGAGCACGGTGGTCATTCCCTATAACGACACCGAGGCGGCGGCGCGCATCCTGCGCGGCCAGGGGCCGGAGATCGCAGGCATCCTGATCGATCCCGTCTCCCTCTCCTGCGGCATGATCCCGCTGGAGCAGGGATTCATCGACATGGTCCAGGAGGTCGCGGCCGAGATCGGCGCCCTGGTCATCTTCGACGAGGTCGTCACCTTCCGCCTGGGTCCGCAAGGCGCGCAAGGCATCTATGGCGCCCAGCCGGACCTGACCACCCTGGGCAAGATCGTCGGCGGCGGCTTTCCGGTCGCCGCGATCGCGGGCCATGCCGAGGCCATGGCCGTGTTCGACCACCGCGCCGGCAAGCCCCTCAACCCGTCCAGCGGCACCTTCACCGCCAACCCCGTCGGCATGACCGCCGGACGCATCGCCCTCGAATTGATGACGCCGGAACAATACGCCCGCATGGACGCGCTGGGCGAGCGGGCGCGAACGGGCCTGCGCGCGGCGATGAAAGAGACCGGCTATCCCGGCCAGGTCGCGGGACTCGGCTCGATGTTCCGCATCCACACCTCGGCCCGGCCCATGAAGACCTACCGCGACACCTTCCCGACCCCGGCGGAGGCCGAAGCCACGACGCGCCTCCAGCGCGACCTGCTGCTCGCCGGCTTCATCACCACGACTAAGGGCTGCTTCCTCTCTACCCCGACGACCGAGGCCGATATCGACGTTTTCGTCGAGGCCGCCAAAACCTGCTTCGCAAAGCTGGCGATGGCCGCCTAACGCGCGCCGCCCTTTCTTTTCTCACCCCCACCCCAACCCGCTCCCATCAAGGGGGAGGGTTGGGGTTGGGGTATGAAAAGTCCGGATTTTTTGGATTCAAGCCACGGACGCAGGGTCCGTGTTCGCACCGCAGACGAGGGCGACGACCCCTTCGCCGGGTTCGGAGCGGTAGGCGCCCGCCATCAATCCGGCGAGGGCAGTGGCGCCGCCGGGCTCAGCGATCACGCGGACATTGGTCCATAGCGCCTCCTGGGCGGCGCGCACGGCATCGTCCGAGACCAGCACGACCCGGTCCACGAAGTCGCGGGCGGTGGCATAGGCGATTTCGCCGATCCGCTTCGCGCCCAGGGCATCGGCGGCCAGACCGCCGACCTCGATATCGACCGGTCGGCCCACAGCCAGGGCTCGCGTCAGGGTCGGTGTGCCCTCGGTCTCGACCCCGACGACCCGGACCCGGCCCTCGAACCAACTCGCGATGCCGGCGATCAGCCCGCCGCCGCCGACCGCGACGAGAATGGTGTCGATGCCGTCCATCTGCCCCTCGAGCTCACGCGCGACCGTGCCCTGACCCGCCACTGTGGCGGGCTGATCATAGGCGTGGATCTCGACCGCGCCGGTCTCGGCCCTGACCGCCTGGCTCGCCTCATAGGCATCGGCATAGGCCGCGCCGATCTCGGTGACCTCGGCGCCGTAGCCGCGCAGCCGGTCGATCTTGGCCCGGGGCGAGGTCGTGGGAACGAAAATGCGCGCCTTGTGGCCCAGCGCGCGGGCCGCATAGGCGACGGCCCCGCCATGGTTGCCGCCCGAGGCAGTGATGACGCCCGCCGCTGGAATAGCCACGGACAGCAAGGAATTGAACGCCCCTCGCGCCTTGAAGGAGCCCGAATGCTGCAGGCATTCCAACTTGAGGGTCAGCAAGCCTGCCACGCCGAAGGCATCGGCTTCCATGGGCAGGATCGGCGTCTCGCGGATACGGCCGGCGATGCGCGCCGCCGCGGCCGAAATCTCTCCTGGTCCAACGCGTGCCGTCATGCCCTGATCACCTCGAGTTCCACGTCGCCGCCGCCGACCAATTGTTCCAGCCCCGACTCGGTCAGGGCATAGGTGCCGCCCTGGACCACGCCCAGCCCCTCATCCATCAGATCGACTCCAGCATGGAGCACGAAGACCATGCCCGGCTCCAGCCGCGTGTCGAAATTGCGGCTGATCTGCAGGCTCTCGAGCCAGATCGGCGGATAGGCGATGCCGATGCCATAGCCGAAGCGCATCTTGAACCCGTCCGCGATGCCGTCGCGGCGCAGGGGTGCCAGGCAGGCCTCCTCTACATCGCAGACCGGCGCACCGGGCCGGATCGCGGCAATGCCGGCGGCCAGGGATTCGCGCGTCACGGCATAGAGGTCGTGGGCGCGCGAACTGGGCCGGCCCAGGGCGACCGTGTGCAGGGCGACCGCGTGATAGCGCCGCGCGACGCCGGCGAATTCCATATGCACCAGCTCGCCGGGCAGGATCGCCCGATCGCGCGGCGTGGCATGCATGGCGGTCCCGCGCGGCCCACCGGCCAGTTCCGTGGGAATCGCCCAATAGTCGCAACCGGCCTCGCGCATCGCGCCCTCGACCGTACCGGCCAGGGCGATTTCGGTGATGCCGGGCAGCAGGGTCCGCCGGGCCGTCCCTAACCCCAGTTCGGCGAAGCGCGCCGCGTCGCGGATATAAGCCATCTCGGCGGGCGATTTGAGCAGGCGCAAGCCGCCCAGAACGGCCGTCCCGTCGTCGATTTCGGCCGGCGCCAGGGCCTCAGCCAAGTCTCGGCCATAGGCATAGGTGATGGCATAGGACTGGGTCTCGACCGCGATGCGGCCGCTCGCCAAGCCATGCTCCGCTGCGACCTCCGCGATCAGGGCGCAATGGTCCTCGACGTTCAGTCGATAGGTGCGGATATCCGACAGCCAGCTCGTCTCGTCCGCCATGGGCCGGTCGCAGTCGCGCAGGACCAGGGTCGGCGCAAACTCGTCCTTGGTCGAAAAGACAAGGGCCTGCGGGCTGTTGACTGCGACCCAGGCATCGTAGCCGGCGAGATAGAAATGGGTCTCGGGCGCGACCGATACGCAGCCGTCGAACCCGGCGTCGCGCAGCGCGGCCCGGGCGCGGGCCAGGCGCTCTTGGTGTTCGCTACCGGCGAAGGCGGCAAAGGCCGGACTCATGCTTTCCCCCTGCTCTCACGGATCAATCCGGCCAAGAGTGGCTGCGCCCAGGGAACCATGCAAGGCGCAGAATGCGGCTATACGATCCGCCCCCTCCCGCGCGCCACCTCGGCGCACTATCTTAGATATTATGAACCAGCCCCTCCGCCGCCCCATCCGCCTGCGCGAAGCCACCAACAGCCTCGTCTATTCGAGCCTTGTCGAACGGGTCGCCGATGAAGGCTCGCGCGCCTGGGACGTCCATCTGCGCGGGCGCGAACTGGAAGCCGAGGGACAGGATGTCATTTTCCTAGGCGTCGGGGATCCGGATTTCGATACCCCGGCCGAGATCACCCAGGCCGCGATCGACGCGCTGCATGCCGGCCGTACCCATTATCCGGGCTCCGCCGGCATTCCCGAACTGCGCGCCGCGATCGCCCGCTACCGCATCGAACGGACGGGCCAGCCGGTCGAGGCCGAGCAGGTGATCGTCTGCCCGGGCGCGCAGAACGGTCTCTACGTCACCCTCGCCTGCCTGGTCGAAGCCGGGGATGAAGTGATCGTACTGAACCCCGCCTACGCCACCTACCAGGCGACGGTCCGGTCTTCGGGCGCCGAGCCTGTCGGCGTGCCGCTGCGCGCGGAGAACGGCTTTCATCTGGACCCGGCGGACCTGGCCGCCGCCGCCACGCCGCGAACCCGGGCGATCCTGATCAACTTCCCCCATAACCCGACCGGCGCGATGGTCGAAGCGAAGGAACTGGCCGCCTTGGCTGAAATCTGCCAGGCAAACGACCTCTGGCTGATCTCGGACGAAGTCTATGCCGAGGTCACCTATGACAGCCGGACCCAGCGCTCGCCCGCCCTGTTGCCGGGCCTGGCCGATCGCACGGTGGTGGTCGACAGCCTCTCCAAATCCCACGCCATGACGGGGTGGCGCATCGGCTGGATCATCGCGCCCGGGGGCATGGCCGATCACCTCAACAACGTCATGCAATGCATGCTCTATGGCTGCGCGATGTTCATCCAGGACGCCGCCGTCACCGCCGTGTCGCAACAATTCCAGGAAGCCTCGGCCATGCGCGCCGAGTTCGGCATCCGGCGCAACGCGATCTCCGCGCGCATCAACGCCATCCCGCGCCTGGCCTGCGTGCCGCCCGAAGGCGGCATGTTCCTGATGATCGACATCCGCGAAACCGGCATCGATTCCCTGGCCTTTGCCAACCGCCTCGTGGAGGAGGAGAAGGTCGTGCTGCTGGCTGGGTCGAGCTTCGGGGCCAGCGCGGAGGGTTTCCTACGCCTGTCTCTCACCTCGCCGCGCGCGAAGCTGGAGGAAGCCTGCGAAAGGCTGGCCCGCTTCACCGCGCGATTGAGCGATCTGCCGCGCTAGTGGGATCAAAGCTCCCTGCTTGGGATAAGGCAGAGAGGTCGGCGCTGCTGCATTCCGCGAGCGATAGATTATGGTACCGAGGTTCCAGGTTGGTCCCTGCTGGAGCCTCGCGGCTGGCGTCGGCGCGTGGCCCCGACAGATAGAACAAAGGATTTGGCCACCATGACGCTTACTCGCATCGCCCTCTGTTTTGCCGCGCTTCTCGCGATGACCGGCACGGCAAGCGCCAAGGACTGGACGGCCGTTCGAGTCGGGATCCAGGCCAACTACCCGCCGTTCAACGGGTACGACGGCGACAACAACCTCGCCGGTTTTGACGTCGATATCGCCAACGCCCTCTGTGCGGAGATGAAGGCCGAATGCG
>Ga0302135_10000519_pt1 | contig 23478 bp, 18 predicted proteins | sample CBN3_surface_MG_FD_203119 | JGI IMG/M metagenome (GOLD analysis project Ga0302135, IMG submission 203119) | Marine microbial communities from Western Arctic Ocean, Canada - CBN3_32.1 | ecosystem: Environmental > Aquatic > Marine > Oceanic | place: Canada: Western Arctic Ocean | collected...
GACGCGGCGTCCGGTTAGCTTGAAGGATACGACCTGGACGATGACGGAAATGGTTTCGAGCACGAACAACCCGCCGACGATGGCGAGCACCAGTTCGTGTTTGACCGCGACGCTGATCGCGCCCAGGGCGCCACCCATCGAGAGCGAGCCGGTATCGCCCATGAAGACCATGGCGGGCGGGGCGTTGAACCAGAGGAAACCCATGCCGGCGCCGACCAGGGCGCCGCAGAGCACCGACAGTTCGCCCGTGCCGGGCACATAGTGAAGCTGCAGGTAGTCGGAGAAGACCGAGTTGCCGACCAGGTAGGCAATCAGTGCGAAGACGGTGGCCGCGATCATCACGGGGACGATTGCCAACCCGTCCAGACCGTCGGTCAGGTTGACCGCGTTCGATGCTCCGACGATGACGAGCACCGCGAAGGGCAAGAAGAACCAGCCGAGGTTCAGCAGAACATCTTTCAGGAAGGGCACGGCGAGGCCGGTGTCGAGCGGCGCGCTGGTGATCGTCACGAGCCAATAGCCCATGGTCGCCGCGATCGTCACTTCGGCGACCAGCTTGATCCGCCCAGGCAGGCCCTTGCTGCTGCGCCGGGTCAGTTTCAGATAGTCGTCGCCGAAACCCACCGCGCCGAAGCCCAGGGTCACGAGCAGCACGATCCAGACATAGGGATTGTCCAGATTCGCCCAGAGCAGGGTGGAAACGACCATTGCGATCAGGATCAGGACGCCGCCCATGGTCGGCGTGCCTTGCTTGGTCAAGAGATGGCTTTCCGGACCGTCGTCGCGGATGGGCTGGCCGATGGACTGCTTGCTGCGCAACCAGGCGATCACCGCGGGGCCGAGCAGGAAGCTGAGCGCCATGGAGGTCGCGATCGCTCCGCCGGTCCGGAAGGTCAGGTACCGGAAGAGGTTGAAGATCGGCATTTCTTCGGCGAGCGGGGCCAGGAGGTTGAACAGCATCGCCCGCCTCAGTGACCGTTGGCCGCGGCGCGCGGGCGCTCGCCGAGCGAAAGAATCGCATCGACCACGAGGTCGGTGCGGAGGCCGCGCGAACCCTTCACCATCACCAGGGCGCCGGGTTCCAGCACGGCGCAGACCAGAGGCGCCAGTTCGGCCGCGGTCGCGGCATGGCCGCCGCGCAGCCGCTTGGGCAGGGCGTCCTGAAGCGCGGCCGAGGCGCTGCCGCAGGTGAAGACCATGTCGACGCCGCCATGCAGGATAGGCTCGGCAAGCGAGAGATGGAGGGCGGCGGAGGACTCGCCCAGTTCGAGCATGTCGCCGAATACGACGATCCGCCGGCCGCTTCGGTTCGGGCCGATGGCGGACAGGGTTTCGATGGCGGCGCGCATCGAGGTCGGACTGGCATTGTAGCTTTCGTCGATCAGATCGATCGTTCCGCCCGGAATCTCGACGGTGATCCGCCGGCCCCGGCCCGCCGGGGCCTCGATCGTCGCGAGGACGGCGGTGGCCGCTTCCAGATCCGCGCCCAACGCCACGACGGCGCCCAGGACCGCAAGCGAATTGATCACCCAATGGCGCCCCGGCACCGACACGCGGTAGCGCAGATCGCGCCCTTCGATCTGGGCCCAGACCGTGCTGCCGCCGGCCTCCGCCTCGCAATCGACCAACCGGGCGAGGGCTTCGGGATGGGCGCCGAAGCTGATCACCCGCTCGACGCCTGCCGCCTGAGCGGCCGCGACGAGCAGGGGGAAATAGGGGTTGTCGCGGTTCAGGACTGCCCCGCCCCCGGACATGCCGGCGAAGATTTCCGCCTTGGCATCCGCGATGCCGAAGGTCGAATCGAAATTTTCGAGATGCACGGCCGCGACGGTCGTGATGACGGCGACCTCGGGCTGGACCAGGTGGGATAGGGGCTCGATCTCGCCGGCATGATTCATGCCGATCTCGAAGACGCCGTAGATCGAGTCCTCCGGCATCCGTGCGAGACTCAGCGGCACGCCGATATCGTTGTTGAGATTCCCGAGGCTGAGGGCGGTCGGGGCCTGGGCCGCGAGGACCGCGCCCAGGGTTTCTTTGGTGCCGGTCTTGCCCACGCTGCCGGTGACAGCGGCAATGCGCGCCCGGCTGCGCCGGCGAGCGGCGCGGGCCAAGGCGTAAAGGCCTTCGCGCGTATCGCCGACCTCGATTAACGGTCCGGCGGCGGGAAGATCGGTCGGCGCATGTTCGACCATTGCGGCCGCCGCGCGGCGGGCGAGGGCGTCCGACACGTAGTCGTGGCCGTCGTGATTGGGCCCGCGCAGGGCGATGAACAGATCGCCGCGCTGCAGGCTGCGGGTGTCGATGGAGACGCCGCCGGCGCCGAAGGGAATGGTGGCCGTCCCGCCCGTTGCCTGCGCTGCGTCTTCCGATGTCCAGAGGGGCCAGTTCATGGCACGCGCCTTTCGGAGCGGGCGCGCTCGGCGGCCATGCGGCGGGCGACCTCGACGTCATCGAAGGGCCGCACGGTATCGCCGGCGATCTGGCCGCTTTCATGGCCCTTGCCCGCGAGAACCAGCACGTCGCCGTCTTCCAGACCGGCGATCGCCGTGCGAATCGCCAACTCGCGATCGCCGATCTCGACCGCCGAAGGGCAGGTGGCGAGAATCGCCCGGCGAATCGAGCCAGGATCCTCGTTGCGGGGATTGTCGTCGGTGACGATTATCCTGTCGGCCAGGGCCTCTGCGATGGCACCCACCTCGGGACGTTTGCCCGGATCGCGATCGCCGCCGCAGCCGAAGACCACCGCCAAACGGCCCCGGGCATGGGGGCGAAGCGCCTGCAGCACGCTCGAAAGGGCGTCGGGCGTATGGGCGAAGTCGATATAGACGATGCCGCCGCCGATGACCTGCACCGCCCGCTCCAACCGGCCGCGGACCGGCCGCAGATGGCCGAGGGCCTCGACAGCTGCCGCCGCATCGACCTCGTCCGAAAGGACCAGGGCCAGGGCGCAAAGCGCGTTGCTGGCCTGGAAGCCGCCGACCAGAGGCAATTCGATCTCGTGGTGAGCGCCCAGAACCTCGATCGAGAGGCGCTGGCCTTCGGGCGTGGGCTCGATGGCGATCAGACGCAGATCCCGGCCGGCAAGGCCGTAGGTCAGCACCTTGTGGCCATGCTCGCGGCACAAGGCGGACAGCGCCGCGCATTCCGGGACATCGGCGTTGAGCACCGCATGGCCGCCCGGCGCCATGACCGCGCCGAAGAGGCGCGCCTTCGCGGCCAGATAGGCCGTCGCCGTGCCGTGATAGTCGAGATGGTCGCGGGTCAGATTGGTGAAGGCGGCCGCGGTCACGCAGACTTCGTCCAGGCGAAATTGGTCGAGGCCATGGCTCGACGCCTCGAGCGCCAGGCGCGAGATGCCGGCATCCGCGATCTCCGCGAGCATGCGATGCAGGGCGATCGGGTCGGGCGTGGTCAGGCCCACCAGGGTCTCTTCGCCCATGCCCTCGAGCCCGAGGGTGCCGAGGCTTGCCGCGGGTTCGCCGAGCGCGGCCCAGATCTGGCGCGTGAAACTGACGACCGAGGTCTTGCCGTTGGTTCCGGTGACGGCGGCGATTTTTCCGGGCTGGCGGCCAAAGAAGCGCGCCGCCATCAGGGCGAGGCGGCGGCGCGGGTTCTCGTCGAGCAGGTAGGGGATTTTTCCGTCGGGCCTCTGCTCGCCCGTGCCGGGCGGCGCGAGCACTGCGACCGCGCCGCGTGCGATGGCGTCTTCGATGAAGGCGCGTCCGTCGGTCCGATTGCCGGGAATCGCGGCAAACAGGAATCCCGATTCGACAGAACGGGAATCCGCCGCGAGACCGCGAATATCTATATTTTCCAGCGCCGGATCGACTTGCACTCCCTGCTCCACTCCCCCGGCCAGATCAATAAGACGCAAGCGTGGTTCCCCGCGGATTGAGTTCGACCGCGAAGGCCTCTCGAATCTCGGGTGCGTTCTCGTCCAGCGGGTTCACCCCGATGACGGACGCTATGCGCGTGACGACCTTGCCGACCACGGGGGCCGCGACCCAGCCGCCGGTGGCGTAGCCATGGGTCGCCTTTGTGCCCTTCGGCTCATCGAGAATGGCGAGCACGACGTAGCGCGGATTGTTCATCGGAAACGCGCCGACAAAGGAGGAGAGCAGGGCGCGCTGCTGATAGCCGCCGTGCGCGCCGAGCTTCTCGGCCGTGCCGGTCTTGCCGCCGACCAAATAGCCCTGCGCCTCGGCTTTCTTGCCGGTGCCTTCGGTGACGACGAGGCGGAGCAGGCGGCGCATGTTCTCGGAGGTCTCGGCGGAGATGGCGCGGCGCACCGGAATCGGATCGTTCGGCGCGCGCTTGAGGATCGTCGCCGGGACGGCCAGGCCGCCGTTGACCACGGTGGACACCGCGCTGGCGAGTTGGATCGGGCTGACCGCCACGCCATGCCCGAATGACACGGTCATTGTGTTGATTTCGCGCCAGGGCGAGGGAAGCATCGGCGCGCCGACTTCCGGCAGTTCGATCGAGGACGGGGTCAGGAGGCCGAGGCCGCGCAGGAAGGCCTCCTGCCCTTCGGAACCGACATCCAAGGCCATCTTCGCGGCGCCGATATTCGACGAATACATGAAGATCTCGGGGACCGAGAGCCAGCGTTTCTTGGCGTGGAAGTCGCTGATGGTGAAGCGCGCGACCCGGATCGGATTGGTCGCGTCATAGCCGCCGCGCATCGTCACCGTGCCGGCGTCGAGGGCCATGGCGGTGGTGAAGATCTTGAAGGTCGAGCCCATTTCGTAGACGCCGAGCGTCGCCCGGTTGAAGCGGGTGTCGTCGGCGCCGTCGACCGGGTGGTTGGGGTCAAACCCGGGCAAGGAGGCCATGGCCAGAACTTCGCCGGTCACGACATCCATCACGATCCCGGCGGCGCCGATGGCGCTGAATTCCTGCTGGGCGGCGGCCAATTCCTCTTCCAGTACGTACTGAACCCGCAGGTCGAGCGACAGGTTCAGCGGCCGGGAGCCGCCGATCAGGATGTCATCGAACTGCCTTTCGGCACCGGCTAGGCCACGGTTGTCGATATTGGTGAAGCCCAGGATATGGGAGGCGAGCGAGCCGTGCGGATAGACCCGGCGCTCTTCGCGCTGGAAGGCGAGGCCGGGAAGACCCAGGCGATTGACGTCATAGACTTGGCGTGGCGTCAGGTTGCGGCGCAGCCAGACGAAGCGGCCCTTGGTCGAAAGTTTGGCCCGGATCGACGCTTCGCTCAGCTCGGGCAGGACCATGGCGAGGTCGCGCGCGGCCTCGTCGACGTCGAGGACGAGCGCCGGATCGGCATAGAGCGAAGCGGTGATCAGGCTGGTCGCCAGAAGCTCGTCGTTCCGATCTCGGATATCGGCGCGTTCCGTGGTGAAGCGCTCGATGACCGGCGAATGGGCGATGCGCGGCTCGTTGCCGTCGATCAGGATGGCGAGATCGATGAGGCGGGCGCCGACCGTGGCGAAGGCCAAGGCGAAAATCGCGCCGGCGATCACCAGCCTGGTGCGACCGGTTTCGATCGCCTGTTTCGCGGTGCCTTCCATCTCGATCCGGCCATGGCGAAGCGCGACCGCCGGCAGCGGCTTGCGGTAGCTGGAGGTCTTGCGGCGGCGAATCATTGGGTCACCTCAGCGCTGGCTAGGATCGGGCGGCCGGTTGGAACCGGGGCCTTGGCCTTGGCTTGACGGTCTTTGGGGGCTTGATGCTCTTTGGGATTCTTGCCCGGATCGGGCAGCGCGGGCAGCGGCGTCGATTCCGGCATGGCGGAGTTGGCACCGGCTTCGGGCCCGTCATCGAGCAAGGGGCGGAACGGCAGATCGGAAATACGCAGGACCCGCGCACCGTCCATGCCGCCGAGCTTGAGGTGGCGCAGATTGAGCTCCTCCAGCCGGTCCGGCCGGGTGAGATAGCTCCATTCCGCCTTGAGAACGTGGGTCGCCTCCTGCTCGGTGAGGATGTCGTGGTTGAGGCGCGCCAATTCCTCTTCCAACTCCCGGACCTCATGGGTCAGGTGGAAGAGGCCGACGCCGATCAGGCCGATCAGGGCGACGATCGCGATGGAGGTGCTGCGAATCATGCGCGGCCTTCGGCGGCCGTCGCCGCGTTCGTCCAGGCCGGTGCCGCGGTCCGGCGGCCGGCGCGGAGCCTGGCCGAGCGGGAACGCGGATTGCGGGCGGTTTCCTGCTCGCCCGGCCGTTCCGGCCGGCGGGTCAGGATATCGAAAGTTGGTGCGGCGGCGCCTGCGTCTCCCGCCGGGAGGTAACGGGAGGGCCGCGATGCGCCGCCGCTGCGGGTTTTTAGGAAGTCCTTTACCCGCTTGTCTTCGAGAGAGTGAAAGGAAACCACGACGAGAATGCCGCCGGGCGCAAGCAGCGTCTCGGCCGCGGCAAGGCCGCGATCAATCTCGTCCAACTCGTCATTGGTCGCGATGCGCAAGGCCTGGAAGGTCCGGGTCGCGGGGTCGATGCGGTCGCGACCCGGCCTGCCGCGCGGGACCGCCGCACGCACGATCTCGGCCAAGGCGCCGGTGGTTTCGATCGGCGCCTCGGTGCGGACGCGGACGATCGCGCGGGCGATACGCCGAGCATGCCGCTCCTCGCCATACTGGCGGATGATCGTGGTCAGTTCGTATTCGCTCGCCGTGTTGACGATATCTGATGCCTGAGGGCCGTCCTGCTCCATGCGCATGTCGAGCGGCCCGTCGAAGCGGAAGGAGAAGCCGCGGCCGGGCGTGTCGAGCTGCATCGACGAGGTGCCCAGATCGAGGACGACACCGTCAGCGCGCTCGATGCCATGGGCTTGAAGCAAGTCGCCCATCTCGCTGAAACGCCCGGCCAGAACCGTGAGTCGCCCGTCATAGGTCGAGGCCAGGGCCTGGCCGGCGGAAACGGCGTCCGGATCGCGGTCGATCGCCCACACGGTACAGGCGGCGGCATCCAGAATCGCACGGGTATAGCCGCCTGCGCCGAAGGTCGCGTCGATGTAGATAGCACTGTCGCAGGGCCCGAGATGGCTCAGCACTTCATCCAGCATCACCGGGATATGGCCGCCGCTCGCGTTCATTGGCCGCCGTCCTGGCCGGGCTTCAAGCGAAGGGTCAGCCCCTGTTCGCGGGCGCGTTGCCGTGCCTTGTCCTGGAATTCCTGGAAGCGCTCGGGTTCCCAAATCTGGAAAGTGCGGCCGCGCCCGACGAAGGTCGCGGTTTCGCTGATCCCTGCATGTTCGACTAGGTTCGCGGGCAGAACGATCCGGCCTTCGCCATCGAAAGGCAGTTGAACGGCGTCGGCGAAGATCGTTGCGGTAATGTCTTCATGCTCCTCGGAGAAAAGATCGAGCGAATCGGTGCTTTCGGAGAACTGCTCCATGCGCGCCATGTCGAGACCCTCGATTGCCGGCAGGCGATAGGAGCGAAAGGCGACGAGGCCGTTGAAGTTCTGCCCGACCAAGGCCGCACGGAAGGGCGAAGGGACCGAGACTCGTCCCTTTTTATCGACCTTGTTCGTGAAGGTGGACAGGAAGAGCGCCATTGGTCTTCCGAATCCTCCGCGCCCGCTTGAAGCCTCTAGTCATCGCCCCCGGCCCGCCCTCTTCGCGACAAATAGGGGCATAGTTCAGACTGGGATTTTTTGGGATATCATGGGATTTGATGGGCGTCAATGGGTTTAGATAGTAAAGCTCTGGGCATTCCAAGATGTTGTGGCTGATTTTTCTTGGTTCGACTTAATCTAGATCGCGACTATGTCGCCCTGCTGAATCGTCGTTGTCCGGTCAAGTTTGTGCGAACTCGCAGCACGAATATGTTCTCTTAATGTTCTTTTCTGGGACTCACAGCGCGAATCGCGTATTGGCGAGCCTGCGGCCCGCGCTGCGACGGCGCGCCGCGCGCGGCGAGGCTGGCAAGTAATCGGAAAGTATTCGCCTGGAGAATGGGGCCCCGGAGAATGGGGAAGGTGCCAGACGGCCTGTAAGCCGGGTTTTGTCCCTGCTTGCGCAGGGGATGGCCATTCATCTGGGACATCCGTCACCGGATGCCTCGCGCGACCGACCCGGGCGGCGGCCCGAAGACATGCCACTTGCCGCCCCTATTTGGTCTTGCTCCCGGTGGGGTTTGCCTTGCCGCCCCCGTTGCCGGGGGCGCGGTGCGCTCTTACCGCACCCTTTCACCCTTACCCGCCAGGGCCGAAGCCGGAGCGGGCGGTCTGCTCTCTGTGGCACTTTCCCTGGGGTCGCCCCCGCCGGGCGTTACCCGGCACCGTGTCTCTGTGGAGCCCGGACTTTCCTCCCCCCGGCAAGCCGGAAGGCGGCCATCCGGCCGTCTGGCGACTCCTAGGTAGAGCCATGCCCTGGAGAGGTCAATGCTCCTGGGCGGCGCAGGCCAGCAGGGCGCCGAGAATGGCGCGGCATTGCGGGTCGATGCGTCCGTCGATGCTGGCTGGGCGAAAATGCCGCTGGAAGGCGTGCAGGACACCCACGCTCTCTTCGTCATGGCGGCCGGAAGGCGTCAGCCCATAGCCGTACCGGACGAGGGCATTCTGGAACGCGGAGATCCCGGGTCCGCTTGCACCCATTTCGTGGATTTCCGCCTCGGGATCAAAAGCTGCCTCGCCCGGCCAGAGGCCGATGCCGGATCGGGCGAGACGTTCCCAGGGGAACAGTTCGCCCGGATCCTGCTTGCGCGCGGGGGCCACATCGGAATGGCCCAGTACGCGCGCCGGGGGGATTTGATGCCGGGCCAGGATTTCGCGGGACAGCACAGTCAGCGCGTCGATCTGGGCGTCGGGGAAGGGGCGATAGCCGAACTCATGGCCCGGATTGACCAGTTCGATCCCGATCGACCGGGAATTGACGTCGCTGTCCCCGGCCCAGCACGACACCCCGGCATGCCATGCCCGGGCCTCTTCCTCGACCAGCAGCAAAGCCGCGCCGTCTTCATCGATCAGGTAATGGGCGCTGACTTCGGCCGCCGGATCGCAGAGCCGCGCGAGCGCCTCGTCCCTGTTCCGCATCCCCGTATAGTGCAGCAGCAGGATGTCGATCCGCGCGCCGGCGGGCCGTGGCCCTCGATCAGGCGACGGTTGGGGGTGCAGCGGCACCCTAATCCTCGACCTTCGCTTCCGGGGCGAGCGATGCCTGGCGCGGACGCCGGATCGTGATGATGCCGACGCCGACGATGACCACCGAACCGCCGATCACGACGAACAGGGTCAGGGGCTCGCCCAGAAACAGGACGGCCGTGGTGACGGAGGCGACCGGCACCAGGAGTAGGAAGGGCGCCACCTGGTTGACGTCGTGCTTGCCCAGGATGTGGTACCACATCGTATAGCCGACGCCGTTCATGATCAGGCCGAGATAGGCGACGACGGCCCATCCGACCCATCCGACATTCTGAAGCGCCTGCCACTGCCCGTCCTCGAATATCCAGGACGAGAGGAAAAGCTGGGGCGCGGCGAAGGCTGCGACCCAGGCGACGAGGGTGAAGCCGTCGATTTTTCCGCCGAGTTTCTTGATGAGTATCTGGCCGAGCGCCCAGACGAAGGCGCCGGAGGCGACCAGGAAAACCGAAAACAGATTCGCTTGCACGCGCGGTTCTCCCGCCAGGAATGCGATGCCGACGAAGGCCAAAAGCATGCCGAGAGCGCGCCGCCAGCCCAGATGATCCTTGAAGAAAAACGCCGCGAGGATGGCTGTGAAAGGAATTTCAAGCTGGATGACGATGGCTGCGATCGAGGCATCGACGCCGTCCAGGCCGGTATAGGTCAGGCTGTACTGGATGGTCGCGCTGACTAGGGAGATCACGAGAAGCTGCCGGAAGAATTTCACCGGCGGCCGGAAGAACCAGACAAGGGCCAGGGCGGTTACGGAAAAGCGTAGCGCGGTCAGGAGGATCGGTGGAAACCCGTCTTCACCGAGGGCGACCTTTGAGATCGCGAAGCCGAAACCCCATATGGTCGGCACGGCGATCGCCATAATAATGCTGGATGGCTTCATGTCCGGCTCTTCCCTCAATCTGGATTCGGGGCATTCGGAAGAAGCGCCGCCAGACTGTCAAACGCTTTTCCCGTCTTTCGTCCGAGCACGGGCCGCGCGTCCCGCGCCGCCCAGGCCGTAAAGCTGGATGACGGCGACTCCGGCGACCGCCAGGACCCCGCCGAGGATCAGGCGCGGGGTCAGTGCCTCACCCAGGAAGACGGCGCCGGAAGCGACGCCGAAGACCGGCATCAGCAGGGTCAGGGGCATGGTCTGGTTCACCTCGAAGCGTGCGATCAGCCAATACCAGATCGAATAGGACAGGATCGATACCGCGACGGCCATGTAGAGAATGCCGCCCCAGCCGCGCCAGCCCGCGCCGGCGAGCGCGTCGAATTGGCCGCTCTCGAACAGGAGGGAAAGGATGAGGAGCTGGGGCGCGGTGAAGACCGCGATCCAGGCATTGACGGCGAAGCTGTTCAACCGGCCGAGTTGTTTGACGCGAATATTGCCCAGGGCCCAGAAAAATCCGGACGCGACGCATAGCAGGAACGGTATCGGGTTGGTGTCGATCCTCGGCGTGCCGGCGATGACCACCACACCGGCGAAAGCGACGGCCATGCCCGCGGCGGGCAACCATCCCAGGCGTTCCCGGAACACGAGGGCCGCGACCAGGGCGGCAAAGGGCACCTGAAGCTGCAGGGCGATGGAGGCGGCCCCGGCCTCGACCCCGGCAAGCCCCGTGAAGAACACGGCGTAATGCCCGGCACCGATGAAGATCGACGCGATGAACAACCCGCGCAGATGGGCGCGCGGCACCGGGGCGAACCAGACCAGGACCAGGGCGACCAGGGCGAAGCGCACGGCCATGAAGAAGATCGGTGGCAGTTCCGCCAGGGCAATCTTGCCGACCGCGAAATTGATGCCCCAGATCACCATCACGAAGAGGCCCAATCCTAGGGCGAGGGGGTTCATCCCCCGGTGGCCCGCTCGGGCGCTGCCCCCTCCAACTCTTCGCGTCTGATTTCCAGTTCGAGCCAGGCTTCTTCCGCCTGCTGCAATTCGCCCCGGGCACCGTCGAGCCGCCTCACGGATTTATCGAAAGTCTCAGGATCGCGCGCATAAAGGCGGGAATCGGCAAGTTGGGTTTCGAGCGCGGCGATCTCGGAGGACAGGGTGGCAATTCGCTTGGGCAGGGTTTCCAGCGCGTGCTTGTCCTTGAAGGTCATTCGGGTGGGGGACGCGCTCCGCCGCTTCTCCTCGGGCTTCGGCTTGGCGTCGTTGGCCGGCTGGCGCGGCTTCGACGCCTTGCGGCTGCGCCGTTGCGAGAGGTAGTCGCGGTAACCGCCGGCATATTCCTGCATCGTGCCGTCGGTTTCGAAGGCGATGGTGCTGGTGACGATGCGGTCGAGGAAGTCGCGATCGTGGCTGACCACGAGCATGGTGCCGGCATATTCGCCCAGAAGATCCTCGAGCAGGTCGAGGGTATCCATGTCCAGATCGTTGGTCGGCTCGTCGAGGACCAGAAGATCGCTCGGCTTGGCCAGAATCTTGGCCAGCAGAAGCCGGTTGCGCTCACCGCCCGAAAGGCTGCCCACCGGGCTCCGGGCTTGTTCGGGCGTGAACAGGAAATCCTTGAGATAGGCAACGACATGGCGTTGGTGTCCCTGGACCGTGACGCTGTCGCCGCCGCCCGGGCAAAGGGTGTTCCACAGCGTCTCATCGCGGTCGAGCTGCTCGCGATGTTGGTCGAAATAGGCGATTTCCAGCCGCTTGGCCAAACGGATGCGCCCGGAATCCGGCGCCATCACGCCGGTCAGGATTTTCAGCAGGGTGGTCTTGCCCGCGCCGTTGGGGCCGATCAGTCCGACCCGGTCGCCGCGCAGGATACGGGTTGAGAACCCGTCGATGACGACCCGCTCGCCGCTGTCGTCGCCCCCCTCTTCCGGCAGGGGATAGGCCTTGCGGAGATCTTCGGCATCAATCACCAGGCGGCTTCGCACATCGCCTTCGTTGATCCGGATCTGGGCGTCGCCCCGGCGTTCGCCCAGCAGGGCGGCGCGAAACTGGCGCATATCCTCCAGCCGGTGCAACCGCCCCTGGTTGCGCTTGCGCCGCGCGGTGACGCCGCGATGCAGCCAGTGCGTTTCCTCGGCCAGCTTCTTGTCGATCCGTTCGAGTTCGCGCTCTTCCTCGGCCAGCAGGGCTTCGCTCCAATCGTCGAAAGCGGCGAAGCCCAAGTTGTTGGAGTGCAGGCGGCGGCGCTCGAGCCAGATCGTGCGATTTGAGACATTGGTTAGAAAGGTGCGGTCATGACTGACCATCAGGAGGCCGCCGGAAAAGGAGGCCAGATCGCGTTCGAGGCGCTCGATGGTCGTCAGGTCCAGATGGTTTGTCGGCTCGTCGAGCAGTAAGATATCGGGATTGCCGGCGAAGGCGCGAGCGAGAGCGGCGCGCCGCCCTTCGCCGCCGGAAAGGGTGCCAAGATCGGTCCAGGGATCGAGGTCGAAGCGGCTGAGAGCGGCCTCCGCCTGATGCACCGCATCCGCGCCTTCGGTGACGTAGTCGAGGATCGTGCGGCCGGGTTCCAGGGGCGGATCCTGGGGCAGATAGGCGATGCGCGTGCCTGGCTGGACCCAGACCTCGCCCGCATCAAGCTCGACCTGGCCGGAGAGGATCTTCATGAGGGTCGATTTGCCGCTGCCGTTGCGCCCGACGAGGCAAAGGCGGTCGCCGCGTGAAACCTGAAGCTCGGCATCCTCGAACAGCGGCTTGCCGCCGAAGGCGATGCGCGCGCCGCGCAGGGTAAGAATAGGGGGTTCGACAGCCACGGTTATTTGAAGCCCCGGTTCTTGGCGATCCGATCGTAGGCGACGTTGATCGTCGCCATCTTCTCGTTGGCCAGATCGACGAATTCCTGAGGCAGGCCCTCGGCGACCAGCCGGTCGGGATGGTTTTCCCGCGTCAGCTTGCGCCAGGCCGCCTTGACCTCGGCCTCCGGTGCGTCTTTGGCGGCGCCCAGGATTTCATAAGGATCGCCCTCGTCGGGCCCGGCATGGCCCGCGTCTATCCGTGCGAAGCGGTCCGGCCCGAAACCGAATATCTCGGCCACCCGGTTGAGGTATTCGCGTTCGGCCGGATGGATCACGCCATCGGCCTTGGCGATGTGGAACAGCGCCGCCAGCAGCCCTTCCAACACGGCGGGATGGCCGCGGAACAGTTCGGCGATCTGTTCGGCATAGGGCTCGTAGCCGGTGGCGTCCTTGCGGGCCTGGTCGAACAGGCGTCCGACTTCGCCCATATCCTGGCCGGGAATGCGGAAGATGGCCTTGAAGGCATCGATTTCGGCGCGGGTCACGGTGCCGTCCACCTTGGCCATCTTGGCCGCCAGCACGACGACGGCGGCGGTGAAGGCCGTGCGCTTCTGCTCGATATCCGGCATCAGCTGGCGGAGGCGCTTCGCGGAATCGACCGCGTGGCCCGCCAGCGCGCCCGCCAGGGCGCCCAGCGGCCCCCCGATAGCGAAGCCCGCAACCCCGCCGATGACCTTGCCCCAAATGCTCATGAACCCGCCGAATTAGAGGTTGCCTGTTGCGCCGCGCAAGGTAGGGTTCCGCGCGCCCGGATCAAGAGCCCGCCCGCGAATGGCGGGCGGGCCGCCGAATGCCCGATCCGCGTTGCTCTGCCGCGGAACCTCGAGGGCCGGGCCATCCATCGCGCCATATATATGACGCGATGGATGGCCCGAATCCACCGAATCGACCGAATCACATGTGTATTGTGCCACCTTGGCCCGGTCGTGCCTTGATTTCCAAGGGTCTGTGCGTAGTCTCCCGCCAGACTTCGCCACGTCGGGCGACCATCGGACCGAGAGGGTGGCATGAGCGAAGGCAAGGCAGCCGGACGCTGGCAGTTCTGGATCGATCGGGGAGGGACCTTCACCGATGTGGTGGCGCGGCGCCCGGACGGCGGAATCGTCACCCATAAGCTGCTGTCCGAGGATCCGGAGCAATACGAGGATGCCGCTCTGCAGGGCATCCGCGATCTGCTCGGCCTGCGCGGCAGCGCCGCCATCCCTGAATCCGCGGTCGAAGCGGTCAAGATGGGCACAACCGTCGCCACGAATGCGCTGCTGGAGCGCAAGGGCGATCGCACGGTCCTGGTCATCACGCGCGGCTTCGCCGATGCCCTGCGCATTGCCTATCAGAACCGGCCCAATCTGTTCGTGCGCGAGATTGTGCTGCCCGAATTGCTCTACGAACGCGTGGTCGAGGTCGACGAACGGCACGATGCCCAGGGCAAGGTCCTGACGTCTCTGGATCTGGAGGGCGCGCGGGCCGGGCTGGAAGCGGCCTTTGCCGACGGCATTCGCGCCGCCGCGGTGATCTTCATGCATGGCTACCGCTATACGGACCACGAACAGGCCGTTGCCGAACTGGCGCGCGAGATCGGCTTCACCCAGGTCTCGGCCAGCCATGCCGTCAGCCCGCTGATGAAACTGGTCAGCCGGGGCGACACCACGGTGGTCGATGCCTATCTCTCGCCGATCCTGCGCCGCTATGTCGACCGGGTCGCGGCCGATCTGGGCGATGCGCGGCTGATGTTCATGCAATCCAGCGGCGGGCTGACCGATGCCCGCTTCTTCCAGGGCAAGGACAGCATCCTGTCGGGCCCGGCGGGCGGCATCGTCGGCGGCGTGCGGGTCGCCGAAATGGGCGGCTTCGAGCGCATCATCACCTTCGACATGGGGGGGACCTCGACCGACGTCGCCCATTACGACGGCGAATACGAACGCGCCTTCGAGACCCAGGTCGCCGGTGTGCGCATGCGCGCGCCCATGATGCGCATTCATACGGTCGCGGCGGGCGGCGGCTCGATTCTGCATTTCGACGGCGCGAAATACCGCGTCGGGCCGGATTCGGCGGGCGCCAATCCGGGGCCGGCCTGCTATCGCCGCGGCGGGCCGCTGACCGTGACCGATTGCAACGTGATGCTGGGCAAACTGCAGCCGGAATTCTTTCCCCATGTCTTCGGCCCGAGGCGGGACAAGCCGCTCGACAGGGACGTGGTGGTCGAGAAGTTCGACGCCCTGGCCGCGCGTATTCAAGAGGAGACGGGCGACACGCGCAGCCCGGTCGAGGTCGCGGGCGGCTTCCTGAAGATCGCAATCGAGAATATGGCGAACGCGATCAAGCAGATCTCCGTCCAGCGCGGCTATGACGTCACCGAATACGCCCTGTGCTGCTTCGGCGGCGCGGGCGGCCAGCATGCCTGTCTGGTTGCCGATGCCCTGGGTATGAAGACCGTGTTCATCCATCCCTATGCCGGCGTGCTTTCGGCCTATGGCATGGGTCTGGCCGATATCCGGGTGATCCGCGAGCGGGCGGTCGAGAGGCCCTTGGACGAGGCGCTGGTCGGCTCGCTCACCGCCGATTTCGACGCCCTGGCCGAGGACGCGCGGGAAGAGACGCGCAACCAGGGCATCCCGAACGACCGGCTGCGCACCATGTGGAAGGTTCATCTCAAATACGAGGGCACGGACACCACGCATATCGTCGATTACGGCGCGCGGGCGGATATCGTCGCCCAGTTCGAGGATAGCCACCGCCAGCGCTACGGCTTCGTCATGCCCGAGAAGGGCCATGTGGTCGAGGCGATCTCGGTCGAAGTGGTCGGGGAAACCGACGCGACGGAAGATCCGATCTACGCCGTGCCTGCGAATCCGGGTACTCCGGACGCCGTCGCACGGGCCGAAATGTTTGCCGCGGACGAGAGCCACGAGGCGCCGGTCTACGACCGCGATCGCATGGCGCCGGGCCAGAGCGTCGACGGGCCGGCCGTCATCGTCGAAGCGACGGCGACCACCGTGGTCGAGCCGGGCTGGCGCGCGGAAGTCACGGATCGCGCCCATCTCGTCCTGCGCCGGGTCAAGGCTCTGCCCAAGCGGGTCGCGGTCGGCACGACGGTCGATCCCGTCATGCTCGAGGTCTTCAACAACCTCTTCATGTCGATCGCCGAGCAGATGGGCGTGACCTTGGAGAACACCGCCTATTCGGTGAACATCAAGGAGCGGCTGGATTTCTCCTGCGCGATCTTCGATCCGAAAGGATTCTTGATCGCCAACGCGCCGCATATGCCGGTCCATCTCGGTTCGATGGGCGAGAGTGTTATGGCGGTGATCCGTCAGAACGAAGGGCGGATGAAGCCGGGCGACGTCTTCTGCCTGAACGCGCCCTATAACGGTGGCACCCATCTGCCCGATGTCACGGTCATCACGCCGGTTTTTGACGATGCGGGCGACAAGATTCTGTTTTTCACGGCCAGTCGGGGCCATCACGCGGATATCGGCGGCATCACCCCCGGCTCGATGCCGCCGGACAGCAAGACGGTGGATCAGGAAGGTGTGCTGATCGACAATTTCCTGCTGGTCGACGGTGGCACTTTCCGCGAGCAGGCCCTGATCGATCTGCTGGGCTCGGGCGATTATCCAGTGCGCAACGTCCAGCAGAATATCGCCGATCTCCAGGCCCAGATCGCGGCCTGCGAGAAGGGCGTGCAGGAATTGCGGCGGATGATCGAGCATTTCGGACTCGACGTCGTGCATGCCTATATGCAGCACGTCCAAGACAATGCCGAGGAACAGGTGCGCCGGGTCCTCGACGTCCTCAAGGACGGTGAATTCGCCTATGAGATGGACAACGGCGCCAAGGTCGCCGTGCGCATCACCATCGACCGGGAGGCCCGGACCGCGCGCATCGATTTCTCCGAGTCCTCGGCCCAGCTGCCCGACAATTTCAACGCCCCCTCCGCCGTCTGCCGGGCGGCCGTGCTCTACGTCTTCCGGACCCTGGTGGACGACGATATCCCGATGAACGACGGGGTGCTCAAGCCCCTCGAAATCGTGATTCCGGAAGGCTGCATGCTAAACCCGCGCTATCCCGCGGCGGTGGTGGCGGGCAATGTCGAAACCAGCCAGGTCGTCACCGACACGCTCTATGGCGCCCTCGGCGTCATGGCGGCTGCCCAGGGTACGATGAACAACTTCACCTTCGGCACCGAGCGCTATCAGTATTACGAGACGATTTGCGGCGGTTCGGGTGCGGGGCCCGATTTCGACGGTATCGATGCGGTTCACACCCATATGACCAATTCGCGCCTGACCGATCCGGAGGTGCTGGAATGGCGCTTCCCCGTCCTGCTGGAAAGCTTCGGCATCCGGTGCGGCTCGGGCGGGGCGGGCAAGCATCGCGGCGGCGACGGCGTCGTGCGCCGGGTGCGCTTCCTGGAGGCGATGACGGCGGCGATCCTGTCCAACCGGCGGCGCGTCGCGCCCTACGGCATGGCCGGGGGCGAAGATGGTGCGAAGGGCCGCAACTGGGTCGAGCGGACCGACGGCAGCCGGACGGACCTGACTGGCACGGATTCGGCCCAGGTCGGGCCGGGCGACGTCTTCGTCATCGAAACGCCGGGCGGCGGCGGCTTCGGCCGGGCGGTGGACAGGCGTTAGACGGCGAAATAGGAAAACGAGCGGTGACGAGCGGCCGAGACGGGCCACAACCGAGGGAGAGAGCGATGGACGCAGACATCAAGAAGGCCACACTCAGGATGATCCCCTACGGGCTCTATGTCATGACCGCCAAGAGCGGCGACGAGATCGCGCCGGCGACGGTCAATTGGGTGACCCAGACTTCCTTCCACCCCCCCTGGTGGCGGTCGGCGTGAAAGCTGATTCGGGCGCCTATGCGGTCGCCAAGACGGTAAAGGCCTTCGCTCTCAACATGCTCGGCAAGGATCAGCAGGGCGCCGCCTTCGCCTTCTTCAAGCCGGCGGAGCAGGATGGCGACACGATCAACGGCGAGCGTTTCCATACCGGCGAGATTGTCTCGCCGATTCTCGAGAATATGCCAGCCGCGGCCGAATGCAAGCTGCTCGAGATCGTCGAGGGGGGCGACCATCACATCTTCGTCGGCGAGATCGTCGCCGTGCGCCAGCGCAAGATGCACGAGGGCCGGCCGGACGACGCGATCCTTCACATGAAAGAAATGGGCGGCAACGTCTTCTACGGCGGCTAGCGCAGGCCGGGCCAGGTCTCGCCGGAGGCCGCTTCGGCTTTCCGGAAGGCGGCACGCAGGGTATCGACCGCCTCGGCGGGCAAGGGGCCCTTTTCGGCGGCCGCCAGATTCGCCTTCAGATGCGAATCCTTGGTCGTGCCGACGATCGCGGTCGTCATGCCCGGCTGAGCCAGGGTGAAGCGCAGGGCGATTTCCGGCCAGGCCTTGGCCGGGTCGCCGTCGAAGCCGAGATCGGCGGGGCTGACTCCCATGGCATTTAAGCGCGCCGCGTAATCCCGCGAATAGTCGAGATAGAAGGGGCTGATCTCGCTCGTCTGGCGCCAGGCGCCGTTGGCGATGGGGCGCTTGGCGAGGACGCCGATGGCGCGCGCGCGAGTCTCGGGCAGCAGGGCGTCCACATTGGTCTGATCGCATATGTTGAGCGAGGTCTCGATCACGGCGACCTCCGGGTGTTTTGCGGCCCAGACGGCGACCTCGTTGTCGCCGGAATAGCCGAGATGGCGGATTTTGCCGGCGTTTCGCGCCTTGACCAGAGCCTCGATGGCCTCGCCCTGCTCAAGGATTTCCAGTTCGCAGGAGTGGAGCAGCATGACGTCCAGACGGTCGGTGCGCAGGCGCCGGAGCGCCCGGTCCACGGTGGTCGAGATAACCTCGGCCGACCAGGGCTCGCCCTGGATCTCGTCGTCGGGGCGGCCACATTTCGAGACAAGGACATATTCGTCGCGCCGGTTGCCCACCGCCTTGCCGATGGCCTCCTCCGATCCTTTGTAGGCCGCCGCCGTGTCGATCAGGTTTACGCCCTGGTCGAGAAGCGTGTTCAGGACCTCGGTGACGGTCTCCTGGCCGGTCGCGTCGAAACCGACAGGGCCGCCGCCGAAGCCGAGGACCGAGATTTTGAAACCGGTCTTTCCCAGGGGTCGCATGTCCATCGCTTTTCCTCCAATCCGCCGAATCCGTGTAGGACTGTAGCAAATACCGCCGGTCAGGCGCTGGTGACGCGCTCGGCGACGTATTTGGCGAAGCGCCAGTCGCCGATTTCCATGTGGCAGTAGCGGCTGGGTTGCGAAAGCCCGGCGCTCAATCCGCTCTGTAGGCCGCGGCAGACGCCCAAATCCTCCGGGGCGTATTTCAGGTAGTTGGCGGTTGTGGCCGCGATGCCGGCGTCATAGTCGGGATGGGCCATCTGTTCCGGCAGGACGCAGAAGCTCTTGCGCAGACGCAGGCGCGAAGGGTCTTCGGGGAACATGCAGTAATAGTCCATATGCGTGGGATAGAGGGAGACGAGCAGGGTGGGCAGGATCTGCAGGGTCGCTCCCCGGCTCAGTTCCGCCTCGTCCAGGGTTTCGATCAGGGGCAGGCGCGGGGTGTCGTCGCTGGGCCTGCGCGGATCAGTTGGCCGACGCCCCTTGCGGTAGGGCATCTGCATGATGCTGAACGGTCCCTCCTCGGACTCGAAATAGCTGGCGCGACCGGGCATGGAGGGTTCCAGGCTTTTGCCGTGGATCGTCGGGTGGTGATAGCACTCGATGTAATTGTCGATCATCACCTTCCAGTTCCAGGAATAATCGAAGGCGTAATGGGCGACGCTGCGCATCTCGTCCAACCGCCAGTTGGCGATGCGCGTTTCCAAGGGCGTGAGAGGGGGGGCGAAGGGCGCGGCGCGGCCGTCGAGATTGACCATCACGAAGCCGAGCCAGACCGTGTGCCGTATCTCGGGCAGGCAGACGGTTTTGGCATCGAAACCCGGGGTCTTGCCCATCTCCGGCGCGCCGATCAGCCGGCCGGTCAGGTCGTAGGTCCAGGCATGATAGGGGCAGACGAGGCTTCGGGCATTGCCCGCGCCGCTGGCCACGGGCATGGAGCGGTGGCGGCAGACGCTGGAGAAGACGCGCAAGGCCCAGTCTTCGCCGCGCACCATGACCAGCGGTTCGCCGACCATTTCGACGCAGGCATAGTCGCCCGGCTCAGGCACTTCGTCGGCCCGGCCGATACAGACCCAATCGCCCCGAAAGATCGTCTCGACCTCGGCCTCGAAGAAGGCGGGGTCGGTGTAGCAGGCGGCGGGCAGGGTCACGGCCGATTCGAAAGGGGCGGTGCAGGCCGACAGGTCCCAGCTATCGGGCGGCCCGTCCAATCGAATGCCCTTCGCTTCCGTCGTCAGGTTCACGGTCTCAGACCCGTTCCATGCGGTCGGCGATCCAGCGGGCGAAATCCCAGATAGGCCGTTCGAGATGGCTGAAGACGCCCGGCTGGGCGTGGCGCGAGCGATAGGCCTGCTGCAGGACCAGGACGGCGTCGATGTCTTCGTCGCGGAATTCGATGAAGGAACGTTCGTTGTGCTCGACCGTGTCCTCGAACTGGGGCAGGGCCATGGCTTCGGGCGGATAGCAGAAGAGCTTTTCCATATGGACCCGGTCGGGCCCTTCGGGGAACAGGCGGTAGAACTGCATATGGTCCGTGAAGAAGGAGACCAGCAGATTGGGGAAAATGTGGAGCAGGGTGAAGGTCCGGCGCTGCAATGCGTCGGCGCCGGGGAAGGGCGGCAGGGCGGGGGCGTCCGGGTCGGGGGCCTCCTCCGGGCTGCGGCCCTTGCGGTAGCGCATATGAACCATGGTCCAGGGGCCGTCCGATTCGACGATTTCGGACAGGCGGGCCGGCAGGCTCGGCTCCAGGGATTTTAGATGCACGCCGACATGGTGATAGGGCTCGATAAAATTGTCGCACATCAGCTTCCAGTTCCACCGGCACTCGATATCGAAGGGCAGGCTGCGCACCGTGCGCAGTTCCGACAGCCGATAGTTGGCGAGCAGGCGGGAGACGCCCCGGAGCTGGGGACCGAGGGGCGCGGTATCCGAATCGAAATTGATGAAGACGAAGCCCTCCCAGATCTCGTGACGAATCTCGGGCAGGCAGATCGTCTTCGCATCGAAGCCGGGGGTCTTGCCCATCTCGGGCGCGCCGACGAGGCGGCCGTCGAGCCCATAGGCCCAATGATGATAGGGGCAGACCAGGGTCTTCGTGTTGCCGCGGCCCTCGATCACCGGCATGGAGCGGTGGCGGCAGACGCGGGAGAGAACGCGCAACGCACCATCCCCGTCGCGCAGCATGACCAGGGGATCGCCCAGCAGGTCCAGGCTGAGATAGTCGCCCGGCGCGGGCATTTCGTCCTCGCGGCCGAGGCAGAGCCATTCGCGGCGGAAGATCCGGTCGATCTCGGCGGCGTGGAAGGCAGGATCGGTGTAACAGGTCGGCGGCAGGCCGCGGCCGGATTCGAAGCTCTCCGAAACGACGGAGAGCTTGGATGCCCAGTCCTGTGAAACGGTGCCGTCAGGCATTGCCGCAGCCTCCCCCAAAGTGCCTTTAACGGTGTCAGGATTTCCCGGACCTGTCCATTGGCGGGCGACCGGGCGACGGGGTCGGACCGCTTGCCCGATACCGGGGCGGCGACTAGCCTGAACTGAACGAAATCCGGCAGAACGAACGGGAGTGAGCGCGATGGTTGGCCAGGCAAGCACGGCCGAGCGGCGGAACGATGCCTTGTTCGAATCGCTTCGCGATCTGGTGGGCGATCGATTCTCGACCTCGGTCGCGGTGTGCGAGCAGCATGGCAAGGACGAGAGCTATCATGCGGCGGTGCCGCCGGACGGCGTTGCCTTCCCGGAATCGACGGAAGAGGTTTCCGCGATCGTGAAGCTTTGTGCCGAGTACGAGACGCCGATGGTGGCCTTCGGCACCGGCACCTCCCTCGAAGGGCATGTCGCGGCGTTGCATGGCGGCATCAGCATCGATCTCAGCCGCATGAACGCGGTGCTGGAGGTCAATGCCGACGATCTCGATTGCCGCGTCCAGGCGGGGGTCACGCGCAAGCAACTCAACGACGACCTGCGCGACCAGGGCCTGTTCTTTCCGATCGATCCCGGCGCCAATGCCTCGCTGGGCGGCATGGCCGCGACCCGGGCATCTGGCACCAACGCGGTGCGCTACGGCACCATGCGCGAGAATGTGCTGAGCCTGACCGTGGTGCTGTCGGATGGGCGGGTGATCCGCACCGCCCAACGGGCACGAAAATCCTCGGCGGGATACGACCTGACCCGCATGTTCGTCGGCTCGGAAGGGACGCTGGGAATCATCACCGAGGTCGGACTCCGCCTCTACGGCATTCCCGAGGCCATGTCCTCGGCCGTGTGTTCCTTCGAGAGCCTCGAAGGGGCGGTCAACACGGTCATCCTGACCATCCAGTCGGGCATCCCGGTGGCGCGGATCGAGCTTCTGGACGAGCCGATGATCGACGCGATCAATCGCTACGCCGATTTCGATTACCCGGTCCTGCCGACCCTGTTTCTGGAATTCCACGGCAGTCCCGCGGGGGTGAAGGAGCAGGCGGAATCGGTCGGTGCGATCGCGGGCGAGCTCGGCGGCGGCGATTTCCGCTGGACCGACAAGGCCGAGGACCGCAGCAAACTGTGGCAGGCGCGGCACAATGCGGGCTATGCCGCCATGGCACTCCGCCCGGGCAGCAAAATGTGGCCGACCGATGTCTGCGTGCCGATCTCGCGCCTCGCGGAATGCATCCTGGAGACCCAGAAGGACGTCCAGGCGTCGTTTCTGATAGCACCTATCGTCGGCCATGTCGGCGACGGCAATTTCCACCTGACCATCCTGGTCGATCCGGACGATCCGAAGGATATCGCCGAAGCGGAGCGTTTGAACGAGCGGCTGGTCCATCGCGCGCTGGCCATGGAAGGGACCTGCACCGGCGAACATGGCGTCGGCAGCGGCAAGATCGACTTCCTGGTCGCGGAGCATGGCGAGGCGCTGAGCGTGATGCGCGCCATCAAACTGGCGCTCGATCCGGCCAACTTGATGAATCCGGGCAAGATCATCCGCATGTGAACCGCGGCGGAGCCGCGGGAATCGTCTCCGGTCTTTCATTTGTCGCAATTTCGCCCATCTTCTAGGGTTAATTGGCCTTCTTCGGCCGGACAACCTGGGAGGCCCATGCGTTGAAAAAGGTCCTGATAGGCATCGGCGTTTTGCTGGCCGCGCTTGTCGCCGTCGCTCTGGTCGTGCCGAACTTCGTCGATCTCAACCGGTACAAGAGTCAGGTGACGAGCCAGGTGCGCGCCATCACGGGTCGCGACCTCGTCATTGCCGGGGATATCGAGCTTTCGGTCATGCCGTCCATCGCGCTCAAGGCCGATGACATCCGCTTGTCGAACGTCGAGGGCGCGAGCGCTGCGGATATGGTGGCGCTCAAGGCGCTGCGGGTGCGGGTCGCCCTGCTGCCCCTGCTCGGTGGCAACGTCCAGGTCGAATCGGTCATTTTCAGCGAGCCCGTCATCGAGATCGAAATCTTCGCTGACGGCGGGACCAATCTCGATTTCCGGGCCGAAGCGCCGGCCGGCAGTTCGGAGGCTAAATCTGACAGCGGGGCTGGTGGTCAAACCGG
>Ga0302135_10000520_pt1 | contig 23478 bp, 26 predicted proteins | sample CBN3_surface_MG_FD_203119 | JGI IMG/M metagenome (GOLD analysis project Ga0302135, IMG submission 203119) | Marine microbial communities from Western Arctic Ocean, Canada - CBN3_32.1 | ecosystem: Environmental > Aquatic > Marine > Oceanic | place: Canada: Western Arctic Ocean | collected...
ATTGAACGCAACAAGCCCGAGGTGTACGGGTGCCGAGTCGCCGAATAGATGTCTGCTGCTGAGCCTTCCTCCATTATTCGGCCGCCGTACATAACCGCTACGCGATCGGCGATCTCGGCGACAACCCCAAGGTCATGGGTGATCCAAATGACGGCCATTCCGCGCTCTTGCTGGAGTTCCTGGACAAGCTCAACTATCTGACGTTGGACGGTCACATCTAGAGCAGTTGTTGGTTCGTCGGCAATCAAGAGTTTGGGGTCGCAAGCTAAGGCCATGGCTATGACTGCGCGTTGGCGCATTCCGCCCGAGAACTCATGGGGGAATGCATGAGCCCTGGCCTTTGGGTCTGGGATCCCGACACTGTCCAGTAGCTCTATTGCTCGTTCTTTGGCTTCCTTGCGGCTGATCCCAAAGTGGAGTCTGAGTCCCTCTGCCACCTGGCGGCCAACTGGATGTACGGGATTCATTGAGGACATCGGATCCTGGAAGACCATCCCGATCTCCCGTCCGCGAATCGCGTTCATCTGACTCTTCTTGAGGGAGGTCAACTCTCGGCCCTGAAGCTGAATCGATCCTGAGATCTCGGCTGGAGGTGTTGGCACAAGCCCCATGATGCTCAACGCAGAAACACTCTTGCCCGAGCCGGACTCTCCGACGAGGGCGAATACTTCTCCTGGTTCAACTTGCAGATTGACACCATTAACCGCGTAGACGTCTCTGTCCGCAAGCCGGAACCGAACATTCAGATCCCTGATCTGAAGCATAGGAACATCTAGGCGAGGGCTCTGCGAGGGCGACGGCGCAGTCACGTTCGGCACACCATCCCGTCGCACAACAGAAGGCGCAGCCAGCTCATGCGACCGGCTCTGGCTGGCCCGACAAGTTCTTTGATTCTTCATACCGACCTGCAGGGTCAACATGCACATGAACATCATCAAGGTGGTCGATGCCATCGAGAAGCGAAAGCCTGGTCCGTTCGGCTATCTCGTGGCCGCCCACAACTGTAAGCGACCCATCAACAGCAACTTCAAGGTCCACGCGAAGCCGATGGCCCATCCACCGAACCTGGGTACGACCCAGATCGGCTACCCCCGGGACCTCCCTTGCGATGTCCTCAACTTGGGTCACGAGTTCGGGGTCAACTGCATCCATGCGACGACAATAGACGTCTCTGGCTGCTGTGCGCAAGACACCGAGGATGGCGATAGAGACCAAGATTCCCACAATCGGGTCAGCTCGCTCGAATCCCATCCACACTCCAACAGCGCCAGCGGCAACAGCAAGTGAAGTAAACCCGTCCACCCTGGCGTGGAGTCCGTCAGCGACCAAGGCTGCAGAACCAATCTCGCGGCCAATTCGAATCCTGTAGAGCGCTACAAGCTCGTTGCCAATGAAACCAACAATACCCGCTGCAAAGACCACTCCGACATACTGGATCTCTCGGGGGTTGATCAGCCTATTCACCGACTCCCAGCCAGCGAGAATTGCTGAGATCAAAATCATGAGCACAATGAAGAGTCCAGCTAAATCCTCGGCACGTCGATATCCGTAGGTGTAGCGCTTGTTGACCGCCCGGCGGGACATTTTGAACGCTACAAACAACGGGACCGCAGTCAAAGCATCAGAGAAGTTATGGATTGTGTCCGCCAGAAGCGCCACCGAGCCAGTAACCACCACGATGACTGCCTGAATTATCGCGGTGATTATCAGCACCCCGAACGAGATCTTGAGTGCTCGGATCCCCTTTTCGCTGCTCTCTAGAGCTTCATCGACAGAGTCTGCAGGGTCATGGGAATGCATGCCAAAAAAGTCACTTAACCCGTGCCTGACTGAGCTTAAAAGCGAGCCGCCGTGGCCGTGGCCGTGGTCGTGGTCGTGTGGATGGTCATGACCCTCGTCATGGGGTTCATGAGCCTCATGACCGTGGTCGTGGGAGCCGTGCCGGTCAAGGGCAGTTGAGTTCTCACCCGTCGTGCCAGCATTTGCATCCTTGGTCATGATCCTCCACTTGTCATCTCAAGATTGCTCGTTCACCCTACCTACTGCCTACCTCACCTGCAACTCCTCGCAATAATAACTCGGTGCAGGAACGCTCGGGCTACAGTTGCACCATGACCAAGCTGATTGAGGAGACACTCCACAAGCGGATCCGTGCCGCAGGCTTACGACTCACTCTGCCAAGAAAAGCCATCTGCAAGGTGCTCGCAGCCAACGAGGAAGACTTCTTGACAGCGGCACAAATCCTCGCCGGGGCCACCACCGAGGTGGGCCAGATCGACCCGTCCACTGCATATCGTGCTCTGGACGATTTTGCCGAAATAGGTCTTGTCCACCATGTGAACCTTGGCAGCCAGCCGAGTAAATGGCACTTAACCCTTGACCACGACCATCAGCATCTGGTCTGCGAGACCTGCGGGAAGCCGACCCTAGTTCCCTCCTCAGAGGTCACCGCCTTCTTCGACCTGCTGAAAGACCGATTCGGCTTCACCGTCAACGCCGACCACTTCGCCATTCTGGGGCAGTGTGAAAGCTGCTCGACTGCTGCCCCCCATCCCCCTCACAGGGCCACATCAGCCTCCTAACGGACTTTACGACTCCTGAAGATGGATCTGTGAGGGCCGTCAGGCAACGAGCATCACCCTCAGCTCAGCGACAGCCGCGCTAGCCCGCAGCGCCATCAGGATCACAATCTTGCTTCCTCGATCTCCTCGTCGGTCGTCGCCCTCCGGACGATCAACCCGCCTTTAACGACCGTCTACCCCGGCGCCGCGGAGAAGTACTCCGAACCGGCCACAGAGGTGATCGAAAAATCAGTCGTCTGGGTCTCCCAACGCTCAGCACATACCGGAGTAGCCAGAATCTGGGCAGGTCACCCTCCCTTCACTCTTACTTGAGGCATCGAGTGAGGGTTATGACCAAGTCAACCACGCAACCCGCGGCGCTTTCTCGACCCAGGCCCTGACATGGTCATGATCTCGCAGCAGGCGTATCCGACCATCCAGCGAAGTGGAGCGCTGGACGGGGGTGGTCGCGGGCGTCTATTCTCATGCCATGTGCTGCCGACGACATTACGGGACCGAGGATGTATGACGTTGCTCGGAGCGTTCAGGCCTGTCTTCGAGCAAACACCGCCGTGCACATCGCATGGATCGTTTCCGAAGACGTATCTGACGGCACGCAGGCTGTAGCCCTGACGCCCGGAGGTGGCCAGATAGGGTCGCTTCTCGACGGCGCACTTGACGATGCAATCAACCAAGCGCTCTCCACCGCTGGCGACTCAGGCGGCATCGTCGACATCACGCTCGGACCCGCTGAAGCCCTGATAAGCGGACTTCCACAAGGCAGCGTGCTTGCAATTGCCATTTCCCCAGGTACAGCCATACCCGAAGACATCTGGGAATCTCTCGCTTTGCGGCAACCGGTGTCCTTTGCCTTCGAACTCGACAGGCGTCGGTTCACTGATGTCAATCTCCTCGACGACGCAAACGATCTCACAACATCAGATGACCAGCTCGTGTGCCGGTACGAACCGGTCCCGCGGGTCGTGATCGTTGGCGGTGGCCCCATCGCTGATCCCCTTCAAAGAGGGTTCGAGCTCGCCGGCTGGCGACCTATGTTCGTCGCGGACGCGAACAGCGCGAGCGGTGTGGCGCCCACGTTGTCGCCGGTCGACGGCTTTGTTGTGATGGGGCACGACGTCGAGAGTTCGGGGCGAGCACTTCAGGCCGCAATCGCCTCGAACGCAGGGTATATCGGGTCAGTCGGATCCATAGCAATGCAGGAACTACGGGAGGAATGGCTTGCGTACCGTGGCGTTGCTTGGAGTCACCGGATCCACGGTCCCGCGGGTCTCCCAATCGGCGCAGCCGACCCAGGTGAGATCGCCATTTCAATCGTGGCAGAGGCAATCGCATCATCGCACCTCGACCACCTGAGCAGCGACTAGGCGGTTTGGCTATACTCCGAACTAGAGGAGGTCCCGAGATGAGCGAGCGTTCTGAAACAAATGAGGCAGCGGCCATGTGGTCGACGCCTGACGCCGACCAGGTCCTTCTCGACGCCGACTGCAGCCCCACAAAGACCTGCAGGAACATGGTTGACGTCTCCTTCAGTGCACTGGCTGAACCCGGGACTGACCTCGCAGCAGCTTGGCGTGCAACGCTCCAGAGCGATGGCAAGGTAGCCGACGGTTCGAGCACTTTGGCCGACCTCGTATTCAACTCACCCGCATCCTAAGAGCGGGAGAAGCGGCAGTATGAGCAACGCTGCACCGGCTGACGTCGACACGCTCCAACAACTTCTTCAGGATCAGGGGTATCTCGCAGACCGCGGGCTCGCAACCGCCACCTATATCTCAATGAAGCTCGGACGTCCGCTCCTGCTCGAGGGCGAGGTCGGAGTCGGGAAGACAGAACTCGCAAAAACGCTTGCAGCATTGACGTCCCGCCGCCTGATCCGCCTCCAATGTTACGAAGGAATAGACACGAGTCAGGCCCTCTACGAATGGGATTACGCCAGACAAATGCTCCATATCAGGGCGCTGTCTGCGCATCAACTCACCGATGACGAGTCAGTCGACTCACTCTTCGGCGAAGGCTTCCTCGTCGAACGTCCACTCCTCGAAGCCGTCCGCGCTGGCGATGACTGTGTCCTCCTCATAGATGAGATCGATCGAGCAGACGATGAGTTCGAAGCGTTCCTTCTCGAGCTGCTGTCGGACTTTCAGGTCACGATTCCAGAGGTCGGAACAATCAAGGCCGAGTCGCGCCCGATCGTCATCCTCACATCAAACCGCACGAGAGAACTGCACGACGCCTTGAAGCGACGGTGCCTGTACCACTGGATCGACTACCCGAGCGCCGAACGGGAACAAGAGATAGTCCAGACACGCCTGCCAGAAGTGTCTGAGGTCCTCGCAGCAAATGCTGTTGCAGCGGTCCATCGGCTACGGGGCTTAGACCTCTCGAAGCCCCCAGGGGTGGCAGAGACCATTGATTGGGTGTCCGCAATACAGGCGATTGGAGCACATGACCTTGACGACCAGACAGCCATCGTGACGCTCGGCTCCGTCGTAAAGGACCGCGACGACCTCAAATCGGTGGAACGCCGTATAGGAGAGATCGTCGGTGCCGACTGACCAGGCTCCCCTGAGGCGGTTGCTCGACTTCTGCTCGGTCCTACGTCTCGAAGGTGTCAACGTCGGACTCGACAACACCATGGCCTTCGTCTCGGCTGCAGCCCTATTCGAGTCGGGACGGCTCGAAGACATCTATTGGTCTGGGCGCACAACACTCGCCCACCGCCGAGCCCAGATACCAATCTACGACGCCTGTTTCACCCGCTTCTTCCTGGGAGGGAACACAGACGACGAAACAACAAGGCTGCCGGCTCGCTTTGCGGGTCCCGAATCTGACGCCGTCGTAAACGTTCCTTCCGGTGAGCCACGCGAGGACGGGGGCGACGAACAGCAGACAAGCCTCGGCCTATCGGCATCGGCTGCCGCTGTGGATCAGTCAAAGGACTTTGCCGAGTGCACCGAGGAGGAGCATGCTGCGATCAGGAGAATCGTCGCATCCCTCAAAGTCGCCCCGCCAGTCCGCCGCACCCGGCGCCACCGAAAGTCGCCAAAGGGCGGTGCGCTTGATATGCGCCAGATGGCAAGGGACACCATGCGAAATCACGGGGAGCCTCTCGACCTCGCCCGGCGGGTGCGCAAGGAACGAGCGAGACGTCTTGTTCTCATCCTGGATGTGTCCGGCTCAATGGCCGACTACTCACGAAGCCTGTTGCAATTTGCGTATTCGGTTCGGCAAGGGGCCAGAAATGTCGAAGTGTTCTGCTTCGGCACGCGCCTGACACGCATCACGGCTGCGCTTCGGCACCGCGACAGTGACGAAGCCCTCAGACGCGCCGGTGAAGATGTCGGCGACTGGGCAGGAGGAACGCAGATAGGTGATTCGCTTGACCAGTTCGTACGGCAGTACGGGCGCCGGGGGACGGCAAGAGGCGCAATCGTCGTCATTTGCTCTGACGGCCTCGACCGAGGCGATCCTGCAGTTCTCGACTTGGCCCTTGAACGCCTCAGTCGCCTTTCGCACCGCATCGTCTGGATGAACCCCATGAAGGGCGAAACGGACGACGAGTATGTGGCCGCGAGCCTCGGGATGTCGGTCGCTTTACCGCACGTAGATCTGGTATGGTCGGGACACAACCTCGAAAGCCTTGTGGAATTCGCAGACGTGCTTCCCGAGATCAAATAGACGGGAACAATATGCGCTGGAGCATCTCACTGAGAGCGGACGGGGATCGGTACCTTGAGCGTGAAGAGATCGTCGATCTTGCCGACGCCGTTGCTCAATGGGAGGGCGTCGCTAGCGGGATCGGGACCATGAGTTATTCCGCTCAGATCGTGATTGAGGCCCAGGACTCTGACTCGGCCGTGGCGCTCGCTACAGAACGGTTCACGGATGCGGCGGTACAAGCAGGGCTCCCCGGATGGCCCGTCACCTGGACAGAATCGGTCAGTGAAGAGAGCGAGCTAGAGGAATTCGGATGATCCGTCTGGGGTCACTGGGCGGGTACCCATTCGAGGGCCCACGGGTCCTTGGTGGATGGCACGCCCCGCAGGAGCAAGGCATCTTCGGGATCCTGACTCGACCAAATACCGACACGCAGCGTTTCGAGGTCATCTACATAGGGCATGCCGACGACCTTTCAAAGGAAGGGCTTCCCTTCGATCACGGGTTCTCTAATAGATGGATCGAGCGTGCCGGAGGCAAGTGGAATCTCTGGATTGCGAGCTATACGATCCCTGGTGGGCTGCCGTCGCACCGACAACGCATCACTGACGAGCTTGTCGCGATATACCACCCGAGCTGTAACCCCACCCAATTCGACCGCACCTGGAAAGACGAGTGGATCGGTTCCTACGACGCACCAACGACCAAACCACTCACGACCCAACGCCAGCCACCGGGACCAGACGACCACTAGTCGCTGCTATACCGTGACGTCCACCAGTTCACTATCGACCGCCTCAGGCTCATCCTCCGGTCGTCGACTATTAGGGTTCGGCGTCGCCGCGCTGATCAGCGTGAGCATCGCCACTGCGTAGACGATCACCAAGAGTCCAACGATCAGCAGGAGTGGTGGGAACAGGTCGACGGGTGGTGCAGTGGTATCGAGAGTTCGGTAGTCATCGGCCACGGCTCGCACCCCAGTCACCACGTCGTCGGCGAAGTAGTCGACGACGTCGGGAATCGACTGGACTGGAGTTCCGTCGAACCTTGTGAGTGGTGCGATTCCCGGAACCTCGCGGAAGCTATCGGTAACAACCAAGAGGTTGGTCACAGCTTGGGCAATATTGGGGGTGGTCCCAGCAATCGCTTGAAGAACGGCGTCGCTATCGGCGAGTTCAGAATTGTCAGCGACAAAGTTCAACAGGCCGGGAATTTCAGCGCTCACACCATCGAGAGGAAGTGCCAAAAGGAGATGCAGAGTATGAGGGAAATTGGCTTGAAGAGCGGCGACTACATCCGCGGGAGGCAGTCCAGTAGCTCCAGCTACGAGGTCGACTAGCGCACCAACTTCTCCGGCCGCGCCACCCTGCGCGTCGATGATTGGGTCCGCCATCATGGCGATATTGCCGGCAACGGCGACACCGGCCTCCATGCCTACCAGGCGATCCTCGACGAATATCGGACGCAGCTCGTCAATCGCTTCCTGCCCTCCACTTAGACGGGGGAAGAGACCAATTCCCAGGACCCCAACAGCTACAAGGACGCCAACTAGAAGGACGACCGACCAGCTCAAGGCGTGTATCCGGCGGGTGTAGGCCTTGGTTCTGGTAACCGCCATCATCAAGAGTCCGAAGACCACGACGATCACACCGATGATGCCCAGAATCATTGCAATGTCCCCAACTGGAGGCCACGGCTCGTCAAGATCACGAAAGTCGGGGGCAGCCACTTCGACGGCAGTCACTACATCGTCTGCAAACAGGCCGACTATCTCGGGAACCGAGTCGACCGCAGTCGCACCGTCGAAGCGGGTGGCTCCTGTCGCGCCCTCGATATCTCGCCAGTTATCAGTAACAACGAGAAGATTGGTAACGGCTGCAGCGATGTTCGGGGTATTCACGGTGAGAGCGTCAAGCACTGCACCGGCATCGGCCAGCTCGGAGTTGTCCGCGACGAAGGTCAACAGCCCCGGAATCTCAGCGCTGACATCCTCAAGGGGTAGCGTCAGCAGGAGATGAAATGTCTGAGGGAAGTTGGCTTCCAGAGCGACGAGGACTTCCGCTGGAGGCAGTCCAGTGGCTCCGGATACGAGCTCGACTAGCTCGCCGACCTCTCCAGCCGCGCCGCCCTCGGCGTCGACAATCGGATCCAGCATGTCGGCCACGTTGCCAAGAATCTCGATCCCCACCCTGTCCCCAGCCACACGTTCTTCGGTGAACGCTGGTCGAGCTCCGTCGAGGACCGCCTGACCTGCGTCAAGGCGCGGGAACAGATTGAGCCCGCTTACGATGGCAAGGACCACCACGCCGGCGACAACAACGACAAACCAAGTTAGGGAATTGGTGTTGCGGGTAGCTCGTGTGGATCTCTGCAAGTTCATTTCGGTTCTCCTGGGGCGTACCCCACGGCCTCAGTGAGTCGTGTCCGCCGCCGCTTGATTGCTGGCTGCTCGGGTGCCGGTTCGCCGGCTGGGGTCGGCTCGTAGGTTGCGCCAACTATAATTTGTTCCGCCATGCCGTAGAGGAGCGGTAGCGCACCCGCGATGACCCGGCCCGTGCTGCTAATGCGCTCCAAGCCCGAGTCGATTGGCTCGGCGTTGTGCTTGATGGCCCACACAACCTCTGCGCTTCCCTCCAACTGGTCTGCTATCCGCGAAAGCTTTGATCCCACCACATAGAGGTAGATGGCAAGCTCCGCAATCAGGAGTGTGATCGCAACGACCGTCAGAACTATCAGCAGCGTCATGAGCGCACCTTGGCGAGTACCCGGCCAAGGAAGAGGTGATGCTCAAGACCCTCAGCGAGCACGCCATCGACCGCATCGCCGGTCTTGGCTATGAGTGCCGTGTCGGATGTGTTGGCGGATGCCTGATCGAGGGTCTCCCGGATAAGGTCGACCCGCTTGTCGATCGTGTTCACGAGCGTCACAAGAGTCGTCAATAAGGCTGCGACGGCAACCAGCACGATCAGGGCGAGACCAAGCGTGACCCACCAGAGGCTCTCTTGAGTAGAAATCAGAGCGAGTTGGTACATAGTCAGCCTCCCAGCCGATTGCGTCCGCGCGCCAGCCCGGCGACGATTGCTTCAGCTGACTCGATTGTGACATTGAGCCCGTCCAACCCTGCGGTGTTCTCGACCGACTGCATGAGCGAAGCGTTGATATCTGCCGCCTGGGTGCCGATGCGGTGGGCCAAGATAAGAATCGGTACCACGAGGGCCACCACGGCAAACACGACGGCGAGACCGATGGACCAACCAATGATCCATCCGGCTGTCGATGCAACTGTTTCGTTCATATTCAAATCCTCTCTATCAGACCGTGTCGGTGAACTCGCGCACTGGGCGCAAGCTCTCGTTCACAGATGAGACAACGGCCGGTACTGTGCTGGTCCTCGCATCGACTGCTTCAACCCCGCCGAGGACTTGGCTCAAGGTTCTTTGGGTTGCAATAAGGTGGAGTATCACCCGAGTCAAACCGAGCGCAGTTGCAGCAATAATTAAGCCTGCGATACCAATCGTGAACCATGCATCAATCTCCATAAGTGCTTCTCCTCAGTCCAAGAGTTTTCCGACAGACCCTGCGTAGCGCACGGCCCCTTGCGCTACGTCTGCGACAACTTGATCAGTCGTCGCCAAGAGCCCGGAGGTGGTTTCCAGTTCGCCAACGAGCGCAACTCCGCCTTCCAAGATGTCGTCAGCAGCGGCACGAATCCGCTCCAGAGCAGCAAGCACTCTGTTCAACAACGCTAAGAGCACTGGCACGACGACCAAGAGGAGGATGAGATTTCCGATTGTCCAAAGCATGATGAATACCTCCGCGTTTACTCAGTTGTCGATGGGTAGGGAAGGAAGAAGCGGCGGAAGACTCGGCCAAGTGCCATGCGTACCGCCCGGAAGGCAATGGTCATTCCACTGGTCGATGACCTTGCACCTGCGTCGACCGCTACGCCCGTTTCAAGCGCCTCGAGTTGCAGCCGCATGTTGGCTGCAAAATCGTCCAGTAACACCGCCGTGAGATCCTGGACGAGTCCCCGTCCGTACTGGGCAGCAGCGCCAGAGAGGTGAAGCTCTTGATCGACCTGCACCGTCGACCCCGAGCCAGAGGGTGTCACAACTGCGTTGACGAGGAGGGCTGCTTGACCGCGGCCTTTGATGTCGGCGCCTGACGCCTCAACAACTATCCGCCTGCCGGCGTCGTCACGTTCCTTGATGTTGGCTTCGCCAGCAAACTCGAGTTTCACGGGCCCTGCCTTGATGACGACAGTCCCGATGTACTCGTCTTCACCTACCTGTTCGGAGAGGTCCGCCCCCGGGAGACACGAAGCAACAAGCGGGATGTTGTTGAAAAACTCCCAAACTTTGTCTGGTGACTCTGCGACATCAAACTCGCTTTTAATCAGCATCGCGTTCTCCCTGAAAGCCGGCTGGATTTGACGGTGACTAAGGGCATCTTGCTACCCGACCTTGATCGGAGGGATGCCGGATACGTCGGTGCGATCAACAATTGCTTCATGCACCCTGTCAGCGAGGAGAGGCATGTCGATGTTGCGGACATCGTGACCCTTGAGCGCATCCATAACGGCATTGACGAACGCAGCCGGACCGCCGACGGTGGCACACTCGCCGATGCCCTTCGCTCCAATTGGGTGGTGTGGACAGGGGGTCACGACCTCGTGGAGTTCAAAGCCTGGTGTTTCCCATGCGGTTGGCAGGAGGTAATCCATGTAGTTACCGCCGATGCAGTTTCCTTCCTCGTCGAAGGTGATGAACTGCATGTTCGCCATGGCGTAGGCCTCTGTAAGCCCGCCCATGATCTGCCCTTCAACGATCATCGGATTGATGCGGACACCGCAATCGTCCACGGCAACGACCCGAAGAACATCCCACACACCTGTGCTTGGATCGATCTCAACGGTGGTGATGTAGCAAGCAAACGGCCACGTCAGGTTGGGAGGGTCGTAGTACGACGTGTTCTCAAGCCCAGGCTCCATGCCGTCGGGCATGTTCGAATAGGCGGCCATTGCACACTCTTGGATGGTCACACCCCGGTCGTGATCGCCTCGGAGGTAGAAACGACCCAACTCCCATTCAATGTCTTCCTCTGATGCCTCAAGCAGATGAGCCGCCAGTTTCCTAGCTTTGGCTCGGATCTTGCGAGAAACCATGGCTACGGCCGCACCGGCGACGGGGGTACTGCGCGATGCGTACGTGCCCATGCCAAACGGCGCCGTATCGGTGTCGCCTTCTTCTACGACCACGTCTTCGGCGGGAATGCCAAGTTCGTGAGCAACAATTTGGGCCCAGGTCGTCTCGTGGCCCTGACCCTGTGACTTGGCGCCAGTACGAAGGATTGCCTTGCCGCTCATGTGCACACGGAGCTGAGCGGAGTCGAACATCTTGATACCCAAGATGTCGTACTCCTTGCTGTTTCCTGCACCCAAGGGTTCAGTCATGGTGGAGATGCCGATGCCGAGCAGCCTTCCCTGCTTCTTGGCTTCTGCCTGTTCTACGAGGAAGTCCTCGTAGCCGATCGCTTCAAGACCCACATCAAGGCATTTGGCGTACTGACCCGAGTCAGTGAGGAACCCAAATGCGGTTCTGTGAGGGAAATCGTCGTCCCTGACGAAGTTCATACGCCGGAACGCTGCTTGATCCATCCCGAGGTCGTCAGCTGCGGCCTGCACCATTCGTTCCTGAAAGTACATCGCCTCTGTCACGCGGAACGAACATCGATATGCGACTCCACCTGGCGCCTTGTTCGTGTAGACACCCCTCGCTGTGAGGTGGGCGGTGGGGATGTCATAGCACGCAAACGCGGAGTGCATCAGCCCGATCTTGAACTTGCTCGGTTGCGCATCAGAGAAGAACGCCCCGTGATCTGACGTTGTGTTCATCCTGACGCCGAGAATCTTGCCGTCGTTTCTGAGCGCCAACTCTCCCTTGAGATACACGTCACGCCCGAATCCCGTAGAGATCAGGTTCCCAGATTTGTCTTCAATCCACTTGACCGGTCGTTCGAGGAGGATCGAGGCCAGGATTGAGGCAACGTAGCCTGGGTAGACGGGCACCTTGTTCCCGAATCCACCGCCAATGTCGGGCGACACAATCCGAATCATGTGCTCTGGTAGCTCAGCGACCATGGCAACAGCGGCGCGAATGATGTGCGGCGCTTGCGAGGTCATGTAGACCGTCAGCTTCGATGTCGCTCGATCGAAATCGGCAATAGACCCACACGTCTCAATTGGTGAGGGATGAGACCGGGGATAGTGCATCTCGATCTTCGAAACTAGGTCCGCCTGGTCAAACGCTGCATCGGTTCCAGACTTGTCCCCAACCTCCCAATCGAAGATGACATTGTCGAGCTGGTTCTGCTTGTCATCACGGATGGTCGGGGCGTCGCTCCCAAGGGCTTGCTCTGGATTGACGATGGCGGGAAGCAGTTCGTACTCAACGACGATCGCAGCGCAACCGTCCTTGGCGATGTATGGGTCGTCGGCGATAACGCAGGCGACCTCTTGGCCTTGGAACCGGACCTTGTCAGTTGCTAGAACCGCCTGCGTGTCGTAGGACAGCGTTGGCATCCACGCAAGGTTGCGAGCGGCCATCATTTCGCCCGTTAGGACAAGGCGGACCCCTGGAATTTCCCATGCCTTGGAAACGTCAATCGACTTGATGCGGGCATGTGCGACAGGACTCCGCAAGATCTCCATATGAAGCATGTCGGGAAGAACGATGTCGTCTACGTAGTTTCCCTTGCCGCGGATAAATCGATCGTCTTCGACACGACGGCGACTCGCCCCGAGCCCTCCAATCTTGATTTCGTCGAGGGTCATGTGGCTTCCTCCTGAGTTCCGCCATCGGCTCGGAGTTTCTCTCCTGCCCAGAGCACGGCGTTCACGATGTTTTGGTATCCGGTGCATCTGCAGAGGTTTCCAGACAGGGCCCATCGGACCTCATCCTCGGTGGGATCGGGGTTGCGCTGGAGGAGGGCCTTTGAGGCCATCAGCATGCCAGGGGTGCAGAACCCGCATTGCAGACCATGCTCGTCTTTGAATCCCTCTTGGAGTGGGTGGAGTTCGCTCGGGCCTGCCAAACCCTCGACGGTCATAATTTCACTTCCGTCGGCTTGGACCGCCAGGACGGTGCAACTCTTGACCGGTTCGCCGTCGAGCAGCACGGTGCACGCTCCGCAGTTCGAAGTGTCGCAGCCCGTGTGTGTGCCGGTGAGCTTGAAGCCAGACCGGATGAGGTGTGCAAGGAGTAGACGCGGCTCCACCTCGACGGTGCGCTCATCGCCGTTGACTGTCACGGTCACTCGACGAACAGGAACATCCGACGGTGGTTCTGCTGAAACTTCTGTAAACAGGCTCGACATGTCAGGCAACCTTCTGTGTAGAGGTGGCGACCTTGTTCAGGAGCCGTATCACGAACGTCCGCAGGATGTGTTTCTTGTAGTCGGCACTGCCGCGGTGATCCGAGCGTGGCGTCGCAGCAGCGGCGGCCAAATCGGCAGCTTCGGCAATAACAGACTCGGAAAGCGGTCCCCCAACGAGAACCGCAGCCGCTTCGGAGGCACTGAGGGTGGTGGGCCCCACGGCGGTCATGCCGATACCGGCCCTTACGACCTTGTCACCATCCATGTCGACGCTCACGGCAGCAGCCACCGTCGCAAAGTCCCCAACCCGGCGTTCAAGCTTTAGATAGCCACCCATCGGTACGCCAGTTGGCGCAGGTACGAACGCTTCGACCGCGATCTCGTCCGGAGCGAGCACCGTCTCAAATGGGCCGCTCACGAGATCAGAGACCAGAATCGACCGTCTGCCTGATGGACCCTGCGCTACAACCGATCCGCCAAGAGCCATCATGACTGATGCCCAATCCCCTTGGGGGTCAGCGTGGCAGAGGGACCCGACGAGTGTTCCTCGGTTCCGAACGATCGGATCGGCAACAAGCGGGGCCACAGCAGCCATTACGGGTTGAGCTGTTTCCAGCTCGGTCGAGCGCTCGAGGGTAGCGTGACGACACAGTGCGCCCACCCGTATGGAACCGTCGGCTTCGAACGTTAGAAAGTCAAGGCCCGGGATCTTGTTGATGTCGATGATGGTTTCGGGTGTAGCGAAACGAAGTTTGAGCAGCGGGATGAGGCTCTGCCCGCCGGCGAGGACCTTCGCCTCTCCCCCTGATGCGGATAAGAGTGCTATTGCCTCTTCGATAGAACTTGGGGCCTCGTAGCCGAAGCGTGACGGATACATGAGCTACTCCTCTGTGGTGCCGTGTTGGAGCATGGGATTCATATGTGCTTCAGAACCTTGCGAATCGGGGATAGCTACGGGTTCACTGTCGCCGTCGGGGTCGGGTCGGGGCTCCTGATGGGGAGGCCATGGTCCCTGGACCGGTTGGGCTGCGACTTTGAGGTACTCGGTGATTTGCGGCCAGGCCCAGATGGTGGGGCTCTTGCCTTCCTTGGGAGAGTCAGCGATGAGTTCGTAGATGCGCTGGTTACCTGCACCTTTTCGGGAGGGCTCGGTCATCAAACTTACTCCTTTCGCACGAAGGCAGTTGTCGGGTCGCATCGGCAGCACCGAGCGGGACTCTGCCAAAGGACAATACTACGCAGAACGCCCGCTCGCGGCCGTTTCGGCGCTGTTGCTGCAGCCACCCCAACGGACATCACAATCGACGGCGTGAACGAACGGGACCATCGCGAAATCATTTACGAGGTCGTCCAGCCAATGAGCAGTGGGGAGGCCGTTTGCGAGCCAACAAGAAGACAGCTCAATTGTCGACCACTACCAAGAGGGAATCGTCGACGAGGTGGAAGTCACCAAACCTTGACCCAACGAGCAGCCCCAGTGCGGTGTGACCTCCAAGGACTCCGCTCGGTTGGGGCGGCTGCAGAGAACCACCAGTCTCGAGATGTCTGGGTTAGCCGATGCGGCGCGGGCTGTCTGGGTGATACCTATCCGCCTCGTAGCGTCTTGACGACATCCTTCATCAATAGGACTAGATGCAGGCGATCCGTCGGGGACTCATCCAACTCCGGGAGCAAGTGCAAGTAGAAGTTCCGAGCCGCTTCGGTCTCACAATGAATCAGCAGACCCCTCATACCTATCTCCTCTGCGAGTTGAACAGACCTGAGAAGGACGTCTCTTAGAAGTCCAGCGCCTAGGCCCTTTCCCTCATGGCTCCTCTCTGCCCCAAGCCGCGAGAGCAAGGCGACTGGCTGGGGATAACGGCCAGCCCCCTTCTTCATTCCCTGTGGCGCATCATCTATCGAGACGGCGGCCATAGACCATGCGTAGTAAGCCACCACCTGGGAAGAATCGACTGGCGTCACCACAAATACTTTCGCGGTCCCGCCTGCGTGTGCCTGCTTGGCGTTTTCACGCAGCCACCGCGTCTGTTCAGGAGATCGACTCGAAAAACTTCCGACCAAGTCCCCCTGCTCAATCGGCCTAGGAGGCCTATGTGAGGGTGTCACTCAGCGGAGAATGGGGAAGGCCTACTCACGAGCGCTCGGATGCTCTCGAGATCGCGGGCTGGGCGTCCATTGATCTCCTCCCACGCCTGCTGCGCATCCTCATTGAGCGCGAAAGTGACTCGATCAGCCAAGATCCTCCGGGCTGCTTCGGTAAGGTTGCTGACCGCGAACTCGGACAGGGTGGTGGAGCTCGCGGCAACGGCGCTATCAATGAGGCTCCGGTCCTCAGGAGTAGTTCGCACCTCTATCCGACGACTTCGAGCATTCTGTGTGTTGGCTGTCATGTAACCCCTTCTGTACGGCAATTGTACGGGAGCCGCTGAGGCGGTGTCAACCCCCTTGAGAGAGCCGATAGGAAGGGGCAGCCGAGTGAGCCACCAGCTTGGGGTGCCTAGTCCAGGGCCGTTATGCCGGCCGTCGCAGATGTCACAACGAAGACCCGGTCGTCCACAGTTCCCTCCACAGGGCTCAAAACGTACTTCCCGAGGCAATGAACCCACTCACCGTTAGCCCCGCTAGAGCGAGAGTGAGCGACCACGCCACACGATGCCGTCCAGCGAAAACTGCTCCCACCACTGCGGCCGAACTTCCGAGTGCTGCCACCGCGAACCACAGGCTGGTCGTGCTGGGTTCGCCCGCGGGTGCCAGTGCTACGACCAGCGCAGCCGCGCTCAGAAACGCGACCCCGATCACAACCGTCAACGTGGCCGGCAGACGCTGCGGCAGCCCCCGGACCGCGGCCAGCTCGTCAGCGGCGCGATCGGGGAGCGTGTTCACGAAGTGCGCTCCCACTCCCATGAGGGCGCCCGCAGTCACCGCCCACGCTGCCGGAGCATGTGAGTTCGGAAGCCCGAAGGTCACGATTGCCGGGAGCGCCCCGAAGGCATAGGCATAGGGCAAAGCGCTTGCCAGGGTGGACTTCAGGCCAAGGTTGTATGCCATGGCCGCCGCCACCGCGCTCAGATGAATTGCGCCCGCCGCCACTCCGGACGCGAACGACAGCGTAACGCATAAGATCAAAGCGATCGTCGCCGACCGGAGGACTACGACGGCGCTGACCTCGCCGGCCACGATGGGTTTGCCGATCCTGTTCGCTCGGCGATCTCTATCGCGATCGAGATAGTCGTTGCTCCATCCCACGGCCAATTGCCCCGACAGGACGGCCAACGCCAACCACACCGACGAAGCACCTCGACCGGCCGACAGCGCCAACCCCGTTGCGATTGCGGTCACAGCCAAGGTGGGCGGCAAATGGGACGCCCGAAGAAGCGGTCGAGCGTTCAACTTGGGCTACTACTCCAAGGCGCGGCACAACCGGTCAGGCGGGTCAGCCGAGTCCGAGAGAAAAGGTCCGCAGTACAACGCATCGTGTCCTCGACACTAGCCGCTGGCGAGGATCATCCTTGCCGGAGCGCTCGCCAACATCAGGTGTACAGGGCTCTATCGCGGAGAGACCGCACCGAACCCACGCCGGAGCGCCGACGATGAGTCCCCATCCATGGTTTCGTTGAAGCGCGGTGCGTCGGCAGATGCACTACCACCGGACCCACCCAAGCAATGTTAGGTATAGTTCTGAAACAACTTCAGTCGGTATGACTCTGGAATATGGAGAAGTCGACGTGCAACGCGCTCGTAACCAACACTTAGTTTTGTCGTATCTTGAGTTGCGACGCGCGGTTGGTGGGTTGGGCGTGCTGCTTCCGGTCGTGCTCCCGATTGGCGTGCTGTTCCTGGGATCGGACGCCACATTTCAGGCTTCGATCAGTGACTATCACGGAACGGTCATGCGGGGAGTTTTCGTGGGTGTCCTATTCGCAACCGGGGTATTTCTCTTCTCGTACTCCGGTCATGAACCGGTTCAGGGTATGAAGGCGTATCAGCCGTCCGACAATTTCGCTGGAAACATGGCCTGCATGTTCGCAATAGGCGTCGCGTTGTTTCCGGTAACCAGCGACGTCGGCGCGGTGCGGGTCATGCACTTCTTTTTCGCAACAGGCCTCTTCCTGACGCTCTCATATTTCGCGTTACATCTGTTCACGAAAACTGATGGCGTCATGACGGCCATGAAAAGGACTCGAAACAAGGTCTACCGTGTCTGCGGTATCGTCATGCTGGCCTGCATCGTGTCCATCGCTATCTACAACTGGTTCCTTCAAGACACCATCATCGCCAAAGCGGAACCGGTGTTCTGGCTAGAAGCAGCAGCTCTTTGGGCGTTCGGGTGGGCTTGGTTCGTTAAGGGAGAGGGACTACGCCGACTCAATGACGAAGCGAAAGCCTCAGAACTCGACTGAGTCGGCCGAGTAGCGAACTCGCCCCCACACCTCAACGATGAAACCGTCCGCCGGCATCTTCTTCAATTCTCTTTTGCTCGTTTCGACAGCCAAAAGAAGTCTCCGTTCCCTGACCGGCTTGAACTGACCCTATGACACCGTAGCTCGGCGGTCAACGCGTGTTGACGGTAGGCCAACTAGCGCCGTGTTCATGCAGCCACTCTCTGATCGCTGCCGTGGCTTCTACGTCGCCCCTGTTGTAGTCAAGGAGCCAAGTTTCGGCATCTTGATCTCCGTCCACTGCTTTGTCGTACTTGACCATCGACATGGCACCTCCAGCGTCTTCTACCTCCCAGTCGAAGTCTGCAAAGGGCGCGATCACTTTGAGGCTTGACGAACCTCCTGTGATCCAACTCAGGTCGAAAACACGCTTGAGGTCGACCCACTCGTCCGATGCAATCAGGGAGTCTATTTCCTCTCGGAACTCCGCAGGAGAGCTCTTGACGATTCTCCTGAGTTGCGTATTTTCAGCTTGTTCGTGCCATACGAAGGCTTTGAACGTCAATCCTTGAGCGGAGGTCTGCTGGCGCACATCGCTTAACCAGTGCCACATCCCAAGTAGAACTTCAATCTCAGATTCCTCATCAACTTGATCGAAGGTCGCGAACGGGTGGTAGCCCTCAGATATGCCAATCTCTCCGCTTCGATGAGTCAGTAGCGCACCCCAGAGGTACACGCCTTCGAGCACGTTCTCCATGTCGATGTCGACTTCTATGTCAGCGCGTGGGACATCGCCGTCAGCCTCCAGGCGTCGGTAAACCGGTTCAGACCCGAGAGCAGCTCTGGCGTTCAGGATCGCTTCAGCTACGAATCCTGGAAGGGCAGCGGTTTCTTGGTCGAGTGTGAGCACATCTGAAACTGCGACGATTCCAGCATTTAGCAGCGTTTCTATCTGTTTCTTGGCCCTAGGTATCAGCTCTGCAACAGGAGCCGCCGAATCGGACGTGGCGGCAAGATTTAGGACCTTCGGCACATCAACACGCTGCGAAACTAGCTTGGCAGTTGGATAGGACAGATCGGCAACCTGCTGCCGATCTAATAGACCAGCCTCTTTAAGTTGCAACCACTGTCGATACCCAACTCGCGGCAGCAAGCTTGTACTCCCGAACCCTGCTTCGAGTAACGGTGAGCACACTTCGTTGAACCCACACGCCCCACATTCGGAGACCCTCACCGGTTCGACGAGTAGTTCGACGGATGAATTCTCCTTATGTGCGCGGGCCGCGGCCGCCACGTCGAGGCGGAAGCCGAATTCGTGGTCGTAGACTTCCATTGGAGAGCGTTTCTTGGTTTTGCGCTTTCCTGACGTGCTCTTGGTTGTGAACCGTGGTTCATCTAGGTCGTACCAGACGACCAAGCCTTCTTTGCCGATGATTCCACCGAGACTGCTGTCGGACCCGAACCCACATGCGTCCAGCATCCGCCGGTAGTGGGCAAGCTGGAGGGTGTCATTCTTGTTGGGAGCCAACACGAAGCCTTCAAGATCGGTTGCCGCGGCCAAGTTTGGAAGGTCAGCCTTCGAAACTAGGGCGCTGCCGCCCTGCTCTTCTTTGAGAGTCCTGTGATGTTTCACATCAACCGGCAGGTACCCGTCGCCTTCTCTGACCAGCAGGTCGGGCTTACCTGACCTGCGTCCAGCCTCGTCAAGAGGCAACGACCCGTTCCAGATGAAGAGCAAGCCACCGTCCATCGCGGCAATGGTCGTCTCAATTTCCTCGTCCCACGACATTCCACCAATCACAAGGTGGTCGCCTTCTCCCTCACTGAATCGCTCTAGTAACGCCTCCTCAAACTCATTACCTTGATCCATTCGTTGGCGAGCAACAGCATCGGGTTCGGTCTCAAGCTCAGGGACGAGCACCTTGTTCTGGATAACGACTGGGCACCGCTTGGCGATGTATCCCCCCTGAGGCCTGACACCAGAGACGTCATAACGAGTTGAAATGCTTGACTTTCCTCCTCTTGGTCGACCTACCTTACCGAAACCGGGCAGGGTGGCCGATGCCCTAGGTTGCCAGTGGCAATAACTATTACTTCGAGGAGCTCTCCATCTATCAGCTGACTAATCGCTGAAGTCACCCCGAGACCGCCAATCTCTCCATCCTGGTGACCACCCTGTCTTTCTCGTGTGCCATACGGGTCGGCGAGGAAGCACCAACGGGGTCGGCTCGTATATTGCATGCAGGTTTCAGCGGTCTTATCATTTGATGAGTACTGGGGTCACCCATCATTCGTACACAAGCGCCCTAGGTTGGACGGCTCGCTCAAAGCGGCCTATGGGGACAACATCTATCACCGCGACTCCCAAGGAGAGTGGATTCAAGAGAATTCACACCACAGCCTGCCAAATGGCGCTATCAACCAACTCAACTCGACCTCGGATACCTCGGCCGACCGGGTTCTTGTCAGCGACAACTACAGTTATTGGGGGAAGGACGCGATAGCCATCCCCGACGAATCCAACGCCGGACCCTCCGTGGTTCACCCTGGGGTCGGTCATTCCTGTCATTTTCCTTCGGACTTTGTCGCGAGAGTCGACTCATGGTTACAGGCTCAACCTGGCTTGGGCTTTTCTGGGAGGCCCGCTGATTGGTAGACCGCCGCCGATAAACCGCGTTGTCACGGTGATCGAGTCGGTGTCAGATCGTCGAGTACCCCGTTCCGATCGTCCAAGAGCAAGAAACCCCCTGTTTCCAGAGGGCTTCTGTTCGTAGCGGGGGCGGGATTTGAACCCGCGACCTTCGGGTTATGAGCCTGCTGACTCCCAGTTCACTGGTTCCACTAGAGGTCAGTAGTCCCGGGTTTCGGCGACCGTCGAAACGATCCTCCCGAACAGCCGTTCGATATCGAGCCACCTCGTTGCTGAACCGTGATTAATCCCGTGATTAATCCGCCTGGCAATGCGCCAAAAGACACGGATGGCTTCCCTCAGTTCCCAGAGTTCGGTTCGAAACCGGGCCGACCTGACTGGACCTTCCTCGTCGCGTACATCGCTTTCCATGAACACCAGAAGGGAGAAAAGGTGTCTGCCTCTCGCCGAGACATCCAACAACGCTTCCGTCGCGGTAATGGCAGCGGAGTTTCCAAGATGCTCCGCCGACTGGTCAAGGACGGTTTCCTAGAGGTCGAACACCCAGAATTAGCCACGCACGCGTACCTATACGGCTTACCAGCCGCCATGCCGGTCGAGGAAAAGGAACAGTGGATTGAACTAGGGGAACTCCTCTTCTCGCCTAAGGGTCTCCTGGGTAGGTTTCGCACACATCCGTCACTCAAGCACGGTCACATAATGCCCAACGGTTTCCTGGTGCTTGCCATCTTGTTGGAGTGCGGTTCACAGAGCGCCCTTGAAATGAAGAAGGCCATGAAGCACATCATGCACAGAAACACGACGCAGGGGCGGTTGGACTTCTTGACAGAGAACGACATCGTTCAACTGGAGGACGGTCAGTACTCCCCCACTGAGGATTGGGAACAGGCAATCATCCGATATGAGAGAGCCAACTCCCTTGAGACCTTCGATATTGAACTCAAGCGCCGAATCGCCGCAGAGCGATGCCGATATTACGAGGCGCTCGCCGGTGGAGCAGACCTCGTCGCCCTAAAGAAGTTCCTGCGCACTGGGTCTTGTATCGAGTGTGGGGAGAAGCCGGCTGGGCAGGTCGAGCACTTCCCGCCAAAGCTCTGGCTTGGGTTTGACCATCCGGATCTGATGCACAGTGCCTGTCCGGGTGATAACGAGGATTGGGGCTCCATTGTGAAGAGCCTACGTCGCCCGAATTTTGACAAACCAATCGTCATGAGCCTCCCAATTGAAACCGATATCAAGAGGTTCGCTGCGACGCTTATGGCTTCTGTCCATCGGATATTTCTTGAGGGTGCGCGCACAGGCGACATGGGCCTTCTGGAGTTGTCCGTGAGCCGGATGGAGTCAGCTTGGCCGCTTTGGTACTGGTCCCATATCACTGAGGAGCAGTCCCAGAGAATCCACCCGGCAGACTATGTGAGGCCTGCAAAGCCAGTCGTGCTGACCGATTGGTCGATAGTAGAGGGGATCGCGAAGTCGGTGGAGTCATCTAGGAAACTCAAGCGGGATCGAGGTCGTAGGGGTTGATTCCCCTTCGCGCGCGTGGATTCAACCCTACTTTGGGCAGTTATGACAGCAACGTCGTTGTATACGCTGCTCCAATCGATCCATTCGGTGCAGACAGACAGTCATCCAAACCGGGCTCGACTACGTAGAACTCCTATGAACGCGACAACACAAACCTTCACAAACGAACAACAATCCAAGTTCCGGAATCTCCGGGCCTGGATCGTAGTGGTTGGAGCCTTCCGCGCAGTTCGGGCAGTCATCGTCCTTGCCCTAGCGAACGACTTCCCGCAGCCAGTAACCGCGACCTTCAGCCAAGTCGCTCCTCGCCGGGCAAGTCTTCGGCGGAACCCTCGCCGGGTAGCAGCCGGGAATGCGGCCCCTATTGAGATCGGGCCATGGAGGGGGAAACAGTGACGACGAAGCCCACGGTGGCGATTGTGGGATCGGGAATCTCGGGTCTTTCAGCAGCCTATGTCTTGAGATCGACACACTCCGTCACCCTGTTCGAGTCCGATACGCGGGTCGGCGGTCACGCCCACACCCTTGATGTCAGCTTCGCAAACGGACTGTCGGTTCCTATCGACAGCGGTTTCATCGTGCACAATGAAGCAACATACCCCAACCTGTTGCGAATCTTCGACGAGCTCGACATCCCCACTCAAGAGACTGAAATGAGTATGAGCGTCACATGCAGAGGCTGCGGGCTTGAATTCGCAGGCTCTCGGGGGCTCAGAGGAGTCTTTGCTCAACGCAGTAGGCTGTTCAGCCTTCGCTATCTCAGGTTGCTCGCTGAGATCCCAAAGTTTCACCGCCGTGCTCGATCGGTGCTCGCCAAGGGCGTAGCTGACAACCTGACTTGGGGCGAGTTCCTAGACCAAGGCAGATTCTCGCAGTACTTCATCAACCATTTCGCGGTCCCTCTGGTAGCCTGCGTTTGGTCCTCGGCAGCTACCGACACCAGGCAGTACCCTGCAGCCCACCTCTTCACGTTCCTTGACAACCATGGACTCTTGAGGGTGAGCGGTTCTCCAACATGGAAAACGGTCACAGGGGGCTCTCGGGTCTACGTGCAGCGGCTCGTCGCCGAACTCGGCGAGGCCATTGTTCACTCAGAAGTGACTTCGGTGTCTCGAGGACGGGACGCTGTGTCCTTGACGTTTGCAGATGGGTCTTCCCAGTCCTTCGATCAGGTCGTTATAGCGACCCACGCCGATGACGCCCTGAGACTGCTGGTAGATGCGACTGACGATGAAGGGAAGAACCTCGCATCATTCAAGTATTCGGTGAACACAACCCTGCTACACCGCGACCCAAGCGTTCTCCCTTCGAA
>Ga0302135_10000521_pt1 | contig 23476 bp, 24 predicted proteins | sample CBN3_surface_MG_FD_203119 | JGI IMG/M metagenome (GOLD analysis project Ga0302135, IMG submission 203119) | Marine microbial communities from Western Arctic Ocean, Canada - CBN3_32.1 | ecosystem: Environmental > Aquatic > Marine > Oceanic | place: Canada: Western Arctic Ocean | collected...
GGTCGAGGGCGGCCACGAGATCGCCCATCACGGCTACATGCACGAATCGCCCAGCCGCAACACCCGCGATCGCGAAGCCTACTGGACCGTTCGCGCGCTCGACTCGCTCGAACGTCTGACGGGCAAGCGCCCCGTCGGCTACCGGGCGCCGCTCTACGATTATTCCCAGCACACCACGGCGATTCTCGCCGAGCTCGGTTTTCGCTACGAATCCTCGCTGATGGGCGACGACCTGCCCTATGTCCTGCGCAGCCGGTCGGGCGACCTGCTTGAGCTTCCCGTGGACTGGGCATGCGACGACTGGAACCAGTTCTGCCATCTTGCCGACATCGACTTCGTCATGCCTATCCAGAGCCCGCGCCACGCCTTCGACGTCTACCGCGCGGAATTCGAGGGCCAATACGAGATCGGCGGCTTCTGGCAGATCGTCTGGCACCCCTTCCTGATCGGCCGTGCGGCGCGAATGCGCTATGTCCGGAGCTTCATCGAAGAGCTGCTGGAAAAGGGCGATGTCTGGCTGACCAATTGCATCGCGGTGGCCGATCATGTCGAGGGCCTGATTGCCGCAGGGAACTATACGCCGCGTGTCGATACCATGCCCATCAAGAGCAGCGCCCACCGCATCCCCGAGCTCGCCGAGGACGTCGAACCGCTGCGCGGTTGAGTCGCGTTTCGTCCCTCGCGGGATCGTTGATTTTCAGATTCTCCCTGCTCCAAGCGCCAGGGCAGACATAGGCGTCGCCCTTGCGCATGACCGCCACGGCCTCGACGGGCAGGTCGCCCACCACCAACATCGGGCCGTCTGCGCCGTCGCTGCCCTGGGGTCCCACGGAGCCCAGCGTCTCCTCGCAGGGGCAAAACACCGCGGCGCCCGACACGTTGTGCTCGACCAGATCGCGATAGCCCGTATCCCCGATGGTGCCTACCGGACAGACGATCACCTGGGTCTCCACCACGCGCGCCTTGGCGTAATCGAACACCCGGTGATAGCCCGACAGCGCCGAGGCCATCGAGGGGGCAAGAATGGTATCGAGATCGAGGCCCGCGAGACGGGCAGCCAGCGCCAGCAGTTCGATATCGAGGCAGATCGCGACGGCCAGCTAAAGCCCGCGCCAGTTCACTATATTGACCGTACCGCCGGTCTCGAGGTTCCACCACTCGGGGTCCTGTTCCTACGGCGTCATGCACATCTTGTCCTGGACGAACTCCTGGCCCTCGGGCAGCAGCAGGTGGGACCGGTTGGCCTGACCGGCCTCGACGTTCACAGGCATGGTCCCGGCGAGCAGCGCAACCTCGTGCTTCGCAACCAGCGGGCGGAGCGCGGCCAGCGCATCGTCGGCCTAGCTCGCCATCCAGGCGATCTCCCGATCCACGGTCATGCCCTCGGGCGCAAAGGAAAGCCACTGCACCGAAGCATACTTGGGCACGACCAGAAGATCGGCGCCCTAGGACTTGGTCTCCGTGAGCTTGGCATCGACCTTGGCCGCCCAGGCGTCCAGCCCGTTCAACGGCGAGCTCACGTTTGTGGCCCATAATGCGACTGACAGCGCCACCCGTCTCCTTCCGGGGACCTTCGGCCCCGCTTATCATCGGCGTCTTGGTCAACGGCTCGACGCGGTCCTCGACGACCAGAATATTCTGCTCGAAGCCGGCGCCGCCCTGCCACTCGCGGCCGAAGAACGCCTCGACACTCATAGCCATGCCTTCCTGGAAAATATCCTCGTCGGGGCACATGTCGGGCCTGATATAGGGCTTTTCGAAAAAACAGCCCGATGCCGTGACCGAAATGGGGCCACTTCTCCGCCATCTGGTTCGAGGCCGCGCCGTGCTGGCGGCTCAGCTCCCGGCCATGGAGCCGCCACCTCCCTGACCTTCACCCCCGGGCCTGATCTGTTCCATGAGCGCCTCGACGATCCGCGCGCCGGTCTCGACCAATTCCCTTTGCTCCGGGGTCGGCTTTAATCCGCACACGGTGGTGCGCACCGGATCGACGTAATAGCCCTCGAACATCGGCCCGTAAATCCAGCCGCGCACGAGATCACCGGGCTTTGGGCCCTCGAAGGTGTAGGGTTGCGCACGAGCTGGTAGATCATGTCGCCGTGGCTGCAAGGCAAATTGTGGATTGTACCGCCGCCCTTAGCGATCTCTTTTACCGCGTTCGCCGCCGCTTCCGCTTCGGGCAACCCCGTGATCAGGCCCCTCCATGAAGGCGTTCAGCGCGTTGGTTCCGATTTTGCCAGCGATGTGCAACGCATCCTGCTCCCGCGGACTCTGGATCAGGCGCAGGCTTGTGATGATGTCATCGTCGTCCGGTATCGTCTCGACCGTACGACCCCCCGGCGCCTTCAGTTTTTCCAGAAACCAGCAAGGCAGAGGGTCGGGGCTGACGAGCGCCGTGTCCACGTCGATCATGACGAAGGCGCCGTCGATGTGAATACCATAGCCGCTCAGATCTACTCGGAGCAGCTAGACGCCCTGAGGCTTGAGCACCTCTTCCAGTTGCCGCGCCCCCTCTTTGTAGACCCGGATCGAGCGCCCGACCACCGCCGTCCTGGAATTTATTCAGGCAAGACTGCCACCTTCCATCAGGCCGCAGCTGCTAATCGTTCGAAGGATGGGCATACCAAGGTTAGCAAGCGTTCGAGTCATGGGCAGTTCTTCACCGCTGCGGATCTTCGGAGCCAGCCGGCAGACGGTGGCGCCGCCATCGACGGCTATGGCCGAGTCCCGCATTCATGCGCTCATGCGCAACGTCTCTACCAGCGCATCATGCTGCACCTGCATCTCGGCAAGCGGCGGCACCGTGTCGCTCTGCCAGTACCAGCCATGCTCCGGGTCGCCGAATGAGCCGATCTCTTCGATCCGCATATTCGGGTTGACCACGTTTATCTCGTCGCCGGGACGATGCATCAGCACCAGGCGCAGCTAGCCGACATCGTTGTTGCAGCCCCAGCGGCGTCCCCAGACAAAATCCTGCTGCTCAGGGGTTTTGAACGCCGGCTCGGCCTGGGCGCCGAACATCTTGATCGTCATCGAATAGATATACTCAGGGTCGGCGGATGTGCTCATCGGTTCCCCCCGAAGACCGTGCGCAAACGCACCAGCCGGAACGTGGCCCCTAGGGGCCGGTCATCTGAAGATCGAGCAGCCGGGCATCGACATAGTCGACGAATTCGATCGTCTCATAGGCCTCGTCGCGGATATAGCTCAGCATCATGGCGAACAGGCCAGGCGGGATGTATCCCGGCATGCGCATGACTTCGGCCCGTGCCCCGATCCGGCCCTCAAAACCTCCGATCGTCTCGGGATAGAAGGTAAAGGTCGGGGTCGAGCGGGCGCCGTACTTGATCGACAGCTCCTCCTCCGACAAGGTTTCACCGTCGAAATCCACGACCGTTTCGTCGCCCCAGATATTGATCTGGACCACCACGTAGTTCTCGACCAGGTATTGCCGGATCGAGGGCACGGCGAGATTGATCAGGTGCGTGTCCTCGCAATAGCCGCAATTTTTACGCTCCCAGAACACCACGACCCGCTTGCCTGCCGCCGTCGCCTCGTCAAGCGCTCGGCCCAGATCGACGTTCTCACGCACCATGAAACTCTCGGAATATAGCCCCTCGCCCGAAACAAACGCCCGGTCGTCGTCGCCGTCCGCCTCCGCTGCCATGGTTACGAATAACGGTGCCATGAGAAGTACCCACACAAAGAACGCACCGCCAAATGTTGAAATTTTTATGGTCATGCCGGCCACTCTAGGACATTGCCGGGGATAAATCTCCGGCTATCCAATTCGCCCCAGGCCGGGAAAAATTTCAAGTAACAAGTTCGCGATGTCGTTGATGGTGCCCGTAATGAACAGTACGCCCGTCGCCACCAGCAGCACACCCATCGCCTGCTCGACCCGGTGCAGATGCCGCCGGAAACGCCCGAGAAACGCGAGAAACGGCCGCACTGCGAGGCTGGCCGCAAGAAACGGCAACCCGATCCCTGCGGAATAGACCGCGAGCAGCGCAGCACCCCGTCCCTGGCTCGCATCGCCCGCCGCAAGGAATAGGATTGCTGCCAAAACCGGGCCGACGCAAGGCGTCCAGCCAAAGGCAAAAGCCAGACCTACGGCGTAGGCGCCCGCAATGCCCGCAGGCCGGCGCGCGCTCTGGAAGCGGGCGTCGCGGTTGAGAGACCCGATCCGGAACACGCCCAGAAAATGCAATCCGAGCAGGATCACGATCCCGCCCGCGATCGGGGTGAGGACCGCCAGACTATCGATCAGCACCTGCCCGACGATACTCGCCGTCACACCCAGCGCCACGAACACCGTGGCAAACCCCATCACGAAGGCGAGCGCCGCGATGAAGACGCGCCGCCCGGCTGCGCTTTGCAGCGCTGTCTCGTTTTGCAGCTCATCGAAGGTCACGCCGCCCAGGAAACAGAGATAAGGCGGGATCAACGGCAGGACGCAGGGCGACAGGAAGCTGAACAGGCCCGTGACGAACGCCACACCCAGCCCGACATCGAGCCCGCTCATTCGTCCAGCACCGGCTCGATGAGGGAATAGCGGCCGTCCGGATCCTCGATCTCCACGACCCAGAGATCCGGGTCGAAGTCGATCTGGCGGCGGATGTAACCGCCGGCTTCCACTTCGCTGATCCTCCCCTTTCCCCCGGCTCTCATCCAGGCCGGTTCGCCGTCCCGGGTTCGCGTTTGACTGTAAAGATCGATCTCACCGTTCAACCGGTCGAGCTTGAGAATGATCGATCCGGCGTCGGGATCGCCCTTGCGCGGTATCGCGATGGCGATGCCCGAAACGTCGCACAACCGGATCTGCGCCTGCACCCACAATTTGGTTCTAAGCCTCGCACCCATGGATCTTTAGCCCTCGTCCATCGCGCCACGGCGCGCGAGCCAACGGCGCAGGGCTTCGGAATCCCACGACACCAACGCCTTCTCGTTCAGCAGCGGGTGATTCAGCCGCCCCGCCGAGCCATCCCCTTGCCCAAGCGTTGCCCGGCCCCGCTCGATCAGGCTTTCGATACGGCGCAACTCCGCTGCCACCGCCGGCGCGGGCTCGCCCGACGCGGTCCGCTCAAGCGTCTCGGCCATGAGTACCCGGTAACGCTCAAGCGGTTCGCGCGGTGCGTTGGCGAGTTCCGCCCGCTTCGCCTCGCTCGCGGATCTGTCAATCACGACGCGTCCGTCCGGGTTCTGCTCCAGAACTGCGCCGTAAAGTTCCGCCGCCGCCTCAATGCCGACCAGGCCCTCTTCCACATCCACCGCCACGTCTTCCAGGGTTCTCGACAGCGGGTCGCCGCAGCCGCCGCCTCCGCCGCTTGCAATCCGAAAGGAATCGCCTCGCTGCGCCATCAGGCCATGAAACTTGGTCGGGCTGGCGGCGGCGAAATTCTCCGGGATGGTTTGCCAACCCTCCGCGCCTGCACGGCGGATCAACAGTTGGTTGGCCGCGCCCGGATAGCCGCCGTCGATCCCGTAGGGCGGCACCTTGGCCCGTTCGCCCAGGCCGTTGATCTCTACGTCGTCGGCGAGCAGCGTCACCTGGCGCACCGTGCCCACCCCGCCTCGGGTATGGCCGGCGCCGCCGCTGTCGCTGTTCAACCGAAGCTCCTCGTAACGCAGCGGCAGTGTCGTCTCCACCCATTCGACGGGATAGTCGTTGAAATTCGAGGTCGGGTTGGGCGTACAGTTCCAGCCGTCCCGCCAGGCGCAGGCGCCCCAACCGCCTTCGAGAAAGAAGTAAAAACCGAAATCCTCACCCCGCGCCGCATCGTGTCCGCCGCCGGAAAAATTGATGCAGGTACCGTAGCTGGCCGCTCCAATTCGGTCCCCGGCCACGGGCGCCAGCGCGCCGAGCACCGCGTCGATAATCCGGATCGTCACTTCCGTCACGCCGCCGAAGCAGGGTGCGGGCGGTACTGGGTTAAGCAGCGAGCCGCGCGGAGCCGAGACGTGCACCGGACGGAAGCAACCGTTATTGAAAGCGATCTCCGGCCCCGCCAGTTGCAGCACCGCGTTGAACGCCGAGGAGAGGGTGTTGCCGTAGGACGAGTTGATCGGGCCCTCAGCCTGAGGGCTGGTCCCAGCGAAGTCGATGGCGACCTCGTCTCCCGTCACGCTCACGCTCACATGGATCCGGTAGGGCGTGTCGCTCGGCCCATCGTCCTCGATCACCTCGTCGAACTCGTAGGTACCGTCGGGAAGCTCGGCAATGATGTTTCGCATCAACGCTTCGGAATGGTCCTTGACCTCGTCCATGCAGGCCCGCACCACGCCCGCGCCGTATTTGTCCGCCAGCTTGAGCAGTCGGGTTTCCGCCGTGTGCGTGCTGGCGAACTGGGCGCGAAAATCGCCGATCTGATCGCGCGGGAAACGCATGTTGAGTGTGATCATGTCGATCACGTCCGGGTTCTCTTGGCCCGCGACATACCAGCGCACCGGCGGAATGCGTAAGCCCTCCTGGAAGATGCTCCGCGCCGTGCCCGAAAAGCCCGCCACCGCCATGCCGCCAATGTCGATATGGTGCGCTCGGTTGACGGCGAACGCGAGCAAGTCGCCGTCTGCGAACAACGGGCGAATCAACGCGATGTCGGGCAGATGCCCGCCGCCCCGGTAGGGGTCGTTGACCAGCCAGACGTCGCCCGGTTGCAAGCCATCTTCGCCGACATGGAGCATCAGGTACTCCACGGTCAGCGCCATCGCCGAAAGATGGCTGGGATCGAAATTCGCCGAGGCTACAAGTTCCGCCTCGGGATCGACAATGGCACAGGAGAAATCGCGCCCCTCGACGAACACCGACGAATTCGAGGTCCGCAGCATGGTGTGGCCCATTTCCTCGCAGATCGAGCCGAAGGCGTTAGCCACCACGGTTCCGGTCACCGGATCGAGGTTCCGCGCGCTCATGATCCGTCCCGCGTCATAACCAATTCGCCCCCGTCGGCAACCCGAAGTGCAAAGCCTTGGGGCAGCACCGTGGTCGACTGACCCTCCTCGACTACTGCGGGGCCGCTCACCTCGTATCCCGCCGGCAACAATGCGCGATCAAACACCGATGCCTCGAGCGGCCCACCGCCGTCGGGAAACCAGATTGCCCGGCGCGCAATCTGTTCCGCCGTATCGAACGTTGCTGGTAAGGACACCGTCGGCGCGACGAGCCCACGAGCGACCCGTACCGCAAGGCGCAGCGCAATCACCTCGCGGGAATCGCCCGGCCGGCGATGAGCAAAAGCCGTCTCGTGCTGGCGCTCGAACGCCTTACCCGCATCCGCGATGGCGCCTTCCGAGTAGGGCGGCGGGCCCGTGAGGGGAATAGTCAGCTCGTGGGATTGGCCCGCGTAACGCATGTCGAGAGCGTAGTCGAAGCAAGCGCCCTCGGGATCGGACCCGTCGCGTTCCAGATCGGTGCTGGCCTCCTCCCTGAGCGCAACGGCATCGGCGGCTAGTGCATCGAGATCGAGCGACGCGGCGTCGGCAACCACCGAGTGTGCATAGTCGTGCGCGATATCCGCGAACAATCCGCCAAACGCTGACCACACGGCCGGATAGCACGGTACGATGGCTTCCGCCGCCTCGATCTCGTCGGCCAGCAGCGCGGCGAACAGCGGCCCGCCGCCGCCGAAGCCAACGAGGCTATAGTCACGCGGGTCGAGCCCTGCCTGCACGGTCATCTCACCGATCAATTGCGCCATGCGCGCCGTGGCGAGGCGCACGATTCCCGCCGACGCCGCTTCCACGTCCAGACCGAGAGGCGTGGCGATAGCGTCTTCAATGGCGGCACGTGCTGCGCCCGCATCCACCGCCATGCGCCCGCCCAGGAAGCGCCCGGAATCGACCAGTCCCGCCGCCACCATGGCGTCGGTCACCGTCGGCACCGTCCCGCCCCGGCCGTAGCACACCGGCCCCGGCGCCGACCCCGCCGAGTGCGGCCCGACCTGCAACCGCCCGGCCGGATCGATCGTAGCGATTGAACCGCCGCCCGCCCCCACCGAGCGCACGTCAGCCAGGGTTACGCGCACCGGGATATCCCAGGCGAGTTCGACACGCTGGGCAACGCTGATTTCGCCTCCGGTAATAACGCAGACATCCGCTGTGGTGCCGCCGATATCGACCCCAATCAGGTTGGGCCGCGCGAGCGACCGGGAAAGGTTGAGCGCCGAGGCGACCCCGCCCGCCGGACCGCTTCGCATCATTTCGAGCGGTTTTTTTCGCGCCGTAGCGACAGAGGTGATACCGCCGTTCGATTTGATTACGCGCACCGGTGCGCGCACACCGGCCTCGGCAAGCCGCATCTCCAATGCGCCAAGCATGGCCTCGACACCGGGGCTCATCGCGGCGGCGATCACCGTCGTCGAAGCCCGCTCGTACTCGCCGATCTCCGGATTGATCTCGTGGGAGAGCAGGACCCGGATATCCGGCGCGATTTCGGCGATGCGCTCGCACACCCGGCGTTCGTGATCGGGATTGCGAAACGCGAACAACAGGCAGACCGCGGCGCAGGCAACGCCGCGCGAACGCATCCGCTCGACCGCCGCGTCTATGCTGGCCATGTCGAGCGGTGCCAATTCCTCGCCGCCCGGCCCGATCCGCCCGCCGATGGGCAGGCGCAGCGCGTGGGGCACCAGTGCCTTGGGCCGCTCCCAGCGCCAGCCGAACAGGTGCTCACGCCACAGGCGGCGCACCTCGAGGCTGTCGGTGAACCTAGCGGTGCCTAGAAACGCCACCGGCGCGGTCTTGCCCTCGATCAGCGCGTTGGTCGCAAGCGTCGAGCCGAACACGAGGCTCGCGATTTCTCCAGGCGGGATCGCGGCCTTTTCCAGCACGGCCATCAGCCCGCCCACCGCGTCCGCGGTGGTATCCGCTTTCTCGGCGATCGCCCGGCCCGATACATCGTCGAGCGCAAACAAGTCGGTGAACGTCCCGCCGACGTCGATGCCCACGTGAAACGCCATTAGACCTTGCGCCAGAGCGTTGCCAGCCAGGGCTGCTGCTCGCGCGGCAACCCTTCCGGCCGGTAGTAATGGCCGATCTCGACGAGCCCGGCACCAGACACGAACGCCCGCCAGTTCTCGATGTCGTGATAGACACCGTAGCGGCCCGCGTTCATGCCCTCCTCGTTCCGGCCCCGTGGGTTCGAGGCAAATATCACGCCCCCGGGCTTCAGCGCGCCAGCCAATTCCCGCAGCACCCTGGGCAGTGCGGCACTGGGGACGTGAAAGAGCGAGGCGTTGGCGAACACCCCATCGAAATGCTCCGCGGGCAGATCGAGGGCAAGGAAGTCCTGGTGCAGCACCTCGCAGCCCGAATGGGCGCGCGCCATAGCGACAAATTCGGCCGAGCCGTCGAGCCCCACGGGGGTATGCCCCAGCGCCACAAACTGGGCGAGGTCGCGTCCCGGTCCGCAGCCGAGATCGAGCAGCGCGAACGGCGGCGTGCCCTCGATGGCGCCCAGCAACGCAGCGATGTTCTGGCTCACGTCATGATCGCGCGTGCCTTCCCAGAACGACGCCGCCGAGCGCCCGTAATGGCCAAGCGTCGTCTCCGAGAGCTGGCGCAGGCTCTCGTCGTCCCGAGCCGGTTTATCGTCGCTCATAGTTTCTGCCCAATGCTCTCTCCCCGTGGGCCACTCTAGCAAACCCTGGCGCTGCTAGCCTCCCGCCCATGCCAGCCGCCGCCGATCCCGTTCTCAGCCTGATCGCGCGCCGCCGCACCGCCGACGGTGCGCGCGACGACGGCTCACGGCTCAAGCAAGCCTGGTCCGATTACGTCCAGTTCGGCCATCTGGGCCGGATGTAGGGACGGGAGCCCATTACGCGCTCAAACGCCGCGCAGCCTCTCGCCACCGGTCACGTTTTCCTGGCCGGCCGCGTAAATTTACTGGCCGCGTCCGCAGCCGGCGCGGGCTCGCGAAACCCGCGACCGAAGAAACGTCCCAGATTTTGCATCACTCCTCGAATTGGCTCTCGCGCCAGCGGATAGCGGCGGTGAGCCCCTCTTTCTCGGTAATTTCCTTGAACTTGACATAGACCTCGGTAGGCGTGGCATCAAGGATCGCACCGACCTCGACGCCGTAGTCGGTGGCCGAGCGGAAGCCGGATATTTCAGCCCCCTTGTTGATCGCTGCCTTGGTCGTCTTGAGCCCTTCGAGCGAGACTTGCGCCGCGCGCCGGGCGTATTTGAGCGCCGCCGCCTCGAGCTCATCGTCGGGAACTACGTGGTTGACCATGCCGATACGAAGCGCCTCGGGAGCGTCAATTAGCTCGCCCGTATAAAGCAGCTCACGCGCCTTCTTCAGCCCGACCACCCAGGGCATCACCGCCACCGGCGGCGCCGTGGAAAAGCGGATCTCGGGCTCGCCGAACATGGCGTTCTCGGAAGCGAAGGTCACGCAGCACATCATGGCCAGTTCGCAGCTTCCGGCCAGGCAGTAGCCGCGCACAACAGCGATCACCGGTTTGGAGCAATCCCACGGCCCGAACTCGAAGGCCTGGCAGGCGCGCAGCATGGCCCGCGCGCCGATTGCGGTTTCAGCGCCGAAGCGCCCGTCCCAGTCCTCGTTAAGGTCGTAGCCCGCGCCGAAATGCTTGCCGTGATGCCCGAGCACGACGACGTGGATGGAATCATCGGCGTCGGCCTCGTGGAGTGCTACGGAAAGCTCGTCCATCAGGTCGAAGGACAGAGAATTCATATTTTTCGGCCGGTTGAGCCGGATATAGCAAATGCGGTCTTTGGATTCGATTTCGATCGTGGCGGGCATGCACTCCCTCCCGGGTACGGCGGTTGTTCGATAGGGCGCAAGACTAGCATCGCGCGCGGCCGCGTACACCCTGTTGCCAGCGGCCCCACTTCGCCCGATGATAGGCACCCAAAAGATCCCGAGTGATCGAGGAGAAGCCATGACCAACGAGACTGGCAGCGACCACCCGCTGACGCCCCCGGGCTACGATCCGAAGCTAGCGCCGCGCTACACGGACATTGCGACCTTCATGCGCTGCCCCCTGGTGCGCGACGCCACGGGCATCGAAATCGCGCTGGCGGGTATCCCGTTCGACGGCGGGCTGACCAACCGGACCGGCGCGCGCCACGGGCCGCGCGAGATACGCAATCAGTCGAGCCTGATGCGCTCGATCCACCACGTCACCAAGGTCGATCCCTATGCGCTCTGCACCATCGCCGACGTGGGCGACGTGCCGTTTACGGACGTTTTCCACCTCGAACCCGCGATCGCCGAGATCGCCGATTTTTTCGGCAGGCTCCACGCGGCGGGCGCGGTGCCCCTGTCGGCGGGGGGCGACCATTCTGTGACATTCCCGGTACTCCAGGCAATCGCCGCCGAGCGGCCGCTGGGGCTGGTCCATATCGACGCCCATACGGACACCTGGGATTATTTCCTGGGCTCCAAATACCACCACGGCTCGCCGTTCCGCCGCGCCACCGAAGATGGCCTGATCGACCCGAAGCGAACCATCCAGATCGGCATCCGGGGCGCGCAGAATACCTCGGAAGGCTGGGATTACTCGCTCGACCACGGCATGCGGGTGGTCTTCATCGAGGAATTCGAGGCGCTGGGCGTGGACGGCGTGATCGCGGAAGCGCGCCGCGTGATCGGCGACGGGCCGGCCTATATCAGCTTTGACGTGGACGGGCTCGACCCGGTCTATACGCCGGGCACGGGCACACCCGAGGCGGGCGGCATCACCACGCGCGAGGCGCAGGCGTTGCTCCGCGGCCTACGCGGGATGGACCTCTATGGCGGCGACGTAGTGGAGGTCGCCCCACCGCTTGACCCGACGGGCAATACGGCGCTGGTCGGCGCAACAATAATGTACGAAATCCTCTGCCTGCTCGCCGAATCCGTGGCCGCGCGGAAGGGCACGGCCTAGGCCATCACCTTCGCCCGGCACGCCTTTGTCCAGTACGTCGCCGTGAAACATGGCTAGCGTTCGCGTGATTTTGGCAAATCGGAAGCGAGAAGATGCAGCGGGCAAAGTCTATTAACTACCGCCCTCCAATTCGACAAGCGCCTCGCCCATCGCCGCCAGGAAGGTGTCCGCGTTGTCTTTCGAGAAGACCAGCGGCGGGCGGATTTTGAGTACATTGGCGTTGGGCCCGGCGGGACTGATCAGGACGCGGCGTTGTTTCATGGCGGCGACCAGCGCGGCGGCCTCGTCGCTCGCGGGCTGCTTGCTCGCCGCATCGAGCACCAGCTCGACCCCGATATAAAGCCCCGCGCCGCGCACGTCGCCGATCAGGGGATGGGCGGCAGCCAGGTTACGCAGGCCCGCCATTAGGTAGGCGCCGGTGGTTCCAGCGTTCTCACGGATGTTTTCGTCGCGGATGACATCGAGCACGGCGAGGCCGACAGCGCTGGAGACGGTGTTGCCGCTGAATGTGTTGAAGTAACGGGTGCGTTTGCCGAACTCGGCCAGCAGTTCGGGCCTCGCCACCATACCGGCGACGGGATGGCCGTTGCCCATGGGCTTGCCGAGGGTGACGAGGTCGGGAACTAGGCCGTGGCGCTCGAAACCCCACATGTGGCTGCCTGTGCGGCCGAAGCCCGGCTGCACCTCGTCGGCGATGAACAGGCCGCCCGCCTTGCGCACGGCGTCGACGGCGGGGCCGAGGAAGCCCGCCGGTTCAGCGAAAATTCCGTCACTGGCGAAGATGGTATCGACCAGCAGGGCGGCCGGCGCAATGCCGGACGCTTTCATCTCGGCCAGCGCGCTATCCACCGCGCGGGCGAAGATCGCGCCGGTGTCTTCGTTTGGGTTGCAGTAAGCATCGGGTGCGGCGATGGTGCGGACATGATCGCCAAGGATATGCTCGCCCAGCGAGGGCGAACATTCGGCCACGGCGCTGGAGACGCCGTGATAGGCGTTGGCAGTGACGATGACCCCTTTGCCGCCCGTGACCGCGCGCGCAACGCGGAGCGCTAGGTCGTTGGCCTCGCTGCCCGTGCAAGTGAACATCACGTTGGCGAGCTCAGGGGGAAAGGTGCCGATCAGGCGCTCGGCGTAGGCAAGCACGGTTTCGTCGAGATAGCGGGTGTGGGTGTTGAGCCGTGCCGCCTGACGGGAAAGAGCCTCGACCACTCGGGGGTGGCAATGACCGACGCAGGGCACGTTGTTGTAGGCGTCGAGATAGGCCACACCATCGGCGTCGAAGAGCCACGCCCCCTCGCCCCGGACGAAATGGATCGGCTCGGCGTAAAACAGTCGGTAAGCGGGGCCGAGTAACGCCTCGCGGCGTTCGATCAGCGCCTTCTCGGCGGCGCCGATCTGGTCCGAATCGCCGGTGTAGTACTGGTTGAGAACGGCCATTGTCGGTTACTCCATGCCGCAGGCAGTGCGGAACGCCTTTGCCGCGGCGCCTTCGGGTAGGGCGTCGATGCGATCCAGCCTTGCCCAGCTTATTTCGACGTTCCGCATGAGATACTCCCGGTTTTCGGGGCGAAGGTGCGCACGCCAAGTGCATCCGACGGCCATCATGACATAGCGCATGGCAACGAGGTCGGCGAGCCAATCGAGTTCCGCCCGCTCGAGCGGGAGAACAGCATGAAAGGCCGCGATAAGCTCGCTCGCCAACGCCAGCGGCGTCTCAGTATCGAGGAGCTGGTAGGAAGCCGCAATGGCAAGATCGTTGATGAGCGGCGCCTCAATCATATCGCCGAAATCGAGTAGCCCGACAATGCGGTCGTGATCGGCGGCATCGACCAGGATGTTGTTGGCGTTGAAGTCGTTGTGAACAACCTGGCAGCGAAGCCCTCCTTGCGCCGGGCGGATGACCGCCTCGAAACGGTCGAGATGGGTCTCGGCCAGCGCACGGCAGACCGGGTCTTCGATATAACCGGTGCGATCGCGAAGGGCGTAAGCCTGCTGGATATCCCACAGCAGTTCGCGGGTTGCAGCGGGGTGGGAGAAGCCCTGCAGGGCCAGATCGGTTTTCGCGAGCAGTGTTCCCAGCGCACGGCATTGGGCCGGCGTGCGCTCGACGGTATGCAGAGGCACGCCGTCGAGGAAGCTGAACAGCCGGACCGCGCGCCATTCACCGCCGGCAAACTGGTGGCGTACGAGACGCGCGCCCCCGGTTGTCGGGATCACCGTCTCGACGGGCAGGCCGGGATCGGCCTTTGCGATGTGGTCGAGCCCCTCGATATAGAGCTCGGCGACCGCAGTATCCATGATGGGATCGGCGATCTTGATTACGAAGCGTTTGCCGTCCGCCGTATCGAGCCGGAAAATCTGGTCGACTTCGCCCGCTAGCGGCGTGGCGGTAGCGTCGAGGCCATAGAGATCGGTCGCAAGAGAGGCGGCCACCTGGGGCGATACCGCCACGCGTCTAGCCCTTCTTCCGTATCGCTCTGCAAGGCAGAGCGATACGGCGTTCAATTGCCACGGAGGCTTGACTGCGCTCAAGCGCCGTGCAGGTTGGCGCCGCATAAGCGGCGGCCCGCCCCGGTGTAATTTCTAGCCGCGTCCACGGCCGTAGCGGGCTTGCGAAATCGGAGTGAGTCCAGTTCATTGAATTTCGCGCCTATTCGTCTAATGGCCGGCTTGCGACCCAGCAATAGTCTTCGGGATCGAGCAGGTAACATTCGCGCACGCCGTGGGGTTTGTCGAGGCTGCCCGCCAGAGCGACATGCCCGCCTGCGCGCGCGGCCACCTCGGCCTCGTCCAGATCAAGTTCGTAGAGATGCAGCTCGACGCCCTGGCCCCGGCCTTCAACGCTTTCGACGAAACCCAGGAGCGGGTTGTCGGCGTAGATGTGATCGGCGTGGAGCATCCAATGGATCTCGCCCGCACGGAAAACGGCGAAATCTTCGTTCCAGTAGACGACGCTGGCGTTTAGAACCTGTTCGGCGAAATTCTTGCTCGCCTCGACGTCGCAGACCAGCAGGTTGGCCCCAAAGCGCTTGAGCGATCTGCCGTAATCGACGGCAGAGACGGGCCAGCTGGGTTTCGTGCTCTTGGTTGCCATGACGACGTCTCCTGATCGGCGGATGAAGCCGATTCTAATCCTTGCCCACGAGGCTCATGCCCGCTCGGCGCGCTTCGTCGAGGATCAGCGCGACCATGCCGGGCTCGGCGCCGATAGCGCCGGTGTAGGCGTAAAGCCGGCCCCGCTCATGGTCGTTCAAGGCCCGGCGCACGTCGTCTTCGGCATGAGGTCCGTCGCCCGCAAACATCCCGATCACGGTAACGGGCGGATCGATGCTCCGGGCGAGCCAATCGGCCAGGCTCGGGGGGCCCTCGAGAAAGCCGGCATGGACCTCGCGGAAATAATTCTGTTCGTGCAGCCGATCGGCCAGCGCGTGAGCCGCCGCCCCCGAGGTCGGATCCATCGAGGAGCCGTGGGCGATAATGAGGACCGCCGTATTGCCGAGAGCCCGCCCGCCGGTGGGATCAGCGCAGTGGATGGCGCGGAGCACGAGGGCATCCATGCCAAGATTGAGCCCCACGGATCCGCCGTAATAAAGCTCGCGCGCGCCCTGCACCGTGATGTGGCCGGTCAGCCCCAGACGCTCAGGAATGACATTGTTGGCAAATTGGCCGCCGGCCATGAGAAACGGCACGATCACGATGCGGCCTTCGGGCAGCTCTTTGAGCGCGTCTTCGACGGTGGGTTCGCCCTTGAGGAATCCCGTCTCGACGCAGGTGAACAGGCCAAGGCGACGTAGCGTTCCGGCATGTTCGAGCACAGCTGCGCTGGCACCGGCATCGGCGGACGCACCATGGCCCACAAGCAGGAGGGATTCCTCCGCCCACCAGGGCGATTGGTCTTCGCTGGGGCGCATCGTGTCGGTCAGTGGCTGATGCCCTCGGATAGGGTGATCACAGCAACCATATCACACGCTTTCTGGAGTGTTATCACCTCTAGCGCCACGCCGTTCATCGATAGCGGACCGTCCACGATGGAGACGGCCTAGTCTCCGAGCTCGGGACCCGAAAATTTCTTGAGTGCGTCAAAATCGGTGACGAGAAGATCCTTGCCCTGGGTCTCGACGCCAACCTCACGGAGTCGCCCAAGCGCCCGTGAGAGGATCTCGGGCTTCATACCCAACCGGCCCACGAGGATCGATTTGTCGTAGGGCAGGCGGATCAGCGAGGGGCGGTCCGGCGCAGGATGCATGCGAAGCAGGAAATCGCCCCGCCGCTGGGGTGCGGACTTGGCACGCTGCTGCTCAATCTGACTGACGAGATGGCGCATGTGACGCGACGTGGAAGCCAGCATGCTGAGTGCGATGTTGGCGTCATTGCGCAAATGGTTGAGGAACTCGCTGGCAGGGATCGCCAGCAGGTCCGCATCCTCGACCGCTTGAGCGGTAACGGGGTAGCGCTACGAGGAAAGAATCGCGGCTTCGGCAAAAGACCCGCCGGTGGTGAACACGCCAATCACGGTCGGGTTGCCGTCGGCGGATTCGCGCGTCAGCGTTACCCAGCCCCGCCCCACGGCATAAAAACACCTTGACCGGATCGTCTTGATGGAAGACGACAGTGCCATCTGGCACGGCCTAGAACACCGCATGGGCGAGAAGCTGACGCAAGGTCGCATCGTCGAGCCCGGAAAACAGGGCGAGTTGACGGACAATTGCCCAATCGGTCTCGGATGTTTTTCGCATGTCGTCTTCGAACGCTCCGTACTCGTGGCAGTACTTGCGCGAATATCCTCCAGCCCTTCGGAGGAAGTCGAGAACACGAAGACACGCACGGCCGCTTGGCGAATGGGGGCCCGCGCGGGTATCCTTGCGCGCAACTGGGAGGATACGGCCATGGCCGACGACGGCGCGCTAAACCGCTGGCGGCGCTACGACGCGTGGGACGAGCGCCCCCTTCGGCTCGACAAGTTCGCGCCGGAGAGCCCGGCCGACGGCTTTTGCGCGGCGCAAAGCCCGAACGATCCTGCGCCCTCGATTTGTATCGAGAACGACACGGTCGTCGAGATGGACGGCGTGGCGGCGGGTGATTTCGACATGATCGACGCCTTCATCGCCGCGCACACCATCGATGCCGAGGTCGCCGACGAGGCGATGGCGCTCGATTCGGGTGAATTCGCGCGCATGCTGGTCGATATCCACGTGCCCCGCGCCGACGTGGTGCGGCTAGCCCGGGGCATGACGCCCGCGAAGCTCGCCGAAGTACTGTGGCGGCTCTCGACCCTGGAGCTGACCTTTGCCCAGGCCAAGCTGCGCGCGCGCAAAACGCCGGCTAACCAGGCCCATGTGACCAACGCCAAGGACGACCCGGTACAGCTCGCCGCCGACGCCGCCACTGCCTCAGCGATCGGCTTCGACGAGATCGAGACCACCATGCGGGTCGCGGAAAATTCATGGTCAAACGCGCTGGCCTGCACCATCGGCGCCGCCGTAGGGCGCGGCGGCACGCTCTTCCAGTGCTCGTCCGAGGAGGCCGAGGAACTGCGCCTCGGCATGGCCGGTCTGACGTCGTACGCCGAGACGGTCTCGGTTTACGGCTCGGAGGGCTCGTTCATCGACGGCGACGATACGCCCTGGTCCAAAGCTTTCCTGATAGCGAGCTACGCCTCGCGCGGGATCAAGGCGCGCTGCACCTCAGGCGCGGGCTCGGAGCTTTTGATGGGCTTTCACGAGGCGAAGTCGATCCTCTATCTCGAAGCGCGCTGCCTGTGTGTCCAGCGCGGCATCGGCGTGCAGGGCACCCAGAACGGCGGCATCGATGGCGCACCGGTCACCGCCTCGGTGCCGGGGGGCCTGCGTGAGATCCTGGCGGAAAACGTAATGGCTGCGCTGCTCGACCTCGAATGCGCCTCGGGCAACGACACCCGGATCAGCGAATCCGAGATCAGGGTCGGCGCCAAGATCATGCCCTACATGATGGCGGGCACGGATTTCATCTGCTCGGGCCAGGGTTCGATCCCGAAATACGACAACTCGTTCGGCGCCTCGCTGTTCAATGCCGAGGAGATGGAAGACTACATGCTGATCCAGCGCGACTTCGAGATGGAGGGCGGCGTTCGCCACGTGCCCGAAGACGAGCTGATGGCCTTGCGCGCCCGCGCGATCGACGCTCTGGAAGCGGTGTTCGACGAACTGGGGGTGGCAAGCCTGCGGCCCGAGCAGAAATCCAGCGTGCTGACCGCTCACGGCTCGAAGGACACGGACACGTTTTCCTTCGCCGAAGTGCGCCGCATCGCGAGCGCCTTGCAGGCGCAGGAAGTCACCATCCTTGACGTCGTCATCGCCCTTGAGAAGCGGGGGTTTTCCGACGTCGCCCAGAACATCCTCGACCTGATGAAGCAACGGGTCTCGGGCGACCACCTGCAGACCGCCGCTATCTTGCGCAATGGCCGCGTCCTAAGCGCGGTGAACGATCCCAACGATTATGCCGGGCCGGGCACGGGCCACCAAATCTCGCCCGAACGCCGCGCGGAAATCGCGGCAATCCGCGACGTGCTTTCAAAAGACGAGATACTCGCCTGGGCGGCGCGCGACGCGGCGGATGAGCGTCGTCGCTACCGCTTGGAGCCGACCGGCACCGCGCAAGCCGGAGAGGCGCCCGGCGAAGTGGTGATCGGGCTCTCGCCCGCGTTCGGTGGCGAGTTGCACCGGACCACCGGCGAGGCGCTGCTCTCCGACGTGCTCGATGCGCTGATCGGCGGCATCGAAGAAGGCGGCGGCACGTCTCGGCTGGTGCGCATACACCACACGGCGGACACCTCGTTCCTGGGCCTGAGCGCGGCGCGGCTGTCGGGCTCCGGCATCGGAATTGGTATTCAGGCCAAGGGCACGGCGGTGATTCACAAGTCGGATTTCTACCCACACATGAACCTGGAGCTGTTCTGCCAGGCGCCGATCACCGATCTGAGCCATTACCGGCAGATGGGCCGCAACGCGGCGGCCTACGCCAGGGGCGAGGATCCCGAGCCGGTCTCGATCCCCTATCAGGGCGAGGCGCTGGGCTCGCGCTACCACGTCCAGACCTCGCTGATCTACGCCATCGAAACGGCGTTGCTCGACCCGGCTCGCGAGCCGGAAGAGCTCAGGGTGACGTTTCTTGACCGTCGATAGGAAAGCGCTCGACGCGCTCTACCCTGTCGCCGAGAAACAGGCGGCGCGGCTGCGCACGCGCACGGGAAAGACGCTTGATGCACTGACGCTTAAGGCGGCGCGCGATAGGGGTCTCGAAGCAAGTGACTTCGCGATCACGCCCGAGGCGCTTCGCCTCCAGGCCGAGGTCGCCGAGGTCGCAGAGCGGCCCCAGCTGGGCGAGAACCTGCGGCGCGGCGCGGAGCTTGCGAACGTCCCGCAGGAGACGATTTTCGAGACCTACGAGCTGCTACGCCCGGGTCGGGCCCGCGACAAGGCCGAGCTGCTCGCCCTGGCCGAACGCTATCGGCGGGAGTTCGACGCCCCGGAGAGCGCGGTGCTGATCGAGGAGGCCGCCGAGGTCTACGAGCGGCGCAATCTCTACCGCAAGCGATTCTGAGCCGGGGGCCCGCCCCTCGCCTCTGCCCGGCACCTCGTGAGCAACCCTTCAAATTCCGTAACCCGTGCGCCGTTGACCCTAGGCGGCTTGGCAATCCTGTTCGCCCTGCTGTTCCTCATCGGGGCCTCCTGGGGGCTGATGCTCGCGCTCAACCGCGTCGCCATGTCCGAGGGCATCCCGGTCCTCTCCTACATCTTCTGGCAGATGCTAGGCGGCGGACTGATCTTGCTTGCGGTTGTCGTGGTCCGGCGCCGCCCGTTTCCACTCGATAGGGCCCATCTTCGCTATTACCTGTTGCCCGGGGCGTTCGGCCTGGGCGCGCCGTTCTTGCTGCTTGCCTTCGTCGCGCCGAAAATTCCGGTCGGCGTGGTCGCGCTCGGCGCCGGGATTGCGCCGATGCTGACCTACGGCTTCGCCGGGCTGATGAAGCTCGAGCCCTATTCTCTGCTCAAGATTGTCGGCATGATCGTCGGCTTTGGCGGTGTCCTGCTCGTCGTCCTGCCCGAGACCAGCCTGCCCGCGCCCGATATGGTGGGCTGGGTTCTGGTTGGCTTCAGTCCATCGATCCTATTCGCACTCCAGAACGTCTGGATCCAGCGTTACCGCCCACCCGTGACCGACAGTTTGACGCTCTCGGCCGGCTTCCTGTTGGCCGCGGCGCTGGTCATTTTTCCGTTTCTCGCCGCCACGGGTGGCTGGTGGTTCTTCTCCGGACCCATGAGCTGGGGCGACTGGGCCCTGATCATAGTCACGCTGATGATCGTGGTCGATATGGTCCTTGTGTTCGAGATCATCCGCCGTGCCGGGGCGGTGTTTCTTTCGTCGGTCGCATATCTCGACGTCCTGGCCGGTATCGCCTGGGGCATGATCATCTTCGGCGAGGTCCATTCGGGATGGATCTGGGGCGCGCTGGCCTGCCTGTCGGTGGGGCTGCTGCTGGTCACGACCCCTCGCAAATTTTTCCGCGCTCACGCCCAGACGAAGTAGTGCTCGAATTCCCAGTCGGTCACCGCGTGGACGGTAAGGTCGACGTCGTTTGTCGCCGCCCATTCGGTGAAGTCCCGCCACTCGTCTTCCTTGAGCTGCGCGAAATGATCGACGAAGGCATCTCCAAAGGTTGCCCGCGCCCGGTCCGACGCCTTGAAGACCGCGGCAGCGTCGGCGAGGTTTCGGGCGAGCGGTTCGAAGCGGGGATCGTCGATCTTGTCTGGTTCGGGGTAGGGGCCGGGGTCGGTCTCGTTTTCCAGCCCCTGCAAGCCGCCCAGCAGAATAGCTGCCATGGTGATGTGGAAGTTGACGTCGCCGCCCGAGACCCGGTGTTCCATGCGGGTGAGCTTGGCGGGATAGGCGCCGTGAACGATACGCAGCGCCGCGGAATGGTTGTCGAGCGCCCAGGACGCGTTCTCGGGCGTGAACAGCCAGCGGTCCATGCGCCGGTAGGAATTGACCCAGGGCCGGAAGAGGACGTGAAAATCGGGCATGGTATCGAGGATACCGCCGGCAAAATGACGCCCCAACCGGCTTAACGCTCCGGCTTCGGCATCCCACAGGGCATTCGCCCCGTCGCGCCAAAGGCTGAGATTGTGGTGCGAGCCGGTAGCCGAATCGCCCGTGCCTATATGGATCACCGGCATGAAGGAGGCGACCAGGCCGTGCTCGATACAGAGCTGCTTGAAGTAGAGCTTGGCCCGGGCCGCGTCGTCGGCGGCCTCGAGAACCGGCTTGGGGGCGAGCATGAATTCATACATGCCGTGGCCGAGCTCGGTATGAAACGCCTCGATCTCGACACCGACGCCCGCCATGCGATCGAGGAACTCCTTGGCGAGGGGCTCAAAGGAGGGATCGCGGGCGATGCTGTAGCAGTCCCAGTCGCGGCCAAAGGTCTTGAGCCTGCGAAACTGCTTGGACCGGACCAGATCGTCGTCGGCCTGGTAGATATAGACCTCGAACTCGATCGTAGCCCGGGCTTCGAGCCCCAGCGCGTCGAGGCGGGCGACGGCGGATTTGAGCATCTGGCGCCCGTGCATCGGACAGGGCGAACCGTCTTCCATCACCAGATCGCAGATAATCGCGGCGGTATCACCCTTCCAAGGTTGGCGGACGAGCGTCGCATAATCTGGCAGCGCCAGCATCTTGGGCAGGCCGGCTTCGACGCTGGTAAAGGCGGTCTCGCTCAGCTCGTCGGCGCTGCGGAACACCATGACGGCGGTAGACAACCCCGTGCCGTAGGCCGCGAGCGCCTTTTTGAGCCAGACGATCTTGCCCCGCATCGTGCCGTTGATGTCGGGGATCTCCATCTGGGCGAAGCGCACGCCCTGGCCCGACATCTCGTCGAGCAAGTGGGCGCTTTCGTCACTACGCGCCTTGATCAGTGCCTCGTCCAGCATCTCTCCCCTCACCTTCCCTGGCCGCTTTGCGGCGCAGGCTGGTGCGATAGCCTATCGCGGACCGTCTGACAAGCCGCCGGGACTCCACCATATGCTAGACGGCGCCTGCCCGACACCACAGGGCAAGGCATTCGTCGTGGAGCACGCCCGATACGATCTCGACCTGGCGTGCAAGCGTGGCGTTGAGCTCCCGGCAGGGGCCTAACACCTCTTCCATTGATTCGGGCTGGACCTGGATGAGTTCGAACATGGATAGCCCGTAGACGACACGGCTTACGCCCGTATACCAGGCCGAACCAAAGCACATGGCGCAGGGCTCGACGTTGGAATACATGGTGTAGCCCGCGAGGCTCGCGCCCCGGGCGAGATAGGTCTGGCGCGCGACCTTGAATTCCGCATGACAGGTGGGATCACCATCGCCGGCCACCGTATCGAAGCTGCGACCGATGATTTGGCCCACCTCATCAACGAGTACCGAGCCGTAGGGCAATTCGCCCGCCGCCCGGCCCCGTTCGGCCTCGGCGATGGCTTCGCCCATGAATTTCTCGTCATCGAGCATCCCGGCCTCCACTTCCGCCTATGACGTTCAAATTTGTTCGGCGGCCATTTTAAAAGATTGTCCAGTCAATTTATGCTGTGCGAGAACCGAATTCTTAGGACGTGAGGGCGAGGCAGGTTTCATGACGACGATGACCTGTTGGATCGAACCCGGCGAGTTGCTCGAGGCCGCCTATGACGCGGTGCGCGGTGCCGACGCGGGGCCGGGCGACGGCGCCTCCGCGCTCGACGCCTGGTTTGTCGAACTCATTGCCCCGCCGGCGGCGCCTGGCTGGCCGATTGCAAAGCCCTGTGGCAACGCCACCGGGCCCGTTTCGAGGCCGCACTAGGCGACGACATTCATGCCATTTCTCGATACTTCGGAGATGAATTTCTACTACGATTTTGTCCTGCTGAAAGAGGATCACTGCGACACGGCGTCGACCTGCTGGCACCACAACACCGGCTACTATCCCTTGCAGGGCCGCAAGATCATCAACTGCTGGACCGCGCTCGATACGGTGCCGTTGGAAACGGCGCTGCGTTTCGCCCGAGGCTCGCACCGGGGCGATACGGTGCATCGCGCCATTCATTTCAATCCCGAGGACGCCTACGAGAACCCCATGATGGAGAGGCCGATTCCACCCGACCTCGACGAATCCGATAATTTCGAGATCATCACCTGCCCGATAGCGCCCAGCGATTGTCTGGTGTTCAACGCCTGGACCTTCCATACCGTTCCGAGCAACACGACGAACCAGCGCCGTTGCGCCTATTCGACCAACTGGGTCGAGGACAACGCGACCTTTAACGACATCCCCCAGGGAACCGATCCACCTTACCGAGGTTACAATTTTCGTCCAGGGCGGGCCGATCGTCTGCGAATCTTTCCCCCGCACCCGCTAGGCGCCGAGCCCAAGCTCGTTCACGAGCAGGGTATACGCGGCAACCGCGTCGCTCGTGGCGAGCAACCCGGCTGCGGCCAAAACGTAGTGCCGGTCGAGCAGCACAGATGCACTTCTCGGCACCAGCGAGCCCTCTTCACGCCGTTCGAGCGCAAGCCCGAGGGTATCGGCGGCCGCCTCG
>Ga0302135_10000522_pt1 | contig 23475 bp, 25 predicted proteins | sample CBN3_surface_MG_FD_203119 | JGI IMG/M metagenome (GOLD analysis project Ga0302135, IMG submission 203119) | Marine microbial communities from Western Arctic Ocean, Canada - CBN3_32.1 | ecosystem: Environmental > Aquatic > Marine > Oceanic | place: Canada: Western Arctic Ocean | collected...
ACCTTGGAGTTACTCAAAAATCGAACCCGGATCGCAGACGACTGCTGACCGTGAACTAGGAAGAATCGACTGATGAATATTGCGGAAGCGGCCGGGCAGAGTGGACTGACGGCTGACTCGATTCGGTTCTACGAGCGAGTGGGGGCGCTGCCGCGGGCACCGCGAACGGGTATCGGCAGTACACAGATCGCCACGTTGTGGCGTTGCGTCTGGCGAAGCGGCTGCGTGATCTCGATGTACCGCTGGAGGATGTGGGTCGTGTGATTGAGGTGGCGCATGAGGGGGAGTGCGGCGAATTGCGAGGCGAGTTGACCGTCACGCTGCACAAGGTGATGGCGGATGTGGAGCAGCGGCTGGTGGAGTTGCGCGATTGCCGTCAGCAGCTGGGGTCGTTGTTGGAGGGATTGCTGACGATGGAACCAATGAATCCGATGGTGCCGGGGCTGGTGGCGTGTGCGTGCGTTGAGATGACGGTTCGCGATCGGGGTGTCGAAGGGGCGAGCTGCTAGCGGAGTGGTCGCTTCGAGGGAGTGCCGGCGCGGCGCGGGTAGCGATCGTTAAGCGCACCGTCGCGACGAACGAGGATAATCTGCTGTGGGTGGACGTCCGGTGGGAGCGCGAGTGGGAGCGGATCGAGTTCGATTCCGCCGAGGGCGGCGATCGCGGCCTGTGCCTCGGCCCGTTCGTCTTCGGCGCGGCTGCCCTTTGGGGTGGCGAGGGTGCCGCCGACGCGGAGTAGCGGGAGCGCATATTCGACGAGGACGTTGAGTGGGGCGACGGCGCGGACGACGACAAGATCAAAGGTCTCTCTTAGGGCAGGGTCGCGTCCGGCGTCTTCCGCGCGTGAGTTGATGACCTGGGCGTGGTCGAGGGCGAGTTCGCGAGCGGCGGTCTCGAGGAAGTCGCAGCGGCGTCGTTGGCTCTCGATCAGGACGAGCTGGAGCGCGGGCTCGGCGATGCGCATCGGGAGCCCGGGGAAGCCGCCGCCGGCGCCGATATCGGCGACGCGGGCGAGCTGGCCCACGGGCAGGAGCCCGGTTGTGCGGAGGGCGACGAGGAGGGCGAGCGATTCGCCGAAGAGGCGGCGGGCGATCGCGGTGGGCTCGGTGACGGCGGTGAGTGCGGCGCGATCGTTCCACTCGAGGAGGAGCCGATGGTACCGGACGAAGGCCTCGCGCTGGGCGTCGTCGAGAGTGACTCCGAGCCGGGTGGCCTCATCGGCGAGTGCGGTCAGCAGCTCGCTGGCGTCGTTGTCGCAGGATGAGGGCGTGGAGGTCAGGCTAATCTCCGAGGTGGGTCGATTGACATGGTGTGCAGTGCTTCTTCTAGACTACTAAGACAAGATCACTAACCAGCCATGCGCGGCGTTACCGCCGCGCTTCAAACGGCACCTAGTTTAACCGGCGCCGGGACGAAAGGACCGCCCAATGGCGGAGCCTATTATTGCAGAAGACGACCTAGGTGGCGCACGCGATCTGGACGGCACAGCCGAGGATCTGGGCGCCGTGGCGTACCACGTGACGTTGGAAGGATTGCAGATACTTGAGCGGCAGCTTGAGGATCTGAAGGCGGGACGGCGGGGGATTGCCGATAAACTGCGTGAGGCGATGGCGGACAAGGATTTCCGCGAAAACGCACCGCTGGACGCCGCGCGGGACGAGCAGGGTCACCTGGAGGCGCGGATCCGCGAGACCGAAGACCGGCTGCGGCACGCGGTGATCATCGCTCCTGACACCGAAGGCGGCCGCGCGAACGTGGGTTCGACGGTGAAGCTGTTGAATCTAGAGCACGACCGCGAGCAGGTGTTCACGCTGGTGAGCCCGGGGGAAGTGGATCCACGGGCAGGCAAGATATCGTTGGAATCGCCGATCGGTGTCGCGGTGCGAAACAAAACGAAGGGCGAAGAGGTGATGGTTTCGACGCCGTCCGGGCAGATGCGCTTCCGCGTGCTGGAAGTACAGGGGTAGGCTCGGTCGACACCCAGCCTTCACCCTGGAGCGCTCGTGACGTCTTCCGAGACGCCCGCCGACGATTCGATTGATCCCATGGCGATGTCGGACGATCCCGTTATTCGAGTTGACGGCCTGACGAAACACTACGGCGATCTGGTGGCGCTACGCCCGGTGCGGTTCGAGGTGGGGCGTGGCGAGGTGTTCGGCCTGCTGGGCCCGAACGGCGCAGGAAAGACGACTCTGGTCGAGATGCTGGAGGGGCTGATTGAGCCCTCTGGCGGCGCGGCAGCGGTGCTGGACCTAGATATCAGGCACCAGCGCGACGAGCTGAAGCAGCGGATTGGAGTGCAGCTCCAGGCCTCTTCGTACCACCGGTACCTGACGTTGCTGGAGATTCTGGAGCTCTTCGGTTCGTTCTACCGGCGGTCGGTTGACCCGATGGAGCTGCTAGAGCGGGTGCGACTGGATGATCGGGCTGGCTCGAGGATTGGCCAGCTCTCGGGCGGGATGGCGCAGCGATTTAGCATTGTGGCGGCACTGGTGAACGAGCCAGAGATCGTGTTCTTCGACGAACCGACCGCCGGCCTGGATCCTGACGCACGCCGTGATTTGTGGGATCTGGTGCTGGACGTGCGCGCGCGCGGCGCGACGGTGGTGCTAACGACTCACTACATGGAGGAGGCGGAGTCGCTCTGCGACCGCGTCGCGTTCCTCAACGCGGGCGAGATCGTTGCGCTGGATACGCCGCGCGCGCTGGTGCGGACGCTGGATTCGCCATACCGAGTGGAACTGGTGACTTCCGAGGCGCTGGACGAGCATGTGATCGCGGCTTTCGACGGGACGCGCGATGTGAGTACGGAGCAGCGAGCGGACGGTTACGTGCTGCGGCTGAACGCGGAACACTCACCGGACGTGTTGCGTCGCGTGGAGGCGCTGGCCGCCGAGCGCGGCGTGCAGGTACTGGACCTGACGGTGCGCGCGGCGACGTTGGAGGATGTGTTCCTGTCGCTGACCGGGCAGACGCTGTCGGCGGCGCCGGACTGCGAGGGTGTCGCCTGATGGGAATGCTGCTGGGTGCGAGCATTAAGATGGTGGTACGGGACCGACAGTCGCTGTTCTGGGCGCTGATCTTTCCGATAATCTTCCTCGGCATTTTCCGCATGTTCTCGTTCGACGACTTGGGCGAGACCGGCCTGCTGGTCGCAGCGGACGTGTCATCGCCAGTGGAGGCGGCACTGGTGAGCGCGCTGCAGGACGTCGACTACCTGAACGTCGAGGTGCGGGTGGGCCTGGACGAAGTGGCGGCACTGGTGGCGTTCGAGGAGGAGGGGTTCGACGCGGCGCTATTAGTGACGCCAGGCGAGCCTTTGGAGAGCGTGGACACGCTGCTGCTGAACGCAGTCAACGACCCGATCGGTCATACGGTGACCGAAGCCGCGATTGCCTCCGTGGTGGATGACGTGAACGCGGTGCTGGTGAACGCGCCGCGGGTGATCTCGTTTGAGGCGCGGGCGGTGGACGTGGAGGTGGAGAGCTATTTCGAGTTCCTGGCGCCGGGGATCATTGGGATGGGACTGATGACGTTCGGCGTGATCGGCCTGGCCGCCTCGTTGTCTCGCTATCGTGAGGAAGGCGTGCTGCGGCGGGTGCGGGCGACTCCGTTGGCTCCGTGGAAATTTTCGGCCTCGGTGGTGGTGGCGCATCTACTGGTGGGGGTGGCGCAGGTGGTGGTCCTGATCGGGATCGCCTATGTGCTGGGGGCGGACTTGGTGAACTCGGGGCTGCCAGGCTTCCTGCTGGTCTCGCTGCTGGGGACATTTGTCTTCCTGAACCTGGGCGCAATCGTGGCCGGGCGGGTACAGGGGCGTGGGGCGGTGGAGAGCATGGCGAACGGGATCACGATGCCGATGATGTTTCTCAGCGGGAGCTTCTTTCCGACCAGCGGTCTGCCACAGCCGGTGCAGTGGTTCGTGGAGCTGCTGCCGCTGACTCACATGCTGCGGGCCCTGCGCTCGATTGGCCTCGATCACCAGCAGCTGTGGGAGCAAGGGCCGGAACTGGCGGTGCTTGTGGCGTGGGCGGTGGGGACGTTCCTGCTGGCGCGGGTGACGTTCCGGTTCCAAGACGCATAGCGGTGCCTGTGGGCCCTATCGCGTGGAATCTATTCGGGATACAGGCACCACCCGGGCCCTCGATAGCTGAGCTGGCCGAGTGATTTCGGCTTTGCGATCGAGGTCAATTTCATTGAAACAGGCGAAGACTGAATCGATCGTGGCCCATTCCTCGATGGCAGCGGTGAGCGCCTTCGTCGCGGCGCTGAGGGTCTCGTAGCGATCCGGGCGCTGACTGGGTTCGATCTGTTCGCTGGGGAGATCGGCGAAGGCTTGCTGGAGTGAGTAGCGGACCACCTTCGGGTGTGTCGATCAGGTGGGCGAGGTAGCGGAAGCGCTAGCGCTCAACGAGGAGGGTGTGGGGTTGCCATGTGAGGTGCCCGGCATTACCGTCCTCGGGTTCGACAGCTGCTCTTCCTATCCGGAGTTGGTGACCTAGACGGCGGCTTCGAATTCGGTGCGCGCGGCCTTGCATGCGGCGTGCCGGGTTGCGACTGAGCTGGCGGCGACGAGGGCGATGGGCTCCTCAGGTGTTGAGGCTGCTTAGCCGATCAGGAGACGGTCAAGCGCCATCGCGGCGAAGAGGACCGCTAGATAGAGCGTGGAGTAGCGGAAGAGGCTGGGAGCGGCTTTGATGCCAGGCGTGCGGAAGAGGCGCCAGGCGACGAGGACGAAACCGACGCCGCCGGCGATGGCGACGGTGAAATAGAGCGCACTGAGCTGGGCAGTGATGCCGAGGGCGAGCGTGACGGCGAGGGTGAGCAGAGCCCAGGCGAGTGTCTGGCCCTTGGTCTCGGATTCACTTCGGACGACGGGGAGCATGGGGACGCTGGCGGCGCGGTAGTCATCAGCGAGTACGAGTGCGAGCGCCCAGAAGTGGGGCGGCTGCCAGGCGAAGACGACAAGGAAGAGCAGGATGCCAGTCCAGCTGACCTCGCCAGTGACGGCGACCCAGCCGATCAGCGGCGGCGCGGCTCCAGCGACGCCGCCGAGGACGGTGTTGTGCACCGTGGTGCGCTTCAACCACATGCTGTAGATGACGACGTAGTAGAGGAAGGCGCCAAGGGCGAGCACGGCGGCGAAGGCGTTCACGGTGAGCGTGAGCCAGATGCCAGAGCTGATGCCCATCGCGATGCCGAGAATGGCGGCATGTTTGGCGGGGATGCGGCCGGTGGGGATGGGGCGTGAACGCGTGCGCGCCATCAGATTGTCGATGTCACGGTCGATGTACATGTTGACGGCGCCGGCGCCACCCGCCGCGAGGACTCCGCCAATCAGGGTAGCGGTGATGAGCCAGGTGCTGGGCCAGGCGTCCGAGGCGAGGATCATCGCGGGGACGGTGGTGATTAACAGGAGCAGGATGATTGTGGGTTTGATTAGAACCACGTAGTCGCGCGCCACAGCGGCCCAGCCGCGGGTCGACGGCGTGCCGGACAGGACGGGGCGCGCGTCGCTGGCAGTGGTCATCGAGTGGTTCCGTTTCCCATCTGAGCGGCCATTCGGGCACCTCAGGCCGGTGTGCCGGTGTGCCGGTGCGAACGCGACGTGGGTGAGGCTCCGGCCTCCATAGGTCCGCCTGAGGACGATACTGGCTTGCGAACGTGGTCACCACTAGCAGTGCCCAGATTGTGCTGCCGACAGCGCAATCTGGGCACTGCACGGCCTCGGAGAAGTTGGTCCACTAGTTGAGCACACCGATTACGATTTGGACGGCGTAGAGACCGATGAGCGAGTGGGCGGCCTTGCGGAGCAGCGGTCGGGGTCGCGTATCTCGCTCAGGATGAAGTAGGGGAGGATGGCGATGGCAGCGGCTCAGAAGAGGACGGTGATGCGGTGCAGCCAGTGGATGTGTTGGAGGCGAGCCTCATCGAGGAATGGAATCGCCGCCTGCGAGCAGATGGGCCAACTTGAGCAGCCGTCGCCGGCATTTGTTGCGTCGATGTACGACCTGATGATGAGTATGACGCCGGTGACGACGCTGGCGAGGATACTGACACACAGCAATTCATCGTGGTCTTCGTCACCCCAGTGTGCGCGGTCAGTGCTAATGAACGAGTGGCGGAGATCAGTACGAGGAGCGCGAGCAGCACAAGCGCGGTGGAGAAATGGATTGCGACGATCTTGTCGTCCAGTTAGTGCTCGACAAAGTCACCGTCGAGCGCGAACTGGACGACAAGCAGCGGTAGGACTGGCGGGTGATCTAGCGGACGATTCGGTCGTTGCGATGAGCTCGGAAGGCGACGGCGGTTGAGGCGATGATGCGGTATGCCCACTCGCTGATTGCCGTTTTCTCGGCGGGCGGGACGATCTGGACGTGGCAGGGTGGCCAGTTGGGGCAGCCGAGGCCCGATTCGGTGGTACGGACGATCGTGCCGATGGTGATTAGCAGGAGTGAGGAGATCACCGCACGAAATGCGCAGTGCCTAGGTGCGCGTCATTTTCACTCCACTCTCGTCGCGTTAATCCCGGAATCGTATGACGGTAGTGGGACTAACGCGACGAGAGTGGAATGCGACGGTGTGACCAACGGCCCGCAGTGGAATGATTCTTACGAACTGCTCGAATTCGGCGTGGAGTTGCCGCTCTGTTCGGTCTGTTCTGACTCCGCGAGGCGCTCCTCGAGCGTTTCGATTTCTTGCTGGAGTTCGCGCAGGCGCATCTGCAGCATGACGAGGTAGACGAAAAGGCCAGCCCAGAAAACCGCGAAACCGGCGAAGAGGAACTCCAGATTGTTATCCATCAGGCGCGCTCCAACTGGTCGAGTCTCGCACGGACGCGGTCAGCACGCTGTACGAGGTATTCGGTGGTACCGCGGAGCGTGATTAGCCAGAGCGTGAGGAAGAGGATGCCGAGGAATCCGAGGAGGAGGACGAGCAGCATCTCGCCCGGCAGCGCCGGCTTGGGGGCGAAGATGATGCGCTGCGGGTGGAGCGTGCGCCACCAGTCGACGGAGAAGTGGATGAGCGGGATGTCGATGTAGCCGATGATGCCGACGACGGCGGCGTAGCGTGCAGCCTGTTCGTCGTTCGGCCCACCAACCGCGCGGGCGAGCAGGTAGCCGGAGTAGATGAGGAAGAGAACGAGTGTGGCGGTGAGGCGGGCGTCCCAGCTCCAGTAGACGCCCCAGGTGGGCTTGCCCCAGATGGCGCCGGTGAGGAGCGCAAAGGCAGTGAGCATGATGCCGACGGTGGCGGCGCCTCGGGCGATGGCATCCCAGCGCATGTCCCGTCCAATGAGGAAGATGGCGGAGGCGACGGCTGTGACGAAGAAGGCGAGATAGGAGATCGTCGCGACGGGGACGTGGATATACATGAGGCGCTGGACCTCACCCTCGACGATCTCGCGCGGGGCCACGAGGACGGCACCGACGATCATTGCCATCATCATGACGCCCGTGAGCGGCGGCAGGGCGACCCAGCGGGCGTTCCAGATCGGCTCCAGTAGGGTGTGAATCACCCACCAGAAAATCGCGACGAGGACTTGCCAGAGAGCGCTCATCGTTCGCTGACCACGGGGAAGAGCAGGGCGCCACCGATGGTGCTCCAGAGCGCGAAGATGACGAGCAGCAAAAGCCACGGGGCCGAGTCGATGGGGGCGCCGAGCGCGGCGCCGGTGGCGCGGACGCTGGCGATCAGCAGCGGGACGAGCAGCGGCAGCGCGAGTACGGGCAGCAGCACGGCACGTGCGCTGCCGCGGCTGCCCAGGGTAGACAGCAGCGTTGCGAGGGAGACGTATCCGACGGTTCCGACAAAGACCACGAGGACCAGCTCACCGGTGAGGAGTGGAGTGTCAAACAGGATAGTGGTGAGGACGAGCAGGGCCAATTCGACGATTAGCAGCGAGATCAGGTTGCTGATCAATTTGCCGACGTAGATCGTCGATGGTGAGACGGGGGCGACTAGCATCGCATCGAAGGTGCCGGTCTCGGATTCGCGCTGGAAGGACTGGCTGGTGGCGAAGATCCCGGAGAAGAGGAAGGTGGTCCAGAGCACGCCGGGGAGCAGCGGGCGGATATCGGCGGTAGCGAGGTCGAAGGCGAAGGAATAGACGAGGACGCTGATGGTGGCGAAGGCGAGCGCGGAGAGCCAGCCGCTGCGGTCGCGCCAGGCGAGTTGCAGGTCCTTGCGGAAGACGGCGAGTGCGGAGCTCACGAGGAGACCTCCGCGGTGACCGGATCGGGTGCCTCGACGACGCAGCCGCGGTCCAGCCGGAGCACTCCGTCCGCCCACCGGTCGACGCGGTCGACGAGGTGGGTAGCGGCGAGCACAGTGACGGCGGGGTTGTCCAGCGCGAGTTGGTCGAGGAGGGCAATCCCAGCGGGGTCGAGGCCGGTCTCGGGTTCGTCGAGCAGCAGCACGGCGGGGCGGTGGAGGACGGCGCGGGCGAGCGCGAGGCGCTGATGGTAGCCGCGCGACAAGATCGAGGTTGGCTCACGCCGTCGGCGCCAGAGGCCGACGGCACGGAGCAGCTCTTCGATGCGTGTGGCGGCTTCGGGCACCTCGTAGAGGCGGGCGAAGAATTCGAGATTTTCGAGGGGCGATAGCTCCTCGTAGACCATCGGAAGGTGGGCAAGGACGCCGATGTTGCGCCGCAGCTCTATCGGATTCGTCGAGATGGCGTGACCCGCGATGCTAGCGTCACCGCTGGTGCGCGTAATTAACGTGCTGAGCAGGCCCAGCAGCGTGCTTTTGCCGGCGCCGTTGTGACCAAGCAGGGCGATCTTGGAGCCGGCCCGGAGCGAGAAGCTGATATTCGAGACGACCGCGATACCGCCGTAGCGCTTCGTGAGATCAAACGCGGCGATCGCCGGGACCGCGGTGGTCATGCGGACGGCTCGGTGCCGGACTGGCGGCGGGCGAGGGTGACGGCGAGGACAGGGATCACGATCAGCGCGAGCAAGGAGCCGATGACGGCGCCCCGTGTGGTGGTGAAGATGTGCGGGGGCGTGGAGGCGGAGAGGCCGACGAGGTCCACGACCAAGCCGTTGCCGGGAGTGGCGGATCCGATGCGCTCGACGACGAAGATCGGCTCGCCCTCGAATTCGGTGTCGGCGGCGCGGCGGACGTCGTCGCCCCGGGGCTCGAACTTGCTGACGAAGCCTTGGGGGACGCGCGCCTCGATGTGGTCGGTGTGGAGGGGCGAGGTAATTCTGAGGCGGTACATATCTTCGACTGCATCGTAGCCGACGGTGTAGCGGGTGACGACGGAGTTGAGGCCGGGGCGTAGCGGCAGGGAAACATTGACGGTGCCACCCTGGAAGCTGAAGTAGGGGTCGTCCACTTCCAGGGCGCCCGCATCGATCGTGCCGTCCGGGACGGGGATGCGGAGAGTGACACCGTCATCGCCGCCCACGTAGACCGTGAGTTCGTCGCGGTCGATCAGATCTTCGCGAACCAGCGTGATCGTGGAGGTGGACCGCTCGAGGGCAACCGCGAACACGCTGGTCTCGGCGATCGTGAGAGTGGGCGCCTCGGTGGTGGTGGAGTAGACCTCGAAGGCGACGGTGGCGCTGGAGGGGGGGTCGTCGAAACGGATCGGGTCGGAGAGATAGCGAACGGCTTCGTAGATCAGGAACGGGATGTAGGTAAAGCGCGGGTCCGGGTTGACCTCGAAGGTGAACGCACCGCTGGTGTCCGCCGGATGAGAGGAGCTGGTGATGTCTTGCGACTCTTCGAGGATGATGAGTTGCACTTTGATGTCGGCGTTGAGGGTGTCGCCCGGAGTCGCAAGCGTGACAGTGCCGCTGATGGTGGCTTGCGGCTGCTGGGCCGCGCCAGAGCGGGGCAGTGCAGTGACTCCGAGGATCAGCGCCGCCACGAATGCGATGAGAGTGAACAGGCATGGCGGGTGCGGCATCAGTTCGATGGTTCCGGGGGCGCCGCGGGTGCGCGTTCGGCGGATTCTCCGAACGACCGCAGCAGTTCCGTGACGTTGCGTAACTCGGGGCCAATGGCGCGGCGACCGGCGCGGCGGTCGCCCGCGGTGATGCGGCCGTTGGAGAAGTCGGTGTCGAAGTCGCGAAGCTCAGCGAGGAGCACCGCGCGGCGGTCGCGGAGCGTGATAATTTTGTCGTTCTCCGGTTCGTCGAGGTCTGCCTGCGGCCAGCCGATGTAGAGCGCGGTGGCGATCGCGACGGCGAGCAGTAGCAGCCACTCCATCAGCGGCCTCTCTCGTTGGGGTTGGCTCCGAGTTCGGCGTCGAGCCATGCATCGTCGGCCTGTGGCGCGGGCTGATCGGTAGCCGCGAGCGTGGCTTGGTAGGCGCGACCGGCGGAGCGGAGGCGGAAGAGGAAAAATCCGCCGCCGGCACTCATGAGCAGGAGCGATGCACCAGCCCAGCCGAAGAGGACGAGGTTGAATCCCTCCTTCGGAATGTCCGCGAGAATGCGCTGCCCGTAGCGGTTCTGGAAGAAGAAGATGATCTCGTCGGAGTTCCGCCCGTCGATCAGCTGTTCGCGAATCGCGAGGCGCATGTCGATGCAGATCGCGATGTTGCAGACATCGAGTCGCTCGTTGGTGCACTGCGGGCAGAGCAGCTGTTTCTCGATCGACAGTGCCTGTTCGTCGAGGTTGGACGGCTCCTGAGCGCTGGCTTCGTTTGCGACGAGTGCGAAGGTGAGGGCCGCGAGGAATGTCGCGGCGAGGAGAGAGAGCTTGCGCCTGCTACGCACGTTGCGCCTCCTCGGGCGGTGCGGTGCGGCGCTCGGTGACCGGGCCGCGAGCCGGAGCATAGGCGAGCACGCCGCCAACGATGTACACGAAGCCGCCGAACCAGAGCAGTTGCATCAGTGGGTTGACGAAGGCCTGGATCTCGGCACCATTTTCATCCCAGCCCTGCATGAAGACATAGACATCGCGAAGCGGGTTGCCATCAATCGCGACGATCGCGACGGGTTGCCCGGCGAAATTGGTGAAGAATCGCTGGCCGGGGTTGAGAACGGTATCACCATTGACCGTGATCTGGGCGATGATCTCGGAAGAGATGCCGTTGACTCCTGGGTCGCGCTCGAGCAGGCCGTGGAAGCCGATCGTGTGACCGCCAACCTCGAACGTGTCTCCTGCGGCGACGACGGCGCGGACCTGCTCCTGGAAGGCGTAAGAGGAGAGAGCGGAGATGGCGATCAAGGTGACGCCGATGTGAACGAGGTAGCCGCCGTAGCGCTGCTGGTCACGCTCGAAGAGGCTGGTGGTGGCGCTTAACCAGTTGTGGCCGTTGGCCTGCCGTACACCGCGAGCGCCGATGACGAACTCACGCGCAGTGACGAAGAGGACGAGTGCGCCGGCGCCGATGGTGGCGAGCGCGAAGACGTCGCGCATGCCGAAGGCGACCAGCGTGGTGAGAGTGAGGGTGAGCGCGATTAAGGGAGCGCGGAGTCGCCTCGAGAGCAGGCCCGGGGAGGCGCGGCGCCAAGGGAGGACGGTACCGAGGGCGAGCAGCAGCAGCAGTGTAATCCAGAGCGGGCCGGTGACATCGTTGAAGAACGGCGGGCCGACGGTGATGCGGACGCCTTTGATTAACTCGGAGAAGACGGGGAAGAGGGTCCCCCCGAGGATCACGAGGGTGAGGGCGATGAGAACGTAGGTGTTGAGGATAAGACCGGTCTCGCGTGAGGCGAACGAATCGAAGTCGTGGTCGGCCTGGAGTCGAGACCAGCGCCAGACGAGCAGGACAACGGAGGCGGCGACGACGAGGCCGAGCAGCACGAGGAAATAGGCGCCGACCTCGGATTCGGCGAATGAGTGGACGGAGGCCACGAGTCCGCTGCGGACGTTGAAGGTGCCGAAGACGGCAAGCGCGAAGGAGGCGAGGACAAGTGTGATGGTCCAGCCTTTCAGCATGCCGCGTCGCTCCTGGACCATCTGCGCATGGAGGAAGGCGGTCATGGGGAGCAGCGGCAGGATGGCGGAGTTCTCGACGGGGTCCCAGCCCCAGTAACCGCCCCAGCCGAGGACGGTGTAGGCCCACCAAGCGCCGAGGAAATTGCCGATGCTGAGGACGAGGAAGGAAAGCAGTGCCCAGCTTCGGGCGTGACGTACCCAAGCGGCGTCCAGCCGGCCCGACAGCAATGCGGCGGCGCCGAGCGTGAAGGGGACGGCAGTGCTGACGAGGCCAGCGAGCAGCGCGGGCGGATGGATCAGCATGCCGCCATCGACCAGCAACGGATTGAGACCCTGGCCGTCGAGCGGCGTGATCGGGCTGATGCGGAAGGGCGAGGCGAAGAAGACGAGCGCGATTAGGAAGGCGAGCAGCAGCGTACCCATGGTGGCGATGGCGTGGGGCGCGCCCCATGGGATGTGGCGGAGAGTGGTGAAGGTGAATGCGCCGAGAAAAAGCGAGAGCATCCAGGTCCAGTACAGCAGCGATCCGGGCTGGCCGCTGTAGATGGAGGCCCACTTCATCCAGGGCTGCATGTCGCTGGAGGAGACCGAGGCGACGTGGGCGATGGAAAAATCGTTCGCGAGCAGGGCGTAGGCGAGGACGAAGACGGCGAGGGTGGTGAGCGCGGCGGTGGCGAAGATGGCGCGGCGGGCGGCGATCAGCGTCCGCGCCGAGCCGACACGGTGCCCGTAGATCGCGGCGACGATCGCGAACGCTGAGCTGGCGAGGGCAGTTAGCAGCGCGGATGAACCGAGGGTCGCGGTGACGTTCACACCGATTCCTCCTGCGCATCAGCGCGATGCGGTTCTTCGGTCAGTTCGGGACCAGGTTCGCGCTGGGCGATTCGGGTGGTGGCGGGTCGGCGAAGAATTCGTTTTCGTGCTTGATGATGACGTTGCTGGCGCTCAGCGTCTCGCCTCTGCCGCCGAGTGCGCCCTCGATCACCACGAAGGCGCCAGCGGTGAAGAGATTGGGGACGATGCCCTCATAGGTTATCGAAATGCGCGAACTATCTTCGCCTTCGATTTCGAAAGCCACGGGGCGGCCGTTTTGTTCGACGATGGTGCCGTCGACGACGCGGCCGCCGACGCGCCAGCGGCTGGTGTCGCCCTCCTCGATCTGGGCGAGGAACTGATTGGGCTCCACGTAGTAAGAGATATCGCCGGAGGCGGCCTTCCAGGCGAGTATGCCGATGCCGATGGTTGAGACGATCAGCAGGAGCAGCAGGCGATTGCGGTTGCTGGATAGCATGCCACCTCCTCCCGATGGCTTCGTCGAGATCTCAGTCATCAGGTGCTCCTTGTCGCGTCACTCACGAGGGCGCTTCGATTGCGTCGAGTCGCTCGCGGAAATCATCCTCGGTGAGTGCGCCGATGAATTTGGCGTCGACTTCCAGATCCAACTTCAGGAAGAATGCCTCCGGAACCGCGTATACACCGTAATCGAGGTACGTCTCGCCGTCGTCGATCACGGTTGAGAAGGTGATTTCGTGGCGTTGAAGGAACGCGCGGGCGTTCACTTCGGTGTCCCAGATATTGACGCCGACGAAACTGTAGCCGCGCGCCTCGTACTCCGGCCAGAGCGACTGGATGAGTGGAGCCTCAGACTCACAAGGTGCGCACCAACTCGCCCAAAAATAGATGAAGATGGGCGCTCCGGCGTGCTCGGTAAGAACGAAGGTGGTCCCTTCGAAAGTGGTGAGGGCGAAGTCGGAGGCGGTATCGATGGAGGTGTTGGTGCGGCCGAGGGAATCGTTGCCGACATCGCGGGACATGGCGAAAGCGAGTACCGCGACGAGCGAGATGGCAGCGCCGCCGACGGTGGCCACGAACAGTCGTGTGGTCGGCCTTTGCCTCATGTGGAATTGAGGCTACGGGGTGTTCCGGCGGGGTTCAACGCACGGATGTAGTAGACGGAGCTGCAGCGGAGAATTGTTGAAGTTGCTTGACCGCATCCAAGGTCACTGATATTTCCTTTTACGGACGACGTTCGAATGGGACCCGTCGTCCGGGACCTATGTCCCTCAAGTTGGACTATCTGCCCAGTTCGCGGAGGCATGGCTTGCGACCTTCAGCGCGCGCCCTCACGTTGTCCGCGGTTTCTGTGATCGTGGTACTGATTCTCTCAGCAATCCTCTGGGTGATTTTTGCAGGTTCGGTCGACCACCTGCAGACGACGTTCAATCCCAAATCAGACAACGCAATCAAGATTCATAACTTGTATAAGCTTGTGTGGATCCTTGCTGGCATTGTGATGGCAGCCGTGTTGGCGATAACACTGGCGTTCAGCTTGATATTCCGTGAGCGACCGGGAGGCAAGGCTGCTTCCCACATCCACGGCAACCCGAAGCTTGAGGTTATGTGGACGTTGATCCCGGTGATTATCGGGATCCTGATTGTGATTCCGAGCTTCCAGGTGATTGCGGACACGACTGGAGACGCGCCAGAAGGCGCGATTGAAATTGTGGCGACCGGTCACCAGTGGTGGTTCGAGTTCGAATACCCGGCTGCAGGCCTGGTGACGGCGAATGAGCTACACATCCCGGTCGGGCGGCCGGTGGAAATCGAGTTGCGTTCGGTGGACGTAATTCATTCGTTCTGGGTGCCGCAGCTCGCCGGCAAAGTGGACATGGTGCCCGGGCACAACAACCGGCTGTGGTTCACACCGAACGAGCGGGGTGAATACTACGGCCAGTGCGCGGAATTCTGTGGCACCTCACACGCGAACATGCGGTTCCGCGTGGTGGTGGAGAGCGAAGCAGACTACATCGCCTGGGTTGCGGCGCAGACCTTGGACGCGCAGCCGGCTGTGGGTGAGCTGGCGCAAGCCGGCGAGGGCATCGCGACGACGCTGTGCGCAGCCTGCCACACGATCCAGGGCACGAGCGCCGCTGGCACGTTCGGTCCGAACCTCACGCACGTGGGCGGACGCGGGCTGATCGCTTCAGGGATGATCGACAACGACGCGGAGGGGTTGGCCGAATGGCTCTCAGACCCAGCGGCCATGAAGCCGGGGTCGAAGATGCCGAACCTGAACCTCAACAGCGAACAGATTGAACAATTAGTCGCGTATCTACAGGGACTTCAGTAGAGCGCGACCGCGCTCACGCGTCAGCGGAGGAACGAGATGGCCACTGCCGTAGGCACGTTGCCGATGGGACATGAGGAGAACAGTCTTTGGACGTGGTTGACCACGGTCGACCACAAGAAGATTGGTGTTCTGTATGGAGTCAGCGGGTTTATTTTCCTGCTGATTGGCGGATTAGAAGCGCTGACGATCCGGACGCAACTCGCGGTGCCGAACGGTACGGTGGTGGACGCGGATCTGTTCAACCAGCTCTTTACGATGCATGCGCTGACCATGATTTTCCTGGCGGTGATGCCGCTTGGCGCCTCGTTCTTCAACTACCTCGTTCCACTGATGATCGGCGCGCGTGACGTTGCATTCCCGCGCTTGAACGCGCTCTCGTACTGGGTCTTCCTCTCGGGTGCGCTGCTGCTGACCAGCAGCTTCGTGTTCGGCGGCGCGCCCAGTGGCGGCTGGTTTGGCTACGCACCGTTGACGTCATCCGAATATCACATCAGCAGCGGCATGGATTTCTACACCGTCGGGCTAGCGATCCTCGGTACATCATCGTTGATGGCGTCGCTGAACTTCGCGGTGACGATCATCAATATGCGAGCACCCGGCCTGACGATGATGCGTCTCCCGGTGTTCATCTGGATGACGATCGTTGTCAACTTCCTGCTAATCCTGTCGCTCCCGGTGATCACGGTGGCGCTGATCGAGCTGTACTTCGACCGGAATTTCTCGACCACGTTCTTTTCGCCATCGGTTGGTGGTGACCCGATCCTCTGGCAGCACCTGTTCTGGGTGTTTGGTCATCCAGAGGTGTACGTGCTAATTCTGCCGTCGATGGGCATCGTCTCCGAGGTGCTGCCGGTGTTCTCCAGGAAGCCGCTGTTCGGCTACGCAGCAGTGGTATTCGCGGGCGTGGCGATTGCGGTACTGGGCTTCGCGGTGTGGAGTCACCACATGTTCACCACGGGCCTCGACACAGTGCCTCAGATGGTGTTCTCGGCGACTACGATGGCAATCGGTGTTCCGACGGGTATCAAGATCTTCAACTGGTTGAGCACGATGTACGGCGGTCAGATCCGCTTCACTGTGGCGATGTATTTTTCAGTCGCGTTCATCGCACTTTTTACGATTGGCGGTATTTCCGGGGTGATGCACGCGAGTCCGCCCGTGGATACGCAGCAGCAGGACACCTATTTCATCGTCGCCCACCTGCACTACGTTCTGTTCGGCGGCGCAATCATGGGCATCTTTTCGGGCATCTACTACTGGTTCCCGAAGATGACCGGTCGTTTCCTGGACGAGGGCTGGGGCAAGCTCAACTTCTGGCTGCTCTTCGTAGGTACGAACCTAACGTTCTTCCCGATGCACTTCCTGGGCCTGAGCGGGATGCCGCGCCGGATCTACACGTACGATTCCGGATTCGGCTGGGACACGTGGAACATGGTGGCCACCATCGGCTCATACACGCTGGCGGCCGGCTTCTTGGTCTTCATCCTAAACTTCTTCAAGACGATGCGGCAGGAGCCGAGTGCGCCGAACAACCCGTGGGGCGGTTCTACTCTGGAGTGGGCGACGACCTCGCCACCGCCGGAGCACGACTTCGACGTGATTCCTGAGGTCCGCGACCGAGACCCACTGTGGTACGACCGCGACCATAATATCGAGCAGCCGGCGGCGCCGGAGCATCTGCACATTCACATGCCTCCGCCTTCATACTTCCCGCTGGTGCTGGCTATGGGATTGGCACTGGTGGGTGTGGGTGCGCTTTCGCACTTGGCGATCACGGGGCTGGGCGTGGCAGTGGTCGTGTACGCAATCTGGGGCTGGGCTCTGGAACCAACCGACTAACGACTGGAACGCAGACGGAGTACGCCTGACTGCAGGCGCGAGGAGCAACGATGGCTGCAGCAAGCAACGCAGCGCAGGCGGAACATCACACCTCGGCAGGTGTCGACAACCGCATGCTGCTCATGTGGATCTTTCTGGCGTCCGAGTGCCTCTTTTTCGCAACGCTGATTTCGACTTACCTGATTTTTCAGGGTGAATCCCTTGTGGGGCCGCTTCCGGGAGAAATTCTGGACATTCCGACAACCTCGGCGAGCACGTTTGTCCTGCTGATGAGTTCGGTGACCATGGTGCTGGCGGTGTACGGCGCACAGCACGGCAGCAAGCTGATGATGAAGCTGTCGCTGCTGGCGACGATTCTGCTGGGCCTCATCTTCCTGGGTTTTCAGGTCTACGAATTTCGGATGTTCGTCCACGAAGGACTGACGCTGAGCACCAACCAATTCGGTTCCTCGTTCTTCCTCTTGACCGGATTCCACGGGACGCACGTGGGGGTTGGGGTGCTGTACCTGACATCGCTCTTGATCGGGTCGACCCGGCGTAACGGTCTGGGATCGGATGGGGGCACCCACATCGAGATTGCTGGTCTGTACTGGCACTTCGTTGACATCGTCTGGATCATCATCTTCACCATCATTTATCTGATTCCGTCTTAGTAGAGGACGTAGCAATGGCGAGCGACGCTCACGCCACGGAGACGCACGGACCGCCGCTGAATCCGCGGCAGTATCTTGTGATCGGTCTGATCCTGACGGTCATCACCGTGGTTGAGCTCTGGGTGTCGTACTCCAGCCTCGGCTCCCTGCTGGTGCCGACCCTGTTGATCCTCTCGACGGTGAAATTCATCATCGTCGTTGCTCTGTTCATGCACCTCAAATTTGAATCGCGCCTGTTCACGTGGATGTTCCTGGTCGGGTTGCTGCTGGCCTCGGCGATTCTGATCTCGCTCGTAGCGCTGTTCTGGAACGACCCGTCGGACGCCCTCGGTGGCGTCACGGGTGAGTCGAGCGGCCACGCGGGGCGGTTGCTGCTGGATCAGGTGCGCGTGCTGTAGCGACGGGACTGTCGCGGCGTGTGGATCAAGGGCCGTGGAAGCGGCTCTTGTTGATCGAGGGCCCCCAGCGAACCCCATTGACTGGCTGGCGTGATGGACCATAGGCTAATCGTCTGATGGCTTTGTGTACGAGATACGCAAAGCTGATGGAGGGAACGGATTCGACCGGTGCAGAACGTGCGCGTCGCGCTAGCCCAGCTCAACACGATAATCGGTGACTTCGATGGGAATCACACGCGGATCATTGAAGCGGCGCAGCAGGCGGCCGAGTCGCAAGCCGAGCTGGTGATCTACCCAGAGCTGGCACTGACGGGGTACCCACCGGAGGATCTACTGATCCGGGGCTCGTTCATCGAAGAGGCACAACGCCGCCTTGAACGGCTGGCCGAAGCGGCACAGGGGTTGCCACCGCTGGTGGTGGGGTGCTTGGACTACGACGGACACCTCTATAACGCAGCAGCGGTGCTCAGCGACGGCCGGGTGGCGGGGATGTATCACAAGCAGATGCTGCCGAACTACGGCGTGTTCGATGAAGAGCGTTATTTCCACGCCGGGCATGGGACTCAGGTGTTCGAGATCGCGGGAGTGCCGATGGGTATCACGGTTTGCGAGGACATGTGGTATCCAGGCGGACCGGCGCGGGCGCAGGCATTGGCCGGGGCACAGGTGATCTTGAATCTGAACGCGTCGCCGTTTCACGCGGAGAAGACTGAGTACCGCGAGCGGATGATCTCGACGCGGGCGGCGGACAACACGGTAGCCGTGGTGTACGTGAACCAGGTGGGGGGGCAGGACGAGCTGGTGTTCGACGGGAATTCGCTGGTGGTGGATGCGGAGGGACGTCTCGTTGCGCGCGGGGCATCGATGAAGGAAGACCTGCTGGTCGTCGACATCGCGGTGGATGAGATCGTGCAGGAGCAGTTGCACGAGTCGAGGCTGCGGCGAGGGCGTCAGACCGAGCAGCTGCTGGAGCCGGTGGTAATCTCGGCTGCATTCGAGGGCGAGCGCCAGTCGCTGCCGAAGCGCTCGCTGGAGGCGCCAGATTCGGTGGCCGAGGTGTACGAGGCTCTGGTGCTGGGCACGCGCGACTACGTGCGGAAGAGTGGATTCGAGCGGGTGTGGGTGGCACTCTCGGGCGGTATCGACTCGGCGATCGTGGTCGCTATTGCGGTGGATGCGCTCGGGCCCGAGCACGTGACGGTGGTATCGATGCCGTCGCGCTATTCCTCGGAAGGCTCGATCGCGGACGCGAGGGAGCTGGCGAACAACCTGGGAATTCGGATGGCATCGCTGCCGATTGAGTCGATTCACGATGCGGCGCTGGACACGCTGGCTCGGGAATTCGATGGCCTCGAGCCAGGGACGGCAGAGGAAAATCTACAGGCGCGAATCCGCGGGATGCTGGTGATGGCGCTGTCGAACAAGCAGGATGGCTCCCTAGTGCTGACGACGGGCAACAAATCTGAGTACGCGTGTGGCTACGCGACGCTGTACGGCGACATGGTGGGCGGATTCGCGGTAATTAAGGACGTGGCGAAGACAATGGTCTGGCGACTGGCGCGCCACCGGAACACGATTAGCCACGTAATTCCAACGAACTCGATTGAGAAGCCGCCATCGGCGGAGTTGCGCCCAGACCAGCTCGATACCGACTCGCTTCCGGAGTACGAGGTACTCGATCCGATCGTGAAAGCGTACGTGGAGGACGACCTGTCGCTGGAGTCGATCGTGGCGCGAGGCTACGAGGAGGCGACGGTGCGGCTAGTGATCGACATGATCAACCGCAACGAGTACAAGCGCCGCCAGTCGCCGCCGGGCGTGAAGATCTCGACGCGGGCGTTCGGGCGTGACCGAAGGTTGCCGCTGGCAACGAAGTACCGCGGGTACTAGCCCCGCTGGTGCCTGGAGTCCCCCGATTGCTGCTGCGAGTGGTGGGTGCGTTCGCGTCCGCGGTGATCATCCTTGGGATACGATGCTGTGGGTGTGAGTGTTTGGCGACGACACGTGGCCGGAGCGCGCCAAGCAAGCGCTGCTGGTCGTTGGCTGCGGTGCGGGTCGCGCAGTCTTCGTCGGTCGCGTCTGGCTGAAGATCCAATCGCGGCCACGCTGAGCGATGGCTCGCGCGCTAGTTGTTCGGGGCATCCGTTTCGGTTTTTGCATCTTCTGAGCGTTTCTCTATGGCTGCTTGGGCGGTGTCGAAGGCGGTGAGTTCGACCCAGGCCTCGAAGGCCTGACGGACGGCGCCGTAGGCGGCTTCGGCTGCTGGTTCCATCTGGCCGACCGGGGTGAGAGGGGAGCGCTTTCGAGCCGCGGTGACCGTCTTCAGGAGTGACTCGAGGCGAGGGGTGAGTGAGTTCTTCATCTCAACGAGGTCGGGTTCTCCGATGGCTTCGGCGCGGTCTGCCATGATCTCGAGTCCGCCGAGCACCCAGGCGAAGACGCCGAGCAGCGTGCCGGTCTGCGATTGATCGAGGGCGATGACGGCATGTGGGGGACCGCCGGGCTGGTTAGTCATTCGTCGCGCTCACCTTCGTAAGAGACGATCGCGGCGGCGCCGAGTGCGCCAAACAGCGCGGCGCGCTCACCCAGTGCTGAGATAACGATCTCAGCCATCGCGCCGACGTCAGCGGCTGTCTCGTAGACGGAGGCGAGCAGCGCGTCGGCCTGATCCTCGGGCGCATCGAGGATGACGATGGCCGGATCGAGCAGTGCGGCCGCATCGCCGATCCACGCGGCAAGTGCCGCGTGGTCGATTGTGCCGTCCTCGTCGGCGGTCGGGAGCAGGCCGGGGCGGTGGTGAGCGCCGCGGACGACCGTGCCGGAGACGAGCACCGCGGCCGAGGGGCCGTCGTTGCCGACAGTGACGTAGAGCACGTCGTTGTGACCGATGGCGGCACCGTGGCTCATCTCACCTCGGAGGGCGGCCTGAGCGCGGTCCAGGGCGACGGTGGGGGCATTGATGTGGCGACGGATGGAATCGGCGACGTGGAGATCGTCCCAGGCCTCCTGCGCGCGGCTCTCGGTGATCACGCCGCGAAGCGGGTCGACGAATCCGGGACAGGCGACTCCGACTCCGCGGGCGTAGAACCGCTCGCCATCGCGGGCGAAGAGGGTGGAGATGCGGCCACCGACCTCCCAGGCCCAGGCAGCCTCGTCATCGAGCGGTGGGAGTGGCCAGTGTTCGTTGGTGATCAGCTCCTGTGCGGGCGTGGTGAGCAGCAGTCGTAGTTCGTCCGCAGTGAAATCGACCGCGACGAGCGTGGGAATCGGTTCCTGTTGTGGCTCGGTGTCGCTCATCGGTGGTTCCGTTTCATCGCTCATGGCCATGCACCAGTTCCCGTACTGGCGGACTCTAGTTTCTCGAGCGCGCGGGCGATGTCGGTGATATCCGCGTCAGTCATCGCGCCGTGGAGAGGGAGCGCGATCGCCTCTTTGGGGAGGCGAGAGGCGACGGGGAAGCCGGCGTCTTGGAGACGCGGGTCGTCGCCGAGGGCGGCGATGACGTCCGAATCGAGGTGGAGCGAGGCCTGGAAGGCAGCTTCGCAGGGGATGCCCTCGGCGATCAGGGCGGCGAGGGTTTCGTCGAGCGGGCGCTTCCAGAGGAGGCCGCGGATGCGGACGACATAACTGTCGTAGGAGTGCATCACCCAGCGTGAGTGAGCCATGCCGCTGACACCCTTGCGTGCCCGCAGGTCGAAGGTCAACTCCCAGGCAAGCTGGCGGCGGGCCGCAAGTTCGTTGCCAGCGCCTCGTAGCTCGGTGAGGGCGATACGGGCGGCCGCTTCATCGATGGTGTCGTCCGCCGCGTCGCGCTGCACACGGGCGTCGGTGGCAGCGGCTGTGTCGCTAACGACGAGCATTGCTCCGCCACCGACGCCTGCGGTGATCAGGTGTGGCGGAGCGAATTCGAAGAGCGCAGCGGCGCCCAGTGTGCCGGTTGGACGGAAGCGGTAGGAGGCGCCGATCGCGGCTGAGGCATCCTCCAGCAGCGGCAAGCCGCTCGATTCGATGACGCGCGCGATGTCGGTGCCGGTGAACGGATGGCCGTAGCTGTGGACACCGACGACGAGCCGGGTGCGTTCGCCGAGTGCGTTCGCCAGTCCGCGCGTTCCGAGGTTGGCGGTGTCTGCTTCCACTTGGGCCGGGACGAGCGTGAGCCCAGCTTTGCGCAGCAATGCGGCGATCCGCCCGGCGCCGAGCGCGGGGACGACGACCTCGCCACCGGGCTCGGGGTCGATGCCAAGCGCCTGGAGCGCGAGGGTGCAGGCGACCTTGTAGCTGGCGAGGGAGATCACGTTGGCGGCGTCGATTCCGAGGTAGGTGGCGAATTCGCGCTCCAGCATCTCGATCGGCCGTTCATCGGCTGCGGGCTCGGGGATCGGGCGCTGCGGGAACGGCGCAGAGCGCGTGGGCGCGCCGCCTTCGATCTCCAGAGTCTCGGCTGCGTGGGTGGTCATCAGGGGACTGTAGGTGTGGTTCGCGGCGTGAGCAAAGAGGAGAGGTGACGGCAGGTGCGGAGTGGTCCACGATCGGGTGGAGAAGAGCTGAATCGAGGAGCGATGACCATCGACGACCGTTCGGCGATCGGCGTGATAGGGGCGGGACGTGTTGGCAGTGCGCTGGCGCATGCGCTGCTGGCCGTGGGGCGTCCACTGGACGCCGTAGCGAGCCGTACGCGCGCGCACGCTGACGCACTGGCCTCCGAGCTGCCATTCGTCGCGTCGGCCGAGATCGACGAACTGGTGGCTTCCAGTGACATCGTGTTCCTTGCAGTGCCGGATGACGCGATCGAGAAGGCGGCGCACTCGATCGTCTGGCGGCCGACCCAAGCAGTGGTGCACCTCAGCGGCGGGCGGGGTCTCGATGCGTTGGCGGCGGTGGCCGAGGCAGGCGGAATCGTCGGTGGCCTGCACCCGCTGCAGACGTTTCCTGGCGACGAGACTGCGGCGGCGGCGCGTGCGCGGTTCCAGGGGATTGTCTGCGGTATCGAGGCGCCGGCGCCGCTGGACGCGGTGTTGGCGAACATCGTGGAGGAGCTGGGAGGGCGCAGCTTCCGACTAGAAGGTGTCGACCGCGCGGCGTATCACGCGGCGGCGGTGTTCGTGAGCAACGACGTGGTGGCGGTGATGGCGGCGGCGGCGCGCGCGTGGGCGCTGGCGGGACTGCCGGTGGATGAGGCGCGGGGCGCGCTGAGCGCGCTGCTAACGGCAAGCGCGGCGGCGATTGCCGGACGGCCGCTGACCGAGGTGCTGACGGGGCCGGTGGCGCGCGGCGACGTGGAGACAGTGCGCCGGCACCTCGCGGCGCTTGAATCGGAGCCGGAGCTGATGGCGCTCTATCGTGGGCTGGGAGCGGAGCTGCTGCGCCTCGACCTCGGGCATGACGCCCACGCCGCGGCGGCGCTGTGGGAGCTGCTCGATGGGCCGGGGGCCTGATGGAGCTGCGGTTGGGAGAGCACACGATCGATTGTACGAACCGCACAGTGGTGATGGGGATTCTGAATGTCTCGGATGACTCGCCGATCGGCGAGTCGATTGCAGCGGCGGCGTCAGCC
>Ga0302135_10000524_pt1 | contig 23449 bp, 16 predicted proteins | sample CBN3_surface_MG_FD_203119 | JGI IMG/M metagenome (GOLD analysis project Ga0302135, IMG submission 203119) | Marine microbial communities from Western Arctic Ocean, Canada - CBN3_32.1 | ecosystem: Environmental > Aquatic > Marine > Oceanic | place: Canada: Western Arctic Ocean | collected...
CTTTCAAATGCATCCAGGTAACCTGGGCAGTGGCAAGTTGAGAAAACAGAAGCACGGACACCGAGACTAAGAGTGTTAATCGGCTTCTCAAATTTAACGCCCTGTCACTGCTACCTTTCACTATTGATCCCCTAGCGCCAAATCCTGACTGGCAATTTCGGGGGCCCAACACAGCGGACAGCCGACATCATAATCGTTCCTGTCTGTCATGGTTGCTCGCCGAACAGCCATCTCGGCCTGAAACTGTTCTTCTGTGAGCGTGACCGAATAACCAAGATCGATGAACATATTGGAAACAGAGCGACGACCACCACCAGCCCAGTTGCGCGCATCAGCTAAATTGGAATTGGCTGAAGTCGTATCCAGAAAACCGATTGAGTGGAGGATGGTTCCCTTTGGCAGAAGTGGTGCAGCATCATCTTCAAACACATATTGCTTCACCCAGTTGTGATCATAGCCCACACAACTCAAGGTGAACTGATTGTGGCCCCAGATCGCTTCCATACACATTCTCACACCCGGGGCGTGAAGATGAGGTTCAAAAGCAATAATCTTGGTGTGCTCCTTTAATACCACGTAATTATGAAATTCCTGATTTGCCTTGTTGGGCGCAACATCGATATCAATGCCATTGCCAGTGCGTGGCCCTCGATTGGTATATTCCGGCTTATAGCCCACAGGAAAGAAAGTAATTCCGAATTCTAGATGGGCTGTGGTTTCACGCCCATTGGAATGCAAATGGCCAGCGCCTAAATGCAGAGCTGAATTTGCCCGTAATAGACGTCCCGCTTGCTCTGGGAAAATATCCGCGTTGCGCCCTACTTCATGTATTGGCCAACTGGTTCTATTTACGCCTTCTGAATAATTGCCATTTTCATCGTATACACCACTGCTGTAAGTCATATGATGAAATATGTAGCGGCCACCTACTGTAGAAACATTGCCATCTGTTGGTACATCATTTCGCTCTCGAACTTCGATAGATTTGACGTAACGATCTTCAGTAAGACCAGTGGGCACCAGCCCAATATCACCCCACCAGTCGGGACCGACTGCGGGTCTAGTGGCATCCGCTGAACGCAGGACCAGATCAGGCTGACCAACTGTCCATTCAGTGGACACGGTAAGGTCAAGCGGGACAGGCGAATCTGCCGGGTTGCCCTGAGGCGCCCCATTGTCAGCCCAGGCCTGAATAACAGCCAGCTCTTCATCAGAGAGGGAATAATCACCTACAAAGCGGGTAATACCAATGTCCTTTTCCGCAAAAAATGGAGGCATGGCGCCCATTCGATCACGGATGGCTGTGCGGTACTTGATCACTGGTGCCCAGGGCTGTACCTGGTCATAGCTGATCAGTGACATCGGTGCACCACCATCAGGGTTGTGGCAATTCTGGCAGCTTCTTTGCAGAATTGGCTCTATGTCTTTGGTAAACGTTAGACTATTAGGATCGATGCCGAAATCCGTCGCATCATAATAGTGCAGCTGATGATTCGCGACACTGGCGTCATGAGCCTGTGCACTGGCAATTACTGGAAAAGCCAAGACAGCCAAGGCTGACACGGTAAGAAAGTGTTTAACAGTCATCTCGTATTCCTCTTTATTTTATTTTCAAGTTATTGAAAAAAACTAAGTTTTTGGGGGCAAATTTCGACATTAAATCCAACCCCCCGGACCCCCTATTAATCTGGACCCGCATGCGTATTGGTTTACTGCAATGACAGTGGAAAATACTGCTTAATACCCCCCCATGCTAATTCATGCGACTAACCACAAATATACCTTTTATTGCCCGGAAGTCTACTGATGATTTGTTACATTCTTTGACGAATTCAGGCCTTTCAACCTAGATTGACTCACTATCGGCCGGCAATTAAATTGCGACAGAGTACAGCAGATTTTCCAACACCCCCAAATGCGAATGATTATCATTTGGCACTGACCCCCACAAGCCCCCTGCAAGCACTGCTCCGTTAATCTTCAATCAGCGCAAACGCTGTTAGCGTAGTCCCTGCTGCAATTAGTACATGCTGGCGTCCATCCAGCTCATGGGTCATCGCTGCTGCGCCCCAGATACGGGAACCGGTTTGATAGTGCCAAAGGTTTTCACCATTGGCCGCATCGAAGGCCATAAAATTACCCTCGTGGTCACCGGCAAAGACCAACCCAGAGGCTGTTGTTAACACGCCGCCAAAAGTGGGTGATGGGTAACGGAATTCCCAAACTAGATCACCTGTTTGTACATCTAATGCTCTGAGCGCACCATACTGGTTGTCCCTGTCAGTAAAAACCACGCCACCGAATGAAGGCTGCCCCAGGGTAAATTGGGGCTCTTCTGGTACGTAGGTAGAACAGGTCTCGCGCGCGGTTAAAATAAATAGGCCTAACTCTTGATAAAAGGAAGGCGGCATAAAATTTGTACTTCCCCAAGGATCAGGCACGCAGCCTTGGCTGCCATCGTTTAGCACGATCGGCCTATCATTCTCATCCAGTTCCCGAGCCCAGGTAGTTGCTGTAAACGGCTTACCTAACAGTAGTTCTCCGGTTGCACGATCCATCACATAGAAAAACCCGTTTCGATTAGCCAGCATAACCACCTTTCTTGGCTCGCCTCGCCAGTCAATGTCTGCCAACACGGGTATTTGATTGGAATCCCAATCGTTCAAGTCGTGAGGTGTAAATTGATAATGCCAGCGTAGAGAGCCGGTCTGGGCATCCAGCGCAACGATGGAGTTCGAGTAGAGATTGTCTCCTGGCCGATCGTCACCATAATAATCGGGGTTGGGATTACCTACTCCCCAGTAAATCAAATCGAGCTCGGGATCATAACTGCCATTCATCCAGGTGCCACCCCCACCGCGTGCCAGAATGTCAGGGTCATCTGGCCAGGTTTCGCTACCAGGCTCCCCTGGACCGGGAATGGTATTGAATCGCCAGATGCGTTCACCTGTTTCCGGATTATAGGCATCGATAAACCCACGCGTGGCATAATCACCACCTGAAATTCCCACGATGACTTTGCCGTCGATCACTAAGGGGGCCAGCGTTGCTGCATAGCCAACTCGGTAGTCTGCTAATTCGATGTCCCACAATACATTCCCGGTTTTGCTATCCAGCGAAAGTAAGTGGGCATCGAGTGTCACCATAAACAGACGATCCCCCAACATGCCGAAACCTCGATTCACCGGGGCACTGGAGCCATAGGTCAGGTCGTTCGGAAGATTGCGCCGGTACTGCCAGAAACTGCGGCCGGTAGCCGCATCAATGGCCCAGGCGTAATTGTTTGAACCCGTCACATAGAGTACACCGTCGTCAACCAGCGGACTGGTTTCAAATCCGCGACCACGGGTAGTAGTGCCAGTTTGGAAGGTCCAGGTGGGTACCAGACGCTTAACATTATCCGGTGTGATTTGGGTTAGCGGGCTGTGACGCTGACTGCTGTAATCGCCTGAATAGGTCAACCAGCGAGTCGGATCAGACAAGCCTTGCAGGATGTCTTCATAGCTCACTCCGGTTTGTGCCAACAAGAAATTCGGGGTCAAAAATGCCCCTATTGTGAGAACAATAACACCGACTAAACGTCTAAGGTTCATGAGAAATTCTTCCTTCTAATTAATCTGAATTGGCACCGCGTAATGTGCCGAGATAGCGTAACAAGTCGTCAAGATCACGATCACTTATTTCCTCAGGCCCCCACTCGGGCATCAGCGAAATCGACTCTTCTGAAAGCTGTTGCAAGTCCTGCTTATTAAAAGCGCGCAAACGCTGACTAGAATCCATGACCTGTATGGAAAAAGCATCCTCGCTCTTCTTTAAACCTATAATTCGTTGGCCGCTGCCGTCAATCAGTGTAACCGGCCGGTAACTCGAGCCGATTGATGCCGAGGGAGTGCGCACCGAAGTGGTCAGCATACCCCTGTCGCGGATTGCGCCGATTCTGGAAAGGTCTGGCCCAAGGCTTCCCCCTTTGCCATTAACTCGGTGACAAGAGCTGCAATTGGACTCAAACAGTTGCTGCCCGCGCACCGAATCACCCGATGCATTATCAGACACTGCCACCGTACTTATGCTCTTCAAGTAGGCGACAATAGTCCATATCTCGGTATCGGGGGCAGAAGTTGATGGCATGATACTGCCACTAACGCCCTCTCTGATGGTCTGGAACACCAATGCATCATTGGTTACATTTAATGCCCACAGCAAAGTCAGGTCTGGCGCTTCGATACCCTTGGCATCCGCCCCATGGCAGGTAGCGCAGCGTGCCCTGAATAGAACCCCGCCTGCCCGAATGGCACTCGCATTAGACTCGTAGGGGTTAACTATCTGGGCCATGCTTGTTTGATTAACACTAGACCCTGCGACTATTCCGAGCACCATTAGAGAGAGTTTAATTGAGGCTTTTTGCAGCAATTTATTATATTTTCTCAAAACCCTTTCCTGTGTTGTTTAATATTATTCCAAGCGAGGCGAATTATTATACCCCTGAGAATACCACCATCGGGTTTAAGTGGCGACTTTGGTCCCAGATAGAAGCACCCTATGTGACATTGCCTGGTTGTTAGTTGATTCCTACGCTATACAATACGTTGAAATGTGATTACTTCCCACCAGGTTTTGTTAGTAATCACCCACCTACCTGAATTCGCCAACAAAAAAGAGAATGGAGTGAATAAATTATTAGTTACAATCAGTCTATTTTTGTTATCACTGCTACTCGGTCAACCTTTCGCAATCGAAGAAGTGGTATTGTCCGGCACCATCGAAGCAGCCTGCAGTATTTGCAGCCCCACCCATAGCCTAATTGATACCAGCGGCAACTTGAGTCTGAAGATCAGCAACTCTTTCGTTGATCAATCCAGCATCACTATTGACACAAAAGTCCACAAATGAAGACATTACTGCACGGCCTACTACTACCAATTGTCCTGACTCTGATATTGGCCTGTTCCGATGACTTGAGTCGCAGAACCTATGTGCTTACCACCGGAACAACTGGCGGCACCTTTTACCCGGTGGGCGTTGCCCTATCCACCTTGGTTACGGCCAATGAAACAGCGGAATTCTCCCTCACCGCGATTAGTTCGGCGGGTTCCATGGAAAATATAAAACTGCTGCGTGATAACCAGGCTCAGTTTGGCCTGATTCTTGGCATTTTCGGGGCCTGGGCATGGGACGGTGCAGGTCCGATCAAGAACCCTCAATCACACCTTAGAAGCATCAGCGGCATGTGGCCAAGTGTGGAGCATTTCATTCTACTTACCAGCATAGTGAAATCCGGCACGATGAGTGACCTAGATTCGCTAGATGGCGAACGCTTTGTTTTGGGTATGCGTAACTCGGGAGCGGAACAAACTGGCATCTTTATATTAGATAGCCTCGGTATCGACTACGCCAGTAAATTCAATCTGGCGTATATGGGCTATGGTGCCACAGCAAGTGCTATCCAGGACGGTAATATTGTAGGAATGAATATCACTGCGGGTGCCCCAGTTACCGCGGTCACGCAGGCTTATGCACAATTGGGGGAGCGCCTGACTATTCTTAATTTCTCCGAAGCAGAATTGCTAGCAATTAACCAGCAGTATCCCTTATGGGATTTTTATGATCTGGCGCCGGGGACTTACCCCTATCAGGACGAAGTAGTTACAACGGCCTCCAGCCCAAATATCCTGGTGGTGCGTGAAGATGTGGATGAAGCAATTGTTTACGAGCTAACAAAACTTCTATGGAGTAACCTGGCAACTCTGCAAGAAATTCATAGTGCGACCAAGGGTATGCTAATTGAGGAAGCCTTCAAAGGGATTACCGTGCCATTGCACGCTGGTGCGCTACGTTATTATCAGGAGCAAAATATCATGGTTCCAGAACAGCTGGTTACTAACTAATTAACTATCGGGAAATGGGATAAAAAAACCGGTACTCAGTTTGACCTCAGCATCACATCACTTGACCTAACTGCCATGTTAGACTCACCTTGAACTCCAAATTACGAGGCCTGTACTCTGCCGATAGTTGATGTTTGATAATTAATAAAGTAAGAAAGCCCAATTAAGGAGTAGTAATGCCCGGTCCATTAAGTAATTACCGGATTGTCGATCTCACCTCAATCATTTCAGGCCCCTACGCCACTCAGTTACTTGGCGACCAAGGCGCCGATGTGATCAAAGTCGAACCGCTAAGCGGAGACCTCATGCGTAGACTGGGTCCAATGCGCGGCGGTGTTAGTTCTCAATTCTTACTGAATAACAGGAATAAGCGATCCATTGCGCTCGACCTTAAACATGACGCGGGCAAAAATGTTCTGCGCCGATTGATTGAGCGTGCCGATGTCTTCGTACAAAATTTCCGTCCGGGTGCTATTGAACGTATGGGGTTTAGCGAAGAGGAGGTCCGTTCCCTGAAAAGCGACATTATTTTCGTATCAATTAGCGGTTTTGGGGAATCTGGACCCTACTCTCATAAGCGCGTTTATGATCCGATTATCCAGGCGCTGTCTGGGGTGATGGCCAGGCAAGGCTTGGATCAATCGCCTCGAGTCATGCGCACATTATTAGCCGATAAAATCACCGCATTGACCGCAGCGCAGGCAATTACCGCCGCGTTGCTTGGTCGAGAAAATTCTGGTGAAGGTGAACATGTGCGCCTATCAATGATCGATTCAACCATAGCCTGGCTGTGGCCAGATGTGTTGTTGAACGATACGCTGATTGGTGATGGTGTATCACCACCGGTTAAGCCTGGCGCCTACTACAAAGCGTTTGAAACCAGCGACGGCTTCATTATGGTTATGATCGTCTCCGATGATGAATGGCAGGGCTTCGTGCGGGCCAGTGGTCGAGCCGAGCTATTTGAGGATCAACGATTTCAGACTGTGCCGAACAGGGCGAAACATAACATGGAACTTTATGAACTCCTTAGAGCCAGTGTGCGAGAGGGCTCAACCGCCGAATGGGTAGCAAAGCTGGATGCGGAACAGGTTCCCTGTGCCCATGTAAACTCATTGCAGGAATTGTTCACTGACCCACAGATCGCGCACAATGAACTAATTATTGAGACCGAGCATCCGCAAGCAGGCGCAATGCGCTCACCACGGCCAGCCGCTCGTTTTACTGAGCAAATTAAAGAGGAGCCATGGCCTGCGCCAGCACTTGGTGAGCATAACGATGAGGTACTGACTGAAATCGGAATCACCGATATCGATTTACTGCGCAAGCAAGGTGTTATTCTGTAAAATCGGTCCCCTAGCTTAGGACATAACGATGGCTTCTTGTAGAAGTCAATTATTTTGAGGGCAATTGTAATGGCCGATCTCGGTTTTCAGCTTGACCTCGCCACGCCCGGTTGCCTAGCGCCACTGCTGTGCTAGACTGGCTGCCATGTCTTCTATCCACGAGGTGTGATGCAATGATAAAAAAATCTATTTCCCGACGTCGGTTTTTGCAAAGTACGGGAGCAGCAGCGATCTGGGTACCTAGCACAATGCACGGATACACTTCGGCGGAAATGCAAGCCTTCTATGCCAACGGGGTCATGCAGCAAGACGTTGCAAAATCGGAACTCGATACACCCGCCTTGTGCGTGGATCTCGATTTATTAGAGTCCAATATTGGCAAACTACAGCGCACAGTTACAAGCAATGCTATTGCTGCACGCCCACATGCCAAGACACACAAGTGCCCGACTATAGCTCAGTTGCAAATCGATGCCGGTGCGCTAGGTATTTGCACCGCGAAAATCGGCGAAGCTGACGTTATGTTCCAAAATGGCATCGAAGACATTTTAATGACAACAACTAATGTGACACCGACCAAGATCGGTCGCGCCATGAAATTGCGCGAACAATGCGCCGGCTTTATCCAGGCCACTGACTCGGCGCAAAATGCCCGCCTTTTGTCTGAGGCTGCGCAGGCCATGGGGATTACAGCCGACGTGGTGATTGATGTGGACCCGGGGGGGCACCGCACTGGAATAACTGCTCGTCAACCGGCACTCGAATTAGCCCAGCTTATCGAACAACTCCCGGCACTCCGTTTGCGCGGTATGCTTTGCTATGATGGTGGCGCACAACACATTAAGGGTTTTGAAGCACGGAAACTACGGGCACTGGAGTCTGGGGTGGCGGCAACGGATACCTTTGACCTCATGCAACGCGCAGGTCTTAATACTGAGATATTCAGCGGTGGTGGCACCGGCACCTATAATATCGATCATGAGACCAGGGGCCTAACTGATATCCAGGTGGGAAGCTATGTATTTATGGATGCCCAATATCTTGATATCGGTGGTGAAACCAGCGGCGATGTTTATACTGATTTCCAACCCTCTCTTACAATCCTGACTACTGTCCTTAATGATCAGTATGCGGGGCGCGCGACAACTGATGCTGGCGCTAAGGCCTGCACCATTAACCGACCCTGGCCCATTATCAAAGATGAAACTGGCATGAGTTACACCTCCGGTTCCGATGAATTCGGCACTATTCGTTATCAAGATGACCCATCGCGCACCTACAAAGTCGGCGATAAACTCGAACTGATTGTTTCCCATTGTGACCCAGTAGTAAATCTTTACAACCAGATGTACGCCATCAGGAATGAAAAAGTAGAAGCCGTATGGCAGATTGCCGCTCGAGGCATGTCCGCCTGAATCTTGCCAAGAGATTCTTGTTATACCCACTCTCATACTATTTTTTTAGACTGATTTCTGTTGGTTGAACGTATGCCTAATGGAGACATAAGCGTTGTGCTAAATTGAGCGACCTCACTAATGATAGGAAAGTGGCGTATATGAAGTATTGTAAGGCTTATCTGTTATTAGCATGTGCAGTGCCATTCAACTATTCGCTTTCCGATACGCTTGTTAACGCGAATTCTTTTTTTACATTCGCAGAATCCAGCTACCCAGCTTTACTTAGCCCGACGGCGCCAGTCACACAGGAACTACAGGGTTATTATGTTCGCCAATACAGCGACACCGATATTTATCTCGGTGTCAAAGGTGACGATATTTATGCCCTTGGAGAGCAGCTTGGCCCCGACGTCATTTATGCAGGCAAGTTAAGTGATTTTATTAGTGTAGCGGAGTCCGATATCAGCGATGCTATACTCAATAATCGACGCAGTGAATGTACTTATTATGCTGACAACTTGTTCTCATCAGTACTGGATTTAAAACGCAATATCCTGTTTGCCGGCAGCTTGCAAATCACAATAGACGGTGATGAGTGCGTATTCAAAACCAATTCCATTCCCAATCACGACTTCAATAATAATTCTGCCGCATTCGCCACCAATGTAAGTGCCGTGGATGCTCAGTTCAAAATTTCCACAGAACCTCGCTTCGCAGCGGGCAACACAGTCATCTCACTGCAAACAGATAGTGCTATTTTACTCAGTGGGGCAAAACTGGACTTGCTCGCTGCTGCCTGTTTTGGCGTTGCTAATGAAAAAATTGGTTGTAACGACATGGCGCAGCCGTGGCGTTTCGACCCCATGAGCCCAAATAACAATTTCGGAACTGATGGACACAATGCACATACCCAGCCCGATGGCTCATATCACTACCACGGCAACCCGCTGGCTCTGTTTACTCAGAGCCCAACTGTGGTATCGCCGGTGGTAGGCTTCGCCGCCGATGGATTTCCTATTTTCGGTAGTTATATAGATGATGCAGGTAACATGCGGGCGGTGACCAGCAGCTATCAATTAAAGTCAGGTTCGCGTCCCATTGGGGCAGGCAATCCTGGTGGAAGCTATGACGGGACTTTTGTCGATGATTACGAATACGTGGCTGATAGTGGTGATCTGGATGAGTGCAATGGCATGATGCAGGCAGGGGTTTACGGTTATTACGTCGTGAATGAGTATCCCTGGGTCTTAGCTTGCTACAAAGGAACCCCACACTCTTCCTTTAATAAAACCGCTGGTGGACCACCGTCTGGCGGAGGACCACCGCCTGGCAGAGGACCACCGCCTTAGCCACTGGCAGCAAAGCTCTCGCTCCTAATCGAACCACTGCTAGCGCTTTGCTAACCGGGTTAGCTCACTTCAATTTTCTCCAGGTCAAGGTGCCGGTTATCCTGCCTTCGGTATCCTTGAGAGAGAGCTGCAGCATATCACCAACAAATTCAAAATGGCGGATATTATCTCCGCCCACCCATTGTGGCCTGATAGCCGACCCTTCAACATGATGAATTACGATATTTTTATCCAGGTCATAACGCACTGAGCCCCAATAAGCAAAACCAGCGCTTAGCTGCTCGCTCGATTGTGCTGCTCTCTCTGGCAAATTAATAGGCATGCCTTGCCCATACATATTGCCGAATTCATCATAGATGAGTGAACCGGTATAATTCATTTCTCGCGCGGCTCCTTCCGCTGGAAAGGTAAAGTAAGTCACCAATTCCCAGTTACCTATAAACTTCTGTTCGATAGCTGTCAGGTCATCCGCGGCAAACGCTAGGTTGAACGAAAAGGCAAGTAGAATTGCAGAAAATACGTAAGTACTGCAACGTCTTGTATGACTCATTATTCTTATTCCTCTGGTTAATAGCACTACTGGTTTATCAAGCCCGACTCAGATCTCAGTTGTTAGCGTACTCTTCATAGGCCTTGCATGGCAACTTAAGCGACAATTCAGTGCGCTAGACATTTGTAGTTTAGAACTCTATCCTGCTATTTGTGAATTCAATTGAGTGCTTAAAATAATGGCCCGATACCTACGACACATTACCCTTTTGGGATTTATACTTCTCCTGCTTGGAAAGCCAACTTTATTGATGGCACAAAGCGACAACAATACTGACATCACAGTAACCCGATTGCCTAATCAACCTGCCATCCATCCCGGCATTCACCCCAGTATTGGCGAAAACATCCAAGGCCCGACAGTGATCCGGGTTCCGGAGTGGGTGCGCAACCCGCTGGGTCGCTATTACATGTATTTCGCCGACCACAAAGGGCTCTATATTCGATTGGCCTATGCAGATGAAATCACTGGGCCCTGGCAAATACATGCCCCAGGCAGTTTGCAGATAGCAGAATCATATTTTTTACCCGAACCACCTGACGTGTCGCCAGAGCGACTGGATGAGTTGGTGGCAGCGCGGCAGGCAAATGGTGTGAAGTATTCTCATGATTGGGTTAAAGAACTGACCACACCCCATATTGCATCACCGGACGTAACCGTGGATGAGAACAGCCAGCAAATAATTATGTACTACCATGGACTGGCCGATGTTGGCACCCAGTTCTCCCGCGTCGCCACATCGACTGACGGAATTAACTTCACCGCACAGCCCCAACGGCTGGGGCGAAGCTATATGCGTGCGTTCCAGCATGATGGCATGACCTATATTATGTCCATGCCAGGGCAGTTTTATCGCTCTGCTGATGGCTTTACAAATTTTGAGACAGGCCCGCGCCTGTTCGTGCCCAATATGCGTCATTCGGCGCTGCTAGTACGCGATGATGCGCTCTATGTATTCTGGACCAGAGTGGGAGACTCCCCAGAAAGTATTCTGCTGAGCACCATCGATATAAGTGGCGACTGGGAGCAATGGCAGGAATCAGAAGAAATCCTGGTTATGCAACCTGAAACCGAATGGGAAGGCGCCAATTCTCCGCTTGAACCCTCTGTGCGAAGCACAGCGTATGGCTACGTAAATCAACTGCGTGACCCCGCTATCTACATCGAAGATGACGACGTTTATTTATTTTATGCCGTAGGTGGCGAAGCCGGAATTGCCGTGGCAAAGATAGAGTTTTAGTTGAACACATCAATGATGCGGCTGTACTTGAGCACGAATTGCCGCGCCCGCTCACTTGGCGCACCGAAGCCACTCTCATCTACTTCATTGTACACCAAGTACAAACCAGCATTGGCCGACTGTATCCAAGAAAACCGCAGGTTGGTTGCCACCAGATCATCACGATCGTTATATTGCACCAAAGCCTGCACCGAAATTTTGGGTGTAAACGAATAAGACACGCGCGCACGTGCCAAGTTTACTTCAAAATCACCACCAGGCACCGGCAAATCAATATCGCTGTAGCTCCAGGAAAATTCGGTGGTGAGTTTTTCACCGACACGGTAGCGTAGGGTTGGCTCAAAATTAACCCGGTCACCACCAAAAAAACCACCTATAGTGCTACGCAAATTCACGCTCAATGGCGCACTCTGGTTACTCATAAATACCAGTTGGGTTTCTTCATGCTCATATTCATTAACCGGTACAAACACCCCTTCTACAATCTCGAATGGCTCCTTCACTCCCTCTTGGGTGAAATTCATGCCGGTATGAATTTCCATGCCTGTTTGAAACTCCCAGTGGTTGTCCACATGAAGATAGCCAGTCTCCTGGAATCCATCAAAATCCCAGTACCCGCGATAGGCCATATGGGGGCGCAGTTCATGCAGGCCCCACATATCCTCCGGTCGGTAGTGATACCGGATACCCAAATCGGCCTTGCGGTAGCCGCGCCTGTTGAGAAAACCTACTTCCGGATTAAAATTCTCAGCTACGACGGCATAGCCTCCGTTTATTGCCCATTCTGGTGAGTTATAATCCGCATTGATCGAACCGGCATGGTCACTACCAGATATACCAGGGGTGTCAGTTTTGGCGACAAAGCCGGATATAAGTGTGGAATCACCGATACCCCAGCGACTGTCAACAGCATAAGTACGGTTGTGGTCCTCGCTGCGATTATTCAATACGCTACCATCGCCCTGACGTTCCACGTACAAGACACCAACAGCAGAACGGTTGCTGAACTCCTGGTTAACGCGTGCCACACTATAGTCGTTACTCGATGCCACACCCTCTATGCCTTCCGAACGCATTTGCAACAAGCCAATGTTAGTGTTGCTGCCAATTTTTCCACTGAGTCGAGCACCACCTTCAATAGGTAATTGAGCGCCGCCGGCACCGACACCGATGCGGCGACTGAAAAATAATTCCACCTCGCGTGGATTGCCGACGCCAAACTGACCGGCATTCTCCAGGAAAAATGGTCTTTTTTCTGGGAAGAACAGGCTGAATCTATCCAGGTTAACCTGTAACTCATCTACTTCGACCTGAGCAAAATCGGTGTTGTAAGTAGCGTCCAGCGTCAGGCTGGGGGTGATGGAATACTTCAGGTCGATGCCATATTCTTCATTTAGATTAGTACCGCCGCTTAAGCTCCCGCCACGGGTCCCATCGCTAAGTGCATAGGGTGTGATTTGTAGATTGCGCTGGTCGGGTACTCGAATACCGTCGATAAAACCCGCTTGGGAAACACGATACAGATTGTATTGCCTGTCCAGTGGTGCCCAGTAGGCAATCTCATTGTTGCGACGTATGTTACGTTGAAAATTAATCCCCCAGGTTTGTATTTCATCGCCACCATAACGAAGAGAACTAAACGGAATTTCCATCTCCGCGCTCCAGCCCAACTCATTTATCTTGGCGTTAACAGTCCAAGTAGTGTCCCAGGCTAGATTGAACCCACCACCACCTGAACGAAAGGAGCCTGAGCCTTCATTGGTCACCTGACCATCGTATTCCAGACCCGCCGGGTTAGTGCCGAACACGAAACCATTTTGCCGATCCTGCAGGCCATCGATAACCACTTGAAAACTGTCGGTGTCCGTCAACGAAGAGTCACGCCGACTATCTGCCACGATGATCCCTGCCGGATCATCATCATAGGCCATCACGCCAATATAGAGGGCGTCATCGGTGTAGGCGACAAACACTTCAGTTCGTTGAGTTGCTCTCTGTCCTTCATCGGGCCTAACCTGCCAGAAGCCGCTGGTCGGGTTGACTGCGGACCAGACTGGGTCGTCCAGAACTTCCCCATCTATTTCCGGCGCGGAATCAAGTTGAAAGGCCGTAGTGGTGGGGGTGACGACTCGGGAGACAATTTCCTGCGCGGAAGCCCACGGCACGAACAGCACCACCAGGGTGGATACTGCCAACCAGAGATTTCCTGTGAATTTCGAACTATGACTGCTCATCGACTACTCACTAAGGCTAACTGCTACAAACCGCAGCAAAACTGGCGCGTACCATAGTCGAAACACGAGCCAATATCAACTGGTGGCATGCGCCACCAGTAGCTTACTCACACCCTGCAACATAGAAACTAGAAAGTGGCAATTGGGTTAAGCGGGGAGCCCATTCCCATTTCAATCCTAAGCGGCGCAGCAGTGAACAAAAATTCGTAGCGCCCTAACTCCTTTGCCACCTCTGCGACGTCACCAAAATCCAGATTATCAAAAATTGATACTCCGAGAGAGACCAGCGCTAGACTGTGCATCGGCAAGCGCACGTTTGGAATGCCACTAGGAGAAACATCATTCCACATATCATGGCCGATAAATGAGACACCTCGTTCTTTCATAAAATAGGCTACGTCGGAATGATAGCCAGCAACACCTTCAGATGTGGGCCAGGCTCCCAACGCTGCGCGCCGCTGCCAACGACCGGTATGCAACAGGATCACATCGCCAGGCTCAACTGTCACCCCCTGGATTTTCTCCAATTCAATCAGGTCAGCATAGGTAATTGCAGTACCAGGTTCCAGCCAACCCTCTGCTGTTGCCCTGCCTGGAAGCAAGGTCGCATCAAATAAAATACCCCGGGTAACAATGCCATCCTTATGGGTCATTATGCTGCCGCGATGACAACCACCAGCCGCCTCCACATCCTCATAAGGAACGCCGTTGTAGCCCATACCTTCATACATAATATGGCAATCCAGTGCATCAAGGTGGCTATGAATAGTGCCATGATAGCTACCGCTGTACTGGTACATATCTGATGCACCGGTTGGACTAACGCGCAATACTTGCCGGTTGAGTATGGCCGAGGCATCAACAGCATCCTCTTGAATAACATTATGAGCCATAGACACCGTAATCCCTTCGGTTACCAAAGCGGCAGCCCGTATGCGTTTCTCAGGTGTAATTAAATTAGCCGCTCCCAGTTCATCGTCATCGCCCCAGCGCCCCCAGTTGGATAATTCATCCATCGCACGATGGAAATCGGCTTCGGTAGTCATAGCCGGTGGATTCTGCGCCGTTGACAAATGTGCAGTAAGCCCTATGACAATACCAATCAGTATTTGCACGGCCGCTTTATTTAATGTGTAAGTATTCATCTAGCCTCCCGGTGTTACCTTTGTCCATGGCCGTAAATAGGGCTGTCTTTTCGCACATTTCCCATAATCATCTACACCGGCCGCATGCTGGTACCAATTAAATTTCCGCAATGATTAATACCAGTAATCCATTGCAATTTACCTGACGACTAGCATAAACACCCTTCACTACTGAGTCTAGCCCAGATATTCAAACGGAAGTCGCTTGATATTGCTTGACAGGTCAAATAGCTCGGCTTACTGTATTATTCATAAAGTGGCAAGGGAGTAAGGACCGCTTATTCAACTATGTGAATAGCTACAAGAAGCATTGCACCAAAGAACCAAACTGGTTGGAATAAAAAATGATGCGACCCTGGCTAATTTATAGCGCGCTCGGCCTTATGGTAGGCAGTATTGGCGTTGCTTATCTCACCGCCCCAGAACCACAGTCACTTGCTGAAGCGCCCGCTCAGCTCGTGGCCTCAGCTGACTCGCAGCGAGCTTTGCTTGATCAATACTGCGTCAGTTGTCACAGCGAAGCCCTGCAAACGGGTGGCCTGCAGCTAGAGACAATAAATGTCAACGACCTGCATGAAAATCCCGCAATCTGGGAAAAGGTGTTGCGCAAGCTACGTGCCAATGCCATGCCCCCATCCGGCATGCCTAGGCCCAATGACGGCAGTCTGCAAGAGCTTGTTCTTTACCTTGAAGGCTCACTGGACGCAATAGCGCAGGCCAACCCTAACCCGGGTCGCACACCAGCCTTCAGCCGGCTCAATCGAACCGAATACCAAAATGCGATTCGGGATATGCTGGCTCTAGAAATCGATGTGTCTTCACTACTACCAACAGATGACTCCAGCTTCGGTTTTGACAATGTCAACGTAACCAACTTTTCACCCACATTGATGGAGCGCTACCTCGCCGCTGCACAAAAAATTAGCCGTCTAGCTGTCGGGGCACCGATGCTGAGCCCGGCAAGCCATGTGGAATTGGTAGCTGCAGATCTTACACAAGAAGACCGCTTTGAAGGCTTACCATTTGGCACTCGCGGCGGAATTACATTTTTCTATAATTTCCCCCTCAATGGTAACTACAAGATGCAGGTGCGCCTCGCGCGCGACCGTAATGAAAATTTAGAAGGTTTGACCGAGGCCCATGAATTAGAAATCACGCTGGATGGCGAACGCATCGGGCTGTTTGAAGTAAAACCAGAAAGGTCAGAACGCTTTGGTACATTCTACTATTCTGATGAGACTGCTGGCACCGGCCTGGAAGTTGATATTCCAGTGACGGCAGGAGCACACAAAGTGGGTGTCTCTTTCTTAAAGAAAAATTCTGCCCTGATTGAATCCACACGCCAACCCTATCTCGCCCATTTCAACCGGGACCGACATCCACGCATTCAACCGGCGGTGCATTCCTTATCCATTGCAGGCCCCTATGATACGAGCGGCGTTTCTGAAACGCTTAGCAGACAACGCTTGTTTGTCTGCTATCCCGAACAGATTAGCGCGGAGGTTGCCTGTGCCAGAGAGATTATTTCAACACTCGCACGTCGCGCATTCAGACGCCCTGTTACCGAAGATGACATTCAATCACCGCTAGCCTATTACCAGATTGCTCGTGAATTAAGCGGCTTCGAAGCAGGAATTGAAACGGCACTGAGAGCCGTGCTAGTTAGTCCGGAGTTTATATTTCGCATTGAACAGGAACCTGAAGCCCTAGCAAGCGATACAATATACTCGATCAGCGACCTAGATCTAGCATCTCGCCTGTCATTTTTCCTGTGGAGCAGTATTCCGGATGATGAATTATTAGATCTTGCAGCCGCCGGAGAGCTAAGCAATCCCGAAGTACTAAATCTACAAGTGCGGCGCATGTTGAAAGACTCTCGTTCCAGAACTTTGGCTAATAACTTCGCCAGCCAGTGGCTGTATTTGCGTAATTTGGATGCGGTAGATCCCAATACCCGGTTATTCCCCAACTTTGACGATAACTTGCGACAGGCCATGCGCCAGGAAACAGAATTGCTGTTTACCAGTGTGATGCAACAAGACAAAAACGTCACGGAACTCCTATCTGCCGACTATACTTTTCTCAACGAAAGGCTGGCCAAACATTATGGTATGCCCAATATCTACGGCGATCATTTCAGACGCGTCGAACTGGCCTCCGATGGTGCGCGACTCGGACTACTGGGGCACGGCAGTATATTGACAGTGACCTCCTATGCGAACCGAACCTCGCCTGTACGTCGGGGCAAATGGGTGCTTGAAAACATCTTGGGTATTCCACCCCCACCCCCACCGGATAATGTGCCGGCATTAAGTGAAAGCGAAACCAACGTTAAGGTGCTTACCATGCGTGAGCGAATGGTTCAGCATCGTGCCAACCCGGCGTGTGCCACCTGTCACCGCGTTATGGACCCGGTCGGGCTCACCATGGAGAACTTTGACGCTGTGGGGCGCTGGCGTTCAGAAAATGCAGACAACTTGTCTATCGATGTTTCAGGCCACCTACCCGGCAGCAATGAATTTGCCGGCGTCAGCGGACTACGAAGCGCATTGCTTGAAAACCCTGAAGCCTTTGTTGGCACCATGAGCGAAAAATTACTCACCTATGCCCTTGGTCGAGGGCTAGAATATTACGATGCGCCTGCTATCCGAACAATATTGCGTGAGGTTGAAGATAACGATTACCGCTTCTCTACCATGATTTTAGCCATCGTCAATAGCACTCCCTTCCGGATGAGGAAATCACTATGATTATCACCAAGAAAGCATTGCCCCGTCGCACCTTCCTGCGCGGCTTGGGTGCCAGTGTCGCATTACCCTTACTGGATGCAATGTTCCCGGCACTGTCAGCACAATCCAATGTTTTGGCTGAACCGATAAAGCGCCTTGGTTATTTCTACATTCCCATGGGCTCCAACCCTACCGAATGGATGCCCAGGGAAACGGGTAAGTTAACGGAGCTATCCCCATCACTGTCCGCACTCACGCCGTTTATAAACAACATCAATGTGCTGTCGAATCTGGAAATACGTAATGCCTATACAACCGGTAATCATGCAGCAGCCAATTGTGCTTTTCTCAGTTGTGCGCGGGCCAAACGCACAGAAGGTAGCGACTACGAGCTCGGAACCTCAATCGACCAGATCGCTGCTCAACAGATTGGCCGTGAGACTCCTTTTCCCTCATTGGAACTTGGAACTGATTTGATTGCCCAAGTGGGCAATTGTGACAATGGCTACGCCTGCGTTTATATGAACAGCCTATCCTGGTCTTCTCCCACTACGCCGCTACCCACCGAATCAGACCCCAGAGTATTGTTTGAACGTCTGTTTGGCGATGGCGGTAGCCCGGAACAACGGCGCGCGCAATTGGATACCAATGCCAGTTTGCTCGATGGTGTAATGGAAGACCTAGCACGGCACCAGCGAAAGCTAGGCGCCGGCGATCGCACCAAGGTGAATGAGTATCTGGATACGGTGCGAGAAGTCGAGCGCCGCATCCAAAGGTCACAACAGCAATCAGTCGACACACCGATGCCCGAGTTGCAGCGGCCGACCAGCATACCGGACGAGTGGGAAGAGCATGTGAAAATGATGATCGACCTGCAGACTCTGGCGCTGCAGGCTGATCTGACTCGCATTATTTCCTTTCAATTGGCGCGAGAAGCCAGTACCAGAACTTACCCGCAAATTGGTGTGCCTGAGCCCCACCACCCCATATCACATCATGCCAATGATCCAGCAAATTTAGATAAGCTGGCGAAAATTAATGCGTACCATGTGTCACTCTTTGCCTACCTTCTGAAAAAATTGCAATCTGTGGAAGACGGCGACGGGACATTGTTTGATCATTCTACTTATTTGTTAGGTAGTGGCATGGGCAATCCGGACGTGCATGACCATTCAAACTTACCCATCGTGGTAGCAAGTGGAGATAACACCAACATAATTGGTGGTCGTCATATTAAATACGATGAACAAACTCCTTTGGCAAATCTTCATCTGACCCTGATGGACAGCATGGGGGTTCGTCTCGACAATTTTGCCGACAACTCCGGCAGGCTCGATGAATTAATACAAGCATAAGACTTCATCATGAAAATTTTGAGCATAAAGTTAAGTACAAGTTTCGCGCTATTGGTGTCAATCTCTGTCACAGCATTTGCACAAAGCGATATTCGGTTGATAGATGCTGTTGAAAAGCAGGACATGCCGGCTTTCCGCGCGGTGCTTGATCAACGCGTTAACGTTAACATGGTTGAGGCTGATGGTACTACCGCCCTGCATTGGGCTGCACACAGAAATAACATCGAGATGGTGAATGCGTTGCTCGAAGCCGGCGCAGATGTAGCAGCTAGAAATCGGTATGGAGTTGCTCCACTTTCTCTCGCCGCTGTTAACGGCAATGCCGACATGCTGAAACTGCTATTGGATGCCGGTGCTGATCCAAGTACATCGCTAGCAGAAAATGAAACCGTACTAATGACTGCCTCACGCACAGGAGTGGTAGAAGCGGTCCAGCTGCTCCTGGAATACGGTGCCGATGTAAATGCGAAAGAAAGCTGGCGTGGGCAGACCGCATTAATGTGGGCGGCCGGAGAAGGCAACCTGGAAGTGGCGCAGATTTTGTTAGACCACGGTGCTGAAGTACAGGCACGTTCAGACAGAGGTTTTACACCGCTTCTGTTTGCGTCACGCGAGGGCCATGTTGAATTAATAAGACCGCTACTAAGAGCTGGGGCGAAGGTCGATGAAACGCTACCTGCCCGAGAATCCGTGAGAGCAGAATCAGGGGAAAGCGCGGGTGCAAAAACCGGCATAACTCCTCTGCTGCTGGCTTCAGGAAGCGCCCATTTTGAACTGGCAGCATTACTGTTAGAAGAAGGTGCCGATCCCAATCAAAGCCCTTTAGGTTGGACCGCACTGCACCAACTATCCTGGGTCCGCAAGGCAGGTCAGGCTGGTAGTAACAACCCAGCTCCGGAAGGTTCTGGCTCATTAGGTAGCCTGGAGTTTGCACGCAAACTAGTCGAGCACGGCGCTGAGCTAAATGCGCGGGTGACAGAACGCCCCCCTGCTGGCGTCACTGATTTAAACATGAAAGGTGGCACACCGTTTCTATTGGCGGCTCGAACTGCCGATGTCGAATTGATGTCTTTACTAGCCGAGCTGGGTGCAGATCCACTAATGCCCAATGAAAACTATTCCACTCCCTTGATGGTTGCTGCCGGATTAGGGACAGCGGCTCCAGGCGAAGACCCCGGAACTGAACTGGAAGTTCTGGAGGCCGTGAAGTTGGCGCTAGTTCTGGGCGGAGACATTAATGCAGTAAACGACCATGGAGAAACTGCGATGCATGGCGCCGCCTATAAACATGTTCCCCAGGTTGTTCAGTTGCTAGCAGATTCTGGAGCAGAAATTTCTATCTGGTATCAGGAAAATGAACAAGGATGGACCCCGTTGACAATAACCCAGGGCGTTCATCGCGGCATGAGCATTGTGAGCTCTCTTGAAACTGAGGTCGCGATACAAAAATTACTGAATGAGTAACTGGCGGCGCATTCGCCAAATTACTGGCCTCAGTGCCATCGTAAGTCAGTGAGTTGACTCGGTCAAATTCCGCGCAGAGGGCTCCCGAACAAACCCAACCACCGCATCCCGGTATTGTGGTTTGGCGACTTCATGCACGTAGGATTGCATGGTGTCGTAGGGAACACTTACCAACAACATATTGGTAATCCACCCGGGCAGAACTGTGCCAAGATTGAAATGGGCTTGATTGGTAATCGCAACCGCGCCAGAATCCAGTGGCTCAAATTTCCAGCTTAATTTAACCTCGGTCATGCGCAGCCTGCCCGTGATGTCATCCATAATGCCAGTGGTAGCTTGACTATTAACCGTGACAACTAAACTGGACTCATCCTGATTCCAAACAGCGTGGGTGAGCATGTCTCTGTCCTTCACCGGAAATGGCATCCTGCTGTGTGTATAGACATAGGCCTCTGTTTCTTTCGGGCGCTCAAATATATAAGATTCTGTGCAGCGGCTTGCCCAGTTAGGGCAGGCCTGGGCATCGAGTATTAACGCGGCCAGTGAGGCGAGCCTGACATCTTGCACCACGGTGGTCGCTCTCACCTCATCATAGGGCGAACCATCCACGTCTCTGGTGAACACTTGTATGCTGTCTTCGTCTTTTCTAATTCTCCAGCCGCCGTCGGCATGCACACTATTTGCATCGAACAGTGCGAATGAGGCAATAAACAATACAATCACTTTTTCCATCGAATACACCTGGGCAAGCTTCTTCTAGACACAACAAACCAGTACGGCGCCCTTTTACTTTCAAAAAGCCATTGCCTTTTTACCTTAAGCCCCGGCTGATATCGATTACACCAACTATGTCGATTGAATGACAGCTTGGAATGGGACTATTTTCAAGTACACTATGAACTGGAACTTGGATCGGCCTAATGGACAAGAATTATGTTTGAACAATTACAGTCTGCCATCTTGCCTCTGTTAACTATTTTTGGTGACAATCGCTACATACAGGCAACACTGGCTGTGGCGTTGTCTTTTTTAGCGGCTTGGTTGTTTAAAAACATTATTATCACGAGTTTGAAACGACTGGCACTTAAGACCCTTTTTGATCTTGATGATCATGTATTTGGCCTATTACATTCGCCCATCTATAACAGCATCCTGTTATTAGGGCTGGCCAGCGCGACGCTGATTCTGTCGCCACCAGAGTTGACTCTTAATATTATTTTTTCCTTGATTCAAACTACTGCCTTACTGATCTGGGCTACTTTCTTGCTGCGCGCCAATCGTACCTTGCTGACACGCATTGCCCGCAATGAGAAGCGCATAAAAATAGTTCACCAGCAGACTCTGCCCCTGTTTCTTAACCTGATCAATATTGTCATTGTCGTAATGACTGTCTACTTTCTGTTTTCTGCCTGGAATGTCGATATGACAGCCTGGCTGGCCTCTGCCGGCATTGTGGGAATCGCCGTTGGTTTTGCAGCAAAGGATACCCTAGCCAACCTGTTTTCCGGTGTGTTTATTATGGCAGACGCACCCTATAAGATCGGTGATGTAATTGTGCTGGATACGGCCGAACGAGGTGAAGTTACCCACATTGGCATTAGAAGTACGCGCATACTCACCCGTGACGATGTCGAGGTAACTATCCCCAATTCAGTCATGGGCAATACCAAGATAATCAACGAATCGGGCGGTCCCCACGAGAAATTCCGTTGTCGGGTTTCGGTTGGCGTAGCCTATGGCTCGGATATCGATAAGGTACGGGAAATTTTACTAGCTATTGCCCTGGCTGACGAGCACGTCCGAAAGAACCCCGAGCCTAAAGTGCGCTTTCGCCTGTTCGGCGCATCAAGCCTCGACTTTGACTTGCTGGTATGGATCACCAATCCCGTATTACGTGGCAGCGTTGTTGACAGCCTGAACTGCTCAATATACCTAGCATTCAACGAACACAAAATCGAAATCCCCTACTCCAAACAAGACCTCTACATAAAAGAACTCCCCTCAGGGGTCGGTGACAAATGATTTTCACCCGAATCTAGCGGAATACTTTTACCGCTTAATTAAAGTGCGAGATAATTACAGCTACAAACCAATACAGATCAATAATTAGTCATTTATTATAAATAATCAACGGCAGCTGCCGTCTCGAAAATTCGTTCCGATCTCATAGAGCACGCATTATTCGAAGACCAAAGTTGCTGGTCGCTATTTGATGATCATGATGAGGACAAATTTATCGTTTGTCTTGTGGTCTCCAAAATATGACACTGATAACCCTGATGTTAACCGGGAGCACCAGGCTCTTTTCGCCCATGTAAACCGTTTCTATCTCAACCTCAAGAGAGATAAAAACCAGCACAGCGCCAATGCTGCACTAGAAATACTGCATGCTTATTCCACACATCATTTCTAACAAGAAGAATACCTCTTAGGCACATCATTTAGGAGAGCTCACGCAGCTAACCACCAACAACTATCGACTGACTTAACCAATCTGATAGATGAAATTGCTGCTGGGAAGTATGGCCTGGGCAATTTGGGCGATTACATACGCGTCTGGCTGCTAAGCCACATAAAGACATTTGATATACCTGCATTCAAAAAAGATTAGCAGCGTTTCCAATGTGGATTAACAAGGTCACCAGCCAGCAAATGGATACTTATGGCGGCATTACTCAATTAACCTTCCGCCGTGGTAGCCCACAGAGGTGGCATGGGAAGGTCAATTAAACTGGGAGAATAGGTGTGTTCTGCA
>Ga0302135_10000525_pt1 | contig 23432 bp, 25 predicted proteins | sample CBN3_surface_MG_FD_203119 | JGI IMG/M metagenome (GOLD analysis project Ga0302135, IMG submission 203119) | Marine microbial communities from Western Arctic Ocean, Canada - CBN3_32.1 | ecosystem: Environmental > Aquatic > Marine > Oceanic | place: Canada: Western Arctic Ocean | collected...
CAGGTTGCAAAAATGAGGTTTTTTTCAACCCGATGAGATCCCCTGTACGCAGCGATCGCAGGGCTCAAACGGCGGAAGCCACCTCCATAAGTGACCGCTTCGATGACGCGGAGAGGTCCTTGGTATCATCGCCTAGTGCGGCCGTAGCCTGTTCCATCAACTCATCGATGATTTCAGCTACAGAATGTTCCTTGGTGACCATGCCAACGCTCTGGCCCGCCATTAGAGAGCCATTCTCGACGTCACCGTCGAGAATGGCGCGACGCAGGGCGCCTGCCCAAAAGTGTTCGATTTCAAGTTGCGCCTGGGTTTGCGACAGTTCACTCGAGCGGTACCGCGCGATCACATCGTGCTGTGTCGCCGCAAAGCGTTTGGTCGCCGCATTGGCCAGAGCCCGGACCGGTATTACCGAAAATTCCGGGTCGACCTGGACCGAAAGTACGGCATCCCGCGCATGTCCACGGATAAAAGCCTTCTTGAATTCGGGATGTGCAATTGATTCGGTTGCGCAGACAAAGCGCGTACCGAGTTGGCAGCCCGCTGCTCCCATCTCCAGATACATCGCGATTCCCTCACCGCGCCCGATCCCACCGGCGACGAAGACGGGAACCTCTTTGACTTCGGGCAGGATCTCCTGCGCCAACACGCCGGTGGAAACGGGGCCTGTGTGCCCCCCGGCCTCCATGCCCTCGATTATCAGTGCATCAATACCGGCGCGTACCAATTTGCGAGCGACGACGAGTGCTGGTGCGAAAGCTATCGCTTTAGTGCCGAAGCTTTTGATCCGGTGGATCGACGCCCGTCCCGGCAGTCCCCCGGCCAGCACAATGTGAGAAACGCCTCGACGCCCGCAAACGTCGATCAGCGCGTCCAGGTCCGGATGCATGATGATGATGTTGACGCCAAAGGGCTTGTCGGTGCACGCGAGGGTCCGTCCGATTTCAACATCCAGTTCGCCCGGCGTCATCGCACCCGAAGCAATCACCCCAAACCCACCGGAATTGGAAATCGCCGATACCAGGGTGTGCTCTGAAACCCACGTCATCGCACCGCCAAGAATGGCACAATCGCTGCCTAGCAGATCGCAGCCTCGTCGCCACAGTCTATCAAGCCTGAGCTTGCCGGCAGGATTCCAGATGGAACTCCCAGGGGAAATCATTGCGTCCTTAGATGGCATCAAGTCCGTAAGCCGAATGGAGTGCGCGCAATGCAAGTTCGGCATATTCTTCTTCGATCAGCACGCTGACTTTGATCTCCGAGGTCGAAATCACAAGAATATTAATGCCTCTCTCCGCCAGCGTCTCAAACATACGCGCCGCAACGCCAGCATGGCTCCGCATTCCTACCCCGATCACGGATACTTTTACGACGTTGGAATCGGCCAATGCACCCCCATGCCCGATGGCGCTTTTCTCCTGCTCAAGTACCGACAATGCCTTGTCCAGGTGAGCGCGGTCGAGCGTAAACGTGATATCGGTCGATCCACCATCTTCTGACGCGCTCTGAACAATCATATCGACATTAACCGCAGCGTTCGCCAAGGGGCCAAACACCCGTGCTGCGACGCCAGGTCGGTCGGCGACATTGAGCAGAGTGATCTTGGCTTCGTCTCGGGAGTAAGCGATACCGCTGACGACTTCTTGTTCCAAGATCTCGTCCTCGTCTACGACGAATGTTCCAGATGTGTCATTGAAGCTCGACCGGACTTGCAGCCGTACGCGTTGCGTCATTGCCAACTCGACCGAGCGGGTTTGCAATACTTTGGCGCCTTGCGACGCCATTTCTAGCATCTCCTCGTAGGTGATCTTATCAAGCTTGCGCGCCTTAGCAACGATCCGCGGATCAGCGGTGTACACGCCATCAACATCAGTAAAAATATCGCAACGGTCAGCACCGAGCGCAGCAGCCAGTGCTACTGCCGTTAAGTCCGACCCGCCCCGCCCCAGCGTCGTTAGGCGGCCGTCGGGACCAATTCCTTGGAACCCGGCGACAATAGCGACTTCATGTTTGTCCAAGCACGCCGCGGGTCCGTCGGCCGAAAAGTCCTGAATCCGCGCGCTTGAATGGGCACCATCAGTACGAATCGGCAGTTGCCAGCCAAGCCACGATCGTGCGGAAACACCGAGCGATTGCAGCGCCAATGCGAGCAAGCCGATGGTTACTTGCTCGCCCGAAGCAAGAACCACATCGTATTCGCGCGCGTCATGGACGGCCGCTATCTCGCGGGTCCAACTAATGAGCTGGTCGGTCGTTCCAGACATCGCCGAAACCACGACAGCGACCTGATTGCCCTCATCAACGATCGATTTAACGCGATCGGCGGTAGCCTGGATGCGGTCGATGTCGGCAACGGACGTGCCACCGAATTTGCAAACAATGCGAGACATGAAAGTGCGATCGGGTTCAGACGCGATCAGGTGCCAACGCGGTCTTGTCGGGGAGAAGGCGATATACATACTCGTACGTCTTGAGCCTTGCAAGACTGGCCCACCGGCCACAGATCCCTCATCATGGCCGTTGTGAACACAATCATCGCTACCGTCGATCACGACGAAATCGCTCGCTTCGATAATCTCGCCAAGCAATGGTGGGATTCGGACGGCCCGATGCGCGCATTGCATCGACTGAATCCGGTTCGTCTTGCCTACATCCGCGACCGCATTTGTTGGCATTTCGGAAGTGACCCCCTAACAACCAAACCGCTCGCCGGACTGCGTGTGCTCGACATGGGCTGCGGTGCGGGGCTCCTAAGCGAGCCATTGCGACGGCTCGGCGCCGACGTGGTCGGAGTCGACGCTGCGTCCGAGGTGATCGATGTCGCGCGCCACCACGCCGAGACTGTCGAACTCGATATCGACTATCGTCAGATAACTGCGGAAGAGTTGGCCGATGCCGGCGAACGCTTCGATGCCGTCGTCGCGATGGAAATTCTCGAACATGTCAGCGACACCGGCGCATTCGTGAACGCACTCGGCCGCATGCTTCCGCCTCAGGGCATTCTGGTCGCAGCCACCCTTAACCGAACGCTAAAGTCATTCGCGCTGGCAATCGTCGGCGCGGAGTGGATTCTGGGATGGCTTCCACGCGGCACCCATCAATGGGACAAGTTCCTTCGACCATCAGAGGTCGCCCGTGAGCTTCGCGGGGCCGGATTTGATGTCGGTGATGTAACCGGGGTTTCGTTTGACGCTACGACGGGTGGGTGGCACACCAGCACCGACACCGGCGTCAATTATCTACTGTTCGCGACCAAGCCTTAACGGATTTCGCGTCGGACTTGACCCGTCCCAAGCTTGAAATGCGGGTATTTGCGCCCGTCAGCACACATCAGAAAAAAGGCTGAGGAAAAACGTCGAGTTTCAGTCCAGCCCGACACAAACATTAGGAACACGGGCCTAAGAGCTCGGGCGGCGCGGCCATGGGAGCGCGCCAAAATCTATCCCCTCGTCTTCCAAATCCTTGCTTTCCTCCGACGACGCTTCGCCGTAAATGTTGTGTTTCTCGGTTTCGCCGTAGTGAATACGGCGTGCTTCTTCCGCAAATTTATCGCCCACATAGTCACAGTTCGCCTCGACGTGTTCACGCATCTTAGTGAGCATTTTCACATAGTTCTCGGTTTTCTCTTTGGCCGCGTCCCGCGTGGTCGGAGGTCCTGCGGCACCGGATGCCGGCCGCGAGTCTGCCTCGGGCGCGGGGCCGACGGCACCGGTCGCGATGTTAGGCGCCATCGGTGCCTTTTTTACTTTGCTTGACCCACAAACCGGGCATTCAACAGCACGGGTCTTCACCTGTTTCTCGTAAGTCGCGCTGTCGGCAAACCACCCTTCGAAGACGTGGCCGTCGCTACACTGGATGTCGAAAACTATCATGAATGTCTATCCAAACTTCGGGCGCCCGCTTTTTCGAGCCCAACCAGTTAAGATAAAAAGCGAAAACCAAATGACAAACAACAAAATTACGCGTGACCGATGCGCCCGTCCGATCATTTTCTTGCCTCACCGTCACCGTGGGTAACCCGGTTCCTACGCTTAATTCCGCAACCGGGACCGGTTCTCGATCTCGCCTGCGGACGCGGCCGGCACGTGCGGCTGCTGCGTGCAAACAATTATCACGTTATTGCGGTCGATCGCGATATCGAAGGATTGGCGGCCTTTTCGGACGATGATGACGTCGAAATCGTCGCTGCCGACCTTGAAGGACCGGGTCCGGAAGAACGTGCATCGTGGCCGCTAGCCAATCGAAGTTTCGGTGGCATTGTTGTTACCAACTATCTCCACCGGCCGCTATTCTCGTCCATGATCGCCGCATTGTCTCCAAATGGCGTGCTCATTTACGAAACCTTCGCAGCCGGCAACCAACGTTACGGCAAACCATCAAATCCCGATTTTCTTCTGCGCACCGGGGAATTGCTGGAGGCTTTTTGTCCAGCCCTGCAAATCGTCGCTTACGAACACGGCAAAATCGCTGGGCCGAGACCGCGCGTTGTACAGCGAATTTGCGCGATCAAGACGAGCCCGGGCGCCGAAAAAGCGAAAGCAGTCGCTCGCATCGGCTGACGCCAGTGCATCCCAACTCCGCAATCTAGCGGAAAGCTAACTTACCGCGCGCACGGGTGGCGGACCCGTCACTGGGTGGGCATCGTACTCGCGGTCGTGGCTCAACGCGGGCACCATCGAGCGTGCTTGTTCACATGCGGCCGGGTCGATTTCCGCGATGACAAATCCCGGCTCGGTTCCTCCATCGGCCAATACCTCACCCCACGGGCTCACGATCAGCGAATGACCGAACGTCTTGCGATCGCCGGGGTGAGTGCCGCATTGGGCTGGTGCAACAACGAAGCAGCCGGTCTCGATCGAGCGAGCTCTAAGCAGAGTGTGCCAATGCGCTTCGCCCGTGACCCGGGTAAAGGCCGCCGGTACGGTGAGCAGGTGGGCCCCGCGGTGCGCGAGCGAACGGTAGAGATACGCAAAGCGCAGGTCGTAGCAGATCGTCAATCCAACCGGACCGAACTTGGTAGTAGCGAGCACCGCCTGCGCACCGGGCCGAAAGTTTTTCGACTCGCGATAGGATTCTCCGTTCGGGAGGTCCACGTCGAACATGTGGATCTTGTCGTAGCGGGCAACGATTTCACCGTTGCTGTCGATCACGAACGAACGGTTGGCAACGCGCCCGTCCGGGTCACCGGTTTGCACCGTGAGCGATCCGATTAAAAGCCAAATACCACTTTGCGCGGCAATGTCGCGAAATGCCTGTAACGCGGAGTGCTCGTCCTCGGATCTCGCATTGCCGCGAATTTGTTTTGATCCGAACACCATTATCGACACGTTCTCTGGTACGCCAACAAAGTTCGCACCATCGGCCTGGGCTGACTTGATGAAGCCGCCGGCCGCATTAATGTTTGCTACCATGTCGTCGCCTGCGTTGACCTGAACGCAGGCAAAACGATATGGGCTTTTCAGATCATTCATGGCGCCGCCGCGAGCAGTTGATCGAGTTTGCCGGCGCGCTCGAGATCGGCAAGTTCGTCGGAGCCGCCGATGTGCTGGTCGTTGACGAATATCTGTGGCACCGAGGAACCGCCCTTTGCCCGCGCCACCATTTCAGTCCGCCGGGCGGCATCGATATCCACCGGGATTTCCTCGAAGTCCACGCCTTTTGAATTCAACAACTGCTTTGCCCGCGAGCAATAGGGGCAGAACAACGTGGTGTAGATCGTAACAGCGGCCATCGGCAATCCTCCCTGGGCGAGACCCCTGGCCGCGTTTGCGTGGTATCCATCCGAACCACCGAACAAGCGCTTCGCCAGCCAATTCAAGCTACGCGGCATCGCTATGGCCTCGCACTACCCTTGCCACGGTTAAGACGTCGATCCTATTCTCGCCGCCTTGTGCCAAACGCCACGCGCATGCTGATACCGTTGCACCTTTGGTCATGACGTCGTCGATAAGAATAATGTTGCGCCCGGATATCACATTCGCACCGTGTTTGCCGAGATCAAACACGTTCCGAACATTATGGCGCCGGCCTTTGCGGGTGAGTCCGGTTTGTGACCGGGTTGCCCGTATTCTCACCAGTCCCTCGGGCAACGCACCCACGCCCCACCGCTTGGCAAGGGCGATCGCCAACAAAGCCGATTGATTATAGCGCCTCTGGAATAACCGCCAGCGATGCAACGGAACCGGTATCAGATAGTCCGCGCCCGCGAAGAGCTCACGTCCCGCGCCATCGAGCCAAGTTGCCAGTAGCGGCGCCACCTCGGTGCGATCACCGCGCTTGAAAGCCAGGATCAGTTGCCGCGCCGGATCGTCGTAGCGCAGCGCGGCCCGCGCGCGATGGTAGATTGGCCGTTCGCCCGCGCACGCCGTGCAAATGGCTTGCGGACCCGCCGCAAGCTCGAACGGGGTGCCGCATATGTCACATACCAAGCCTGCGATGAAGGAGAGATCCGACCAGCAGCTCCCGCACAGGCCGCCATGTTGCTCGATGGAAGCCCCGTAACTCATGCATTGCGGTGGCATCAATACGTCAAGCGCAGCCTTACGCATCACCCGCAGCGAGTGCGCCGCCGATGCGGCAGACATTGAAGCGCCGCGCGCAATTTCACCTTTCGATCGCGACATCGCCGGGATTCAAAGCGCAACCGACCAGCCGGTCAAGGACCTGCGGTGCCAATGGGCGTCCGGGCAGTTGGTAGCAGCATTCCAAAAACCATTTCAATGAGCGCTTCAGACCAATTGGCATACCTCGTGTTCGAGAGGCGCGCGGATGGTGTAATAACATCCCACTGACTGCGGCAACCGGGCGATCAAGGCCAGTATTATTATGGAGCTTGAGTTTACCGAAAGTTTGACTGCGATCGTCCGCGTTGCGGCGGCGCCGTTCGTCGCCTGGCTCGACCATCGGTCCGTCCTGTACTGGCCGTTCCTGCTCTCAGCCCTATTCCTTGCAGTGGTGGTCTGGATAGGTGCGACCCGACCCCACTTTCGCGCCAGCGCAATTGGTGATTTCCGACGGTCTGTCTTCCCGAAGGCCGTGTGGTGGCATCCCTCAGCCCGCGCTGACTATGTCTACTACATCGTTAACACAATCTTTCACGGGGCGCTGTTTGGCTCGCTCATCCTGTCGATGAATTGGGTAGCGGTGACGAGTGTGAAAGTGCTGACCGATCTGTTCGGGGCACTGCCGGGCGAATCTGATATGAGCATCGCGAAATTGGCGCTAACCATTTTCTTTTTTGTCACCTACGACTTTGGCCGCTTCATCGCCCACTTCGCCCTGCATCACGTTCCGGCGCTTTGGATCATCCACAAAGTTCATCATTCGGCCGAGGTTCTTACACCGATTACCTCGATGCGGGCCCACCCCATCGAGCTGATTTGGATGGCGTCGGTTCCCGCGATTACCGCTGGCATACCCATTGGCATAACGATCTACCTGGTCGGAAGCGATCCCGGCGTCGTCCTCGTCGGCGGCCTTCACATACTGATCTTTTTCTACAGCCTGATTGGAAATCTTCGTCACAGCCACGTCTGGCTAAGTTATGGCTTTGTTCTCAACCACATTTTTGTTAGTCCGGCTCAGCACCAGATACACCACAGTCAACGGCCCGACCAATTCGGCAAGAATGTCGGCTATGCCCTTGCCGTGTGGGATTGGCTTTTTGGTACACTGTATGTGCCGAAAGGCCGCGAGACCTTTTCATTTGGGTTGGGCGACGGCTCGGATACGGGCTACCACAGCCTGCGCGGGATGTATCTGAAACCGCTAACCGACTATTTCCGAATCATTATTCCGCGTTCACCTCAATAATTAGCGACCGCAGCGACGCCAGCCGGACCACCCGGCCCCGTTGTTGAGACGTTTGATGATCGAGGCGGCCACCACTTTGCGCGCTCGGCTTGCCGTGCCATAACCCGACCGTGGTCGACTACCTCGACAATGAAAACCTCATCTTCGACCGTCGCGCGCTGCGCCAACATCACGAGCGAGTGAGCGGCAGTGATGATAACCCATTGTTCGATGAGATCGCGCTGCGGCTCGCCGACCGCCTGCTTGACGTCCAACGCGATTTCCCCCTGGCCCTCGATATCGGCTTTCGCGGTGGTGAATGCGCGCGTGCGGTTCGCGCCACCAACCGCATCAAACGATTGATCGTATGCGATCCTTCAATCCGAATACTAGGACACACGGACTGCACCACCGGCACCAATGCGGTCGTCGCCGATGAAGAGTTCCTACCCTTCGCGCTAAAGAAATTCGACCTCATTACCAGTTCGCTCGCGCTCCACTGGACCAACGATCTGCCGGGCGCCCTTGCTCAAGTCCAACGCGCGCTCAAACCCGACGGCCTCTTCCTCGCGGCCATGTTTGCTGGCGAAACCTTGCACGAACTCCGCGAGGTACTGATCGAGGCCGAGCTCGCCGAGCGGGGCGGCGCGAGTCCCCGCGTCTCGCCGATGATCGACATCGCCGAAGCGAGTTCACTTCTTCAGCGCGCCGCGTTCGCCTTGCCGGTGGTCGACACCGACACGCTTACACTCACCTATCCGAATGCGTTGGCCTTAATGGCTGATCTTCGCGCGATGGGCGAAACTAACGTTATGCGAGCGCGAGGCCGCGGCTTCACCCCCCGCACGGTCATCTTTAAAGCCGCCGAACTCTATCACGCCCGTTATGGTCAACCTGACGGACGTATTCGCGCGACGTTTCAAATCGCCTATCTGACCGGCTGGAGTCCCGACCAATCGCAGCAGCAGCCCATCCGGCCGGGTTCGGCGGTGACGCGGTTGGCTGATGCGCTCAACACAAAAGAACAGTCCGCTGGGGAAAAAGCCGGTCCCGACGATACCGCCGGGCACTCCTGACCTAGCGGCTCTACAACAGATCCCGCAAATGGGCGACCAACGGCGCGTCGGCCGGCGGCATCACGTAATTGTTCATCTCGACCGGCCGCACCCACTTCAACGCCTGGCCTTCAACGTTCCTAGCCACCCCATCCCAAATGCGACAGACGTAGAGCGGCATCAACAAGTGAAAGTCCTCATAGCTATGCGATGCAAAGGTTAGCGGCGCCAGACAACTCTGCTCGATGTCAACGTCGAGTTCTTCCTTGGCCTCGCGAATCACGGCCCGCTCTGGAATTTCATGAGGCTCGACCTTGCCACCGGGAAACTCCCACAGCCCGGCCATTGATTTTCCCACCGGTCGCTGCGCGATCAGCACTCGATCATCGCTATCGATCAATGCCAGCGCCACGACAAGCACTACCTCCATCACGCTGCCTGCACCAGTTCGCGGGTGATGGCATAACGCTGAATATCTCGATGCCCGCCGCGGTGGGGCCAATTCATTTCGGCCACACTCGTCTTTTCGAACCCGACTTTTTCCAATACCCGCCGCGAGGCTCGGTTCTCCCGAAAAGCGCCGGCGACAATGTGCGTCAGGCCAAGGTCGTCAAATGCATGGCGTAGAAGGGCGCTTACGGCCTCGGTGGCATAGCCACGCCCCCAATAGGGCTTGCCAATCCAGAAGCCGAGTTCAATGCCTTCGCCAATATGAGCCGGCGCAAGCCCAATTGCACCGACCACCGAGTGCGGTTCAACCAAGGTGATTACGAACGCCATTTCCTCGCCATCGTCGCCCATCACCGAGGTGAGCCACTGCTCGGCGTCGATGGCGTTATAGGGATGGGGGATTCGCCCAGTTTGCTTTGCGACTTCCCATTCGCTGGCCAGCGCCGCGATCGATCCCACGTCGTCACGGCTGGGTCGACGCAGACAAAGATTTGTCGTTGCGATAACGGTGTCGGCCGCTACTTGAGGTAACGTCACGAGCGATAGTCGGCATTGATCGCGATATAGCCGTGCGTCAGATCACACGTCCACGCGGTAAAGCGCCCACGCCCCACGCCGACATCTACCGCGATCTCGATCTCGCGTCGCTTCATGTAACGCGCGGCTCTCTCTTCGCTATAGGTTGCGACCTGCTCGCCGGCGCGGGCTACCGCGATATCGCCGAAGTCTATTGCCAAACCATCGCGATCGGCTCGCTCTCCCGCCTTACCTACAGCCATCACGATACGGCCCCAATTAGGGTCTTCGCCTGCAATTGCCGTTTTGACCAGCGGCGAGTTGGCAATCGCCATCGCTATGTTACGTGCCGCAGTTTTATTCTCGGCGCCGCGAATCCTGATCTCAACAAATTTGCTGGCGCCTTCGCCGTCGCGAACAATCTGGTGAGCGAGGTCCAGCATCAGGTCATATAGAGCCTCGCGAAAGCCAGCCAATTCTGTGGCAGCCGGCGACGTGATCGTCGCGTGACGGGCCCGCCCAGTGGCGAACAGCAACACAGTATCGCTCGTTGAGGTATCACCATCGACGGTTATTGCATTGAACGTCTGTTCGTTGGCACTGCGAAGCAGTCGGCGAAGCACCGGAGCCGGGATCGCCGCATCGGTAAAAAGGAAAGCCAGCATGGTCGCCATGTCCGGTGCGATCATGCCCGAACCCTTGGCTATGCCCGCCAAACACACCTTGGTCCGCCCGATCGTTGCGTAGCGCACCGCACCTTTCGGAAAGGTATCCGTCGTGCGGATTGCCTCAGCCGCGTTTTTCCACCCCGTCGACTTCATGTTTGCATACGCGTCGGGCAACGCAGCGATGATCTGTGCGGCAGACAATTGCTCACCAATCACACCTGTCGATGCGATCAAAACTTCGGTTTCTGCACACCCGCTCAAACCGCGCATACAGGTCACAGTCTCCGCGACGGTCTGACGACCGGCACGTCCGGTGAAAGCGTTCGCATTTCCCGCGTTTACGACCAGGCACCGCCCCACGCCGCCACGTACCGCCTGTTGGCACCAATCGACCGGCGCTGCCGCGGTTTTAGAGCGTGTGAACACACCTGCGACAGTGGTTCCTGGGGCGGTCTGTGCCACGAACAGATCGCGCCGGCCGCTGTAGCGCAAACCCGCCGCGCTGCTGGCTATCTGTACACCCGGAATCGCAGGTAGCCGGGGAAACGATTTGGGCGCCAGCGGCGATCGCTTTTGCTTTGCCATGACTGTTTGTGCTTCTCCAAGGGCGCCCAGCGCGGCCTACGATGTTACAACGGGCGGGCCCACCACGAATAGGTTTACGGGAGGCGTCGTTGACAGACCTTCCAGGGGACCTTATCTCTCGAACTGGGGCCACGCCGAGCGCGCGACTCGAGCCTGACCGATCTCGGAGATTATGATGTTTGGCAATCTTGCCAAGAACCTGTTTGGCACGACCAACGAGCGCGAGGTCAAGCGCCTTCATAAGCCGGTGGACACAATCAATGCGCTGGAATCGGAAATACAGGCGCTGTCGGAAGGTGCGCTGCTAGCCAAGACCGACGAATTTCGCAAACGCCTAACCGACGGCGAATCACTCGACGATATCTTGGTCGAAGCCTTTGCCGTCGTCCGCGAAGCCGCCCGACGCGCCCTTGGCGAGCGCCCGTTCGACGTTCAGCTCATGGGCGCCATGGTCCTGCATCAGGGCATAATTGCGGAAATGAAGACCGGCGAAGGCAAGACGCTGGTTGCCACCATGCCGGCATACCTTAACGCCTTGGAGGGGCGGGGCGTCCACATCGTCACCGTTAACGACTACCTCGCACGACGCGACGCCGAGTGGATGGGGCGTGTCTATTCGGTGCTCGGGCTGACTTGCAGTTGCATCGTGCACGGTCTGAACGATGATGAGCGCCGGGCGGCCTACGCTGCCGACATCACCTATGGAACGAACAACGAATTCGGCTTCGACTATCTGCGCGATAATATGAAGTTCGATCTGGAAACGATGGTTCAGCGGGACTTCAACTACGCGATCGTCGATGAAGTTGATTCAATCCTGATCGACGAGGCGCGAACGCCTCTGATCATCTCCGGCCAGGCCGAGGAAAGCTCGGATCTGTATACGACGCTCGACAAATATATTCCCAAGCTGGTCGACGAGGATTACGAGAAGGACGATAAGTCACGAACGGTTGCGCTCACCGACGCCGGCGTCGAGCATATGGAACGGCTCCTCACCGAGACCGATCTTATGAAGGGCGAAAGCCTCTACGACATCCTCAACGTCGCGATTTTACACTATGTGAATCAAGCACTGCGTGCTCACAAACTCTTCCAAGCCGATATCGACTACATCGTCAATGACGACCGGGTAATCATTATCGACGAGTTTACGGGCCGCATGATGGAGGGCCGTCGCTACTCCGAGGGGCTGCATCAGGCTCTCGAGGCCAAGGAGGGGGTTGAGATCCAGCAAGAGAATCAAACGCTGGCGTCAATCACTTTCCAGAACTACTTCCGACTCTATCCCAAACTTGCTGGCATGACCGGCACAGCCGTGACCGAAGCCGGTGAATTTGCCGAGATCTATAAGCTCGAAGTCACCGAGATTCCGACCAACAAACCGATGGTCCGCGACGATAGCGATGATGAGGTCTATCGCACGGGCGGAGAAAAATTCACTGCCGTCATCGAACTGATCGAAGAGGCCCATGGGCGCGGTCAGCCCCTACTCGTGGGTACGGTAAGCATCGAAAAATCGGAACACCTGGCGAGTCTTCTAGAGCAGAAAAAAATTCCGCATAAAGTGCTCAATGCGCGCTACCACGAGCAGGAAGCCTTCATCATCGCCCAAGCGGGCCGGGTCGGCGGTGTGACGATCGCTACCAACATGGCTGGTCGCGGCACCGACATTCAGCTCGGCGGCAATCTGGAGATGCGGATTCGCCAAGAATCCGATGACATCGAGGACGAAGACAAGCGCAACGCGAAGATCAAACAGATCAAAAAAGAAGTCGCCGAGGAAAAAGAAAAAGTTCTGGCCGCCGGCGGCCTCTATGTGGTTGGGACCGAGCGTCACGAGAGCCGGCGCATCGATAACCAGTTGCGGGGCCGCTCGGGGCGCCAGGGGGATCCGGGGAAATCGAAGTTCTTCGTGTCGTTAGAAGACGACCTCATGCGGATTTTCGGATCCGAGCGAATGGATACGATGCTGCGAAAGCTAGGTCTCGAGGACGGCGAAGCGATCGTTCATCCGTGGATCAACAAGGCGCTGGAAAAAGCGCAGCAGAAGGTCGAGGCGCGGAATTTTGATATCCGTAAGAACCTTCTCAAATTCGACGATGTGATGAACGATCAACGCAAGGTCATTTACGACCAGCGCAAAGAGATCATGTCGGCGACTGATGTATCGGAGATCTGCGGCGACATGCGCAGTGAGGTCGTGACAGGATTGGTTGCGCGCTTCGTCCCTGAGAAAGCATACGCCGAACAGTGGGAGCTTGACCCGCTCGAACTAGAGATCGCACGCATCTTCCATCTCGACCTTCCGATCAACGACTGGGGCAAGGAAGAGGGGATCGCCGACGAGGAGATCCGCGAGCGAACCCAAAGCGCGGTCGAACGACGTATGGCTGAACGCGCCGCGAATTATGGGATCGATATATGGCGTCTGGTCGAAAAGAGCCTGGTTTTGCAGGTGCTGGACCAGGTGTGGAAAGATCACCTGCTATCGCTCGACCATTTGCGCCAGGGGATCGGCCTCAGGGCTTACGCGCAGCGCGACCCGCTTAACGAATACAAGCGTGAAGCATACGATATGTTCGAGTTGATGCTGACGGGTCTGCGCGAGCAGGTGACACTTATCCTGGCTCATATCGAGCTACAGGTGCAACCCGATCAGGCATTGGCGATCCCGGCGCCACGCGGCCCAAACGAAGAAAGTATCCAGGCGATACACACCAACCCCCTGACCGGCGAGAATGAGTTCGCCGACAAAAATTCAGCCGCCGTTTTCACCACCGCGGTCAGACGAAAAGCCGCCGAACAGCTTGACCCGGAAGATCCGGCGACTTGGGGTCGAGTGGCACGCAATGCCTCTTGCCCCTGCGGGTCCGGCAATAAGTACAAGCGTTGCCACGGCAAGGCTGATTGATCGGCGCTGATCTCGCGCGGGATCAGACCTCTTCCGAAAGCGGGTGGTGGGCCAGAACCAGCTGCCGCAAACGTGCTTCCAAAACATGCGTGTAGATCTGCGTCGTGCTGATATCGGCGTGGCCCAACATCTGCTGTACCGATCGCAGATCAGCGCCGCGAGCCAGTAGGTGGGTGGCAAACGCGTGGCGTAAAACGTGTGGCGAAACACTCGCTGGCGAAATACGGCAATCGACCGCCAACCCTTTGAGCAGTTGATGAAAACGTTGCCGCGTTAGGTAACCGGCACGGCTGCGCGATGGAAACAGCCACGGCGACTCGCCAACCCGGCCGAGAAAATGTTCGCGAACTGATAGGTAGCGGAGAACTGAATCGCGCGCACTATCGCTCAGAGGAACAATACGCTCCTTGCTGCCCTTACCGCGGACGATGAGAAAACGATCATCCTCGCGAAAAGCCGCCAACGGCAGCCCCACCAGCTCGGACACTCTCAAGCCGGTGGCGTAAAGCACATCGAGCAGAGCCACCAGGCGAGCGCCTTCGGGACTGGACTTTCGGCGGGCCGCCGCCAGCATCTCGTCGACCTGCTTTTCTGACAGTAATTTCGGTAAAGAACGGGTCCGGCGCGGCCCATCGAGGGCGGCGGCGGGATTGTCGGTTCGGATCCCCTCGGTATACAAGAATGCAAACATCTGCCGCAACGCGGCCAGCCGGCGCGCTGTTGTCGAAGACGCCATGCCGCGATCAACGAGGCTTTTGATGTAGCCCTGAAGCAAATTCGAATCCAGCTCCCTGAAGTTGGACCTGCGGCGCTCGGCAAAAGCCGCGCAATCAAGCAGGTCCTGGCGATAAGCTGCGAGTGTCGCCGCAGACGCACCGCGCTCCACGGCCATCATCTCGAGAAAAAGCTCAAGATCCTTCGAGGCCGAGATCGAGGTCAAGGTAGCGGTGCGCGCCACTATGGCTACCCCCTTTCGGTTACGGCGCGTGCGCCATAACCGCTTCGACCGCAATCTGACGCGCAGTATCGTCAAGGTTGACACGTCTCAACGCCGAAATGACCTCAGACAGGACGATCGGCGCTGCCTCGGCCGGGCCGCCCTCACCGAGAGCCAACATTGCGAACAATACCGTGGCGCCAATGTCGCCAGAGAGCGACGCAGAACGTAGGTGAATCCAAAGGCCTGCCGTAGGTATCGACGCTGAAACTGTGAGTAAATCTTGAAAAAGGGGCGGCCATACCGCGGCTGGTATCTTAAAGTCGAGGGCTACCAAAAGGGTCAAAACCAACTCCACCTGCTTAGCGCCCTCCGCTTTAGGTCCGCCTAGCGCATCCATCCCTTGTACCCAAGGACCCAATATTGCCTCGCCGTCCCAACTCTGGTGGTAGCGAGGATCCCGCAGGAACGGCAGTGGCCACAATTTGAGCACGGCGAGCGCCGCGTCGGCATTTCCCGGCGTCGCATTTGCCTGCACCATGGCGAACCACCGTTGCGCCGTGGTGACATCGCCGGCCGCATAAAGCGCACGCACGGCATCGACCGCAAACCAGGCAAGCTCAGGCGTCGGTTCAAGTGCCTGGAGCGTCGGGAGGCTAACGCGTACGGCCGTTGCATAGGTCCCGCGTTCGCGAGCAAGACGCCAAGCCAGTGCCAAGGCTTCCGCGCGCGCCGTCGGCACTTCCAGAATTTGGCCGACTTGGTAGAGCAGTGCATTTGCGCGCGGAGCGGTTAGTTGCTTGAGCGTAGCTGGCGCGTCCGCCAGCTCTTCTGGCGCGAACGTTACGCTGCGATAAATTTCCGCCAGCAAAGCCGTATCCAGGGCACCGGTAGCTTCAGCCCGTTCGGCCGCTGCCAGACGCAAGTCTATATCAGCGTTAGGCGCGCGTCCGATCGCGGCCAATATTCCCGGCGACGCGCCAGCAATTGCGTCAGCCGGAAGCGGCAAGCGGGCGGTTTTCATCATCGCGATGTGAAGCGGAGTTGGGTCGAGCAGGCTTTCGACCGCAAGCCCACGGTCACCGGACAGCACCCTGAGCAGCGTGAAGAAAGGCGGGTCGTCTTCACCGAGATCGCGCAGCAGATCGGCTGCAAATAGGGCTTGTTCGTGCGCGCCGCCAAGTGCGCGACAAAACGCCAAGCCCTTGACCCAGTACGATTCGTCCGGCGCTTCTGCAACGAGCGCTTGGAAGTTCGCACAGGCACTGGCGGTGTCTCCCGACAGCAAGAGGCCGTCAACTTTGGCACGGGACAACCGCTGATCGGACAGGTCGGCTGGTGCGAGGTTCATAAGCGCGTTAACCGATGCGGTATCTCCCGCCGCAGCCAGTCTCTCCACGCGAAGGCCGAGAAGACTTGAAGCCGTTGCGGTGCCGTCTGGTACTCGGGCTCGCGTTAACAGCAGGCGGCGGGCCAATCCCTGCATTGCCGACGACGTCGTCGCCACCGGCAGGCGGGGAAGTAGTTTTTCGACCAGCGAGCGCGTAATGCCGCGCCACATGTCGACACCCAATCCGCCATCTTCATCATCGAGCAACCCGGCCGAAGAAATATCGACGGCGGCAAGCGATTGCACCTGAACCGCACTAGACCGTTTGTCGGACGTAGCGCCTTCACTATTTTTGGGTGGTACAGTCTCAGGTTGTGCAGTTCGCTGTGTGGGGCGCGAGCGGGTCGGCTTCTGTTTGGCGACAGAATCCTGTTTTTTAAGTAATTTGACGGGAGGTCCGACCGGGTTTTGTGCCGCTGCCAGAGGGATAAACACCGCCGCCCAAACTATGGCAACGACCGCGACCGCAATAGTGATCCGGCTGCACGGACTTGGCTCGCCGGACCGCGGCTCCAGCTTCTCAGAAAGGCAATTTCTATTTGGGGAACCGGTCATTGGGGATGACGTGCTCTACCTGCGCGCTCGGCGGCGGAATGTCCCAAGTTGCTAAGAAGGCGAATCCACCGACAATAGCGATGAGAACGATGAGGAGGATAACGATTGGGGTTCGTGACATGCAGACCGGCGTCAGAGCCTATTCGCCGCAGGAGAACTTTGCGCTAGTTGATATGATAGACTTTGTTTGTGGCGAAGTTGGGGCAGTCTATCGGCTTGCTGATTCCCTTTCAACGATCGCCCGTTCATTATCGCGCCCAACGAAAATATGGGTAAGTAGATAGAGTTTTACGATGGCTACAAAGAGCAAGGCTCTCAAACGAACCCTCGTCCTGGTCGGCTTAATGGGCGCCGGAAAAAGCTCTATTGGGCGTCGATTGGCGATACGTCTGGGCGCCGAGTTCGTGGATGCGGACATCGAAATCGAACAGGCGGCAGGGTCCTCGATCGAGGACATTTTCACTCTCCACGGCGAGAAGGCATTTCGGGACGGCGAGCGGCGAGTGATCGAGCGGTTGCTCAAGAAGCCACCGCATGTTCTAGCAACCGGCGGCGGCGCCTTCATGTGCGAGGAAACCCGCGAAACCATCCGCAGTTGCGGATTCTCGATCTGGCTTCGAGCCGACATCGAGGTCCTTCTGCGTCGGGTGCAGCGCCGCAACGATCGACCGCTACTAAAGGGCAATGACCCCGAGGAGGTTCTTGAGCGTCTGATTGCCGAACGCTACCCGGTCTATGCCAAAGCGGATCTCATCGTCGACACGACCGAAGCGCCCCATTTGACCGTTGTTAATGAAATACTCGAATGTATCCGATCGTTACCCGATGCCGAGGCCCTCCTGGGCAAAGGGCTTTTTACCAATGCCCGTGTAATCGCGTAGATGATGCTAGATTGGCAATGAACCGACCGCTCCCCTCATCCTCCAAGGAACCAACAAGGGAATCGACAGGTCGCTCAACCAAGGAAGCAAGGAGGGATTTAAAAAGCATCCCGGACACACGCGTGCGCGTCGATCTCGGTGATCGGAGCTATGATATTGTCATCGCCGCGGACCTGATCGATCGGGCCGGGGATCTATTGGTGCCGTTGGTGGGCCAAGGCCGGGCGGTCGTCGTGACCGATCGGAACGTGGCGGAGCACCATCTACTTCGCCTAAGCGCGTCGCTCGATGCCACCGATATCGAACATCGCTCGATTGTTCTGGAGCCGGGCGAGCACACCAAGGACTTCGCCCACTTTGAGGAACTCGCCAACCTGTTGCTGGATGCTGAGGTCGAACGCGGTGACCTCGTTATTGCACTCGGCGGCGGCGTGGTCGGAGATCTAGCGGGCTTTGCGGCAAGCGTTTTCCGGCGCGGTATCGACTTTGTGCAAATACCGACCACCTTATTGGCCCAGGTCGACAGCTCGGTCGGCGGCAAGACGGGCATCAATACGCCCCATGGAAAGAATTTAATCGGCAGCTTTCACCAGCCGTCGATTGTTATCGCAGACTGGAAAGTGTTGGATACGTTGCCACCGCGGGAGCTTCGCGCCGGCTACGCCGAAATCGTCAAATATGGTCTGCTCGGGGACGCCGAGTTCTTCAGCTGGCTCGAAACAAATGGGCGCGCCGTATTAGAAGGCAGCGGCGAAGCTCGCGGCCTGGCAATTACCCGTTCCTGCAAATCAAAATCGGAAATTGTTGCGGCCGATGAGCGCGAGGCAGGACCCAGAGCGCTACTCAATCTCGGCCATACCTTCGCCCACGCAATCGAAGCCGAAGTTGGCTACGGTGCAAATGTATTACATGGAGAAGCGGTCGCGGTCGGCCTGGTCTTGGCGTTTGCGCTATCTTCACACCTTGGCCTGTGCCCAGACGAAGACACCGAACGCGTTCGCAACCACTTGGCCGGACTGGGTTTACCAACGACACTCTCGGCCCTCGGAGTCGGAAACCTAAAGACTGAGCGCCTTATCAAGCGCATGCGCCAGGACAAAAAGGTGAAAGATGGAATACCGGCTTTCGTTCTCGTAGGCGGGATCGGTACTGCATACATCGACAGCGACGTCAATCTCGTCGAGGTGCGCAAGGTGCTGGACGCAACCTGGACCGCATGACCCAAATAGCCCAAGCCCCTTTCGGATCACGCTTGTAAGCACGGTGTATCCACCCCCATAATGACCTCACTAGCGATGGACACAGCGCTCGCCATTTCGCTGCTCGCGATTTTCGCGCTTCTCCTGCTCTCTGGTTTTTTCTCGGGATCGGAAACGGCTCTTACCGCCGCTTCGCGCGCGCGGATTCATCACCTCGCGCGCAAGGGCAACAAACGTGCACAGGCGGTAAGTTGGCTGATAGATCGGCGTGAGCAACTGCTCGGCTCGATTCTGCTAGGCAACAATTTGGTCAATATCCTCGCGTCGTCGTTGGCGACGAGTGTCTTGATCACGATCTATGGTCAGGCTGGGGTCGTCTACGCCACCGTGATCATGACAATTCTTCTGGTTATCTTCGCGGAGATCCTCCCCAAAACCTACGCCATCCGGCACGCTGATCGAATGGCTCTTGCAGTGGCGCCAATCGCACGTGGCATAGTTTGGTTTTTTTCGCCCGTCGTACTCGTGATGCTCGCATTGGTGCGTGTGATTCTCGCTCTGTTCGGGGTTGATCGGAAAGACCGCGGCAATATCGTCTCTGCTGCCGATGAAATCCGCGGGGCAATTCATCTCCATACGTCGGGCGGCGGGATCGTCAAACACGATCGTGACATGATCGAGAGCATTCTCGAACTTTCGGAGGTCGAACTCTCAGACGTCATGGTGCACCGCAAAAACATGTTCACCATTGATGCCGGCGCACCCACCAAAACCATCATCGAACAGATATTGGAAAGCCCGAATACCCGCACCCCGATCTGGCGCGACGATCCCGACGACATTATCGGTGTCATTCATGTTCGCGATGTTCTGCGCGCCCTTAGCGAAGTCGGCGGGGATGCCGAAAAGCTCGATGTCGATGCCCTGGCGAGCGAACCCTGGTTCGTTCCCGAGACCACGACGCTGCGCGAACAACTGAGCGCGTTCCGGCGTCGGCGTGTCCACTTCGCCCTCGTCGTCGACGAATATGGTGCATTGATGGGCCTGGTTACACTCGAAGATATTATCGAGGAAATCGTCGGCGAAATTTCCGACGAATACGACGAGGAAGAAATTGAGTTCCGCACACTTCCCGACGGCAGATGTGTCGTTGCTGGCACGGCTGCGGTGCGCGATCTCAACCGGGCATTCGATTGGGAATTGCCAGAGGAAGATGCCACGACCGTCGCCGGCTTGGTGATTCATGAGGCCCGGGTGATACCGGAAGTGGGACAAAGCTTCGATTTCTTCGGGTTCAAGTTCGAAGTCTTGCGGCGCCACCGCAACCAGATAACGACGTTGCGGATAACGCCGCCACAGACCAGCGACGCGGCCGTGTCGTAGACACCGAATCGCGAGCCCCGACGTATCCATTCCCGTTCGGCCAACCTCTAAGCGAGTTAAAGAATGCTAGGTGAGCTGCTTGCGATTATTGCGCCGCTGTTCATCTGCGCCGGCCTTGGTTTCCTTTGGGCCAAACGCGATTGGCCATTCGATACCGCCATGGTGACACCGCTGGCCATGAATATCGCGGTGCCTTGCCTCGCGTTCTCTTCAATTTCGACGCTAAAGGTTGATCCGGCCGCGTTCGGCGAGTTGACACTCGCAATCCTCGTCGCCTTCTCAGGTTTCATGATTGTCGGTGCTGCGGTACTGAAGGTTGCAGGACTTTCAATACGTACCTACCTGCCCTCCCTAGCATTTCCCAATGTCGGCAATATGGGACTGCCACTATGCATGTTCGCTTTCGGCGATACCGGCGTTGCGCTGGGCATGGCGTGGTACGTGATCGCCAGTCTGGGTCACTTTACCATCGGTATTTGGTTGGTCAGTGGCAGCCCTTCGCCGGCGTTCCTGCTCAAAACCCCAATTATTTACTCACTGATCATTGCTTTTGCTTTCATGTTGACAGAAACGGTGCCGCCAAAATGGGCGCTCAACACCACCCAACTCCTCGGCAATCTTGGTATACCGATGATGCTGCTGACCCTCGGCGTCTCGCTCGCACGGCTGCGTGTTATCGGATTGGGCCGTGGCATCGCACTTTCAGTGTTGCGACTACTGATGGGATTGGCGATTGGCGTGGCGGTCGCGGCTCTATTCGGCCTCGAGGGCGTCGCGCGCGGTGTTCTTATCCTCGACTGCGCCATGCCGGTTGCCGTGTTCAACTACATTATGGCCGAGCGTTATGGACGGGGATCGAGCGAAGTCGCGAGCATGGTGGTCATCTCGACTGCTCTCTCTTTCGCAACACTGCCTTTATTATTGCTGATTGTCCTATGAGTTTGCGGCTAAGTCTTCCGTCGGCGTCAGCGTAACCATCGCTAATGCGTGAACGCCGCCAGCAAGCTCATCGGCCAGCGTTTGATAAACGAGACGTTGTCGCTCGACCCGCGATTTTCCGGTGAAAGTGTCCGAGACGATCTTCAAACGAAAATGAGTCTCGCCCTCCGGCCGTGCGCCGACATGGCCGGCGTGCTGCGAGGATTCGTCGATGATATCGAGCGTCACGGGTGCCAAGGCGGCGTTCAGTTTATCGGCGATAATATTGGCGGTAGGCATTATGTCTCCCGTGATTGTTGATCATGTCGCCCGGTCACTGCGACAGCAGCTACTTCAACCGCGCTCGATAGTAGGGTCCAAGTTGTTCGAGCCCAAGCCATTGGTAATCGAGTCCGGCTTCACGAATAACGTAGCCACTCGAAGATCCCAGGCAGACCTCGGCGCAATCATACATCCGCGCCCAGTCTATAAATCGTAGCAAGATGCGCGCGGCCGCAAGATAGCCGCGCGTAGATTACCGGACGAACATCGCCACGTCATCCGCCAGCCACTCGCCTTCGGCGGCATTACGGTGTCGGTAGCCGACGAAAAACCCAATCGTGCTTTCATAGCGCCGCCTCCGCCCCTCGCGAATACTGGCAGGCCAACTTTCGTAGTAAGAAATGTCGTAGTCCTCGGTCACAAGCACAATAAAACTCCTCGACGTTAACCACCCTTGAGCCAAACGATGAATATTCTCATCGTTGTGAGGCAGCCAATCGATTGCGGCGTCACCGTGGATCTCACGACCGAGATAGACGCCTGCCTCCACGTCGGAAAGCTGCGCCTTTCGAATAATCATGTCACCCATGCGACTCTCCCAAGACAGTGAAACCCAGATTTCTTCCATCAACGTGCGGTGTGATCGCGATCACAACCTGATATTTTTTATTTATGTAACTATTTTATCCTTAAAAAAGATGGGGTTATCGACCACTTATATCAATAGAAATTCATCACGTTGACACGGACGTTTTAGATAACTAACCTAAGGTCATGATTACGGCGGGCCAGTGCCGAGCTGCACGTGCGTTCCTCAAGTGGACGCTTCCCGACCTTGCCCAAGTGTCGATGGTTAGCATCTCAACAATTAATGCGTTTGAACTTGAGCACCGGCATCCGATTCGCGCCAACTTGGCGGCGATCGCGCGCGCGTTCGAGGGTGCCGGGATCGAACTTGTCGATGACAACGGCGTGCGCCTCAAATCCGCTCCGCGCGCTGGCTCAGCAAGCTAGCGAGCGGGATTCAACGGCAGGGCCAAGGTGGTCGCCCACCGCCAATATGGCGCCATCGCTTGCAAGCGTTGCGGTCAGCCACCATAATTTCTCGGTGGCCAAGAATAAATTTTCGGATCTGAGTTGGGATTTCGACGACAAGCCTGTCGTAGAGGTGCGTCCGTGCGAACGTCCCGATTGTGACAAAGAGGGCGAGCACCGCGCCCCCAAATCGCGAAGCGCGCTGACCGAGTATTTCTGGTTCTGTCTTGAGCACGTGCGCGAATACAACGCGACCTGGGATTTCTTCGATGGGATGGACGAATCGGAGATTGAGCAATTCAGGGATCGGGACGTCACGTGGCATCGCCCGACCTGGAGGCTTGGCAGCAACAAAGCTGCGACACCGGTAGGCAAGGGCTTCCAGGACGATTTTGGGCTCTTCGGTGACCACAACCGAAGCGGGCCTCGAATCGAGACGGAGGAACGTCAGCCGCGCTGGCGGTTCGCTCCTGATCGAAAAGCGCTCGCAGTCTTGAATCTCTCAGTGTATTGCACTGTCGAAGAGATCAAGATCCGATATAAGGAGCTGGTTAAGCGGTTTCACCCCGATGCAAATGGTGGATCGCGGGAAGCTGAAGACCGCCTCAAGGATATCATTCAGGCCTATTCCTTCCTGATGTCCCGCGCTCGCGCTTAGTCGCGCCGCGAACCAACGTAAAAATCTCGGTCGTGTGAGGGTAGAATGACGACAACAGCAGAATCCCCGAGTGAAACCGCCCAGATTACAAGTCTTCCAGACATCAAGGTTTCGGTACGTCAATTGTTCGGTATCGATAGCGACCTCGAAGTCGCGGCTTATTCGCAGTCGGGTGAGCACGTGCCCGACATCGATGACTCCTATAGATTTGACCACAA
>Ga0302135_10000526_pt1 | contig 23405 bp, 23 predicted proteins | sample CBN3_surface_MG_FD_203119 | JGI IMG/M metagenome (GOLD analysis project Ga0302135, IMG submission 203119) | Marine microbial communities from Western Arctic Ocean, Canada - CBN3_32.1 | ecosystem: Environmental > Aquatic > Marine > Oceanic | place: Canada: Western Arctic Ocean | collected...
CAGCACGATGATCGGGGATTCTTTTGTCACCATGGCTAAGGGGCCGTGCTTGAGTTCACCGGCTAAGAGCGCCTCAGCGTGCAAATAAGCCATTTCCTTGAGTTTCAGGCTACCCTCAAGAGCCGTAGTGTGGTTGACGCCTTTCGAGACGAGGTATGCACTTTGGTGTCTGGCTAACTTGGTTCCTATCGTTTTCAGTTGTGCGCCCTGACCAAGAACCTGATGGGCTTTTGCGGGAAGAAGGCGTAACCCTGTCAACAATTCGTGGAATCTGTTGATGGGGGGAGGAAACAAATGTAATCCTAGCAGGTAAAGGTCAATGATTTGTGCTGTGAAGCTCTTGGAAGCCGCAACACTGATTTCTAAACCTGCATTGGTATAGATCGTTCCGTCGGTGACACGAGTGATGCTACTGTCGACTGTGTTTGTCAGGCCTATTGTTGAATAACCAGCGTTCCGAGCTAGACGGGAGGCGTACAACGTATCAGCGGTCTCTCCAGACTGAGTGATAAACACGCCTAGGTGGTTTCGACTTGCCGGCCGTATATTGGAGATCTCCGATGCGATGTTCGCGGAAACGTTGACGGCGCTGTATTGGGATATGAAATGCTGTCCTATAAGCGCTGCATGGAAGGCTGACCCGGCCCCCGCAATGAATATTTGAGCAAATTCGTCGCTGGGGAATGGTGGCAAGTCTAAGGTTATTCCGGGATCCGTGGAGGATATGCGGCCTGCAATTGTGTCAAGAATTACTTTTGGTTGTTGGTGGACTTCCTTTAAGAAGAAATGTTCATATCCTGCCAACCCTCGATCTTCGGGCCGCCATGATACTGGGTGCACAGACCGACTCACACGGACTTCATTGTGGAAAATTTCAACGTTAGTCGGGGATATAGCGGCAACGTCTCCATCTTCTAGATACATCATCTTCTGGGTATGATTAATAATGGCAGGTACATCGGAGGCAACAAACATCTCGCCTTCGCCTACACCGATGACCAATGGGCTTTCCCGCCGAGCTACTACTATTTGGTCGCTGTCGCGAAACACTACAGCCAGAGCGAAAGAGCCTACCACTTCGCCGATAGCATGGACAACGCTGCCCACCGGGCCATGAGAAGCAAAATCCTCAATGAGATGGGCGAAAACCTCACTATCGGTTTCAGACCGGAAAACGTGTCCACTTGCCAGAAGCCTTTGTCGAAGCTCATAGAAGTTGGTGATGTCTCCGTTGTGAACGATTGCCAGTTGTTCGCGGCAGCCTGAATGAGGATGGGCATTTATCTCGTCTGGCTTTCCTGTAGTAGCCCATCGGGTATGGCCAACCCCAGAGGAACCTTCACCGATGACGGGCATCTTTTCCAGCTGTTCAACGAAGCCAATGCTCTTGGTGACTCTGACTCCCTCGGGGGTGGAGATGGCAATACCACATGAATCGTATCCGCGGTATTCCAGTTGCGTGAGAGCATCAAGAAGAATGGGGTACGCTTTCCGATACCCGGTGTAACCCACAATCCCACACATGACCTTTATGCTCCTATCAGGCTTTAGACCTTGCGTAGTGCTCAGATGACATGCGTTGATTCGGGAACGTCATGTTGTAGGTACGTCATGTCCCCAATTTGAGCCTGCGACCCTATCATTGTACCTGGCCTCACGCTGACGTGTGACCCAATAGTGACATTCTCTGAAATGATGGCTCCCATGTGTGTGGACAAGTACTTTCCACCAAGAGATATTTGTGTGTTACCTGTCGTGGCCATAAAGTTGGAACCGATGGAGCTTGCCGCTCCTACAATCGTATCAGTCAAATGGGAGTGACTCCCAATCTGTACCATATCGCCAATAATGCTATTACGAAGTTGGGTGAAAGATTCGATAACTACGTTGGATCCGACACTGGTGTAAGGGTAAATCACGGTTCCTGGCCCAATCTCACATCCTTCTCCAATAGTCACCGGCCCCACAATATAACTGTTGGCACGAATGACGCTGCCGGGATGAATTGTCACGGCACCTTTCAGGGTGACTCCAGGCTCACACTCCCCCATGCACGCAGCGGCAGTTGCCGCCAGAGCCAATCCATTGAGCTTCAATAAATCCCAGGGGTAAACAGCGTCAAACCATCCCGTCGTCGTTTCGCAGGCAACGAATGTGGCTCCATCCCGTATCATGTGGTTAATCGCAGTAGGAAGCTCGAACTCTTGGGAGAGGTACATAAAAATTTGATGGGATAGGAGGTAGCCTCCCGTGTTACCCCAAGGATGGGTTTGCTCGTGAGGCTTTTCGATGAGCTCAACGACTTTCCCAAGTTTCACGTCTACGGCACCATATTGTTCCCCTCGGGCTTGGTCAGTCACAAGGATTGCGTTCTCCTCAGCATTCACGAGGTCCTGTATTGCAGAAGCAGTTACAATATTGTCTCCTGGAAGCACCAAAAATCGTTGGTTGGCGAAATCCTCCGCTGTGCTCAATGCATGGCCTGTTCCCAACTGGTGCTCTTGAGCAACGTACCTGAGGTTGACACCGAACCGCTCCCCTGATCCCAGGTAATCTTGAATCAACTCCCGATGATAGCCAACAACCAAAACGATATCGCGAATTCCATTGGCTGCCAGTGCCTCCACGATGTATTCCACGATCGGCTTGTTCCCGACCGGTAACATCACTTTAGGCCGCATGTATGTCAATACACCAAGTCTCTCGCCCTTGCCAGCTGCGAGAATAATCGCTTGTGTAATCGTGTGTGGGTTTTGGGAGGTGCTTTTCGGCGAATGCGTCATACCCTGTTCCATGTGGATGTTATCTCCAACATAACAACTTGAGTTCTTGTGTTGCTTTGGACTGCACTGTTCCGAAAGGCCTGTAAGTCTATCCCTTGCGCCTTTCATCAGCCGCTCGATTGGCTAGCCACGGAAGAGCTGAAACAATAGTATGAGTATACTCCAATTTCTCCCCACGCTTGGAGCTCTTCAGGTGAGGCTCTCAACAGGCTCCGAGACAGCTCTCACGGATTTAAATCGTACTTGCGCGCACTCCAATCGATTGTCTGGAAGTTTTCTTTACCATCACCCGAGAGTAGCCAAAATTGGTTTTGCTAAGCCGTGTATCCCTGATTATTGTTAGTTTATAAACCACTGGCTCTTCAGGGTGCCGATAATTAATTCAATCGCATCATCCACAGTGACCTTCGAGGTGTCGACGACGACCTCTGCACCAGTACCAAAAAGTGTTCAAGGTTGCGGAGGTCACCCTGATGCAAGGGACTGCTATAGTAAGGTGACCCAAGGAAAACCCTTGGGCAGTAGCAGTATCCTTGTGGAAAAGATTCCCCGAGGCTGACTGAATATAAAGATGAATCAGCAACCAGGATGGCCATATGTGGGACGTGACGGTAGCAATAAATTCAAGGGTGCCGACCTATCTGGGTGATCCGAGCTATAAGCGCCGTTTGGTACAGTCAATCGCGGATGGTAAAACGGCAGACGTGTCCCTGTTGACTCTCAGTGCCCACATTGGGACGCATGTCGATGCACCTTCCCATCTGATTGCGGGGGGCAAAACCGTCGATGCACTAGACCTCGGAATTTTAATCGGGCCTGCTTGTGTAGTGGGGTTCAGCGGACGAGGCCCGATTACAGAGGAATTTCTTGAAGGTGCAGGCATTCCGGCAGGGCAAGAGCGAGTGTTATTTAAAACGCGCAACTCAGACCTCTGGGATATGCCTGAATTTCAAAACGACTATGTTGGATTAAATGTGGAAGCCGCTGATTGGCTAACCGACAATGGAACCCGCCTGGTGGGAATCGACTACCTATCCATCGACGCCCCTGGTAACCCTGACCTGCCAGCCCACCACGCACTATTAGATAACGAAATTGTAGTAGTAGAAGGACTGGATTTGCGGCAAGTGTCTCCTGGTCGATTCAATCTTGTTTGCCTTCCCATGAAGATAGAGGGAAGTGAGGGAGCCCCCGCCAGGGTCATCCTGCTTCCTGAATAATCCGAAGGGGAAGCAGAATCGTGTAATCCGTTATATCGTTAGCATGGCGCTCGACCAGACAGTTAATGGGCAGCCAACCACCCCCGTGTAGCTTGCAACGGGTTGCCCGCAAGCGACTCACCCGCAACGCGGTGTATTGTCGACGGGCGGAGATGGCCCTGCGAATCCACGAGCAGCGAACGGGGGAGCAGTGCTCCCCTGTGAGATTACGCACTACCTGGGGGCCGTCCTGCCTCAAGATCGTGACCGCCTGGTACGGGAGGAGGAGCGTTTGGTGGGTGCTGGCTTACAGAGTAGGAGGCGTTCCATGACCAACCTAGGGATTTCAGACCCTGAAGAGGAGTTGGCAAGAATTCAAGCGGAGCAAGTCGCGGGTTAAAAAGGATTCCAAGGGCCTTGTTGCCATTGACCCGGAAGCAAAAGGGGCTAAGGCCCCTAGCGCCCTGCGGCACGCATCGCTTCTGCCAGCGCCTTGGGCCTGCGACCACGGCGTTTGATGACCCCTGCCTGTTGGAGCGCTTGAAGGCCCTCGTTTACGGTCAACGCCGGGTGGGTGTTGATATCAAATACGTCTGCCCAGGTATAGTTCGCGGCCAACACAGGCCCTATCTCATCTGCCTCGATAATGCTGATGACCTGTGGACTCCCCTGCACCCAGTACTCAGCAATGAGTTGCAGCCCCGCCGGGTACGCCCACCGCGCTCGACGTTGCGAGGCCTCGTCAATTTGCTGTCGAGTCAAATGGGTCTTGTAGGACATCAAGCTCACAAAAAGCATCGTTCCCTTTGGGCTGTGCAGAGTGGGCTAAGTATAGCAGGCGGGGTAGGCCCAACGCCTTACAGGTATTTTCTGACAAACGCGTGAATCCGAGCTACGCACTCTCGTTTGAACGCTTCAGACCTGCCTGAGGTCAGAAACTCGATCTGGCTGGAGATATCCACCAACTCCGCTCGCTCCTGCCAATCGCTCGGCAGCGTCATGCCCCCGGTTTCTAGGCCGGCCTTGATAGCTGGATGGTAGCGCGTGTCCGTATGGCGCAGCAGGTTGCCAATGTCCATGTACGGCGTGCCAGCATGGCTGAACTCCCAGTCCAGCACTCCGCTCACTGCACCGTTGTGTATCAGGATGTTGGTGGGATTAAAATCACCGTGAACCAGTCGGGAGTCACCCCACAGCTGGCATAGCGGCCAGCCTCTCGACGTAAGATTTGGGACATAGATTCTGTCGCTTCCGCTCCAATCCACTTCTGTACAATGACACCTTCCAACGCCGTCTCTATGAATCCTTTCGGTGCAAAGGGGAAGGGTGACAAGGAGCCATCGGCGTTGATTAACCCTGGCGATGTGAAGGTGATGCCAGACAGCGAGGCAAGGGCTCGCGCTGCGGCTTCCGTGTGCTCCGGCACGTTCGCCAGAAGCTCCCCTTCAAGGTAGGTGAACACCGACCACATGCGCTTCACCCCGGGCGCGTGTGGCACGGGTAGCAGGTCTGTGACGAGATTTGTGATGGTGGCTTCCCGCGCTGCGTCCCCGTTTTGGTTGTAGAGATGCAGCACACATACCTCGCCGGTGGATAGGGTGAGCTTATAATTGGCGGTGCTTTTACCAGACGGAAATAGCGCAACCGACGACACGTCCCTGCCCAGGAGGTAATCCTGAATCAGAGACGCGTCAAAGGGTATGACGGCAACAACTGTGAGCAGTACGCGGGTTCTGGTTTGACAATCTCACCCTGAATGGAGTTCCACAGCCTTAGGTACCCGCCAGGTCTTATGGGTCAAGGGCCTAACCCTGGGACAGGCCAAGCCTGATCTTTTGCTGTGGCGTCAGCGCAGATATGTCTAGGCTACGACGTGTCGGGGCTCCTGCGGGTACGCGCTCCTTGGCCGAGCGTTCCTCCACCTGTCTCCGTAGCCGTTCAACCAACGCGGAGGCAGTATTGAAGGACTCATCTAGCGCAGCTATTGATGTGCCATCCACCATGTCCAGGGGCACGTCAGGGTTGCTTGCCAGGAGAGACGCCCGGTACCGCTCCAGGGTGGTTCCAAGCTCTGCCTGAAGGTTGACCACCTGCTCGTCGCGGTCAGGGTGTGCAGACAGCATGGTTGCTAGCTCCTGCTTGGCAGCGGCCAAGCGATCACCCATCGCCCCAACGTCGTCAACTTCTTCTGGCTCGTTGTCGCCAGGTTCTTCACCCGCTTCCTGGTTCTGGCCCTCGTTTTCCGGTTCCATGTTGGCCTCCTCTGCTCCGGGTGGAGCACGTTTTAAATGGGTGTAGGCCATTACAACAAAGGCAGTGATGCCGGGGCAAGGCGCAACTGGCAGGGAGTGGGTGCGATTGACACGAAGCACGCAAAAAAAGAGAGCCCCGATATTATCGGGGCTCTCTTTTTGTATTCAGTTTCTTCTAGGAGTTTGCAGACCAGACGGTGTAGTAGTTCTCTCCCTTGATAACCGCTACCATCTCCGCTCGTTCTAGACGGCGTAACTCTTCAAGGGCATTCTCACACTCCTGAATCAACGTTGGTGTGCCTGTATCCGCTGCCCGTTTCATCAACTCGTCAAAAACACCCAGCCGAACAAAGCTGTCCACGCTCTTGGACCACGGGAACATTGTCACGTTGGTGGGCCTGGGTAAGCTGGGACGCTGTCGTCGAATGTACCGAAGCCGGTCCTCTGGCCCCCGCGACTGCGCTGCAATGCGGATGATGGGTGGATCCTCTTCGTTGGGTCGGAGGTCAATCACCAGGCTCTTGCGGAACATCCCAAACAGAATGGAGATGACCTCTGCTTCTTTGATGCTGTCTAAGACCCGATCCAGGTTGACCTGAAAATCATCTTCCACTGCTACTCTCCTCTGGTATCGCTATTAGTGGCACAGCATAGTGCGTTGGATTAGTCTGGTAAAAGCCACCTAAATAACGCCATACACAGTGCGTCAGAACGATATTTCCAATCTAGCACGGCCCTATAGGGGTGTCAAACGAATTTGGGGTGTCTCCATAGGTTCTCCGTGCTATGCTGATTGCCTTATTCGTAGGAGCAGTGAAAGAGCACACCGATGCAGATTTCAGGCGCCTTGCAGAGGCTACGGTGGCTATCGGGGGTGGTGAACCTCCCTGGCAGGATGCGTTGGCGTCGATTGCTCGGAGTCGCTGCAATCCTCCTCTTGTCCGTGGTGGTGATGGGTGGCGATGTCCTGAACCTCTCCCCCGCACGTCGCGCTACTGCTTCCAGCAGCTTCTCCCTTGAGGAGTGGGTAACCCGGAACCTCATGGGCAAAGCCCTGGGTGGGCTGTTTGATTTCCTTCCCGGCCGCGGCCACTCGGAGGAAGAACGAGAAGCTGCCCTCCACACCTACTTTGAGCTTGGGGAGCAGATGCGCCGCATAGAAGGCACCCTGGCCCTTTCCGTGGCAAGAGGGGGCGTTGGTGGTGAGGGCAACCCGGAGGCTGCCGCCCTTGAAGAGCGGTTGGGCGAGCTGCGTAGCCAGCGCGATGACCTTGGTGACATGGTGGAGGCTACGCTGGAACAGGCGGTAGCTGATGTGTTGCGGGAACAGGGTTTGGACAGAAATTGGAGGCCCTTTGAACCCCTTTTCCCTCCTGTTTCCTTTCGACTGGAGCGATTGCCGAAGCTCATCGTAGTCTCGCCCAGAGACCACATAGCTACGGTGGAAGTCCACCTGCTGGAGTCGGATTTGTCTGTGTCAGAGCGGGTTGCGTTGGAAGCTGCTGTTGGTCCTGACCAAGGGATGTCTGCCCTGGTGACCGGACTTGGGGGTCTGGCTACCTTTCCTTCGCTGGTATCAGACTCTCAGCCCCTGCGCTATTCCCTTCAGACAATGGCCCATGAATGGCTGCATCAATACTTCTTCTTCCACGCCCTGGGTCAGTCCTACTACGATTCGGCAGACATGACCACACTCAACGAGACGGCGGCGGACATTGGTGGCAAGGAGCTGGGCGACTTTGTCTATGTGGCTCTTGGCGGCGAGATTCCGAATCCCGTAGACGCAGCCCAAGCGCCAATCGACAGTGACCGCTTCGATTTCAACAAAACGATGCGCGAGACACGGAAGCGTACGGACGAGCTTCTGGCAGCGGGTATGCTTGACCAGGCTGAGGCGTACATGGAGGAGCGGAGGATGATCTTTGTGGAGAACGGGTACCCCATCCGACTCCTTAACCAAGCGTACTTTGCCTTTCATGGCACCTACGCTGAGAATGCTGCCTCCATCAGCCCCGTAGCAGGGCAGCTGCGGCGGGTGCGGGATGATAGCGCCAACGTCGGCCAGTTCATCCAGCGGGTGAGGGGTTTCGACGACTACCAGTCATTCTTGAGATACGTGGACAGTCTTCCCTGACCTTGGCCATAACCCTGGCGGTTCCCTAAAGAGACGCTAGGGCGAATAGGTGTAGGATGAACCCTGGCCGTCTGACCCACAGGCCAGTCTCCTGGATATATTGCTGCGGCGATGAGACTAAAGCCCCGCTGTGACGGAAATGAGAGAAGGCACCATTCAAGAAAATACAGCTACTGGTCAGAAGGCAGGACTCGCCAGCTATTGGAGGGTGCTGGTACTGGCGTTGTTGCTAACGCCTCTGGGCGTCCTTGCCTACTACGCCCATGAGCGTCCGTATTTTGCTTGGGACGTTACCATTGCGAATTGGGTGTTGGACATCCCCGACCCTGGCGTAGATACCTTCATGGAAATGGTTTCATGGATGGGGACGAAGATTGGCATCCTGATCTTCATTTTGGTTACTGCCGGCGTGGCCACTCGACTACTAGGATGGCGGGCCGGTGTGTTGGTGCTCTCTGTCAACATGATAATCGGCGTTAATGAGCAGCTTAAAGAACTGATTGGTCGGCCCCGCCCCGGCGAGCTTATCACTATAGGAAGCAAGAGCTTTCCCAGCGGCCACGTCCTTCACGCAGTGCTCCTACCCGGCGTAATCTGGCTGCTGGCCCGCCCGCGATTGCCGAAGCAGCATCACCAGTTGATGTTGGCTGCCGTCGCTATCGCTTGGGTGGTCTTGGTGGGGCTCTCACGCATCCACCTGGAGAGGCACTGGCCCAGCGATGTGTTGGGAGCTTACCTGCTAGGGGTTTCGGCCCTCTGGGCTATGGCCTGGGTGGTGCCGGTTCTAGATAGAATTCAGATACCTTTCTGTAGCCATTCGCCTTCCAAGGACAAGGCATCGTGAAGAGATCTCTTCCTCAGCGGTTGCCCTTCTATTACGGATGGGTAATCGTCGCCTTCGGGTTTGTGTTTGGTGCATTCAACGTCGGCATGACTTCTTGGGGGCTTGGGGTTTTTGTCACCCCTATGCAGGAGGACTTGGGGTGGGATAGGGGCCTGGTGTTCCTTCCCCTCTTGATAGGTGCCCTTGTTACGCTACCCCTGGGCATCATCTTCGGCCCACTGGCTGACAAGAAACACGGGCCTCGGCTCATGGCCATCATCGGCGTCATCCTGTTTGGGGTGTCGCTTCTCTACATGAAGACTGCGGGGAACGTCGTTGGGTACGTTCTCATCTTTGGCGTAGTAGGCGGGTTGGGTCGATTCACCGTGCAGATAGCCCTGGTAGTGGTGCCCAAGTGGTTTGTCCGCAAACGAGGGTTGGCTCAGGCCACCGTTTCAGCAGGGTTTTCCGTGGGGCCGCTGATTTTCCCACTCATCCTGCAATCGCTTGTGGATAGCATCGGGTGGCGCGATACCTGGTTCGTTATGGGCATAGCGCTGCTTGCCCTGGCACTTCCGGGGGCGTTCCTGATTATCCGCGCTCCAGAGGACGTTGGGCTACGCCCCGATGGCGATACAGACGAGCAGGTAGCCGCCGCGGCCGCTACGCCCAGGACAACGGGCAACCTTGGGGAGGTCAGCCTGACGCGTAAGGAAGCAATACACACCCGCCAGTTTTGGTTACTGGTGGTTGCCATTGGGCTGGCCACCCTGGGTATTAGAGGCATGATCCCTAACTTCCAGCCATTTTTCATTGCTCTGGATTTTGAGCCTACTTTGGCGGCAGCGTCCATCAGCGCGTACGCCGTGCCTGCCATCATCATGGGCTTTGTCTTCGGCATCATGGCAGACCGCCAGGGGCCACGGAAACCCTTCTTGATTGTCTGCTCCATTGTTGCCACTGGCCTTGTCCTGGTGTCCCTGGTGTCGTTGCTGCAGAACGTTGCCATGATGTTTGCCGCCATGATTTTCCTGGGGTTTGGCCTAAATGCCTTCTTTGTTGTGAGCCAGGTATTCGTCGCCAACACCTTCGGTCGACAGCACATCGGCGCGATTCGAGGGGTGATGCAGACCGTGAACAACCTGGCTACCTTTGGCGGTCCTTGGCTCTTTGGCGTCATATACGACGTCTCCGCCGAATACATGCTGCTCTTTGGTATAGCTGTGGTTTTCTGGGTCATCACTATCACCATGGCCTCTCTTGTCAGACCCTTAGCCCGACCTAAGCCGAGTGCGCCGTAACCCCTTGACCCAACCCTTGGGCGTGTGTCTAAATGAGAGGCGATGAAGCGTTCCTGATTCAGCGGAATTGGGTGGGTGCAACGCCTGTGGCAGACAACCAGAACGACCCCGTAGCTGCAAGAGACCTGTTGCTGGAGACCGGGGAAGCGGTTTCCTGTGACCTGGTACCCCTTGGCTCCAACTACACCTTCCTCGTCTGCCTCCAGGGTGAGGACGGGGAGCAACTCAAAGCTATCTACAAGCCTCGCAAGGGAGAGATACCCCTGTGGGACTTCCCCGGCGGAAGCCTTCACCTGCGCGAGTACGCCTCCTACCTTTTGGCCGATGCCCTGGGCTGGGGCTTTATCCCCAAGACCATCCTGAGAGAAGGCCCTCATGGCTCGGGTTCCGTGCAGCTCTATGTGGAGCACAACCCCCGTTACCACTACTTCACCATGCGCGAAGAACACTTTGATGAGTTGCGTCGCATCTGCCTCTTTGATCTCATTGCCAACAACGCCGACCGCAAAGCGGGGCACACGCTTTTGGGCGATGACGGGCAGGTCTGGGGCATTGATCATGGCCTCACGTTCCACCCGTTTCCCAAGCTGCGAACGGTGATATGGGACTTTGCGGATGAGCCGGTATCGGAACTCTTGCTAGAAGACCTGCGTGGGCTTGCTACACGAATCGATAAAACCGACGCGTCTGTGGCCCCTATCCTGGAGTTGCTGGACCCGAAAGAGGTGGAGGCGCTTTACCTCCGACTTGAGGCAATTCTTAATAACCCTGTGTTCCCTGACCCCTCCAATGCCCATCTCCCCTGGCCCTACATGTAACAGTCAGGTAGCTTCGGTCCAAGTCTCCGCCCTGGTATACTAGGCACGCCACCGGTTGGCAGACAGATTGGTAGACAGAAAAATTCGCTGAAACGCTCAAGGTAACCACTTTGGGGTTTCTTTAATGCATTTGGAGGAGTAAACAATGCCATCGTTTGATGTAGTTTCAAAAGTTGATGTCAGTGAGCTTGATAACGCCATTAATGGAATAGGGCGTGAGGTCAAACAACGCTATGATTTCAAGGGGACGGACTGTGTTATTGAACGGACAGGGGACAAAGTGACGATACAGGCCGATAACGAGGTTTTGCTAAGGCAAATGCAGGAGCTTCTGGCGCAGTATTGTGTCAAACGTGGTGTGAACCACGAGTCGTTGGAGTACAAGACCCCTGAGGCTGCTACCAAAGGTTCCCTGCGACAGGAAGTTGTTGTGCGACAGGGTATAGAGCAGGACATCAGCAAGAAAATTGTTCAGGCAATCAAAGGCAGCAAGCTTAAAGTCCAACTGGCAATCCAGGGCGATGAAGTTCGGGTGACAGGCAAGAATCGTGATGACCTTCAAGCAGCTATTGACCAGATGAAAGAGATGAAGCTGGGTTTGCCCCTGCAATACATCAACTTCCGGGATTAATGAGGGGTAAAGCTTAAGGGCTGGGTGGAAACAGGAGAGTTTAATCTTACCCATGTTCCGCCTTAAAGCATTACATGGTCTCAGCTGCCTTGCTCTTTGGGACGGCTGGTGTGAATGAGTGCACAGCCACGAGAAAAATATTGCAAAGAGCGATGGCAGACACCACTGCTAAGGATAGCCGGAGATCAGTCTCCCCGGCCAAGCCAGCTAACAACGCTCCTAATCCGCCTACTATTTCACCAGTCCCCATCAATAGGCCAATCATAATCATTTGCCGTCCACCAACGATGCTGAGCACGATGGCGATAAGAGTGGGGACTAGGCCCATGATGGCCATTCCAGCCAGTATCAGCGCAGCAATTAATACTGGCAGATTGGGAGCCCACATGATTAAGAGGGGCGAGGCGGAGCCTGCCACCAGGACCAATAGTGTGATTGTCTTTCCACTGTGACTTTCTACCAAACGACCAATGAGCACCGCGCCCAAGCTCCCGGACAGTACCATTAATGAGAACAACGCACCTGCTGCACTTGGCGAGAATTCACGCTCCTCAACTAGATAAAGTGGCGTCATGCTCCACAAGCCCATCAGAGCCATGTTGTACAAACCCAGGATACCCAGGGAAGCGAGACTGGCTGAGCCCCAAACTAGCCGAGCCTGGGTTTTTAAATCATGCAGAGACATATGCCCATTTGATGGTGGGCGTATCCAGTGGCGCAGGCGTAGGAAGATGACCCCCATGATTAGCGCTGGTATGACTGTAATTTGCATCACGCTGCGCCAGTCCAAGAAAGCTAGAAGTACCCCTGCCGTAAGCGGCGCAATGACCTCCATGAATGATCCGCCGACATAGTGCACTCCCAGGGCAAAAGCACGCCGACTGGGCATTTGCTCCGCCAGCGTGCCCATGGCGACCGGATGCCACGCTGCGGCGCCTGACGATGCGAGTGCGATGAAAAACAAAAGAATCCAATAACTAGATGTCATGGATGCTATCAAGTATGCTCCGGCTACCCACCAGAACGTACTGAGCAGGAAGACCATTCGAAATCGCGTCTCCCCCACCAAGCTGGCAGGGATGTGAGTTACCCCAGCACTGATGGCGATGACGGTGAAGATAAGGCCTACTTGAGTTTTGCTGAGATCCAAGCTCAGGGCTATTGCCGGTGCGATAATCCAGAGTGCAGATGTCCCGGCGTCCACGGCACCGTGGCCTGTTGGAAAACCGATAAAATAAAAGACTCTCTCTCTTCTGCTGTTCATAGAGTCAATCCCATGAAGACACCCCGGATTCTGCAGTTAAGGAATACCTTCTCCAGAAGGACAATTGGAATTGGGTGCCACACTTCTACAGTCGTCAGGTAGCCCGTGTGCAGCCCCGATACATCGAAATGGGGCAACCGTCAGGTAGTTAGGGGCAGGGCTCAGCTTTGACGGCGGTTCACCCTGCGCGTAGTCTTTTGCTCTTTCGACTCTTCGTCACTGGAACCCGATTCACCCTCTGAAGCTGCGACAACTCTGCCGCTCAGCTTCCTAGCCAAGAACGATAGCGGTATACCTACCCCTACCATTAGCCCCAGGGCTATGGCAGCTTCAACCAGCGCCTTGCCGCCGAAACCACCCTTTGTCAGAACGTAGAACGTCACCATAAATCCTAAGAATAAGGTGAACCAGAACAGCGTTCCTACAATCATGGCGATGCTAGACATTGGGGCCTCCAGGTGTGTAAAAGAGTTAGGGTCTTCGGCTGCTGGGCCGGGGGCGCTTGAGCGCCTGCTTGGTGCTACGAATAAGACGGGTGCTGAGGGTTAGCGGGAGCAATCCACTACTGACGTACCTCACCATTTCCGGGTTCCCGGACAACACCGGATGTTGCCATTTCCGTAGTAACTCCTGCGTGACAGGGCCTTCAAGGGAGGCATCTCGAAAGGTTGTGAGCGGGTACCAACCGTCCTTGTTATGGCTGAAAGATGTCCCGCCGGCTTCTTGCACCAAGATGATTCCCGCAGCTACGTCCCAGGAGTAGGGCGTGCCGTGCAGCGTGTACTGATAGGTGCCGTCAGCCACCATGGCTAGTTCTGAGGCGGTGCTGCCCACGGAGCGTTGCTGCCCGCCGTTCTTTAATAGCTCTTTGCTTGGTCGGAATCTACCGGAAAGGAACCCTCCCCGCACAACAACACGACCGGCGATAGGCTTGTCTCCCGGCGCGACTTGCAGTCGCTCTTCCCCTTCCCACGCGCCGCCGCCTTTGCGAGCGTGGATGACCCGACCTTCAGTGGTCTCAGGCCAGGGCATGAAGACAGCACCCACAATGGGGGTTCCGTCCTCCACCAGGGCTATGGAACAGCAGAAGGAAGGCAGTCCATTGGAGAAATTGGTGGTGCCGTCCAGCGGGTCTACTACCCATATCAAGCCCGACTCACCTGACTCCTTGCGGCCCCCCTCCTCGCCCACGAATCCGTGGGCGGGAAAGCGGCGGGCGGTCTCTTCGAACAGGTAGGCTTCAGCAGCCTTGTCCGCTTCTGTTACCGGGTCCTTCCACCCCTCTTTGTCCTTGTACTCCACGGACATAGGCTTGTGGAACCGATCCATCAGGATACGGCCGGCTCCCCTAGCCAATTCAATGGCTTGGGCTTCAATCTCCTGGAGTTCCTTTGGGGAAAGGGGCATGACCAACCTCACACTGGATATGTGTATGGTACCACCAGGGCGTGCCATGAACCCACTCTGCCGTTTAATTGTTCCATCATTTTACTAACGCTGCGGCTCAAACCACGGTGACAGGCAGCGTGGTTTAAAGTTTGTTCCAGTGCTATCCGTCAAGGGAATGGGTCGAGGCTCAGCCTTGTGGGTGCAGGGCTAGCCCTGCTGGTATACTGGCGACATGCCAATTCAAGTGCTCTCCCACGAGGTTGCTGCCCGTATTGCGGCAGGTGAGGTTGTAGAGCGTCCCTCCTCTGCTGTGAAGGAACTTGTGGAGAACGCCGTGGATGCCGGTGCTAGCTTTGTGCAAGTAGAGGTGACTGCTGGCGGGGTAGAGGGCATTCGGGTGGTGGACAACGGCCACGGCATACCCGTAACAGAAATGGCAAACCTGTTCCAGCGCCACGCCACCAGCAAGCTGACGTCTGCTGAAGACCTCAACAGCATCACTACCATGGGTTTCCGGGGAGAAGCGCTCTACTCACTGGCCGCTGTGGCAGAGGTGTCTCTGCTTACGCGCACCGCTGGCGAAGAAGTGGCCACGTATGTTGAGGCCAGCAACGGGCGAGCGCTTCGACAGGAGCCCAGGGGTGGCCCTGTAGGTACCACGGTGTCCGTAGACCATCTCTTCGACCAGGTTCCGGCGAGGAAGAAATTCCTCAGAGCGCCAAAATCCGAGCTTACCCGTATCCACACTGTCATGACCCACTACGCTTTAGCCTATCCGGCAGTCCGTTTTAGCCTCGTCGCTGATGGCAGGACGACCTTCTCCTCGCCGGGCAACGGAGACATGAGGGAGGCTGTGGCTGCCGTCTACAACCGAGAGGTGGCGCAGGCGCTGCTGGCCGTGGAGAGCACGAGCGATGCTGGTATCAGCGTGACCGGGCTGGTGAGCACTCCCGACATGCACCGGGCCAACCGTAGCTACATTGGCCTCTACGTCAACCAACGGCCAATACAGAGTCGGACGCTCACCTACGCAGTCACGGAGGCCTATCGAGGGATGATGGCGAGTGACCGGTTCCCCCTGGCGGTGCTGATGCTCAGCGTCCCGCCTGAGGACGTAGACGTGAATGTGCATCCAACCAAGGCGGAAGTGCGGTTCCGTGTTGAAGGCGATGTGTTCAGTGCGCTCCAACGCGGCGTACGAGAGGCCATCGTCGCAGGGTCTCCGGTGCCTGAAATGGGCATTTCTGCTGCTGGGCGAGGGTCGTCGCCGCTGATGGGTGTGCCTCGAGTGCCTGAGCGCAGCCACAGTCTGTGGGGTGGCTTTTCGTCGGGGGCATCACCGGACCAAACATCGCAATCGCCAGTCGATAGACCTGAACCGGCATCGCAAGAAGCGTTCCCCATGATGAATGCGCTGCCTGCGCTGCGGGTGCTGGGCCAGAGTCAGGAGACCTACATTGTGGCCGAGGGGCCGAACGGTCTCTATCTCATTGACCAGCATGCCGCCCATGAGTGCGTGGTGTATGAGCGACTTAACGCTGCGGCTGCCAAGCATAATCCTGAAGTTCAGGGGTTGCTGGAACCCGTCACGGTGGAGCTAACATCCTTTCAGGCAGAGACAGTCCATGAGTATGGCGAGGTGTTGGCGCAGTATGGTTGGGGGCTGGAGCCCTTTGGCGATAGGACGTACTTGCTGCGCGGCGTCCCGGCGGTGCTAGCCAACAAAGGGCCTGCTAAATCGTTCATAGAGTTGCTGGACGGTGTTGGTGATGCGGTTGAATTCTCATCGCGGGAAGACCGCATCGCAGCTACGGTAGCCTGTCACGGCTCGGTGCGGGCTGGACTGGTGCTCAGCCACGAAGAGATGGTTGAGATGGTTCGACTACTGGAAAAGACGCAGCAGCCTCACACCTGCCCGCATGGTAGACCAACCATGTTGCACCTCAGCGCCAACAACCTAGAGCGTGAGTTCGGGAGAGCATAGCCCTGCACCCAGGCTACCTGGCGATAATTAAAGGGGCAGGCTGACCACCGTAGCTGTTCCTTCACCACTCATCGCTACTAGACCGTCGCGTAGCAGCCCCTGAAGTAGGTTCAGCAGCCACGACTCGTCGTTGGCAATGTAGTCTGGTTTGACCACTGGCCCCAGCACTTCTATGCTGCACGACTCGCCCTCCGACAGCCCTCTTAGGTGCGCTACTACCCTGCCGCGATAGTACCTGCTGGAACCCTCGAACTTCTCCGGCTTCGTCTTGTACGGCGTACGGGTCTCGGCAATTATGCCGTTTGATGCCAGGAATGCCCCGGCAGCCTTGCAATCGGAACGCACTGGACATAGGAGGCAGGTGGGGCGTCGAGCCGTGCAGACCGTAGCGCCTAGGTCCATCAACGCCTGGTTCCAGCTCCACGATTCCCCTACCGGTAGCGCCTGTTGTGCAATGCCAGCAAGCTCCTTCTCAGGTGCCCCCTCTGGCCCGTAAAAGACGCGGCCGAGCACTCGTCGGACATTGGTGTCGATGACCGCCACCTCCTGACCCAGCGCGAAGCACGCCAGGGCGGCTGCGGTGTATTCGCCCACACCCGGCAGTCCGCGAAGGGCCTTCATATCATCCGGCAGCACACCCTCATAGACCTCTGCCACCTGCTTGGCAGCGCGTTGGAGGTTCATGGCGCGTCGGTTGTAGCCCATACCTGCCCACGCTCTAATGACCTCTGCTGCTGGAGCATCGGACAGGCTCTGGAAGGTGGGGAACTGTTGGAGGAACGCCAAGTAAACGGGAATAACCCGGTCAACCTGGGTCTGTTGGAGCATGATTTCAGACACCATGATGGCGTAGTGGTCTGTGGTAGAACGCCACGGGAGCTGACGGCTCTCTTGGGCAAACCAATCCAGCAGGGCTTTTTGTACTGCTGCTACGGCTTGTGCTGGAAGTTCTCGTAGAAGGTCTGGCACCTGCTCCCCCGTCTGATGTGTTGCTCAGAGTCTACGGCGGGAGGTGTTTCGTCACAACCGGTGTGCAGCAGTATGTTCATCAGGGTGGTTCAGGGCGAAATACTTGCGCTCGCCTTAAGTCCCCTGTATCGTTTCTTATGTGCGGCCCGCTAGCTCAATTGGCAGAGCAAATGACTCTTAATCATTAGGTTCTCGGTTCAAGTCCGAGGCGGGTCACTCCACCACAGCTTTCCACAACCTTCATCGCGTGGACTCATTTTTGGGGATGTGTCGGAATTGGCAGACGAGCATGACTTAGGATCATGTGCTTAACAGCGTCCGGGTTCGAGTCCCGGCATCCCCACCACCCTAGCTAGTTCATAGCTGAGAGACCAGGGTAATCCTGGCCTCTTTTCTATTCGGTTGTTAAGGTTTACCACCCACACTACCACCCACCAGCTCAGTTCCCTCATTTCGTAGAGACAAAAAAGAGCTTGCTATGTAAGCCGCTCCGATACCCTTAAGAAAGATTTGACCCTCCCTTACCCCTGCGCATCTCCCAGATTTTGCGAGCAGTAGGACTATCTTCAATGGTGCGGTCTATAGAACGGCGGTTACGTTTGCCGGTGCTAATCTCTGGAACAGTGTGATTGAGTGGGGCAACTCCAAAGGGATGCTTACACCTACTGAGATCGGTATCCTGGGCATCGCAGCATCCGTCCCTGAGCGTGTACCCAGTGAAATTCAAAGCCAGCGAATTCTTGAAACCCTCAAGCGACTACAAAAGGAAGGCTGTCAGATTCAACTCGAGTCCGATTAGTGGGAAGGCTCCGGCCCCCCGCCCGCCTCCAACGTTAAAAGCAATTGTGAACCGCTTAGAGGCGCTTCTGCAGGCCGTTCACTTATATTAGGAGGGGCGGGCGGGGGGGCGAGTTTCGGGGCTAGTTATTGTCGTGCATTTGGCTTAGGTTGAGACCCCTAAAAGTAGCCATGCAACGGAGGCGCGGATTCAGGCAACAACCTGCCTGGCCGTTTTCGGGGTGCAATTAGGGTCGGTATTCGTAGCTGAGTCGTAGGGGAGCCAAAACACAAGCTGTAGCAACGCCGGATGTACAGACCTTTGCAGAGGGCGAGGCCGTAGCCCTAAGGTTACCCTGAGATGTTTTGGAGTTCTGGTCATACGGTGTGTATATTATTGGGGCAAAACCTTAGGGTAGGTAAACTATCTCAGAGTTTTATTTGTAGTAGCAGTATTATATTCATATGGACATCAATATGCGGTCGATGGCGTTGGTATTACTACTAATTATGTTGGTGTCAAGCTGTAGCTCAAATACATCTAGCACTCCGTATCCAACTCCTACACCATACCCAACTTACACTCCAGTTCCTTCGCCTACTAATACGCCAAACCCTGAACCGACAGCTAAGACTATTCCTACACCAACAGTGACTGTTGATATTGAAATTCCAGAACCAACTCCAACTATAGATGGAAGATGGCGCGGAATAGTAGTTTGTGATTGGGATAAAGAGCAGTGGGGAGGAGGCGAATACAAACTTGGTAACGGTAAACTCTCTGGCAAGATTGATTTCACTGTTAGTAAAGGAACTATAAAAGCAGGAAATTATGACTATCCTGGCCGTGGAAGATTTTGGATGGATCGGTCAGGAGGTGGACATAAAATTCAATCATTTAAGGTCTCTAAACACAAAATTAATATAGAAAGTAAAGCTCTCGAAAATATCTCTAATTGGGAAGCAAACTTAGTTACCAATAATACTATGGATTTGATTGGTGAGTTGGATTCTTGCAAAGGGAAGTTGTATAGAACTGAAGAAATATCCTTTGACTCGTATTCACCCAAAAATCTCTTAGATTACGTTGATGGAGTTGAAAATGACAAAAAATATACCATTCCAGGGTTACTTACATTCCCCGAAGGTGATCAAGAAAAATACCCAGTAATGATTATGATTGTTAATTCAGGCTGTGGCTATGGTAATAGAGAGGCTACCTATGGTTTTGATATTAAAAATCAAGGTGTGGCCACACTTGAGATCGACAACTGTTCACCCAGAGGACTAAGTGAAGACAATCCGATTGCTAGAAATAATTATTTAAAATTAACTACTTGGATGGGGGCAGCCGATGCCCTGTACGCGTTAAAATTTTTACAAAGCCATCCAAAAGTTGACGGAGATAAAATTGGTATTACTGGTTTTAGTTGGGGTGGTCAGGTTGCCTTCTTTAGTGGCTTAGATTTAATTAGAAAATCAATAGTAGGTGATAGTGTTGACTTTGCTTTAAGGGCACCTTTTTATATGTTTTGTAGACAGTTTGACGACCCGCAATATTCAAAAAACAAACTTCACATTTTTCAAGGGGAACTTGATTCTGTTCCGCCAAACCATTGTCGTGAAATGACAAGCAGTTTTAATAATCTAGGTTATGATGTGTCGATTGACGTCTATCCTAGTGCATATCATAACTTCGATGACCCTTGGTGGGATTCGCCACCACCTAAAAAAAACTATTATCAATGGTATGTTACTGACAAGTGTTATTACTGGATTGACAAAGACTACAAAAGATCATGGAGACTGGATGATATGAGAATTGAATTTGATGATTATAAGGACTGGGATTTCAGCTCAGATCCGTTTTATAAAGAATACAAAAAAGAGTGTGAACACTCGGGTCCTATGTATGGACGAAATGATAGTGCAGCACAACAATCAGCTGCCAAATTGCTAGAGCTGATAAACCAATACCTCAGGTATTAATTAATTCCCTCAACATTTTTATGAACGACGGAGAACTCTAAGAGTGTTCGGCGGTTTTACGAAACTAAGGAGAAACGGGTAATCGAAGTAATATGTGCTTCTCCAATAAATCGATGGGAGGGAAGCAGATGTGACGAAGTACTCGGGGGTGTTAGCTTTAAATGAAACTCCTACCAATACTCTTACTAACGTGCGTACTCTCCTTGGGAGTGGCGTGCTCTTCTGAGCCTGCTCCAGTGGGTTTGGATACTCCGGGGGCTGAGGTCGCCACCACATCTTCGATTGCCAGCTCTGCAACGCGCGTTGCGACTGCATCATCAATCGAAGAGAAAGATTTAAAATCATACAACAAAGCTCTTGCTCAGGAAACCGCTGTTGCATCGACCACCAAGAACAAGGTTCAAGAGCCGGGCAAACCATTAGTGATTCGCGAACTTGATTATTGGGAAGAAACGAATCCCATAATAGAATTCGCAGTTATAGAGGGGGGAACTCCACTAGGCAAGGTGATTAGGCAAGTACAACCCGGGCTAATGTCCGGTAATCAGAAGGATTGGGAAGCGCTCATTGCAGCGGTAGAAATTGCTCTTCCTGTGTATCAACGTGCGTTGAATGACTGGTTAGAAATACAACCTCCCAGCGCAGGCAAGTCCCCCGCGCTCCATCGTGCTTACGCTAAAACTTGGGGAAAGCGCATTGAATCATTGCAAGCCATGGCAGTTGGCTGGAGCAATGGGGATGACGACCTTGTCTTATCGGGGTACAACTCAATGGGTGCGGCTGGGCAGCTTGGGCAGAGAGCCGAATCCTTACGGGCTGAGTTCAATACCTATCTATATGAACAGTGCAATAAGCATGAATACAAGGAATGCAAATAGTGCGACTGGTGCTCCCGCTCTTGGTTGTTGGTGTGGTGTCAGGGAGGATGTGTAGTGACTGAAAAGGTGTTTCCAATCCGTTGTACCTGCAACGAATGCGGCCACCATCGGCCAGATACTCATCAACCTTGACCGTGAACATGGTCGGAAGCCTGAGCCATGGGCAGATGCACTCCCTGAGTGGAAGCGTTGACCGCTAGGTGTATCATCTCTTAATAAATATCCGATATGGAGAGTTTGTGATGGCCGATGTCTATGTGTGCGTCAAGTGTAATGGAACCGAATACACGACCGGTGAAATAAGGACGACAGGTTCTGGAATTACACGCTTCCTAAACATTCAAAACCAAAAATACGGTGCCGTGACTTGCCTAGGTTGCGGCTATACGGAATTCTACAGGACTGGCGGTAAGGGGATTGGCAATGTTGTGGATTTCTTTACCAATTAGATGAAACTTCTACCGATACTCCTGCTAGCGTTCGTCCTCTCCTTGGGAGTGGCGTGTTCCTCTGAGCCGGCGTTTGAATCTGTACAACAAGAAGCCAGAGCCTACGTCAACAGAGGTCTTGAGTACCATGCCCTTGGCCAACACGAGAAGGCGATTCAGTCCTACGACAAGGCTATCCGCCTAAACCCCCAAAACGCTCAAACTTATAACAAGAGAGGTGTTGTGCGCGCTGATCTTGGCCAATACGAGAGGGCGATTCAGTCCTACAACGAGGCTATCCGCCTCGATCCTGAATACGCTACTACCTATTACAACAGAGGAAACGCATTTAAAGCGCTCGGGAATTCGATTAAGGCAGAGCAAGACTTGGCGAAAGCCAAGGAGCTGGGAGTGTATTGAAACTTCTACCAATCCTCCTACTAACGCTCGTTCTCTCCTTGGGAGTGGCGTGTTCCTTTGAGCGCCAATGAAGCCATCCTGCGTCTTGCTGGTTCCTTTGAGTCAGAGGATGCGCTATCACCAGCAAACCTCATCGGTCAGATACTCATTTAAATCCTCTTCCTCGTCGCCGGTATGCACGCTTGGTTGCTTCAGGGCACCAAGTTTGAGGTCGGTCGCAAGTACGCCGTTGACCCGTACGAAGAACAGAAAGAGGCCATCGATCGGATCATCAGCCTCCTGCCCAGCAACTTCAAGGACGGCATGGAGAACTGGACTGGCCGCATTGAGCAGCACATCGCTGACACCAACTACGGCCTGATGATCTGGGACTTGATTGAGCAACGTGACTGCATCGACCTGGCAACAGACCTAGACGGTGATCGCTTGACCGACCTACTTGCCGACATCTCGGATCCCCTCCGCGCTTACGGTGGCAAGGTGGCCAAGCATCTGGGCAAGGACATCAAGACCGCAGATGTATGGGCAGAGATGGGCTACACCACCGGCAACGGCCGCGATATGACTTCCGTCATGCACCGCATGGACGGCCCGCCGATCCATCAGCAGACCCTAGGCTCCGCAGACGCCATGCTCCTTCGCCTCTTGGATGGCGACGAGTGGGTGGGTGGCACCAAGCAGCCTTATGACCCCCGCATCCACTTCGTCCTAATTCGCGATGCGTATTTGGACGCCAACCCAGGCAACAAGGAACTTGCTGGCTGGTTGGATAGCGCACTTGACACCTTTGACCAGGTATACACCGGAGAACGTCCTGGGTTTCTGCAGGGCTACGAGGCTCTGAAGAACTCCATCAAGCCCTGGGGCGCATAAGCAGCTACCTCGTCACATATTGGTAATGCCAGAAAGGGCACTCTCGGTGAGGGTGCCCTTTCTCTTTTGTCATTGTTGTGGTACCGAGGAAGAATTTCGAACCTATACTCTCTTGAGGGATGCAGGTTTCTCCATGTAGCACCATTACGCCTATGTGAGTGGGTGGAAACCTAGGAATATAGGCTACAGAAGATGCCATCACTGCAACGAAGAGAGCCTCGGCTGATGCCGAGGCTCTCGCTTTAGTTAACGCATAGGCGGTGGTGGGCCGTCCTGTGGCGGTGGGCCGTCATCTGGCGGTGGGCCGTCATCTGGCTGTGGGCCTGGCGGTGGGCCGTCATCTGGCTGTGAGCGTGGCTGTGGGCCGTCGCCGTCCTGTGGCTGTGGACCTGGCTGTGGGCCTGGCTGTGGGCCTGGCGCTGGGCCTGGCGATGGGCCTGGCTGTGGGCCTGGCTGTGGGCCTGGCTGTGGGCCGTCCTTTTGTTTGCTGTCC